>Ga0209096_1002852_pt1 | contig 15931 bp, 19 predicted proteins | sample AD_UKC034_MetaG_FD_184407 | JGI IMG/M metagenome (GOLD analysis project Ga0209096, IMG submission 184407) | Active sludge microbial communities of municipal wastewater-treating anaerobic digesters from USA - AD_UKC034_MetaG (SPAdes) (version 2) | ecosystem: Engineered > Bioreactor > Anaerobic >... | reverse complement strand
GGGGTGGGGGGGTCTGATCTATCGGAGCGGGGGGGTCTGATCTATCGTGGATAAGTGCGGCTATCCACAGGGTTTATCCCCAAGATTGGCCGCCAAGAGGGGCGCCGGCCAGAAACGACGCGGCCGCCTCGATCTCGGGCGGCCGGTGTGCTGCGTGTGGGGGGTCTGATCTATCGGAGTTTAGCTAAACTTCCCGCCGTTCTTAGGGGCAATGGGCGGCGGGGAGCCAAGCAACAGCAGGCCACCAGTGACGGGCTTCACCTTCGCTTGCGGATAGACGGTCAGCACCTTCTTGAGTGCCGGCACAAACTTCTTCTTGAAGTCCTTGTCTGCATCCTTCCCGGTGTATTCCTGGGCGAACTGCTCCCGCAGGGACTTCCAGTGCAGCGTTACGCCCCTGCCCTCGATGCGGTGCAGTCGGTGAGCCAGCCAGGTGTAAACGTCCAGCGCAAGCGCGGAACCTTTCAGGGCCATCAGGGCGCGATTGTCCAGCGGGACGGCGCTATCCATCAGCGAGTTGAAATAGCCCTCTGATAGAACCATCGTGCCGGGCCAAAGCGATTTCTGCTGCGTGCCGCCATTCGCCAGCCAGGCATCGAACTGTTCGACGGGTTGGCCGTTGTAGGTGCGCCCCTTGAATCCAAGTTGCAGTCGGCAAGCGGCCAGGGCGTGCATTTGACGGCGCAAGGTGGTGTAACGCGCCCCCTGGTCATCCATGCCCATGAGCCGCAAGAACTCGGCTGCGCTGTCACCGATGGGGATTTCCCGCGTGTTGTCGCGCTTGGCGTAGCTGGACACCCAAGCAAGGGCCAGGCGTGGCATGACGCCATAGGGGATAGGTTGCAGCACCGGCCCCCTGCCCTCGTCCAGATAGCCGGCCTGCACATTGACCCAGGCCGCGCCAGACTGGCGCATGAACTCTCGTCCATCGACCTTCGAGCGAGGCAAACCGACCTGGCACAGCACGGCATGGGTGAAAGCCATGTCCTCGCCGCTCGGCGGGTTGGTGGCGATCTCTGCACCGGCCTCGATCAGTTTCTGGTCTTGCTCGGTCAGGATGATGCCGGCCGGGGTGATCTTGGCCCCGGCGCGGGGCTTCCTGGTCTTGTCCCCTGCCTTGGCCTGCGCCTTCACGATCAGGCCGCCCAAAATGTCGCCGATCTGCTGCGCCTCCTGTCCGTCTCGCTTCTTGGTCATGGTGCCGCCCCTTTAGCCGCTAAAATTCAAATGAGTAAATATGCTTTTGAGCGTCAATCCGGCAGACTGGCGACATACTCGGACAGCACATCTTTGATGCTCTTGCCCTGCTTCGTGGCGTAGATTTTCAGCTTTGCGTGCTGTTCGGCGGGTAGCTCGAAATTGACGCGCTTCATGCCGCCGGCGTCGTCGGCCAGGCTGGCAAGGGTCGCGGCCCTTGCCTTGTCGGTGCGTGCGCTCGGGCGGCCGGCGGTGAGTGCGGTTGTGGGCTTGCTCATTTTTTCATTTCCTCAAAAGCTCAATTGAGTTTCTGTTTGATCTCGGCGGCCAGGGCGCGAACCTCGGCCGCTGCATCGCCGTCCGGCTCGGATTCAAGAACGGTCGTGCCAGCGGCGGCGGTGCCGGGATAGCTCACGCGCTGCGTGATGCGGGCATCAAGAATGGGCAGTGCGTAGCCGGCCAGCGCGTCGGCAACCTCGCCGCCAATGCGGGTGCCCTTGATCGCCCTGGATACCACGAAAGCCGCTTGCAGCTTCCCGTCCGTGACTTCGATACGCTGCTTGACCAGCTCCACAAGGTCGGCCGTGGCCCAAATGTCGTAGGGCGATGGCTGCACCGGAATCAGCACGAAGTCGGCCGCCTTGATGGCCGACACGGCCAGGTCGGCCGCCTGGGGCGCTCCGTCGATCACGACGAAATCCACTTTGCGGGCCACGTTCTTCACGTCCCGGTCAATGGTTGGTCGGTCGATGCCGACCACGGTTAGCGGTTGATCTTCCCGCACGGCGGCCCAATCGCGGGCGCTGCCCTGGGGGTCGGAATCGACAAGCAACACGTCCGCGCCGTCGAGTTGCAGGGCGCGGGCTAGGTGCGTGGCGATGGTGGTCTTTCCTGAACCGCCCTTCTGGTTCAGCACGGCAATGACTTTCATGCGCTCTCCTGGTGGTCATGCAAATGATAATTTACTCATTGCATCATAACACAATGAGCGAATGAGTAAAGGTGTTTTCCATCATTTCCCCATGCTTTCCCATAGCGCCCGATAGGCTGCCTCATCGTCGGTCGGCTCGCGGTCGAGCTGTTCCAGCAGCCAGGCCACGCCGGCGGCCATCGCTTCGTCGTGGTCGAGATACCGGCCATCGAGCGCGGCATACATACCGCCTTGCCTGGTGGTCACTTCCCAAGCCTGGCCGTCATGGGTGCGGCACACGGCATAGGCGAAGTAATCCCCCTTGGCGTCCATCTCGTCGTGGGCTGCTTGCAGCTCGGGCCGAAGCGGGGGCAAGGGATAGTGTCCGTTTCTCATGCCTTCATGCCCTCCTGGTCGCCGGCGGCCAGCGCGTCGGCCTCGGTCAATGCGTCCTCAACAAACGCGCCGCGCCGGCGGGCCTCGGCCTGGCTGGTTTCCTGGCCGCGCAGCGCCCGGTAAAGGGTTGCCCGATGCACGCCCAGCAGCTCGGCCGTTTCAGCCGCCGTGCGGCCAGCGCCCAGCAGCTCGCGGGCATGATCGACCTGGCCGGGGGTGAGGGTAGGGCGGCGGCCGAACTGCACGCCTCGCGCTTTGGCCGCCTCGCGGCCGTTCCTGGTGCGGTCGATGATTAGGGAACGCTCGAACTCGGCGATGCCGGCAAACACGGTCAGCACCATGCGCCCGGCTGGGGTCGTGGTGTCGGCCCACGGCTCGGCCAGGCTGCGCAGGCCTGCGCCTTTCGCCTGCAACTGCTCGGCAATGTCTAGCAGGTCGCGGGTGCTACGGGCCAGCCTGTCCAGCCTCGTGACCGTCACCACGTCGCCGGCGCGTAGGTGGTCGAGCATCCGGCCCAGCTCCGGCCGTTTGGCATGGGTGCCGGTGATCTTCTCGGCAAAGATGCGCGTGCAGCCGGCGGCGTGCAGCTCGGCGCGTTGGTTCGTCAAATCCTGGTCGTCGGTCGATACCCTGGCGTAACCGATCATCGGCTTGTCTTTCATGGTGCGCCCTTCGTTGCAAATATCGTCGCAAATAATAGACCATTTGCGACTGACTTTTGCAACGCGATGACGCCAGAGAAAAGGGCAGGGCTGTCATTTTCAGAAGGCGACTGCACGGAATGTCAGGAGTCAACTGCACCGTCTATCCGGGCTAATTTTTCCGTGTACGCTCGATGTGCAGAACGGCGTCAAGCAGCGCCAATGGGTTGCCTGCATCGGATGCGTAGACCGTGCGCGTTCTTGGGTCATAGGACACCATGACGAACGGGTCTGAGGTGCGTTCGGTATTCCGGGGAGCTTGGCGCTTGGAGCGGTAGGCTCGGCATACCTCCCTCTTTTCGGCAAGCTGTTGACCGATCTTCTTCCAGTCGAAAAGAGTGTCAGGATGCAAACGGCGCATGTCGCGCTTGTCCTGCGGCGTAATCGTATAGCTGCGAATACGCATGATATTGAAATTGCTTCTGCCGATTTTCACCGTCAGATAGCAAAACCCCTTTCGGGTCGTAATAAAGGCGCTGCGCTGCTTACGTTCCATCGTTGCTCGCTCCCCGTCAGGAATCGGCTGCACTGGTGGAGTGCAGCGCGGCATACAGCGCCGTCTTGCTCACCTTGAGTCGTGTAGCGGCCTCGCGGACGTTCAGCCCGTTGGAGATATGTTTCCGGGCCTGCTGCAACTTGTCGGCGGTGACGACAGGCTTTCGCCCGCCTTTGCGCCCGCGAGCGGCGGCAGCAGTCAGCCCGGCCTTGGTGCGCTCGCGGATCAAGTCACGCTCGAACTGGCCCAATGCCCCGAACACATGAAAGATGAGCCGTCCGCCCGGCGTGGTGGTGTCGATGGCTTCCGTCAGCGAGCGGAAGCCGACGCCTCGCGCTTCCAGTGCGCCTATCGTTTCGATCAGGTGCGGCATGGAGCGCCCGAGTCGATCCAGCCGCCAGACGGCCAGTACGTCGCCGTCGCGCAAGTAGGCCAGCGCGTCGGCCAAGCCGGGGCGGTCAGCCTTGGCCCCGGAAGCCGTGTCCTCGAAGACGCGCTCGCAGCCCGCCTTGCGCAGCGCATCCGTCTGCAAAGCGGTGTCCTGTTCCGCTGTTGATACCCGTGCATAGCCGATCAGTGCCATTGCCGCTCCTTTTGTCCGTCATTCCGTCCGCCTATCTTAATGTCCGACAAGCCATCGAACAAGCATATTGACGGACACTGTCCGGCTTGGCCGACTAATGATCGTTTGACGGACAGCCGACGCGGGCGCAATGGAACAGTGAACCGACTTAAGCCGGAATCGCCGAAAAATCCGTCAGCCGAAAAGCTCGCTATGTGAGCCAAGCCGTGCCAGCCGCAGGGTGTCGGAATCGGACTTGCGGTAGATCAGCAGCAGGTCGGGCTTAACGTGGCATTCACGGTAGCCCGCCCAATCGCCGGAAAGATCGTGGTCGCGGTAGCGCGCATCGAGGGGCTGATCGGTTGCCAGTGCGACCAGCACCGGCTTGAGCGCATCATCGAGTGTGGCGCGATGCTGGCCCTTGGCCTCCCGCTTGTAGTCGCGCTTGAAGGCGGACGAGCGATCAATCGTCCGCATGCAAATCCGCCATCAGGTCGTCCACGCTGGCGAATTTCTTGCCCTTGCCCGCTTCCAGTTCGGCAATGGCCTTCTTCGTGGTTGCGTTGGGCACCTTCACATCGAAGGGCAAGCGGTGTTCGTCGGCGATGCGCAGCATCAGCAGACGGATGGCGTCGGAGATCGACAGCCCCATTGCTTCGAGTGCGCTGGCGGCGCGCTCCTTGGTGTTGGTGTCGATGCGGGCGCGGACGTAGGTGTCGGCGGTGGTGCTCATGGTGATTCTCCGGGAACGGTTCAGACACTCACATTGTAGTCACAATGCGACTACGTTACAAGGCTGCATCGTGCAGGGGAGTTCTGAGCAACCCCGGCCTCTCGCGGCGCTTCGTGCATAGGACTCCTGACCTATGGAGGTCAGAAGCCCGCTGCACACACGGCGGCCAGCCCAGTGAACTGGTGCAGTCGCCTTCTGAAAATGACAGCCGAAGCATCCGGCCAGTATCCATTGCCGCCGGGGCAACGCGAATGGGTGGATGCGCCGGCGGTCGGCCGTGAAGTGCTGACGCCCTATGACCCGGCCGAGTGCCTGACCAGTGCCGAGGCCTTGGCCGCGTTCCTGGCCGACGCCGAAGCTACGGCCGACCCGGCCTATATCGAGCACGCCCGCGAAGTCGCGGCGCGGGCCCGGGCCATGCACGGTCTGGAAGAGTAGGGGAGAGCGGGCCTGCATCGCCAGTTCCGACGATGCAGGCCCGGACGCGAAAAGGGCGGCTACTTGGCCGCCCTTGCTGTTCCTGGTTGTCTCTACAAGCCCGCCACGGCCAAGGCGCGACCGATGGGAACGGCCTGGGTGAATGGCCCGGCGCTGTGGCTCACAAGGCCCACGGCCTCGCCCCGGCCATTGACGACAACGCCGCCGGAGTTGCCGCCCGCTATGGGCGCGTCGATCTGCAACATGCCCGCCGCGCCAATCAGACCGCCGACCTGGCCGTAACGGCTGACAATGCCCGCGCTCATGGAGAAGTCCAAGCCCTTCGGGGAGCCGATCGCGGCAACGGCCTGGCCTTGACGGGGCAGGGCAGGGGCCACGCGCACCGGCTGGCCCGGCTCGCCGTCGATCAGCAGCGCGGCCACGTCGCGCACCTGGTCTATGCGCGCCACGCGGGCGCTGCGCCATTCCCCGCTTGCCAGCTTCACCCGCACGCCCTCGATGTCGGCCAGGACGTGCGCGGCCGTCAGGGCCGTGCGACCGTCGCCGACAAGGAAGCCCGCGCCCAGCGTCACCCATTCGCGTTCCTGGTCGGCCTTCGCCCATTCGTGCCGCCAAGCGCGATAGCGGGTCAGCAGTCCGGTTGCCAGGTTGGTTTGAACGCCAGGGACAAGCCATGCCCGGTTACGGCTGCCGTCGCCCTTGGCGCGCTCGATGACGGCCACCATGACAACGGACGGCATCACCTGGCCGGCCACGGCCGACCAATCGACGGCGGCAGGGTAGGGGCGGGCGTCCAGCGCCACGCCTTCGCCGGCGGCGCTGCGGGCGCTGTCGGTCTTGGCGTGCGCCTGATGCTTGCTCCACTCGTCGTCATCAAGACGCTTCTGCGCGGCCGCGATGGCGTTCACGTTCGCCTGCGTGGTGGCAAGGGCATAGCCGCCCGAGGCCAGGCCGGCACCGGCCAGGACGTAGGCCGCCAGGGCAGCGCGCCGCCAGGATTCAACGCTGCCCATACTCCGCGCCCTCCTGGTCGTGGTTGAGGCCGCGCATTTGCAGGCGCTGGCCGGTGTCGTCGCCGATCTGCAAAACCTTGATGTGCTGCTCATAGGCCGCCTGGAACATCCAGCCGGCCCCGGCCAGGCCGATGACGGCGGCCGCGAAGGTCACGCGGTATTTCGTTAGCTCGCGGCGGGCGCCGCCGGTAACATTGGTTTCAGCCATGATTTCATCCCTCTGTCGGATGGGGTTGTGGTTAGGCGCCTGGGCCGGTTGCCGCCGCCCTGGCGCCGCCTTTCAGCGGCTAAAGCTGCGGGACTGCTCCCGGTCGCGCGCCGCCTTCTCCTTGAACCGTTCGGCGATCTCGCGGGCGCGGGCCTGCTTCACCTGGTCGCCGTTCTCGTTGTCCCGGTTCAATTCCTTTGCCAGCGTCTTTGCCTGCTGGCCGTTGATCTCGTTCAGCTCGACTTTCTGGCCGGCGTCCAGCTCGAAGCCCTGGCCCTGCTGGCCTTGCTTCTGCTCGGCCTCGATGGCCTGGGACTGCTGAGCGGCCGCCTGGCCGTGGCGTTCCAGCCGCTCAAGGTCTTTCGCCTCGCGGCGCTCCTGGGCCTGCTCGATCTGCTTGGCGTAGCCCCGGGCCAGCTCTTCGTTCGTCGGTTCTGTGCTCATTGGTGCGTGCTCCTGGTTGGTTGAAAACGGCGCGTCATCGGCTCAAACCGCCGTTGCCGCGTTCCTGCTCGCGCTGCCGCTGCCGGCTGCGCTCGATCTCCTTCGGGTCGCGTGCATACCTGTCGGCAAGCTCGCGCTGCATCTTGTTCAGCTCGACGGCCTGGCGCTCCTTCGGCATGGCGTTGAATCGCTCGATGCGCTCGCGCAGCTCGGGCGGCAGCTCGCGCCAGGCGCTCGGGTTGCGGTCGGTGTAGCCTGCAAAGCCCGCCTGCCGCTTCACGGCCAGCGCCTTGAACTGGTCGGCCTCTCGCTTCGCGTACATCTCGGCCCGCTTGCGGTCTTGCTCGCTGACCTGGACGGCCGCCGGGCGCTCCGGCTCGGCCTTGGCCTGGGACGGCTGCGCTAGGCCCGCAAAGGCCCGCTGCTGGCCTTCCTGCATGATCGCGGCCGAGTAGTGCCGGGGGTCTTTCCCGGCCGCCTGGAACTCCTGGGCGACGGCAAGCTGTGCCTTCGCCACGTCCAGCGCCAGGCCGCCGCCGGCCGCCTCGGCGCGCTCGACGCCGGCGCGGAACCCGGCCAGCGGGTCGGGGGCCGTGCGCTCGGCCTGCGGCCGCTGCGGCGCTGCCGGCTGCTCGATCTGCTGCGGCCGCTGCACGGCCGGACGGCCGGCAATGTCGGTCGCGGGCATGAGGTCGGGGCGGCCGTGGCGCTCCAAGCTGCGGCGCATGGCGCGCTGCATCTTCCCGGCCAGCTCGGCCACCTTGGCCCGGCCGCGTTCGAGCCAGCGGCGCATGACGTTTTCGCCGTCGAAGCCGCGCCGGTCGGCAAAGTCCAGCGTGCTTTCCTTCGGCCGCTCGCGGCCCAGCACCTGGGCCAGCTTGCCGGCGGCCAGCTCGGCCGCGCCGCGAACGTGCCAGGTGTTGCGCTCGGCCGTGGTGCCGTCCGGCAGGCGCACGGTTTCCGAACCGCCATGCTCCAGGCCGATGCGGTCGCCGCGCTGCGCGCCGCTGGCGGCAATGGCGCGCTCAAGATCGACGCCCCAAATGGTGTGCCGTTCGCCCTTGTCGTTCTCCAGCGTGGCGAAGTAGGACAGGCCGTTTTTCGAGTCGTGCTCGTAGGGCGCTGCGCCGTGATCGACCAGCCGCCCGGCCCGCCGGTCGGTGAAGTCGTCGGCCCCGGCAAACAGGGTCGCGGCCTCGCGGTGCCGGGTCATGCCGACATAGGCCAGACTCCTATCCATGCCGGGGGTCGCCAGCAGGTAGGCGCGATCAACCGTTACGCCCTGGGCCTTGTGAATCGTGACGGCGTAACCATGATCGACGGCCGCATATTGGGACGCCTGCACCTGGCGCGCTTCGCCGCTGTCCAGCCGCACGGCCAGGCTGCCATCCTCGGCCCGCTCGACAGTGCCAAGGGTGCCGTTCTTCACGCCTAGATCGCGGTCGTTTTTCAGGAACACGATGCGGTCGCCGGCAGCGAACTCGCGGCCGCCGCGCTCGGTCATGAACCGGGCGGAACCGGCCAGCTCTCCGCGCTCCTTCCTGGCATCGCGCACGGCCTGGTTAAGCGCCTGAACGTCCGCATTGGAATGGGCAAGGATGATCTGGCTTCCCTTGCCCTGGTCGGCCACGTAGGACGCCGCCAAAGCATCGCGCGCCGCCTCCCGGCTGCCGTGGATTTGGACGTGACCGCGTTCGGCGTAGGCCGCCAGGCCATCGGCCACGGAACCGCGCGCAAGCTGCTGGCCGGCCTCGCGCATCCAGGCGTGTTTCTGCCGGCGCACCTCGGTAATTTCCGCCGCTCCGACGTGCTGCACGACGGCACGAAACGCCGCGCCGGCCTCGATGGCGGCAAGCTGCTTGTCATCGCCCAGCAGGACGACTTTTGCCCCGGCCTGCTCGGCGGCTTTCAGCACGCGGCCAAGCTGGCGGCTGCCGATCATGCCCGCCTCGTCGATCACGAGAACATCGCGCGAAGTGAGCTTGTCCTTTCCGTTTTTCCATGCAAATTCAAGGCTGGCGAGCGTGCGGCTTTCGATGCCGCTGCCCGCCTGCAATTCGTCGGCCGCCTTTCCTGCCAGGGCCGCGCCGCGCACGTTGAAGCCCTGCGCTTGCCATGCCTCGCGTGCAACCTTCATCGAGAACGATTTGCCCGTGCCGGCGTCGCCGATGACCACGGCCAGGCTGCCCGGCTTGAGAACGTGCCGGACGGCGTTTTGCTGCTCGGCCGACAGGGTGCCCGCGCCATCAATCGCGGCGTTCGTGATCGGGCCGGAAACGCCATGCCGCCCGGCGCGGGCCAGGCGTTCGGCGCACTCCACCATGCCGCGCTCGGTGTCGATCATTTCGCGGGTGGAGAACTTCGCCGGATCGCGGCCGTTCGCCGGTTCCATCTCGACCAGCAGCGGCGAGTTTTCCAGCTTGGCAAGCAAGCCCTGGAACTGCCCGGCGTCGTCAATGTAGCGGTTCAGCTCGGCGGCAATGTCGCGGCGCGTGAATACGGCCTGCGTCGCCGTGATCTTGTCTAGGATGATCTCCGGCCGCTCGGCAATCTGCCGCGCCTGCTCCTGCCGGTCGGCTTTGTGAATGCCGATGCGGTCGGCGTCCAGCCCGCGCCGCTCCATCGCCACGGCGTCGCTGCCGATGTGCTTGGTTGGTGTCAGCTCAACGCCTTGATCCGCATAGCTGCGGTGGTCGATACGGGCGCTGATTCCGGCCCGCTCCAATGCCTCGTTTGTCAGCTCCGCCCACTCGCGGCGGATGTCGGTAATGTCGCCCTGGCTGGTGCCAGGAATGCCCGCCTTCTGCCTGTCCTTGTTCGCCAGCTCGATGACGGCCTTAGCGCCTAGCGCTCCATCCGCGCCAATGGTGCGCGTGGTCGCCAGCATGTGAACGTGGAAATTGCGGTCGTCGCCTTCCCTGTCCGGGGCGTGGATGCACACATCCACGGCCACGCCGTAGCGGTCGGCGATAGCCTGCCCCATGCGCGTTGCAAGCTCGCGCCGGTCGGCTTCGTTCAGCTCGTGCGGCAGGGCCGCCCGCCACTCGCGGGCCACTCGCGCATCCTTGCGCTTCTCGGCGGCCTCGGCGGCATTCCACAAGGCGGCGCGCTCGGGAACCGGAACGCCTGCGGGCGTGACGATCTCGGCCGACAGGACGCCGCCTTTCCGGGTGAAGTCGAACACTTCCCCGGTGCGCTCATCTACCAGCTTCGACGCGGATCGATAGGCGGCAGCAGCCACGGCGCTATGCCCGGCCGCCCGTCCTATCGTGTGCGTGTTCAGGTGGTAGATCGCCATTTCTTCCCTTGGCGTTTTAGCCGCTAAAAAGGGGTGCCGGGGTATCCCCGGCCGCAGGAGGGTTGCGCAGCAACCCGTAAGTGCGCATTTCGCTTCGCTGCATGACTATACCAGCGCCGTGCCTTCCCCGCCAGCGTCGCAAGGTGCTAACATCACGCGGGCATAACCCGCAATCACGAAAGGAGCTGTAACGATGGCACGAAAGACCCTATCCGAACGCAAGGCCGACAAGCTGGCCGAGCTGAACCGCATCAAGGCTGAACTGGCCGAACTCGAAAGCAAGGCCGCCGAACGCATTGGCAAGATTGCGATTGCCGCCGGTCTTGGCGATCTCGACATTGACGACGCCGCCATGCGGAAGGAGTTTGAGGCTATCGCCTCGAAATTTCGCAAAGGCGAAACCAAGCAAGCTGCCCCGGCTCCGGCAGCGCCTGGCGCGAACTGAGCGCGATTTAGGACGCCTTCGGATGAACGCCAGGAGAGAAGATGCACGCCGCAAGATTCAGCTTGGCGGCTTGGTCATCAAGTCCGGCATGGCGGACTATCCGGCATCCGTGATCTTGGGCGCTTTGACCCTCGCGGCCGGCGCGCTCAAGGGTCCGAACGCTGACGCCGCCAAAGCGCGCTTTGAGGCGGCGGGAGAGGCGGCTTTTTCCGATGATGGAGAGGACGGCGGCAACCGTTCCTAGCCGTCAATTTCTACCTGACAGAGAGGTGAAGCATGATGGATTTTGAAGCTCTAGCAGCGCGATTGTGGGCCGCCGTGGTGGCGGTGTTTTTCGGCGTGTTCTGCCTGTCTCTGGCGACAACGGCGCACGCCCGCGTTTTCCCCGAATGCAACCCGGCGGCCGAAGCCGGAAAGCTCTACGGCGCGGCGGATGCTGACGCCTGGGTGAAGCGCATTTGTGACGCGCAGGAATCGACCTACCGAACGTGGGAAGCGAACCTGCAAAAGCTCGACATTGGGCAGCAGGATTTGGCGATGGCGACGAACGCCGGAGACTGGAACGCCTACCGCGCCAAGTGGGCCGAATTGCTGCCCGTCCTGAAGGAAATGGAAGCGGCCGCGCTGGGGAGCCGGAACGCCGCTGGCGCGGCGAACATCCTCAGCCTGTACCGCGCTGACCTCGGCCTTTTCTTGCAGAACGCGAGCCTGGGAACGGCGGCGAATCTGGACGATTTCAGCGCCCGGATTCTGGCGGGCCTGGACGGCGAACGGCCAGCGGCGGCGGCAACGGCTGGCGTCAATGTCGTGCAGCAATCCGTGACGCGGGGCGTTGAGTTCGTGAAGGGGCTGGCGGCTGCGGAAGGCGACAAGGTTCTAGCGGAGTATCGCGGCCAGGTTGAGCATAAGTCCGCGACGCGCCGGGAGGAGCTTTCAGGCAACACGGCAAGCGGCTATTTCGGCGGCTTCGGCCGTCGCATCACCGAGGTTTGGGGCATCTTCTTCTTCGTCCTGTTCGTGCTGATGCTCGGCGCGGTCGTGGTGGCCGTGAAGCGCAAGCAAAACCCGGTCACGCTGGCGGGCGCGGCCGCTCTCGCCTACCTGCTGCCGGGGTCGGCAATGGTGCTGGCGTTCGTGCTGGTGCCCTTCCTGCCGTCCTGGGCAATGATCGCGGCAACTCTGGTCGGCACCTATGCCATGTATGCGCAAGGCGGCCGCATCTGCGGCGCGCTGGCGTCTAAGCTCGGCGAAGGCTCCACCCTGGGCCATCGGCTGCGCGTCCTGGGCGCCTGGCTGGACAACCTGCGGGCCGGTTTGCAGGGCGAACCGGGCGGCGCTGCCAGCATCGGCGCGGCCGCCGTTCAGGCCGCTTCCGCGCCCGGCGCGCAGCCGGTCACGCATGGGTCGGCCAGGTGGGGCACGGTCGCGGAAATCCGCCAGGCCGGGCACCTGGTCGCGCCCGGCAAGCCCGCCGGTTTCGCCCTGGGCAGGGTAGCCGGTGCGCCCGCCGGCCTCGATCAGCGTTTCCGCTTTACCGGCCACGTCGTGACTGTCGCCCCGACCGGCTCCGGCAAGGGCATTGGCGCGGTAATCCCTAACCTCCTGGACTATCCCGGCTCGGCCCTGGTGCTCGACGTGAAGGGCGAAAACGCGGCCGTGACGGCCCGCGCCCGCCGCGAGCTGGGGCATAAGGTTTTCGTGGTCGATCCGTTCGGAGTGACCAAGGGCGAGGCGCACGCCTTCAATCTGCTGGATCGCCTCGATACGAGTGACCCGGAATGCGTCGGTGAATCGGCCGTGCTGGCTGACTGCCTGGTCATTCCAGACCCGAAGGGGCAGGCGCACTTTGACGAGTCGGCCCGGACGCTGCTGCAAGGGCTGATGCTGCACGTTGCCGGACTGGATGAAGGCCGGCGCAATCTGCCGGAAGTGCGGCGCATCCTGACCGCCGGCGAGGAAGTGCTTTTTGAGACCCTGGCCGAAATGGCCGCCGACGAAAAGGCCGCTTTCGGCCTTCCGGCGCGGGCGGCAAACACCATCATGGGGATGCCCGACCGTGAACGCGGCTCGGTGATTTCGACGGCGCAGAAGAGCACGGCCTTTATGGATGATCCACGGATCGCGGCGGCCGTATCGCGCTCCGATTTCAACCTGGCGAACATGAAGGCCGAACTGATGACGGTCTACATGGTGCTGCCCGCCAACAAGATCGGCCCCAATGCCCGCTTTGTCCGGGCCTTCATCGGCTCCGTGATCGCGGCCATCACGTCGAGCACCACGCAACCCATGCACCGGGTCGCCTTCCTGCTCGATGAGTTCGGCCAGCTCGGCTACATGAAGCAGATCGAGGACGCGGTTAGCCTGATGCGCGGCTACGGCCTAGCCTTCTGGGTGTTCATCCAGGACTTGAGCCAGTTGAAGGGCGTCTATCCGAAGTGGCAAACCTTCCTGGCGAACAGCGCCAAGTCGTTCTTTGGCACCGACGACTACGACACGGCCAAGTACATCAGCGACAGCCTGGGCAAAGCCACGATTGAGTTTGAGACGGAGAACACCGGCCGCAACAGCGGCACCGGCGTTTCCGGCGGTGGCGGTTCCCTGAACCGGGGCAAGTCCAGCGGCTCAAGCCAGCAGTTCGCCGGCCGCGAGCTGCTGACGCCGGATGAGGTCATGCGCCTGGGGCCGGAAAAGCCCATCGTGCTGGTGAAGGGCGAATATCCCTACCTGCTCGACCGGCTGAACTACCTGGCCGATCCCGAGTATGCCGGGCGGTTCGACGCCAACCCCTACCATAGCTGACGGGCGCGGCCATGTGGGTTTTCGTCGTCATCGGTTATCTGCTGCTGCTCGGCCTGGCCACCTGGTTCGGCGGCGGCGCGGTGATGACGGTCGCCGCCGGCGGCTTCGTCCTGGCCGTGGCGCTCTGGCTGCTCGATGGCCTGCTGGCCGATCTGCTGCGCGGGCCGCTGCGGTGGCTCGCCAAGCCATTCCGGGCGCTGGCCTCGGCCCTGGGCGTGCTGATCGTGCTGCCGTTCATCCCCGGCATCTTCCTGGGGTCGTTTCTGGTCGAACTGTTCCGCTGGCGGCAGCGCCAGGCGGAACCCGGCCACCCTGCCCCAGCCACGCCGATGCAGACCGCGACGCGGCGCACGGCGGACGTGATCGACCTGGCCGCATTTCGCCAGCAGCGCAGAAAAGAGTAAAAGAGCGTTTGATTTTTTACTCTTTTGAGTAAATGATTTTGGCGGCTAAAGTCGGCCGCCCCTCAAGTGTCAATATCGGGCCGGAAAACGCGCAAGCGTTCCCGGCCTTTTCTTCGCCTGTTCCCTGCCCGTTCGCGCTGCGTCGGCTGATCTTGACACTTGAGGGGCCGATCACTCGCCGCTGCCGGGCTTCTTCCTTGTCGGCTTCGCCTCGGCCGCCGGCGGCGGCGTGATGCGGGCCAGCAGCGCGGCCGATTGTTCTTTGAGCGTATCGAGCTGCCCGGCCAGGCGGGCGGCTTCCTCGCGGGCCTGTGCGGCCGCCTTCGTGGCCTGGTCGCGCTCGGCCTGGGCGGTGGTGAGGCGTTCGGCCATGCGGTGCGCCTCGGCGGCCGCCTGCTTGCGTTGTTCCTGCTGCGCTTCCTGGTCGGCCTGGGCCTTGGCCTGCACCTTCGCCAGCTCGCCGCGCACCTGGTCGAGTTGAGCGGCGGCGGCCTGGCTGGCCTTCTGCTGTTCGGCCAGCGCCCCGCGTGCCTGGTCGGCGTCCTGGTGCGCTCTGTCCAGTTCCGTGCGCAGCTCGCCGGCGCGGCGCTCGATTTCCTGGGCGCGGGCCTCGGCCGTGTGCGCCTGTTCCTGGGCGGCGGCCAGTTGGCCGCGCAGTTTGTCGGCTTCGCCGCGTGCGGCCGCTTCGGCGGCCTCGATGGACGCCAGGCGGGATTGCAGGTCATCGACCTGAGCGGCCAGGCGGTCGGCAAGCTCGGTTGCCTCGGCCCTGTCGGCTTCCAGCTCGGCGCGGGCCTTCTCCAGCCCTTCCCGTTCAACGGCAAGCCGGGCATTCGCCAGGTCGAGGGCGATTGTCCATAGGTCGCTGCCCAGCTCGGCCAGGCGTTCGGCGACGGCCTGGGGCGCAGGCTCGCGCAGGGGCGCGGCAGCAGTGGCCTGCCGGGCCTTCCACTCATTCAGGGCCGGGGAAATGGTGGTGTAGCTCCCGCCGGTGATCTGCCGGATTGCCTCAAGCGTGGGCTTCTGCCCGGCGGCGGCCAGGTCGTCGGCGGCGGAAAAAATCTGCTCTTTCGTGACTGCCATAGCGGGTGCTCCTGTATGAAATGTAGCGTTGTAGTATGTTGTATGATACTACTACATACTACAATTTACAAGCCCTACAGGGAAATACTACGCGCCGGGCCTGGGCCAGCCCGGCCGCGAGCGCGTCGGGGTCGAAATTTGGCCCTGTGCGGGCCGTGGCAGCGTTTTCCGGGGTCAGCGGCACCTATCCCCTACCCTCGCCCGGTTCCGGGCTTCCTGGGCGCTCCTGCGCGGCCTGGGTGTGGTTTCGGGCCTTCCTCGTCGGGAATGGCGATGCTGGCCAGCTCGGTCGCCTGGCTGTCGGCCTTCCCCTTGGCGTTCAACCTGCGGCCTTTCCGCTCGCGCTGTCGCTCGATGTGAGGCACGGCCTCGGCAAGCCGCTTTTCCCTGCTAAACCGCTTTTTGCGGCCTTTCAGCGGGCACGGCGCTGGATGAGGGTGCAGGCGGTGGAGTTGCCACCGGCGCGGCGTGCCGCGCCTTGGTAAGCCGCCTGGCCGTAGGCCAGCACGATAGCCGGAGGGGGAGCCGGCGAAGCCGGGGGAACCCCGCAGGGGTGCCACGCCGAAGGCGCAGGCCGACGCCGTAGGCGGCGGGGCGAAGCGCGAAGCGCGGAGGGTAGGCGCGCCCGTAGGGCGCTACGGCGTTTCGGTTCGCGCTGTCGGTTGAGTTTTCCACTGATTTGGCCTGCCAATTACAGGCAAATATTTATAGGAAAACTTAAAGGCTTAACCGTACCGGTTTAGGGGGGGTCTGATCTAACGACCCTGGGGGGGTCTGATCTATCGGAGAAAACAGGGGGTGGGG
>Ga0209096_1002842_pt1 | contig 15988 bp, 14 predicted proteins | sample AD_UKC034_MetaG_FD_184407 | JGI IMG/M metagenome (GOLD analysis project Ga0209096, IMG submission 184407) | Active sludge microbial communities of municipal wastewater-treating anaerobic digesters from USA - AD_UKC034_MetaG (SPAdes) (version 2) | ecosystem: Engineered > Bioreactor > Anaerobic >... | reverse complement strand
TGAAAAAAATTGGTTCAATAAGAATCATTAACCCTTGAAAATGGATGTGTCCAGCTAATAATCTTACGAACCTGTCTAAAGCGGAGAAAGAGCGAGCGGATCGAGAGTTCGTTTCGCTCACGACAAGGTGAGAGCGAAAATAGTGACTGATCGTTTCCTAATGTCTGTTCCATTCCTCACTCCATAGATCGAGTTCCTGACCAGAAGCCCGCCAGTTACTCTAAGTTGTCATCCCATAATTTCCCCACACCGTCATCCCGTGATGCTTTTGCACGGTATCTCGCATCTAACAACAGCTTTTCACTGATCGCTGTGAAGACAACGTTGTCCGTCGGCGGTCCACCGTTCTCCGAAAAGAGCAGACGTCAATGAGGAAAAAATTGCTCTTTGTCCCAGAGGAAGAATCTGTTCTAGGTTAGTCAAAGTGAGATGAAAGAGATGCATGTGACGGTGTAAATTTCATCGCCAATCCTATTGGTTTCTTCTCTCTCTCCTTTCTCTCGTGAGCGCAGCGAACCTCTCCGCAATGCTCTTTCTCAAAGGTCTTTGCTTGCCCTCAAAGCGGAAGTGGCCTCGCCGAAGGCGAGACTGGCCAGGCGGAGCCTGACTGGCCTGCGTCAGCAGACTGGCAGTGAGGATCTTTACCCGCGAAGCGGGCCTTGCGTCCTGGCATGATCTTTGCCAGCCCTGCGTCCCGGGATGTACTTCCCGGCCTTGCGTCCGCCGATGATCTTCGGCGCATAGCGACTTCTCCTATGGTCTGTCCCATGTTTCGCGTCTCTCGCGCTTCCGAAGGACGCTCTCATGCTTCTGTAATTCTTATTCTGTTTTCGCTTACTTTCATTATCTTCCCGATTGCGGAGCTTTTTTTGAGCAGAGGAATTAGTTTTTCGAGCGCTTCTAGAACTGCCTCTCTTGATTGGCTTTTGAGACGAAATATAATTATTCCTGGAATCTCTGTGCGACTAAGCAGCGTGATGTCGGAGAAATCAAGATCCTGAGTCACGAGAACTCTATTCTCATTTCCGCAAACCGTAAGAATACACTCATCAGTTGCGCCAGCAAGTTGCTCTTCTATTACGTTAGCGGCATCAAAATCGTTCTTGCGAAAGAGCGCAAGCGCAGCTTCGGGAAGATTTTCATCGAGCTTGAACTTCTCTTTCAAGGCAGAATCTCAATTCGCTCTTTTGTAAGCAGAGAAGCATATTCGATAGCGGCGACAATGTCCTCACGAACCAACGAAGGATATTGATCGATAATTTGATCGAAACTATGTCCGGCCGCAAGCTCATCCAGTATGAGAGAAACAGGAATCCTGGTTCCCTTTATACAGGCTTTGCCATGACATATATTCGGATCTAGAACAACTCTTTGAATACCCGCCATGAAAGCCTCCTCATCTGTTTGAATCAATTATAGCATCGTGACAATAATCGACTATAAGGTATCTTCTCGCTCTTTCGAAGAACGGAGATGACGGATCGGGGTCCGGCATGACGGGAAGAAGGAAGGACTGTCATCCCGTAAAACTGCCCTGAATCTGAATCTACTCACGGGCGAACAGCCGTTCGCCCCTACAATAGAATCGCATAATCGTATGACATTGTCATCCCGTAGAGCCTGCCCTGAAGCGTTCCTGTTCAGGGATCCTGTGCGGGATCTCGCATCTAGGAGCCGCTGAACGCTAAAGAACGTGAACCCGCTGAACGCTGGGAAGACGATTTTGTCTGTCATCGGTCTACCGTTCTCCGAATTAGCCGACAAATCCGTCTGAACTTGATTCAGCATCTTGTTCTTTCTAACCCGATTTTCTTAACCCGTTCCTAGTAACCCGATCTTTATAACCCGATCCAAGTAACCCGCTCTTCTGTTTAACACCCGCTCCTAGACTCTGCTCCTTCCCCACGAAGCGGGCATTGTGTATTATGTTTTATAGTAGAATCACTTCTGCTCTTAATCTCGGAGGACGGAGAACCGCTGACGGAAGCCCCATTCTAACTGAATGAAGAACTATATTACGAGAATGTAAATAACGGAGTCTGTCCCGAAAAACGCGGAATCTCATTAGAAAACGGTCTACGCTTAAAACCAAGGACCCGCTGAGCGCTGAGCGAAAGAATTCGTCATTCTGAACTTGATTCAGAATCTCTCGTTTTTTCACTTTGACCGAGAACGAAGAACAGTTTTTTTCTCCTTGGCGGACGGAGAAACGATAACGGACAACTATTTTCTTATTCAACTTGCATCTTGGAACTTGCAGCTGTTCGCATTTTCGCGGCATTGACAGAGTGTTTGACCTGATAACGCAAGATTACTTCGAGAGGGCCATGACATTTCCCATTCATGTATCTTCTGCCTCAGGTTATTCCTTGACCCAAAGGAAGTAGCGCCGACAAAGGCCATTCTTCGTTTTCCAAAATCGAGAATTCGCTTTCAAAGCATGAATGCTTTGAACTTCAAAAGAATCCTTTGGAAGCAGCGGATGCTATAATTTTGTAGATACTTTGATCAATTACGGAAGGGGGCACAGACGTGATTATTGTCTCCAAGGAAGAATTACTTGCTTTCAAGAAGTTGGATCTCTTTTATCAGATGAATCTTTTGCGGGAACAGTCAGCAAGGCTAGAGCGGAAGTATGATTGTTCACTAGAATACTTTAGAAGCCTTGTTAATGATTCTGATGAAAACTATGAAATGTGGGATGACTTAATTGAATGGGAAGCATGCCAGTCTGCTCTTTCAGAAGTAAGCTCGCTGCTGGAGAGAATCAATGCAGAAGATATTGAAGTTCGTTGAAAAATCTTCGCTTGTAAAGGATTTCAGGATTCATGACTTCAAGACCGGTACGGAATTTGCATACATTAAGCTTGAAATCCTCTTCAAGAACTCATCGAAGGTCTATATAAGGGAATTTGTGAATGCAACACAGAGGAAATATTCTTTCCATTGGATTGTAGATACTCGGATCGAGATACGCTGGGATAACTCTCCCCATCACAAAAGTATTAGAACTTATCCGCATCACATCCACGTTAACCAAAATATCTACCCTTCAGAATGTTCTGATCCTGTGAAGATACTGCACTGGATCGAAAGCTTGCTAACGAAAAGTGAAGACCTTGCACCAGAAGTCATACTCTCTGAGATTCAGAAACTTCGCTAACAAACGGTTGAAATCAGAATGATCAAAGTACCAAGTTGAGAAATTAGGCAATCAGCATTACTAACAGCAGGTCCGACATTCAGAAAAAATCGGCATTTTTCGTGAGATCTCGTTCTTAATCTTGCCTCATAAAGATATCCTGCTCTCTGACGCTCTAACCGTAGGATGATCTTTCGGTGAAGGAAACGTTGACTTGTATTGGAGTAGACTCTTCTCACTTGTAATCTAGCATCTCGAACATGCAAATTAGTGTACGCCTCAGCCAGTACGTGGCCTACCTCCCTCAAGGGAGGAGTCTAGACCCAAATCAAGAGCTGCGAGCAGTTCTCACAACACATAATCGACTACGGTTGGAGCATTCTCCTATATCTTCATCCCGTAGAGCATGCCCTCGAATCCACTCACTTTGTCATCCCGTGATGCTTCTGCACGGGATCTTTTTCTTACCATTCGATTCTCTACCTATAGAAGATTGAGATGCTGAAACAAGTTCAGCATGACGTGATGTTGGATTCTTGGAACCGCCTTACATGGTCATCCCGTAGAGCCTGCCCTGAAGCCTGCCCCAAAGTGCTCCTGTTTGGGGTCTCTGTTCAGGGGTTCTGCACGGGATCTTTTTCTTACCATTCGATTCTCTACCTATAGAAGATTGAGATGCTGAAACAAGTTCAGCATGACGTGATGTTGGATTCTTGGAACCGCCTTACATGGTCATCCCGTGATGGGTCTGCACGGGAGCTTTTTCTTACCATTCGATTCTCTACCTATAGAAGATTGAGATGCTGAAACAAGTTCAGCATGACGTGATGTTGGATTCTTGGAACCGCCTTACATGGTCATCCCGTGATGTTCCTATACGGGATCTCGCATCTAAGACCCGCTGAACGCTTTCAAGACAACGTTGTCCGTCAACGGTTCCCCGTCGTCCGAATAAGCCGACAAATTCGTCTTAACTTCTTTTAGCATCTCGCTCTTCAATACTCCATTCTGATGACCCGCTCAAAAAGATCCGCTGTAGGCTTAAGAGCAAGGACTCGCTTAACGCTTACAAGAGCCGAGAATGAGGATATCCGAGAATTCGCTGCGCTCACGAGAGGACATCAGCGAAAATAGACACTGACGATTCTCCTAGCGTCCCATTTTTCGCGTAAAGGGCAGAGATTCCAACCAGAACCTTTTTCGGGCGAACGGCCGTTCGCCCCTACAAGAGAACTGCACAATCATCTAAAATTGTCATCCCGTAAAGCCTGCCATGATTAGCCTGCCCAAATGAGCGCCTCTTCTGTCATCCCGTGATGACTATGCACGGGATCTCGTCTCTTCAGTCTCGCCCTCTCTCCTCTTCTCGTAGTTTTGGACCAACAACCTGTACACGAAGTGTCGGAACGAAGAACAGCTCTTTTGCTCTTGTTCTCCAAGGACGGGTCCATGCTCCGGGACGAAGTACGAAGGACGGCTCTTCGCTCTGCAACTAAATCACTGCAATTCATGATATAATTTTAATGAACATCTGCATATACGTAATTATGCAGGTGTTCGTTGAAAGTGTTGATAAAGAGGTGAGATTATTGGACTCAACAAGGCACCAACTGCCTCATAAAAAGATTATTAGAATAGATGAACTCAAAGATATGGGATATAGCTTCTATCGTATCAAGAAGCTTATCGAGGAGAATATCCTTAAGAAACTGACGCGCAAAAGCTATGAAAATCTAATCTACGAGGGAGATGAATCGGACTTTTACTATGTCAATGCTTATGTGCCAAGGGGTGTGATCTGCCTGATTAGCTCGGCAATCTACTGGCAGCTTACCACAGAGCGTTCCACAGCAATAGACGTGGCGATTTCCAGGAGCGACAAGATTTATACGATGCCAGAGTGGCCTCAGATTCAACTTTACTATTACAGCAAAATTCGATACAATACCGGAATCGTGACTATTCGCGAAGACTCGAATCAGTTCTCCATTTATGATCCGGAAAAGACAGTGATCGACATCCTGCAATATCGGGAAAGACTCGGAATTGAAGTCGCAAAGGAAGTGCTTGTTCAGTATCTCGCAAAAAAAGATAGAAACCTGAACGGACTATACAGATATGCCAAGGAACTCGGCAGTTCAAAGATACTAAGAACCTATCTGGAGGTGTTGCTATGAACAAGGCAGCATCTGTAAAAGCCAGACTGAGAAATCTGGCCCGGAAGCAAGGCCGGAGTTATCAGGATCTACTGCAAATCTATGCGCTTGAACGAACCATATACAGATTATCCCTCTCTCCCCACAAAGACAAATTCACATTGAAAGGCGGGATCTTTCTTTATGCGCTATTTGAAGGGCGGTTCCCGCGATCAACAACCGATATAGATCTGTTGGGGCAGAGGATCAGCAACGAAAAGGAATCTCTCGAGAAGGTTTTCTATGATATCTTCTCGGTAGGTACCGACGATGGGATGCGTTTCGATCTGGAAAGCATGAACCTACGCACCATTGCAGATGCAAAACAATACCCCGGTACTCGAATAACCATTACGGCCTACATAGAGCGAACAAGATTATCCGTAACCGTCGATGTCGGATTTGGCGACTGTATAACACCCGAGAGGGTTCAGATGGAGTTCCCGGTACTGCTGAATGATCCGGAGCCGGTGGTCTTCGCATACTCAAAAGAATCGGTTATCGCAGAAAAACTTGAAGCGATAGCCTCGCTGGGTTTCCTGACCAGTCGCTACAAAGACTTCTACGACATCTTTTTGCTGTCCAGATTCTTTCCTTTCAATGGCACAACACTGCAAGCCGCAATTGGGGAGACATTTAGAAATCGTGGCACACCGATGGAAGAGATCGTCGCATTCGAGAAGCAATTCATTTCCGATTCACTCCATAAGAGAAGATGGGCAGCCTTCGCTAAAAAGAAAAACATTACGTTCGATACTTCTCTTGAGGAAGTTATGAGCCAAATCAAGAGCTTCCTAATCCCTGTACTTGAAGCCTTACAGAGAGATGAGATCTTCGCCTCGCACTGGGAGCCTGATGACCTAAGCTGGAAGTTCCGACGAGTGGGACAGAGGTAAGAGGTTAGAGTTTAGAGGTAAAAAAACCAAGATCTTTTCGCTCTTCACGTCTGTTTTTCGCGCCATAAACCGAGATCCTGGCCACAAGCATGCCAGGATGACTTGAAGTCAAAGTCCCCTGCCTCGAAAACACGTTCTATTTTCCCATATGATCCTGATAGCGAAACAAGTTCGTGACGGATCTTGACGCTTTCTACAACGACCTCTGACGACGTGGACCGTCGACGGTCAATGATTATCAATTCTCTTCTTCTCGCGAGCGGAGCGAGAGTCTCATCGTGCTTTTTCTCGATACATTCTCTCTTGTGCGAAGCGGAACTGGCCTCGCCGAAGGCGAGACTGGCCAGGCGGAGCCTGACTGGCCTGCGTCAGCAGACTGGCTAATTTTTGCCCTAAATCAACTCACTTTGTCATCCCGCAGTGTTCCTGTGCGGGATCTCGTTCTTCTCATCCGTCTCGCCCTTTCAATATGAATGCTTTGCTCCAAACTCGTGTTAAAATAACACCGAGAATTCTTGGGAAGTGATCTTATGAAACCGGCTAGCATAAGGAAGCAAATGATTGACGAGCTTGAGAATATCCCGGAAGATAAGCTTCGACTGCTACTAAAACTAATCAGAAGCAGTAAGTCCGATCTTTCGGATCTTCAGCCAAAGAGAAAATTGATTACCGACTATGCAGGTTCATGGAAAGAGATCGATTCGGATCAATACAACACTATGATCAAAGAACTAAGAGACCGAAGAGAAAAGTCAAGAAGGGAGCGCAATGTCTGACTTAGCACTTGTGGATACAGACATACTTTCCATGTTCTTCCGCGGCCATTCTCCAGTAGTATCCAGAATGGAAGAATATTCACAGATCACGAGAAAGTCTATCTGAGCCTAATAACGTACTACGAAATACTCAGCGGTTTGAGACACATTGAAGCGACAAGACAAATAGAGCAATTCCTGGAGTTTTGTCTTTTCAATGAAGTACTTCCTATTACGCTTAAATCAGCTTCTATTGCTGCGACTCACTACGCGTATATTAGAAGACTCGGAACGCCTTTGGATGACATGGATCTTCTCATTGCCGGTATAGCCATAGAAAACGACATGACTTTAGTCACGCACAATATGAAACACTTCAGCAGAATTCCGGGATTGAAGCTGCAAGACTGGATAGAATAACTGAATCTCCGATATTGTTCAGCGACCCTCCCACTTGATGTCCCCCATGTCATTGTGAATAGTTAGCACAGAATATCGTCAGAGAAGCGCTACACGCTCCAAAGAAATGTCCTTCGTCAGCATCCGAGAGAAAGGGAGTCCTACGTCCGATGGGATCAATCGAGAAATGGCACATTCGACAATTCGCTCCGCTCACTGCAGTGCAAGAATTAACATTTGTCGACCGCTGAAGGTTCTCCGTTCTTTGCAAAAAGCAAAATACCCTTGAAGCGTCACCTAATGAAGTCATCCCGTAGAGCCTGACCTGAAATGCCTCAGTTTGTCATCCCGTGATGCTTTTGCACGGAATCTGGTCTTGAAAACGCGGCACGGATAGCGATCCTGGCCAGGCGGAGCCTGACTGGCATTCGTCAGCAGACAGGCTCCCAAACGCACCTATGGTCACATTTTACGCGTAAAAAACAGAGATTCCAACCAGGACGTTTTTCGGGCGAACGGCCGTTCGCCCCTACAAAAGATTCGCATAATCGTCTGACATTGTCATCGCGTAGCATTTCGAATAGGGGACTGACGGGCTCCTGACGCCTGTCCCCGTCTATTCCAACTCTTGAGAAAACCCTCTGATCGCTGTAAAGACAACGTTGTCCGTTAGCGGTCCTCCATCCTCCAAGAAGAGCAGACGTCAATGCGGAAAAAATTGCTTTTTCTTCCAGAGGAAGAATCAATTCTAGGTTAGTCAAAGTGAGATGAAAGAGATGCATGTGATGGGGCAAATTTCATCGCCAGTCCTATTGGTTTCTTCTCTCTCAATTCTCTCGTGAGCGCAGCGAACCTCTCCACAATGCTCTTTCTCAATGGTCTTTGCTTGCCCTACGAAGTCGGAACTGGCCGCACGAAGTGCGACTGGCCACCGAAGGTGACTGGCCTGCGAAGTACACTGGCTTGAAAATCTTCCCCGCGAAGCGGGCATCACTTCCCGACGAAGTCGGCATCACTTCCCCGGATGTTCCTCCGGGCCTCACTTCCTGGGATGTTCTTCCCAGCATCACTTCTAAATTGATCGCCGATGATCTTCGGCGCATAGCGACTTCTCCTATGGTCTGTCACATTTTTCGCGTAAAAAACAGAGATTCCAACCACCTTTTTCGGGCGAACGGCCGTTCGCCCCTACAAAAGATTCGCATAATCGTCTGAAATTGTCATCGCGCAGCATTTCGAATAGGGGACTGACGGGCTCCTGACGCCTGTCCCCGTCTATTCCAACTCTTGAGAAAACCCTCTGATCGCTGTGAAGACAACGTTGTTTGTCAGCGGTCCTCCATCCTCCAAGAAGAGCAGACGTCAATGCGGAAAAAATTGCTTTTTCTTCCAGGGGAAGAATCAATTCTAGGTTAGTCAAAGTGAGATGAAAGAGATGCATGTGATGGGGCAAATTTCATCGCCAATCCTATTGGTTTCTTCTCTCTCCTTTCTCTCGTGAGCGCGGCGAACCTCTCCACAATGCTCTTTCTCAATGGTCTTTGCTTGCCCGACGCAGTCGGAACTGGCCTCGACGAAGTCGGCCTCGCCTCGTAACGCTTTTTCCAAGGACGGGTTCATGATCTTGGACGCTGGACGCCGGACGTGTTTTTGCTCTTGTGAAGAACCTGGACGCGAAGCGTCGGAACGAAAACTTGGGCGCAGCGCGCCGGAAACACTCTTTCGCTCTTGATAAAATAAAGTCTGTCCCTGTTTTTCCGGAGTCTGTCCCTGTTTTTGTTTTTCCGTCCCTGTTTTTCCATGGCAACCGCAAAGCGGTTCGTGTGTGTTTCTTAAGCTGCCATTATGGTAGAATGATTTGGATAGAACACTAGGCAAATATTTATAAGTACATAGTGTTCTATCCACATAATCGCTGGAGGCCCTTTTAATGAGCAAGAAAACCGATATTGAGAAAAAAATAAAGTCCTGCTTCAAATATAACAATTATTTCCAGCGAACATCGCAGTTTCTAAAAGCGGGAATACACCCAAGGGAAATAAAGAAGGCTCTAGAAAATGGATGGATTATCAGGATAAAACATGGTCTATATATGCTGGCAGATGCATACAATGGTCTTGAAACTGATCTTGTGGCAATTACTAAAGCAAGTAAATATACCGTTATATGTCTAGCTTCAGCACTCCAGTTTTATAACCTGACCACATACATCTCTCCAAAAATTACCATTGGTGTACCTAATAACGTAAGTCATCTCAAGTTTGAATATCCCCCCGTCAAACTCTATTACTTTGACAAAAGCACATACAAAATCGGTATTACCAGAACAAAAACGAATTCCGGGATTATAAGAATATATGACCTCGAAAGAACCATCTGCGATGCTTTCAGATTCAGGAAGGAACTTGGAGAAGACGTTGCCGTTGAATCATTAATAAATTATGTAAAGCGCAAGGATTCAAATATCTCAAAGCTAATGGAATACGCATCAATGCTTAGAATCAAAACGGTGATAACACCTTATCTTATACCCATTATAAAATCCGCTATGGAGTGATTGTATGCGAAATATTGGGGCTTCGGTTAGAACGAGACTGTTGAACATTTCAAGACAGACAGGAAGATCCAATGAGTACTTGCTCATACAATACTTTTATGAGCGTTTTCTCTACAGATTAGGAAAATCAAAATACAGAAATAGATTGATTCTCAAAGGCGGAATGCTGTTGATATCCTACGATTCTCTAAATAGATCAAGGCCTACAAAAGACCTAGATTTTCTTGCAAAAGGGCTTCCAATAAAAGCAGACAAGGTAAAAGCTATTATTGAGGAAATACTTGATTCCGTAGACTCGAATGATGGGGTGCTATTTGATGCAAACAGCATTCAGGTTGAGCAAATAACAGAAGGCCAAGATTATAAAGGAATTCGGGTCTTTTTTGTAGCTCAGCTTGCCAATACTAAAGTAAAGACCCGACTTCATTTGGATATTGGCGCGGGAGACAGCATTGTTCCAAGTCCGATTGAAATGGAATATCCCGTACTTCTTGATTTTGAAGCTCCTAAGGTTGTAGCTTATTCCAAAGAAACAGTTATAGCTGAAAAGCTTGAGACAATTGTCAAAAGAAGCACGGCAAATAGCAGGTTGAAAGACTTCTATGACATATACTACCTTGCTCAAACAACCTATTTTTCTCTCGATGTCCTCTCCAACTCAATAAAATCAACCTTCATGAATCGAGGAACTCCTCTTCCAGAAGAGACTTTCTTTCCCGAAATGATCAAAGACGATGCTGGTATGGAAATACGGTGGAAAGCCTTCATTTCAAGACACGGACAACTTACGGATATTTCATACCAGGAATTGGTTAAAAAGCTGGATTCTTTTACCAGACCGATTATGATGAAAAATCAAGAGGAAAGTATTTGGGATTTCAACACTTGGTGCTGGGCATCTACCTTATAAACCAACAAAAATAACAAAGGAAAGAACACCTTTGAGAACTATCCCTGTTTTTCAAGGCTCCCTCACGCGTTAGCGTGCAACTCGCTTTTCAGCTTAGCTACCTTATCAACAACCACGAAGTGGTTCGAAACAATTCCATAAGAGTTCATGACACCGGCTTAGTCGGTCGTGTCAATCCCGAAGGGATTCGCCCCACTGCAAAGCAGCTCTTGCCTAAACCCAAGCGCATCTCTTGACCCTAGCATTTTCCCGCAGAAAATGGGACCATATTTCTACAGCGTCACTCTCTTTCGGTCTACACCTTGGCCTTCTTTTAAGTGAAACGCTTAAAACACTTTCGAATTCGACAACCTTTTCATCGCTTAAGAACGGCTATCCATCTGAACAGAGCTTTTGTTCAATGGGTTAGAAACAAGTACAAGAAACGAAAAGGTCTTGTACGAGCGAGAAAATGGTTGAAGAGAAACGCTCAATGACAACCCAAGCTCTTTGTTCAATGGACTATGGAGATACACTATGCAGCTGGATAATAGGAGCCGGATGAATCGAGAGGTTCATGTCCGGTTTTGGGAGAGCCTGGGGGTTTAATCCCCCTGGGCTACTCACCACCTTTTTCGGGCGAACAGCCGTTCGCCCCTACAAAAGAATCGCATAATCGTCTGAAATTGTCATCTCGTAGCGCCTGCCCTGAAAAGATTCTGTTCAGGGAACCTGCACGGGATCTCTCCCATTCTCATCCGTCTCTCCCTCTCTCTTTTCTCTCATGCTTCTTAACCAAGAACCTGGACACGAAGTGTCGAATAAACTGCTCTTCTGATCTTTCGAAGGACGGGTTCATGATCTTGGACGAAGGACCAAGTAGGGGTATTCTCACCAGAAAAAATAGAGTCCCTATTTTTCCAAAGATGCTCTCTGCTCCTGACTAAAGACTATTCTATTCTATAGAGTGTCTCCAGACCTTTAGAGATCATTTCGCTCCTTAACGTAAGGGATTCGGCGACTCCTGTTTTATCAATTGAGAAAGCTGCGACTGCTCCGTTCATTTCGAAAAGATCGGACTCGGTAATCACAAAGGAGTCTCTATTAAAAAACTCCAGATCAAAAGTGATATCTCTGCCGATTAGTTCCATTGTCAGATGACCTTCCTTAACAGATACAGCGACCTTTTCGAAGAAATCGTTATAGTAGATTCCAGCGTAGTTTTCAAGAGGCAGAGGATCGCTGAACGTAATCTCGGGTTCTTCAGGAACTGTCTTCAAATTATCAATTTGCGTTCGCATATATTCTCCGGAATAATCTATGAATTCGACTTCCTTGTAGAGATCGAAAAGCACATATGCGAGCAGCTCAGGCAGATTGGTTCCGGCCAGGTTGCTCAAGACTACAATTCCAAGATCATCATCCGGCAAGTAAGCTACCATCGTTTTACAACCAATTGTTTCTCCGTTATGCCAGAATACTCTGTAATCTCTTCGCTGTTCATAAATCCAGCCCTGACAGTAAAACAGCATTCTCGAGTCACTGCTTCCCGCGAAAGTCGCGGGTCTATGCAAGAAATCATACTGAACCCGAGATAGAAGAACCTCATCGCCAAAAACCCCTTTGTTCATCTGGAGAGAGAGCCACTTTGACATATCCACAATATTGGAATTTATCCCGCCTGCCGGACCATAAATATACGCGAATTTGAAAGAGTTTCCGTCGAATTCAATTCTTGTCAGTTCCTCATTATACCTACTATAAGTCGTTGCGTAATTACCGGTTTCAAAGTATCCCTCAAGTGTATCGGAACTTTCATCCATTCCCAGGGCAGCAAAGATCTCTTTCTCAATATTCTCTTCCCAGGTTAGGCCTGAGTGGTTTTCGATGATTTTTCCAGCCACCAGAAACAGATTGTTCTGGTATGCAAAGTCTGTTCTGAAGGTATTGGCTGGAAGTATAAACCGCATCTTCTGGATAATCTCATCTCTCGAATAATTTAGAAAAGCCATGAAATCGCCCGAATATGGAGGCAATCCCGAATGTTGTGCCATAAGATCTTCGATCAGGAAATTCGATGTTACCCAGGGATCGTACATCCGAAATTCAGGAAAGTGATCCACAACCCTGTCTTTCCAGTTTACTTCTCCTCTATCTATCAGCTGTGCCAGCAAAAAGGAAGTAAAGGCCTTTGAAGTCGAGCCTATTTGAAAGATCGTTTCAGGTGTAACTGGTTCCCTTGTTTCAACATCCTTTACTCCATAACCTTTGCTGAAAACGAGTTCTCCATCTTTAACTATTCCAACTGCCATGCCAGGAATATTCCATAGCTCCATATTCTCTTGAACGTAACCGTCAAAGAATGGGATAATCTCGGCTATTTCATGATTTGCAATAATGCAACCTGCAAGAAAGACCACTACCAGTAACACGAAAACTGCTTTTTTCATAACGACACCTCCCAAAAGTATTTCACAGAGTTTTATTTGCACTTCATTGCATATACTGGTTTTGAATCCCCTGCCTATCTTATTCTAGCAAACAACAACGAGGAACCGCTCTTCCGCTCCTTAACCAAGAACGACATTAATATGATAAGGTTGTAGATATATAAGCTATGACTTGAATTCTAAGGAATGATTTAACTACAATGATGGTGGCAGTCAGGGAGAAGGTAGAGACTTGGAGTCTATCAGCCTTCCTTATGGAGGAAGAGCTACGTGGGGACAACACTCATCTTCTTCCTGGGAGTACTTCAGGTTCTATGATAAGTTCATCCGGGGAAAGATCCTCAGGAACGCTACAACAGGGAAATCGGTACTCGTAGACTGCTAATTCATTTATTGTGAGGTGTATGTGAGATGAAAGAGCAAAGCGGTACGATCGTAGGTATCGATTGGTCAGCTGACTCCCATACTTGCTATGAACTCAAGGCTGACAAGAGTTTCAAGATCCCAGACTCTGTTAAAGGTTACGAAAGACTGCTTAACGATTATCCAGAGGCAGTTTTCGTGATCGAAGAAGCAAACAACAGGATAGGAGACTACCTTCTCATTAACAATAGAGAGGTGTATGTCTTACCTCCTTGTAGGTCAAAAGAGGCCAGGAAGTATCATTTCAGTTCTGGAGCAAAGAGCGATAGTCTGGATGCCAAGGCAATAGCTCTTACCTTCAAGGAACATCCCTCTTATTGTCTCAAGGCAAGATATTCAGGGGTGGGAGCGAAGATAACTAAACTGGTGACTATGTACAACATTGTATCCAAAACACACAGTCAACAGTGCAACAGATTGTATTCAGTCCTACTGAGGTATTTCCCCGAATACTTGCACATAATGGATAAGCAGTACAGATCAAATACCTCCTTGAGGATTCTTAGTATCTGCCCCACGTTAACTGAATTGGGGAAGGTTTCGAACGAAGAGCTTAGGAAGATACTGAACAAAGAGAACCACAGAATGACGAGTGGCTTGAGAAAGAAACTTGACAGGATAAGAAGCGAAGGGATCTCTTGGGGCGATACATCATGTGAGGGTAATCTCATAATGTTCCTGGCAAATCAAATTCTCACCTTAAGAGAGGAAGAAGAAAGATTGAGGGGAGAGATGGGAGAGACCCTAGAGAATAGTCCATACAGGATCATCCTTTCTATTCCAGGTGTGAAGGCTGCAATAGGCTCATACATAGTAAAGGCTTATCTAACACATGATTTCAGAAGCTACCAGGAGATGCAGAAATACGCTGGAACTATTCCCTTCCTCTTTCAAAGTGGCAGAAAGTCAATAATGCTGATGAGAAAGAAATGCGACAACGATCTCAAAAACATAATTCATATGGCAGCTTTCGCTTCTCTGAAGACTTGTGGATGGGCAAGAAACTACTACAAAAGAAAAAGAAAAGAGGGCAAGACTTACGGTCATGCCCTCAGAGCACTGGGGAACATCATCCTCAAAATCGCATTCTCCATGTTGTCAAAGATGAAAAAATACGATGAAACCTTGTTCCTCAATGCCAAAGGAATTAAAATCACTCAACCAAATAATACAATAATTCCTGAGACTTTCACAAATCCTGAATACTCCCAGGATGCTCATCCATCCTTAGCTGCCACTAAGGATGTGGTCGAGAACTTGAATGTCACTTGAGTAGTAGACATTTCCTTATTTACATGATAAGGTCCCCCAAAGGTCTTCACTCCTTATCTCCCCTCTAATTGTTTGGTCCCAATCTCAACTAAAGGGTGCTCTTTCCTCGGATCGCTGGTAATGACTCTTATGTATTTTTATTTGTCCATTCTATGTATTTTTTTGTTTGACAGAAAACAAACAAACCAAGCGAAAACGGGGACTGCCTACTCTTACTATTTATGGGAGACTGGAAGAGTTCCGCTTGTCACTCATTATCCTCTCAACTCTTCTCCTCTCGCACTCCTGAAAAGAGAAAGGAGATCCTACCTAAAGAAAAAGCAGTTTTTAGTAGGGCGGGTTCTTGATCTGGGTCGAAAGACTAAGGACGGTCCTTTTTCTCCACTTACCTGTATTCTCCGGCCTTTCCTTAGCTAGCCAAAAACGCCTTGCAATAGGCAGCACTTATTCACAAAGCAACGCCCATTACTACCCTTGCGTTTCTAGAACACGCTTAGAGTTAGTCTCGAATAACTTGCCTGTAATTGGGCCATAGAAGAGCTGTTCGTTCAGGAAAACTAGAAGATTTCTTGCTTCCTTTTTTTCATTGGGGAATACGATCTTGTTATCAACTGTATCAATTTCCAAATTGAAGGACCGCGAAATCCGAGCCACTTCCTTTGGTTCAAACCTATCAAGAATCCCAGACTGTTTAAGAATAGAAAACTCTCTTCTAAACCATTGATTCAAGAAAACAAAAATGCTATCAATGCTTTCCGTATAAAAAAACTTCTGTGTAAGAATCTGTTTGATCTCTACATTAGTCGCTTCATTATAGTATTTCAACAATGGCAAAAAAGTGTTTGCTGCAGAATATAAGTACCGGTAATTGCAGTGAGTGATTGGCTCTTCCTCAGATTATATGAACTAACTCATGATCACCTTCAATCGCAATAGTTCAAATGAACATCTCCCGTACATTATCCGCTTAATCACCTTTAGCTTGTTTATGACGCCTTCTATGACTCCAT
>Ga0209096_1002838_pt1 | contig 16013 bp, 13 predicted proteins | sample AD_UKC034_MetaG_FD_184407 | JGI IMG/M metagenome (GOLD analysis project Ga0209096, IMG submission 184407) | Active sludge microbial communities of municipal wastewater-treating anaerobic digesters from USA - AD_UKC034_MetaG (SPAdes) (version 2) | ecosystem: Engineered > Bioreactor > Anaerobic >... | reverse complement strand
GGCAAGCATCGCGAACGTCGCCTCGGGAATCATCGGCATGTAGATGAGCACGCGGTCGCCCTTCTTCACGCCGAGCTCCTGCAGCGTCGCGGCCATGCGCTGGACCTCGGCGTGCAGCTCGCGGAAGCTGTAGACGCGCTCCCGGTCGGTTTCGGTGGAAACGAAGATCAGCGCGTTCTGGTCGGCGCGCGCAGCCAGGTGCCGGTCGATCGCGTTGTGACACAGGTTGGTCGTCCCGCCGACGAACCACTTCGCGAACGGCGGGTTCGAGTAGTCGCAGACCTGCGTGAAGGGGGTCTTCCAGTCGATCAGCGCGGCTTCGTCGCGCCAGAAGGCGTCGCGATCCTCGATCGAGCGGCGATGGAAGTCGGCGTAGCGCGTGTCGGGCTTGTTCATGCGGTTGTCTCCTCGGAATGCGGGCGCACGCCGCCGGCGTGCGCCATCGATCGAAGCTGGGTCGATTAGGTTGGCCGGCACTGACGCGCGCCTGACGCTGGCACAACACGCTGGCACCACCACTTCGCCCGCGTCCAGCTTAACGCGTTGACACGATGTGCAAGGCCGACCTATTCTTGCGCGATCGACATGGTCACGTCGGGGAGGGTGCGTGCGTGCCTTCGCAGACCCGCACGTCCGCCTCCTACCGATGCTCCAGCACAAGCCGCACCACAAGTCTCTGCCACGGTCCACCCGCCTGTTTGTCTCGGCTGTCCTCCTGACCTCACTCATGGCGACTGCGCAGGCGGCACCCGAGAGCGCAGCCGCCGGCAGTGAGACCCTCGACCCGATGGCACAGCTGCTGAACGAGAAGGGCTTGCTTCCCGCGGGCCTTGCAGCCACGCCGCAGGCCCTGGCCCGGCGCATGGGCGACGCCGCGTCGGATCTCGTGGTCTCGGCGCTCGGCTTCCTGGGGATCGCGTATCGGCGCGGGGGCAGCTCGGCCGACGAGGGTTTCGACTGCAGCGGCTTCACGCGCCACGTCTTCGAGCACAGCCTGGGGCTGATCCTGCCTCGGCGCGCCAACGAGCAGGCGCAGCTGCCCGGCTTGCTGTCGGTGCAGCGCGACGAACTCCAACCCGGCGACCTCGTGTTCTTCGACACCATGCGCCGCGCGTTCAGCCATGTCGGCATCTACGTCGGCGGCGGGCGCTTCATCCATGCACCACGCAGCGGCGCACGTATCCGCCTCGAGGACATGGGCGGCTCATACTGGGCCAGGCGCTTCAACGGCGCGCGGCGCGCCGACGTCTCGAGCGCCGCAGCCGGCGGGGCACAGCCGCGCACCGGATCGGGTGGGCAGCTTCAGCCCTGAAGCTACGAGGGCCGCGCATGGGCGGCACAATGCGGGCCATGGGTGAGCCCGTCATTCCCGTTGCCGACCTGCGCTACGCGGCGACCGTGCCGCAGATCCCTGCCGATGCCCCGGCACCGAGCTCCGAAGTGCGCGACCGCCGCGGCCGTCCGCTGCGCGACTTGCGCATCTCGGTCACCGACCGCTGCAACTTCCGCTGCACCTACTGCATGCCCAAGGAGTTGTTCGGCGCGAACTACAAGTTCCTGCCGCAGAGCTCGCTGCTGAGCTTCGAGGAGATCACGCGCGTGGCGCGCCTCTTCACCGCGCACGGAGTGCACAAGCTGCGCCTGACCGGCGGCGAGCCGCTCTTGCGCAAGAACGTCGAGAACCTGATCGCGATGCTGGCTGCGCTGCGCACACCCGCGGGCGAACCGCTCGACATCACGCTGACGACCAACGGTTCGCTGCTGGCGCGCAAGGCGCAGGCGCTGAAGGACGCCGGACTGCAGCGCGTGACGGTGAGCCTGGATTCGCTCGACGACGCGACCTTCCGCCGCATGAACGACGTCGACTTCCCGGTGGCCGACGTGCTGCACGGGATCCGCGTCGCGCAGCAGGTGGGCCTTGCGCCGATCAAGATCAACATGGTGGTGAAGAAGGGCACGAACGAGCACGAGATCGTGCCGCTGGCGCGCCACGTCCGCGACAGCTTCGGCCCCGGCGTCGTGCTGCGCTTCATCGAGTACATGGACGTGGGCGCGAGCAACGGCTGGCGCATGGACGAGGTGCTGCCGAGCGCCCAGGTGGTCGAGATGATCGATCGCGTCTTCCCGCTGCGGCCGCTTGAGCCCAACGCGCCCGGCGAGACCGCGCAGCGCTGGGCCTACCGCGACGGCGGCGGCGAGATCGGCGTCATCAGCAGCGTCACCCGCGCCTTCTGCCGCGACTGCAACCGGGCACGGCTGTCCACCGAAGGCAAGCTCTTCCTCTGCCTGTTCGCGAACCACGGGCACGACCTGCGCGCGCTGCTGCGCGGCCAGCACGCGGAAGGCCGGCCCTACACCGACGCCGAGATCGCCGCGGCGATCGGGCTCATCTGGTCGCAGCGCGAGGACCGCTACTCCGAACTGCGCGCGCTGCAGGCCCACGACACCGGAGCCAAGGCGCCGCGCATCGAGATGCACTACATCGGCGGCTGAGCGTCGCCCACCCGGTCTTATTCGGCGCCGTGCGCCGCGGGCAGCGCAGGCGACGACGCTGCCGCCTGGGTCTCCCCCGCCTCCGGCGTCGTGATCTCGCCCGGGATGCCCTTGCGGGCGAAGAGGGTGTAGACGGTCGGGACGACGAAGATCGTCAGCAGCGTCCCGAGCGACATGCCGCCGACGATCACCCAGCCGATCTGCTGCCGGCTCTCGGCACCGGCGCCGCGCGCCAGCGCCAGCGGCAGTGCGCCGAGCACCATCGCGCCGGTGGTCATCAGGATCGGCCGCAGGCGCAGGCTCGCCGCTCGCACCACCGCCTCGAGAGTCTCCATGCCCTGCTTGCGCAGCTGGTTGCTGAACTCGACGATCAGGATGCCGTGCTTGCTGATCAGGCCGACGAGCGTGATCAGCCCGATCTGCGAATAGACGTTGAGCGTCCCGCCGGTGAGCCGCATCGCGGTGAGCGCACCGACCATCGACAGCGGCACCGAGAGCAGGATCACGAAGGGGTCGACGAAGCTCTCGAACTGCGCCGAGAGCACGAGGAAGATGAACATCAGCGCGAGCACGAAGACCAGGCCGAGCGCGCCCGAGGAATCGCGGAACTCGCGGCTGACGCCGTTGAGCTCGGTCGCGTATCCCGGCGGCAGCGTGCGCGCGGCGACCTCGTCCATGTACTGCAGCGCCTCGCCGAGCGAGTAGCCCTGCGCCAGGTTGGCGGTGATGCTGACCGCGCGCCGCTGGTTGAAGTGGTTCAGTTCGCGCGGGCTCACCGCCTCGCGCACCCGCACGAGCGAGGACAGCGGCACCATCACGTCGCCGCGCCCGCGCACGAAGAGCTTCTCGATGTCGTCGGGCGTCGTGCGCCCGACCGCCGCCGTCTGGACGATGACGTCGTACTGGTCGGCGTCGCGCTTGTAGCGCGTGACGACGCGGCCGCCGAGCATGGTCTCGACGGTGCGCGCCACCGCCTCGACCGAAACCCCCATGTCCGCGGCCCGCGCACGGTCGACGTCCATGAAGATCTCGGGCTTGTTGAGCTGCAGGTCGACGTCGGGCTGCTGGATGCCCGGGTTCTTCGCGATCTCGGCCATCACCGCCTGCGTCACGCGCGCCATGTTCGCCCAGCTGTCGCTGCTGACGATGACGACGTTGAGCGGCCGCGAGCGGAAGCCCTGCCCGAGGCTCGGCGGCGTGATCGGGAAGACGCTCACGCCGGGCAGCGACGAGAGCTTGGGCACGAGGTCGCGCTGCAGCTCGATCGTCGAGCGCGTGCGCTGCTCCCAGTCGGTCGTCCGCAGCGAGCCGAACGCGCTCGAGACCTGACCGCCGCCGATGAAGAAGAAGCGCCGGTCGAACTCCGGGTACTGCGAGGTGATGCGCTCGATCTCGTCCAGATAGCGTGCCGTGTACTCGAGCGAGGCGCCGTCCGGCGCGCGGATCGGCATGCCGATCACGCCGCGGTCCTCGATCGGTGCGAGCTCGCTCTTGGCGGTGCTAAAGAGCCACCAGCTCGTTGCCGCCGCGGCGAGCATCACGAGCACGACGAGCCAGCGCACCTGCAGGCTCGCGCGCAGCACGCGCGCGTACTGCGTCGACAGCGCCACCAGCACGCGCTCCATGCCGCGGTCGAAGAGGTTGGGCTTCGGGTTGTGGCGCAGCAGCTTGCTGCACAGCATCGGCGTGAGCGTCAGCGCGACGAAGCCCGAGACCAGCACCGCACCGGCCAGCGTCAGCGCGAACTCGCCGAACAGCCGCCCGGTGCGCCCGGGCGTGAACGCCAGCGGTGCGAACACCGCGGCCAGCGTCAGCGTCATCGCGACGACCGCGAAGCTGATCTCGCGCACGCCCTTGAGCGCGGCCTGGAAGGGCGTCATGCCTTCCTCGATGTGGCGGAAGATGTTCTCCAGCACGACGATCGCGTCGTCGACGACGAGGCCGATCGCCAGCACCAGCGCCAGCAGCGTCAGCGTGTTGATCGTGAAGCCTGCCAGCGCGATCAGCGCGAACGAGCCGATCAGGCTCACCGGGATCGTCACCAGCGGAATGAACGAGGCGCGCAGCGTGCGCAGGAAGACGAAGACGATCAGCGCCACCAGCACGACCGCCTCGGCCACCGTCGTGTAGACCGCCTTGATCGACCGGTCGATGAAGACCGAGAGGTCGTTGGCCTGGATGACCTTGACCGAATCGGGGAGGTCGCGCTGGATCTGCGGCATGATCTCGCGCACGCCCGCGGCGACCTCGAGCGGATTCGCGGTGGCGTTGCGGATCACGCCGGTGGAGATCGAGGGCACGCCGTTCAGGCGCACGCGCGAGCGTTCGCTGGCTGCACCCTCCTCGACGCGCGCGACGTCGCGCATGCGCACGACGAAGCCGTTGACGGTCTTGAGCGCGATGTCGTTGAACTGCGCGACCGTGTTCAGGTCGGTGCGCGCGGTGACGCTGAACTCGCGCTGCACGCTTTCGATGCGCCCGGCCGGCACCTCGAGGTTCTGGCGGCGCAGCGCGTCCTCGACGTCCTGCACGGTGAGCTTGTAGGCGGCGAGCTTGTCCGGGTCGAGCCAGATGCGCATCGAGAACTCGCGGTCGCCGCCGATCTGCACGTCGGCCACGCCCGGCACGGTCTGCAGCCGGGGCTTGACGACGCGGTTGACGAGGTCGGTGAGCTCCAGCGGCGAGAGCGTCTCGCTCGTGTAGGCCAGCCAGATCGTCGGCGTCGCGTCGGCCTCGACCTTGGCGATCACCGGCTCGTCGACCGCGTCGGGCAGGCGACGCCGCGCGCGCGCCGCACGATCACGCACTTCGGCCGCTGCGGTGTCCGGGTCCTTGGTGAGCCGAAAGCGCACCGTGATCAGGCTGAACTCGGTGCGCGAGATCGAGGTGATGATGTCGACGCCGTCGATGCCGGCGATCGAGTCCTCGAGCGGCTTCGTGACCTGCGACTCGATGACCTCGCTCGACGCCCCGAGCAGCCGCGTGCTGACGGTGACCAGCGGCTCGTCGATGCGCGGATACTCGCGCACCGAAAGCCCCTTGAACGACACGAGACCGATCAGGATCAGCAGCAGCGACATCACGGTGGCCAGCACCGGACGGCGGATCGAGGTCTCCGAAAGGCGCATCGCGCGGTTCCCGGGCGTCGCTGCGTTCGGCCCCGGCCTCAGGCGGGCGAGGGCCCGCGGCCGCCGGCCGCCGCCGACGCCGCTGCGCCCGGCGCGCCAGATGCACCCGGTGCGCTCGCCGCGGCGCCAGCCCTCGATGCCGCCGGCTTGAGCTCAACCACGCGCACCGCTGCCAGCTCGCCGCGCAATCGGTCCTGTCCGGCGATCACGATGCGGTCCCCTGCCTGCACGCCCTCGAGCAGCTCGACCTTGCCCCGCAGGCGCAGGCCCAGCCGCGCCTCGATCCGCCGAGCCTGCTCGCCGCCCTTGCCGTCGGGCTCGACCCGGAACACGTACTGGCGGTTGCCCTGCGGCAGCAGCGCCTCCTCGGGCACGACGAGTGCGCCCTGGCGCACCGCGAAGACGATGCGCGGACGCGCGAACATGCCAGGCCGCAGCACCGCGGTCGGATTCTCGACCTGCGCACGCACGAGCAGCGAGCGTCCGTTGTCGTCGACAACCGAATCGAGCGCCGCGACCCGCCCCTTGAACAGGTGTCCGGGCAGCGCATCGACCGACAGGTCGACCGCCTGCCCGACCTTCACGCGCGAGAGATAGCGCTCCGGCAGGCGGAAATCGACCGACATCGAGGACATGTCCTCGAGATTGACGATGTCGTTCCCGTCCTTCAGGTAGTCGCCAAGATCGACCAGGCGGATGCCCGCGGTTGCGTCGAAAGGGGCGAGGACTTTCATGCGCGCGACCTGCGCCCTGGCCAGCGCCACCTGTGCCTGCGCAACCTGCAGTGCCGCCTCGTTCTGGTCGACCGCACTCTGCGACACGAAACCCTGCGCGACGAGCTCGCGGCTGCGCTCGAGGTTCGTGCGCGCGATCGCCGCCTGCGCGTCGGCCTGCTGCAACTGCGCGCGCTGGAGCGTGTCGTCCAGCTGCACGAGCAGCTGGCCCCGGCGCACGCGCTGGCCGTCGCCGAAGTTGATCTGCACGATGCGGCCCGCCGCCTCCGGCCGCAGCATCACGCCCTGCCGGGAGCGCAGCGACCCGACCGCCTGCACGTCGTCGGCCACCGTCAGCGCCTCGACGGTACCGACCTCGATCGGCGTCGCCTCGGCTGCTCCCGGCTTCGATGTGGGCACCGAGGCTCCCGCCATGCCGCCGGCCACCGGCGCACCGATGCCCGCCGTGCCCTTGTTCTGCCAGAACCAGGCCAAGCCGCCAAGGACGGCGATGCCGACCACGGCAATCGCGAGGTGGGTCTTCCTGCTGGGCATCTCGGGGCGTTCGGATCAACGCGAAGCAGTCGAATGTAACGTTTTCGCGCGCCGCGCCGACGCGGCTAAGGCATCACCGACGCCACACCGCGGTTGGCGAGGGCATCTGCACGCTCGTTCCCGGGGTCTCCCGCATGGCCCTTGACCCAGTGCCACTCGACCTCGTGCTGATCGCGCAGCGCGTCGAGCCGGCGCCAGAGCTCGGCGTTCTTCACCGGCTTGCGATCCGCGGTCTTCCAGCCGCGCGTCTTCCAGCCATGGATCCAGGTCGTGATGCCGTTGCGCACGTATTCGCTGTCGGTGTAGATCGCGACCTTGCACGGACGCGTCAGCGCCGACAGCGCCTCGATCACCGCCGTCAGCTCCATGCGGTTGTTGGTGGTGCTGGCCTCGCCGCCCCAGAGTTCGCGCTCGTGCGCGCCGCTGCGCAGCCAGGCGCCCCAGCCACCGGGCCCCGGGTTGCCCTTGCAGGCCCCGTCGGTGTAGATCACGACCTCGCTCACGCGTGCTCCCGTTCGCGCTCGCGTGCGGCAACCCCGTCGCGTCGCGCGGCCACCGGCGCAGCGGCGCGCACGCCTCTTCGGGACGGCCGCGCCAGCCCCACCAGCCGCATGCCCTTCACGCGCTTGACGGCAACGATCAGGTAGGCCGCGCCGAGCACCGGCCACCAGCGTTCGCCGACGCGGTCCATCCACTGGAAGCGCGCGAGCCAGCGCGCGCTGGCCACCGGTGGCCGCCAGCAGCCGAACTGTCCACCCTCGATCGCGAAGCCGAGCAGGCGCAGCCAGTCGCGCACGCGCCAGTAGCCGATGAACTCGCCCTCGCGCTCCCGCTCGGGATGGCTCGGCGACGGATGCAGCGCGAGCCGCGTGCGCGACAGCCGCTGCCGCAGGCCCCAGAGGCTGGTCGGATTGAAGCCGGTGATGACGATACGCCCTTCGGGACGCAGCACGCGCTCGACCTCGCGCAGCGTCAGGTGCGGATCCGGCGCGAACTCGAGGGTATGCGGCAGCACCACCAGGTCCACACTGTCGGCGGCCAACGGCAGGTTGTCGAACTCGCTCACGAGCGCGACACGGGCGGCCGGACGATCGTCGATCCGCCAGCGGTGCGGCATGCGGTTCGCGTGCAGCGCATCGACCTCCGGCAAGCCCAGCTGCAGGGCGTGAAAGCCGAAGGCATCCGCCACCGCGTCCTCCAGCCGACCCTGCTCCCATTCGAGCAGGTACCGTCCCGGCGCGGACTGCAGCCAGCACCCCATCTCTATAATCGATGCCTCCCGCGCCATGGATCTCGTTGCCCTTCCCGCCTTCGCCGACAACTACATCTGGATGTTGCACGACGGCGCGCAAGCTGCGGTGGTGGACCCAGGCGATGCCGCACCCGTGGTGGCCGCGCTCGACCGGCTGCACCTGCGTCTGGCAGGCATTCTAGTGACGCATCACCACGCCGATCACGTCGGCGGCATCGATGCGCTGCGCAGCCGGCTGCAGGGCCCCGTCTGGGGCCCCGCGCGTGAATCGATTCCTCAGCCCTTCGAGCCGCTTCGGGATGGACAGCACATCGACGTCCTCGGCCTTCGCTTCGAGGTGATCGACGTTCCCGGCCACACCGCGGGTCACATCGCCTACGCGCAGGTCGACGCACCGAAGGCGCCGCTGCTCTTCTGCGGCGACACGCTGTTCTCCGCCGGCTGCGGTCGCATCTTCGAGGGCACGCCGCAGCAGATGCTGCAATCCCTCACCCGGCTGGCCTCGCTGCCGGCCGACACGCGGGTCTGCTGCGCGCACGAGTACACCCTCTCCAACCTGCGCTTCGCAGCGGCCGTGGAGCCCGGCAACACGGCAGTGACCGCGCATCTGGAGCACTGCCAGGCACTGCGCGAGCAGGGCCAGCCCACGCTGCCGTCGACCCTCGAGCTCGAGCGCCGAATCAACCCCTTCCTGCGCTGCAGTGAACCGCCGGTCGTCGCTGCGGCGCAGCTGCAGGGCGCCGAGAGCCGGGAACCCGCTCAGGTGCTGGCCGCCCTGCGTGAATGGAAGAACCGATTTCGATGATGACGCCGTCCTGGTTGCGTCGCCCACTGCTCGCGCTCGCGCTCCTCGTGCTCGCCGGATGCGCCAGCGTCGCACCCATTCCTCCCCAGAAACCCGATCCGCAGCCTGAACCGGCCGTCGACACGGAATCCGGTTCCGCGATCGCGCCAGCCGTGACTGCAGCGCCGCGGGCGACGGAGAACGCATCACCGATCGCCGACGGCGCCAGCCCCTCCAGTGCGGCCGAGGCGTCCGCCCCCGAGGCTTCATCGGACGAGGATCCGGCACTGGGCGAGCCCCTGACGCGCTTTCGCCTCGATCCCCTCGAGGATGCGGCGCGAGGCGATCTCTGGGAACGCGTGCGCGCGAGCTACGCGATGCCCGATCTCGACAACGAGCTGGTGCGCAAGTGGGAGCAGTACTACGCCGAGCGCCCCGACTACGTCCAGCGCATGACGGCGCGCGGATCGCGCTACCTCTGGCACATCGTCGAGGAAATCAGGCGTCGCCGCATGCCCGGTGACCTTGCGCTGCTGCCCTTCATCGAGAGCGCGTTCAATCCCCAGGCGCTGTCGGTGGCACGCGCCGCCGGGATGTGGCAGTTCATGCCGGGCACCGGGCGCGACTTCGAACTCAAGCAGAACCTCTTCCGGGACGACCGTCGCGACATCCTCGCATCGACGCGCGCGGCCCTGGACTACCTGCAGATGCTGCACGACAGCTTCGGCGACTGGCACCTCGCGCTGGCCGCGTACAACTGGGGCCAGGGCAACGTCCAGCGCGCCCAGGCGCGCAACGCGAAGGCGGGGCTGCCTGCCGATTACGAGAACCTGCGCATGCCCGAGGAGACGCGCAACTACGTCCCCAAGCTGCAGGCGATCAAGAACATCGTCGCGCGCCCGCAGGATTTCGGCATCGCACTGCCGCCGCTGGAGGACCACCCCTACTTCACGCCCGTGGCGATCGACCGCGACATCGACCTCGCGCTCGCATCGCAGCTCTCGGGCCTGACGCTCGAGCAGTTCCAGCAGCTCAATCCGCAGCACAACAAGCCCGTGATCCTGGCTGCCGGGACCCCGCAGGTCCTGCTCCCCTACGACAACGCCAACCGCTTCCTGCGCAACCTGCGCAGCTACCGCGGCAACCTGGCGAGCTGGACGGCCTGGGTCGCGCCGCGCACGGTCAAGCCGGCCGAGGCCGCCCGCATGACGGGCATGACCGAGGCCGAACTGCGCCGGGTCAACCACATCCCCCCACGCATGCTCGTGAAGGCCGGCTCGACGCTGCTCGTGCCTCGCGGCACCCAGCACGCCGATGTCAGCGAAACGGTCGCCGAGAGCGCGAAGATCGCGCTGGCGCCCGAGGCGCCGCCGCTGCGGACACGGCGCGTGAAGGTCCAGGGGCGTAAGCCGGTCACGGTCGCAGCGCTTGCCCGTCGGCATGGCATGACGCCGGCCATGCTGGCCTCGATCAACGGCGTTGCGATCAACAGCAGCTTCAAGCCCGGCCAGCTCGTCTCCGTCGCGCTGCCGGCGCGCAGCGTCAAGACGGCGCGCGCAAGCCGAAAGCCCGCTGCCGCAGTCAAGCGCACCGCCGCGCGCAACACCAAGCGAGTGACGACGAAGACCGCGCGCAACGCCACGAAGAAGACCAAGCCCAGCGCGGCGCAGACCCGGGTGGCCGCAGCGCGCTGATCACGCGCGGCGCGGCTTACGATCCGCTGGCTCCCGAACGCTCCCCAGGGCCGAGCCGCGCCCAGCCCGCCCCCAGCCGGGGATCAGGCAAAGCGGCAGGGCCGCTCTGCTCGAGAGCCTGATCGCAGCCGCCGCTCAGACGCGGAACGATTCGCCGCAGCCGCAGCGATCCTTCTCCAGCGGATTGCGGAACCTGAAGCTCTCGTTGAGCCCCTCGCGCACGAAGTCGAGTTCGGTGCCGTCGATGAACGGCAGGTTCTTCGGATCGACCAGGATCTTGATGCCCTGCATCTCGTAGACCAGCTCGTCCGGCGAGACCTCGTCGGCATATTCGAGCTTGTAGGACAGGCCCGAGCAGCCCGAAGGCGTGACGCCCAGACGCACGCCCACGCCCTTGCCGCGCTGTGCCAGCGAGCGCGTGACGTGACGCGCCGCTGCCTCGGTCATCGTGATGGCCATCTTCAGCTTCCTCTGTTCAATCGTGCGCAAGCTCCCGCAGCCGCGCCACACAGGCCTGCAACTCGCGCACAGTGTCGTCGATCTCGGATTCGGTCGTGAAGCGACCGAGGGTCAGGCGCAGCGAGGCGTGGGCCTGCTCGTCGCTGCAGCCCAGGGCCTTGAGCACATGACTGGGCGTACGGCTGGCCGAGCTGCAGGCCGAACCCGAACTCGCGGCCACGGCTTTCAGCTCGGGCGCCAGCGCCTGCCCGCCCAGTCCGTCGAAGCAGACATTGAGATTGTGCGGGACGCGATGCTTCAGGTCGCCGTTGACGCTGACCCCGCCGATGCCTGCGAGCCCCTGCAGCAGCCGCCGCTGCAGGATCGCGATCCGCGCGCATTCGCTGTCCATCTCTTCCTGCGCGATGCGGAAGGCCTCGCCCATGCCCACGCACTGGTGCGTGGGCAGCGTCCCGCTGCGCAGACCGCGCTCCTGTCCGCCACCGTGCATCTGCGGCACCAGCCGCACACGCGGCCTGCGCCGGACGAAGAGCGCGCCGATGCCCTTGGGGCCGTAGGTCTTGTGCGCGGTCAGGCTCATCAGGTCGACCGGCAAGCTGCGCAGGTCGATCGGCAGCTTGCCGCTGGCCTGGGCCGCATCCACGTGCAGCGTGATGCCGCGCTCGCGGCAGACGGCGCCGATCGCCGCGATGTCCTGCACGACGCCGATCTCGTTGTTCACCATCATCACCGAGACCAGGATCGTGTCCTCGCGCAGCGCGTCGCGCAGCCGGTCGAGGTCGAGCAGACCGTCCGCGCGCACCTCGAGCAGCGTCGATTCGAAGCCCTGGGCCTCGAGCGCGTGCACGCAGTCCAACACCGCCTTGTGCTCGGTGCGCAGCGTCACGATGTGACCGCGCGGCCGCGGCTCGAGCTGCGCCGTGCCCTTGATCGCAAGGTTGTTGCTCTCGGTGGCGCCACTCGTCCAGACGATGTCGGCCGCCTCCGCACCGACGAGCGCGGCGACCTGCGCGCGCGCCGTCTCCACGGCCTCCTGCGCACGCCAGCCGTAGACGTGCCCACCCGAGGCCGCGTTGCCGAAGTCCTCGGCCAGCCAGGGCAGCATGCACTGCACGACGCGCGGATCGACCGGGGTCGTTGCGCCGTAATCCATGTAGATCGGCATGCGCCCGGACATGCCGCCGGACGTCCCGCCCGGTCCGCCGGGAGCGCGCATGCTCACGTCGCAAGCCCGCGGCGCCGCAGCCTCACTTGCGCATCGCTGCGCCGAGCGCGAAGACCGAATTCGGCGCGGTGATCTTGATCGGCTTGACGACCGGCTGGCTCGAGATCGCCCGCTTGACCGGCGCCTCGTCGATCGAGATGCCCTTGGCGAGCTGCTCGTCGACCAGCTTCTTCAGCGAGATCGAATCGAGGTACTCGATCATCTTCGTGTTCAGACTCGTCCACAGGTCGTGCGTCATGCACTTGCCCGTGTGCTCGCCCATGCAGTTTTCCTTGCCGCCGCAGCTCGTGGCATCCAGCGGCTCGTCGACGGCGACGATGATGTCGGCCACCGTGATCTCCCCGGCCGCACGCCCGAGCGAATAGCCTCCGCCGGGGCCGCGCGTGCTCTCGACCAGCTCGTGGCGGCGCAGCTTGCCGAAGAGCTGCTCGAGGTAGGACAAGGAAATGCGCTGCCGCTGGCTGATTGCCGCCAGTGCCACCGGGCCCGCGCCCGATCGAAGCGCGAGGTCGATCATGGCAGTCACCGCAAAGCGGCCCTTGGTGGTCAATCGCATCATCGTCTCCTGTCGAACGCTTGAAGGGCGGCGCCCTGCCGCACGTTCGAAACGGGTGCGTGCTGCTGGAGCGCCATCAGCCGAACCCATGTTCGATACGAACCAAAGCCCGACTTCTCAAGTCGAGTATACACAAAACCCAGTAAAATTATCAAGTATTCTGATTCTTCGACGCGGGTCCGGACCGCGGATGGCGCGCCGACAGCTCATCGGCAAGACATCTCGCGAGGCCGGCACACGCATCCTCGACCAGCTCCAGCATCAGTGCGAAGTCCCGCTCGGAGCCGTAGTAGGGATCGGGCACCTCGCTGCGGTCGCGGTGCCGCGACGCATAGGTCATCAGCAGTTCGACGCGGGTCCGAGCCTCGACCGGAGCGATCTTCTCCAGCCACCCGAGGTGACCTTCGTCCATCGCGAGGATGCGGTCGAAGGCAAGGAAGTCATCGCCGGTCACGCGCCGCGCCCGCAAGCGCGACAGATCGTAGCCGCGCCGGCGCGCCATCGCAATCGCACGCGGGTCCGGCGCTTGGCCCGCGTGCAGGCCCTGAGTGCCCGCGGAGTCGACCTCGATGCGCGCCTCGAGGCCGGCCGCCTGCAGTCTCGCGCGCAGCACGCCCTCGGCCGTCGGCGAGCGGCAGATGTTGCCCGAGCAGACCATCAGCACACGCAGTTCCGGGGCGGGGCGCGTCAGGCCCAGCAGACGACGGATCGACTTCATCGCTTCACTCTCGCCCGATCGTCGGGCCGCGGCGGCGGCGCCGTCCGATCGGACGCGACCGCCGGGAGCGCGCGGTCGTGCCCGGCAGCGCCGAAGGCCTGTTCGCGCAGCAGCGCGAGCTGGTCGCGGATGCGCGCGGCGCGCTCGAACTCGAGGTTGCGCGCATGCTCGAACATCTGCTTCTCGAGCGCCTTGATGCGCTTGCCGAGGTCCTTCTCGCCCATGGCCTCGACCTCGGCGGCGGCGCGCGCGGCCTGCGCCTCCTCGCGCGCGACCTTGTCGGAGACGACACCGTCGATCAGGTCGCGGATGCGCTTGCTCACCGTGCGCGGGGTGATGCCGTGCGCCGCGTTGAACGCGATCTGCCTGGCGCGGCGGCGCTCGGTCTCGTCGATGGCGCGGCGCATCGATCCGGTGATGGTGTCGGCGTAGAGGATGGCGCGGCCGTTGACGTTGCGCGCAGCGCGGCCGATCGTCTGGATCAGGCTGCGCTCGGCGCGCAGAAAGCCCTCCTTGTCGGCGTCGAGGATGGCGACCAGGCTCACCTCGGGCAGGTCCAGGCCCTCGCGCAGCAGGTTGATACCCACCAGCACGTCGAACTGCCCGAGGCGCAGGTCGCGCAGGATCTCGACGCGCTCGACGGTGTCGACGTCGCTGTGCAGGTAGCGCACCTTGACGCCGTTGTCCGCGAGGTAGTCGGTGAGCTGCTCGGCCATGCGCTTGGTCAGCGTGGTCACGAGCACGCGCTCGTCGCGCGCCACCGTGTCGCGGATCTCCTGCAGCAGGTCGTCGACCTGTGTCGCCGCCGGGCGCACGATGACCTCGGGATCGACGAGACCGGTGGGCCGCACGACCTGCTCGACCACCTGCGCGGCATGCGTGCGCTCGTAGTCGGCCGGTGTCGCCGAGACGAAGATCACCTGGCGCATCTTGCGCTCGAACTCCTCGAACTTCAGCGGCCGGTTGTCGAGCGCGCTGGGCAGGCGAAAGCCGTATTCGACCAACGTCGTCTTGCGCGCGCGGTCGCCGTTGTACATGCCGCCGAACTGGCCGATCAGCACGTGGCTCTCGTCCATGAACATGATCGCGTCGGCGGGCAGGTAGTCGACGAGCGTGGGCGGCGGCTCGCCGGGTGCTGCACCCGAGAGGTGGCGCGTGTAGTTCTCGATGCCCTTGCAGTGGCCGACCTCCTGCAGCATCTCGAGGTCGAAGCGCGTGCGCTGCTCCAGGCGCTGCGCCTCGACGAGCTTGCCCGCGGCGACGAGCTCGGCCAGGCGCTCGCGCAGCTCGGCCTTGATCGTCTCGATGGCCGCGAGCACGCGCTCGCGCGGCGTCACCCAGTGGCTGGAGGGGAAGACCGTGAAGCGCGGGATCGCCTGGCGCACGCGGCCGGTCAGCGGGTCCAGCAGCTGCAGCGACTCGACCTCGTCGTCGAAGAGCTCGATGCGCAGCGCGAGTTCGCTGTGCTCGGCGGGGAAGACGTCGATCGTGTCGCCGCGCACGCGAAACGTCCCGCGCGCGAAGTCGGTCTCGTTGCGCTGGTACTGCATGCGGATCAGGTGCGCGATGAGCTCGCGCTGTCCGATGCGGTCGCCGCTGCGCAGCGTCATCACCATCTGGTGGTAGTCGGCCGGGTTGCCGATGCCGTAGATCGCGCTGACGCTGGCGACGATGACGACGTCGCGCCGCTCGAGCAGGCTCTTGGTCGCCGAGAGGCGCATCTGCTCGATGTGCTCGTTGATCGCGCTGTCCTTCTCGATGAAGAGGTCGCGCTGCGGCACGTAGGCCTCTGGCTGGTAGTAGTCGTAGTAGCTGACGAAGTACTCGACCGCGTTCTTCGGGAAGAACTCGCGGAACTCGCTGTAGAGCTGCGCCGCCAGCGTCTTGTTGGGCGCGAAGACGATCGCCGGGCGGCCCAGGCGCGCGATCACGTTGGCCATGGTGTAGGTCTTGCCCGAGCCGGTCACCCCCAGCAGCGTCTGGTAGACGAGGCCGTCCTGCACGCCCTCGACGAGCTCGGCGATCGCGCCGGGCTGGTCGCCTGCGGGCAGGAAGGTCTGGCGCAGCAGGAAGGGCGAGCCGGGAAAGCCGATCAGGTTCTCGGACGCGGACGCAGCGGTCTCGGCGTGATCGACATGCGCTTCGGTGGTCAGGGCCATCCCCGAGCTCCCCTCTAAAATGCGAGCCCGGCGGCAGACGCCGCCCGCGGGCGAAACAGTAAAGGGTAGCGCATGTCGCACGATTCGGTCGGCAGCAGCGGACTCCCCTGGCGCCCGGCACCTTCGCGTTCAGGACGCACCTCCGATGACTGCCTCTCCCACCCTCTTCGCCCGCGTCGAGATGGCGCCGCGCGACCCCATTCTCGGCCTCAACGAGCAGTTCGCGATCGACCCGAATCCCGCCAAGATCAACCTGGGCATGGGTGTCTACGTCGAC
>Ga0209096_1002832_pt1 | contig 16065 bp, 16 predicted proteins | sample AD_UKC034_MetaG_FD_184407 | JGI IMG/M metagenome (GOLD analysis project Ga0209096, IMG submission 184407) | Active sludge microbial communities of municipal wastewater-treating anaerobic digesters from USA - AD_UKC034_MetaG (SPAdes) (version 2) | ecosystem: Engineered > Bioreactor > Anaerobic >... | reverse complement strand
CTCCGCTTTGTCTCATCAGGAATGAGTTCTTTTAAATTCGGTCTTGGTTGTCGTCTCTTCTTTTCCATGTGTCAAAGTTATTAATGTTTCTAACTCGTATCTTTGACACACTTTTCTGAACAGCCTCGAAGACAGAGAGCCATTTTCACTACCAATAGCTGATCTAAATGTGCCAACTGCCAACTGCCAACTGCCAACTGAACCATCCCTCAAAGACGCTCCTCTCCTGCTCGTTGTCGAAGACAATCCCGACCTGCGCTTGTATATCCGGGGCATACTTGGCGGGGATTACCGGATCATGGAAGCGGGAGGCGGGAGGCAGGGACTTGAAAAGGCGCTGGAGCAGCTGCCCGACCTGGTGCTTACCGATGTGATGATGCCGGAGATGGATGGATATGAACTTTCACGAAAACTAAAAAGCGATGAGCGGACGAGCCATATCCCGGTCATTCTTCTAACGGCCAGGGCGTCGAAAGAAAGCCGGATCGAGGGACTGGAAACGGGTGCTGATGACTTCGTGACAAAACCCTTTGACGCTGAAGAGCTGCTGGTACGGATCAGGAACCTCATCGACCAGCGGAAAAAGCTCAGGGAGCGCTACCGCCAGGATTTAGAGCTCCTTCAGCCTGCCAGGGCCGGTGAGGTCCTTTCCATGGACGAGAAGTTCCTTCGGAAAGCAAAGGCTGTGGTCGAAAAACAACTGTCCGATCCGGAGTTCGGTGTGGAAGGATTTGCATCCGACATGGCCCTGAGCCGCTCGCAGCTGAGCCGGAAACTGAACGCCCTTGTGGGCCAGTCCGTTACGGAGTTCATCCGGATCCTCCGGCTGAACTATGCCCTGGGATTGCTGAAGAAGAAGGCCGGTACCATTTCTGAAATTGCCTATGACTCCGGTTTCAACAACCTCACCTATTTCTCGATCAGCTTCAAAAAGCAGTTTGGACTCTCTCCTACTGAATACATGAACCAGCTCGATAGGAACGATACAACAAGTTAATGAAGGTTCTTAGGAATTACCAGCTTTGGTAGTTTACGGTGAAGGATGTGGCCTGGTTGTATTTCATGCATCGAGATGAAAATGGATCCTGCTTCAGGATGAAGTATCCGAAAGCCAGCTCATATTCTTCCAGTTCATAAGGTGTATACCTTCCGATCTGGTTAGTTCCAACTCGCCGTTATAAAGAAGGATTCCAGACTGCTCACCGCTTAGTTTCATCCAGAAATGAAGGTTTTTCAAAAAATCGGGATGAAATGTTGCACTCGTTTTTATTTCCACTGGTATCAACCGGTCAGCATTTTCGACAATGATATCTACTTCATGACCCGTTTTGTCACGCCAGTAAAAATAATTCACATCCCTTCCTCTGTGTGTCCGGAATTTGACGAGTTCACTAACAACCATGTTCTCAAAAAGTTGACCCAGTAAGGGGTGATTGGCCAGGTGTTCAGGCGAGGTTATCTCTAAAAGTGAGCAAACAAGCCCGGTATCGTAAAAGAACAGCTTTGGACGCTTGACGATCATTTTATTGAAGTTCCTGTGATGCGGGCGCAACAGGTAGATGATAAAGCTACTTTCGAGGATACCCACCCATGACTGGAGGGTCTTGATATCAACACCAACGTTAACTGATAACGAAGAATAGTTCAGTTCACGGGCTGCATTTCCGGCAAGCAACCTCATAAACTTTTCAAAAACAAGCAAATCGTTGATGTTTTTAATTTGTCTCACATCCCTTTCAATATAGGTTCGGATATAATTTGGCATCCAATCGGTCACCGGAATCTTCTGATCAAAAGGCGGCGGATAAAAGCCATTGAAAATAATCCTGTTCGTTTCGGTGGATATATTTTCAAAAAATAATTCTTCTAAACTAAACGGCAATAATTGCAAATAGGCCACCCTGCCGGCCAGACTCTGGGATATGTTTTCCTGCATCAGGAAATTATTCGAGCCGGTGAGAATATATTTACCTCTTTCATTTGAATTATCCAGGATTTCCTGAAGATACGAAAAAATATGCGGAACACGTTGTATTTCATCCAAAACGGCTCCCTCTGAATATTTCTTCAGGAATCCGCGGGGATCGTCAGAAGCGAAGAGCCGGATATCCGGATTTTCAAGGGAGACATAGGGTTTATCGGGAAAAACAGACTTCACCAGCGTTGTTTTACCAGACTGACGCGGTCCTACCACGGCAACAGCTTTAAAAAGGGCTGCCAGTTCCATTAATCTTGCCGATGCTATACGTGGAATCATGGGGCAAAGATAATGATAAATTTGGAGTTGGAATCCAAATTTTTCCTTTTTTTTATTCAAATATGAACGTAAACACAGACCGTCGAGTCTCAGATAAAGTTGAATTTCAAGATGCGACATGATATAAAACCTTTGCAACAGGGCATAAAATGATTTGACCTCACCCTGTTTAATTTTACATCAGGTTTCTAAAAACCAGTCCTTAAGCATAAAAAAGGAGGCTGTCATGAAAAAATTTATGTTCATTGTTTTAATTACTTCCCTTCTCTCGGTCCGCATTTCATCAGCCGATCCCGTATCGCAGGAAGAGGCCCGGAAAATTGCCGTTTCCTGGTACACACACATGGCCGTGGCTTCAGTTTCGGATGATTCCGTTCAGGAGGCATTTCCGGTGATCCACGACAACAGGGTCACCATGTACGTTTTCAATTTCACCTCCGGCGGATTTGTGATCGTAGCCGCCGATGATGCATCCGTTCCCATCCTTGGGTATTCGGAAGAGAATTCATTCCCGGCCGATATGTCCTGTCCGGCGGTAGAGAGTTGGATGGAGGATTATAGCAAACAGATCGAACAAATCATAACAAGAGGATTAAGCAACCGTGAAACGGTCACGCAGTGGGATGCCATCATGAACGGGAACTTTCCTGTGTTCAAACGAAGTGTTGCTCCCTTGCTTACTACAACCTGGGACCAGGGGCGCTATTACAACCAGATGTGCCCGGCTGATCCTCAGGGTGTTTATGGACATGCTGTCACAGGATGTGTCGCAACAGCCATGGCACAGATCATGAAGTACCATAATTTCCCACCGCAGGGTGTCGGTTCCCATGCCTATCTGCATCCCTATTATGGCGAACTGTCGGCTGACTTTGGTAACACTGCCTACGATTGGACTTCAATGCCACATAACGTCACTTCCGACAATATTCCTGTTGCCACCCTCATGTACCACGCAGGTGTAGCAGTTAATATGTATTATGGTCCCGTGCTCTCAGGTACAAATAGTCCAATTTACAAAACTACCCTGGTGGATTATTTTAATTATCAACCAGACATTGAATTGCATTATCAACCGGAATATGCAGAAATAGAAGACTGGAAAAACATGCTCCGGGCCGATCTCGATTGCCAACTACCCATTCTATACACTGGACAACCTTCCATAGGATGGGGACATGCTTTTGTCTGTGACGGTTATCAGCTTATCCCAGAACTTGGGATTGACAGGTTCCATTTCAACTGGGGCTGGAGTGGCTTCTATGACGGATGGTATATCATCGGGACCCTGAATCCGGGTAATAATGACTTCAGCTTTAACAATCTCGCATTGACCGGAATAAAACCTGGTCATCCTGGACTCATAACAAGGATCACGCATCCTGTGGATAATTTCATTTTCAATTCTGGTCAATCCATAGAAATTCAAGCAGCCACCGTATATGGGAGTACCGAACGTATGAAAATCACGATCGACGGTATGACTGTCGCGACCGGAACATCCAGTACACTCTCCTATACGTGGATCACAAAAGATGAAGATATTGGTTCCCATGAAGTAAGATCATGGTCCTTTTCCGGGAACGATAGTGTCTATTACCCGGTGATCATGAATGTAAATGATGATTGGATCAAACAGTCAAGTGGTTTCCAGACTCCCTACTGCATTAACTACATTTCCGCTGTCGACAGTAATGTGGCCTGGGCCATTGCAAGGGATTGGAACGATGTCTTTAATGTTCCCTGTCAGGCATTCACACGAACCATCAATGGAGGGGAAACCTGGATGGCAGGCAACATACCTGATTGTGAGGATCTCACCTTTACGATGATCCAGGGTGTAAGCGCACAAAAGGCCTATGCTTCATTATTCAGTACTTCAGTTAATGCTCCCCAGGGAATATTTATCACATTGGATGGCGGAAATACATGGGAACGCCAGCATACTGCCGCGTTTAGCAATAAATCAACATGTTCGAGTGTACATTTTTTTAACGAAAATGATGGATGGTGTATGGGTGATCCCGTAGTTGACGGTAATGGTACATATGAAATGTTCGTAACCGGCAATGGCGGAGAAAACTGGATCCCGGTTCCCGCTGCCAGTATTCCTCCTTCCATCTTCTCTGAAATGAGCTGGTTCGGACCCTTTTCAGCCATCAATGATACGCTCTGGTTCGGTACCAGTTGTGGACGCATCTTTAAATCAACCGATAAGGGGTACACCTGGACCGTCACCCAGGTTTATGAGACTGTCCTTGACTTCCTCATACCTGTTTTCCGAAACAGCTCTCATGGACTTGTATTCAATACAACGGGACATCTAAAACTGTATGAGACCTTTGATGGCGGAGAATCCTGGGAGGCAGTGGATTACACAGGGCCACTGTATCAAACAAACCTGGCTTATGTTCCAGGTACTGTCAATACCTGGATCAGTACAGGAGGCATGAGCAAATTTAGAAAATGTGGCGCTTCCTACAGTACGGACGGCGGTCATACGTGGACAGCTTTCACCGGGACCGAAGGCATTGATTTTCGAAATATGGCCTGGGTAAATCCCCGTTGCGGGTGGGCCGGGGGGCATAATTCCAGTGCAACGGAGGGAGGGATATTCAAGTTCAACGGAAATTTAGGGACTCCTTATGGAACGAACGATCATGACATCAGTATCAATCCCTTCACAGTGTATCCAAATCCCTTTGGGAATTCCGCCACTATCGAATTTGAACTTCCGCATTCCGCTGACGTCGAAATAACCATCTTCAACCTGCTGGGTGAACAGGTAGATGCAATGACTACTAAACATTACCCCCGGGGCAAACACCAGGTTACCTGGAACGCCTCTTATCTGCCCGATGGGATCTATTTCATCCAGATGAAGGCAGGTGAGGCAAAAGTGACGGGGAAAGTGTTGAAAATGAGATAAATAATTCCCGACAATGAAAAAAGGCTGCCCAGGAACAGGAGCAGCCTTTTGTGCACTGATTTACAACGTACGCCAGGTGATGAAGCCTTTTTACGGCAGGAGAACCGCATCGATGGCATGGATCACCCCATTTGTTCCCTGTACATCCGTTGCGATCACGGAGGAGTTTCCATTGATCTTCACTCCCATCCCGGAGGCTTCGATGCTGATGGAACTGCCCTCCTTAAGGGTCGGTGCGTTGCCCGAAGTCACCTGTGAAGCAACCACGTTCCCCGACACTACGTGATAAAGAAGGATCGGGGTGAGCTGTTCCGCTGTAAGGTCAGCGATCCCGCTGACGCCCAGCGTGTTGAAAAGATTCGTAAAGGCCTGGTTGGTAGGGGCAAATACGGTGAAGGGGCCTTCCGAACTCAGGGCATTAACCAGACCAGCTTTGACCACCGCCTCCACAAGGATGCTGAAATCGGAATTGTTAATGGCATGGCCAACCACGCTTGATGGGAGGATCACCTTGTCAATAACGTGGATCGTTCCATTGGATGCCATCACATCAGCCGTGGTCACCGTGCTGCCGTCTACCATGACTGTTGAACTTTTCTGGATATAAACTTTTACAAAATTCTGACCGGGGCCTGAATTGTTGACGGTAGGTGCATACCCTGTTGCGATGTCGGCAGACTTGACATTTCCGCTGATCACATGGTTCAGGAGAATGGGCTTGAGGACGTCGGCGCTCAGGTCATCGATCCCTGCAACACCTAATTGTGCGAATAAAGCATTGAACGCATCATTGGTCGGGGCGAACACCGTAAAGGGACCCGGACCCTGCAATGTTGAGGCAAGGCCCGCTTTTCCGATGGCGGAGACCAGGATGGAGAACTGGTCGTCGGCTGAAGCCGTTTCAACAATATTCATCGGATCCATGTTTGGATCGTCATCGTCTTTGGAACATGCTGAGAGAACACCGACTGTTGCCAGTGCTAAAACTAAAAGCTGAAATTTACGGTTTACTGTTTTCATGATGATTTGTTTTTTTAGATTAATTAATTTGAATGAACTATAGAATAAACGATCAAGTTTAATTTTTGTTCAATCTTTTATTAATTTTATTAAACAAAATCCAATAATGTAACGAATAAACATTTCTCACAGATTCTAAGACTCAAATCAATAGTACAACAATGGCGCTAACCAATGTGATAAAAGGCAGTAAGATTCCTCGCTGCGCTCGGAATGACGATGCGTCATGGTCAAAGAGAAAAGCGGCACGTCATTCCGGCGTAAGCCGGAATCTGCCTGCCTAAGTTAGATGGAATTTCACAGATCAACACAGAAGGTGAATCGCAATCGTTATTTTTGTAAAAAACAAGTTTGAATGAATTATTTGATACATAAGCTATGCGAATATGAGGTAAAGGCGGCCTCCGAATCCATTGCATCTGCCTTCATGCACGAACCCATCCAAACGTATTTTCTTCCGGACGAACGAATACGAAAGGAAAAATCACCGGAACACTTTGCGATCCTGATCAGGTACTGCATGCTATTCGGAGAGGTATACACCTCGGCCAATGCAGAGGGAGCCGTGCTGTGGCTTCGTCCCGGTGAATCAGAAATAACCCGGGAAAAAGCAGAAAAAGGGGGGCTGGCCCTGCTTTTACCGCTGGTGGAAAAAGAAGCCCTTGACCGGTTCAATGCGGTCTTTGAATTCCTGGCACCTTATCATAAAAAAGACGCAGCGGAACCTCACTGGTACACATTTGTGATTGGGGTTGATCCTCCATTCCAGGGACATGGGATAGGTAAAGCCTTGATGAATCCCGTGATGGAAAAGGCTTGCAAAACCAACACACCTATCTATCTCGAAACAGCCGATCCTGCCAATATACCTTTTTATCAAAAGCTTGGATTCCAGATGGTTCGTGAGCTGACACATCCCGGAAGTGGATTGAAACTCTGGACATTGATGAAAACATTCAACAGTTAATCTTAATATTCGTTACTTTTATAAGCAAATTATAACAGGCACATCCAATTTTGATATCATGAAACGCAAAGCAACAGCCATATGGCAGGGTAACGGGCTGGAGGGCAAAGGTATTTTAACCTCCACCAGCGGAGTGCTCAATGAAACTCCTTATTCATTCCTCACACGGTTCAAGAACGAAGAGGGCCGGGAAGGGACCAATCCGGAAGAGCTCATTGCAGCAGCCCACAGCGGCTGTTATGCGATGGCGCTGAGCTTCGGGCTGACCAACGCAGGGTTCGTACCCACCGAACTGAAAGTGACAGCGACCGTGAACATCGAACTGGTGACCGATCATTTTGAGATCACAGGCATCCATCTTGACCTGACAGCCAACGTTCCGGGGATCACGGAAGAGAAATTCCTCGAACTGGCCGGTGCTGCCAAGGCCGAATGCCCTGTTTCACGGGCCCTGAAGGCTGTGGAGATCACACTAGAGGCAAAGCTGGTATAAATACCCAAACTTGGGTTCAACCAGGCGATTAAATTGTCAATTGCCCGATTGTCGATTGCCGGTTGTCGATGTTATTTATTCGGCAGGGATCATCCATTGACAATTGAAAATACCAGATGGATAATCGGCAATTATCGCTATGATTTTATAAATTCCATGAAATTATCCCTGTGAATAAGTTTTACATCGGAATCCGGATAAACTGCCTGAAAAGCTTTAGCTGCTCTGATAGGAGCTGAATCCTGCCATTTGAACTCATAAGCGTGCAACCGTCCATCATATTCCTCCAAATAATCTAACTCCTGCTGCCTGTCCGTCCGCCAAAAATATACATTCCTGTACCGACGGTGATACTCGTTGACTTTCTTTCTTTCTGAGATCAACAGGTTTTCCCAGAGGGCACCTGTATCATTTCGTAATGAAAGGGGATTGAACTGGCTTATTACAGCATTCCTGATCCCATTGTCGTAAAAATAAAACTTATGCGACCTTTTCAACTCACTCCTTAAATTTCTTGAAAATGAGGTCAGCCTGAAAATGATAAATGCTTCCTCCAATAAGTATATGTACCGTTCAACGGTTTCCTTATCTGCCTGTACCAGATTGGATAATTCCCGGTAGGAAACCTGGCTCCCGATCTGAAAAGCGAGGGCTTTCACCAGCTTTTCAAGAATTTCTGGTTTCCTGATCCCTTTAAGTGTAAAAACATCCTTGTATAAATAATCAGAAATCAACTCATGCAGCACTTCCTTCTCCCTTCCTGCCTGGTTGATCACTTCCGGATAGGAACCAAAAATCATACGCACCTCCAGCGACCGGATCAGGTCCAGGAAATTTGTGTGAAGTTCAATCTCTTTAAACGATATGGGAAATAATCTGAAAGACCATTTTCTCCCCGTAAGTGATTCCTTTATCTTATCCGTCAACTCAAACGAACTTGATCCGGTGGCAACGAGCTGAATATCAGGACAGGCGTCATGAATGATCTTTAATGTCAAACCGGAGTTTTCAAGCCGCTGTGCTTCGTCAACCACCACCAGTGTTCCGGGAAGAAACAATTCACGGGCCCGGAGTGAATTGATCCCATTGAGCAACGCTCTATCTTCCGGATTGTCAGCGTTCATCCAGAAGGATCGACCAGCATGCTTTTGAAAGATCCCTTTAATTAACGTTGTTTTGCCAACCTGGCGGGGGCCAAGCAACAAAATGGTTTTTCCGGTGAATAACCTATCGGATATTACATCTTCAAGTATTCTTGTTATCATAATTACGTTCTTAACCGACAAATATACGTATTTTTATCGGTTATAGCCCCCAAAAAAACCATTTACTTTTTTCTCATTCAATCCCTCCGAGGTAAATCAGGAATGTCAATTTTTTACTTCGGAATCTTCACCTCCACGTGCTGAACCGTGCCTTCGGTCCGTTGCCGGGTCACTACCACAGGGGTTCCTTTTGGGATCGTATAAGCACTGGTATTCCGAAAGACAAACTGGCAATTGTTTGCATCCAGAAACGAGCTTTCTTCGTTGGGCCTGAGCAGACAGGGACAGTCGATCTGATCCCCGGCATGATAGGGATTGACCGGGCAAATTTTTGCCATAGTTCCCGCGGCATTTTCATTTTTTCGAGCAGAAGGACTGAATAGGATCAGGGCGGCAACGACCAGGGCAACGATGGCCAGAACGATCCAGACGATCTTCTTCCTTTTCATGGTAACAGGGATTGAATAAAAGGTAAATGAACAACTCCGCTAAAATAAGCAATTATCCGATGATTGGGCACTGCCATCTGATAAACCTTGCACTGAATACCATCTCCGGAATATCAAAATGGATTTTTCCGATCATTTAAATTTATACCCGAGCGAAACATACCATCCCATTGGAAATACCTGGCAAGTCCTATCCGCAGATCAAAGTGCTGAAAGTACCCCTCCTGGCTGTAAGGGATCAAACCGATCGATAGAAACTGTCCGGCAATGTAGTTCCGTGCCAGGACGGTTCCATCCGTTCCCAGTCCCCTTCCTTCAAGTGAGTCCGATGCAAGGAAAGAAACATGTTTTTCAAGTTGCTGAGCCAGTTCCGGATCGCTTCCCGTCTGTGCAACTGAAGTCCAGGAAAATAAAAAATGATCAGGAGGAATGTAAGGTTTTCCATGTAAGTTTAGCTAATGTGTATGATGTAGGAAACATTCTCCAAAAAATCATAAAATTTCCCGCATCTATTATCCAAAAATACAAATCCCTGACGTACCAACCGGCTGATATGGAGTACAATATTTTTTTGGGGGTGGGGATGAAATTACCTGATGACCGATTTCGCAAATTCTTCTGCCTGCCTGAATGCTTCTAATATTGTATCGCCGGCCTCACCACCGACCATGCCGGCAAACGAAGGGGCATTCATGCGCGCCACATAGGTATTCCCATCTGCTTTCTCATAAACAGCTATGCGGCATGGAAGCATTGGAGAAACCTCCCGGAATTCATCCCTGGAGAGGATTCGGAAAGCAAGGTCCGGATTGCATAGTTCGATCACTTTAACGGGAAGAACTTCTTTGCCATTCCTCATCATGGTCTCCTGCAGGTCATGTGTCACAGAAATCTTCCAGCCTGTTGCCAGAATGGTTTTTGAAAGCGTTTCGACGGTCTCGTCAAAACCAAAACGGCTCTGGCTTTCGATCATCAGGGAAGGGTTGTTCATAGTACTTTTCTGTGCTGCTGTCATAAGTCCTGATGTTAATAATAGAATTGCTAAAATGTGATTGATTTTCATATCCGTAGATTTAACGGTTCTGATTGTTATAAACAATCTATCCGGGTAATAGTTCATTCAGAAGTCACGCTAAGCTAGCGTTTCCACCCGCGTGCTATCTGCGGAAAACTATTTCTATTGAACAATTATCCAACCATCGCAAAAGCGACCTTGGCTGGTGCGGCCCTGCGGCCGCGGAGCCAAAAAATTCATATTGCTGAAATCAAAGAATATGTACCATGTAAAGAAAAGGTGCCTCACTATTGTGATCATCATGCCTGCTGCCATAATTTTATTCCGACAGAATAAATGAATTAAACTTTTAGCTCCTTTGTATATCTAATTTTTCCGTAGGTTAGCCTTCATTTAATAACTCCATTTGTCAAGCAATGAAAGCCAGGATCCTGATCATCAACCGTTATTGACAATTACGGCAAATAGGAGGACTGGCTCGAAATATACAATCTGAGCGGCCAGGATCAGGATATCGGGGGATACTATCTGAGCGACAATCCGGATGACAACCAGAAATGGGCATTTCCTCAAAGCACCATCCTTGGAGCAGGGGGACGCCTGGTAATCTGGGCATCCGGAAGGGATGAAGCTGCCGCCGGCAAGATTCATACGAACTTCCGGCTATCCCAAACAGGCTCGGATCCTGAATGGATCGTATTCTCCGATCCTTATGGTGACCATCACCGCCAATGAATGGAACGCCCAGATCCACTATACGGTCGACGGAACCGAACCGGCCGCTGCCTCACCAACATACACCGGATTGATCAGCATTTCAACCACACAGGTATTGAAAGCCCGTGTTTTCAGCAACTTTGCCGCCATACTGCCTGGCCTGATCGAATTCCACACCTATTTTATCAACGAAGAGCACGATCTTCCCGTCGTATCGGTGGCGTGGATTGGATCCCCAGGGCACCCACCGCCAATGGGGATACATCCTGTGGGGTGAGGATGCCACCTTCGGGCATTACATCAACTATACCGGCATTCCGGCGCAAAGCCCTTATGCTTCCCCCTGCTACCAGGATGACCTGGCTGGATGGCAGGATCCGGAAAACCACGTGGTCATACTGAACGAATTACGGGAAAATGAGGATTTTGAACAATACTATGTTTCACGCCATATCGACCTTCTTAATACCGCATTCAAGGATGATTACATGCTCCCGATGCTCGACAGCATGGCCTATATCATCGCTTCTGAGATGCCACGGCATCCCGTTCGCTGGGGTGGAAGTATCCCTGGCCCACCGGGCCCGACGGCAACGGGCAAAATCCAATCTTCAAGGGTAAGTTCATCATCCTTTGATCCATCAGGATCCATTTGAGGGATCCAAAACTGTCGCTGATTTTTGGAATTTCGCCAGGCTTAAATTTCACCAAAGTATATTATCTTTGCACCCCACACTCACACCCACACTGACACTGGCTTCCGCTGACTTAGTCAGCTTCAGTCAGCAAAGCCCACACCCGCTTCGGGCCTATAGCTCAGTCGGTTAGAGCAACTGACTCATAATCAGTAGGTCCCTGGTTCGAGCCCAGGTGGGCCCACGGGAAAAATAGCTCTAAATTATTGATATTCAATAATTTAGAGCTATTTTTTTATAATGTGTCAATATATTGAATTTATATTCCAGTATTGATGCCTGTTATTAAGGTATCGATATAAGGTTCCAAAATCAGATTTTACTGATCAGCTCTTTGAGAAGGGGGAGATCAACTTCAATCGTTCTCCAGACAACATCCAGGTCGACATCCAGATAATGGTGGATTAATTTATCACGCATTCCGGCCATATCCTGCCAGGGAATATCAGGGTGTGATTGTGTGAATTGTTGCGTGATCTTTTTCGTTGCTTCACCAATTACTTCTATATTGCGGATCACAGCATCCTGAATCATCACATTTTGCTAGAATTCAGATTTTGAAATACTTATGACAAAATTCTCGATCTTCCCGATGGCTTCAAGAATATGCTCCAGATATACCTGATCATTCTTTATCATCGATATATGATTTGAAGATCCCTCAGGATACTTTCCTTTACTATCTTATTCTTAATGGCTCCCTCAGTAAGAAGGTCAACCTTGATCCCCAATTTTTGAGAAATCATCCTTTCAATGTATACCAACTGGAGTAGCGAAAGGGAGGACTTGAATTTTACAAGGATATCAATATCGCTATTGTCCTGATTTTCTTTCCTGGCATAGGAACCGAAAATTCCGATCATTTCAGGATCATATTTCCTTAATTCGGTAATAATGATATTTTTAACCTCAGGTTTCATAATGTTCTGTTAAACAAAGGTAAGAAATTCTAATTGAAGAGCGACAACTGACAAAATTATGATAGCAAAGGTTACCTATTGCCTGATGAGTTTTCCGGGGATCTTCTTGCATGCGCCGGACAATTTGACCAATCTTTGCCGATTTACTTTTAATTTAATATCGTATTGACTATCAATAATATGCATAAATAAAATTATTCCGGCGTGGATTGATAAATGCATCGGCTCTGTGCAAGTAGATCAGAAATCAACAATCCTTGTTCTTTGTTCGTCAATCAAGTTGTCTCTTTTCTAACCACAATAAAGCAGGCGGTCATCCCGTGAAATATCTTTTCAGACTCAATGACCGTAAAGCCCTGAGTGACCATTGCATTTTCGACATCACCGATGCTGAACAGGTTCACATGCAATGGAATGAGTCCCAGTTTCTTCATCAGGAGCGTTGCTTTGACCTGCAGACGGACCCTGAAAGTCATCTTTTCCTCAAAACATGTGGTTAAGGAGATAAATAACCCTCCGGGTTTCAATAGTTCGTGTATCCTCCGGATCACGTTTTCATGATCCTCCAATAGCTGAAGGAAGGCGTAGGCGATGATCTTACCGAATGAACCGTTCTTCAGCTCCGGACTGAAAATAGTACCCTGGGAGAAGGTAATATTCGGGATTTGTGCCGACTCTTTCTTCTTCATCGCCTCCCTGATCATCCCGGTCGAAATGTCAAGCCCATGGATATGCCGGACCTTGCTGGCAAGCGCTATTGTTTTGGTACCGGTGGCGCAGCCGAAATCAAGCACATGGTCATCCGGATTAAGGTATGTACTTGTTTTGGCAAGGATATCGGTGTAAACCGCCGCAAACTGTTTTTCACTGTTATCATAACGCCTGGCTTGCTTATCCCAGAATGTCTGTACGCTTTGAGTCATGTTGTTTTATTATACCATCCAAAAATTCCAACGGTGGATAACAAACTCCTTTTGTTTCTCCCTGAATATAATGGCCCGTTCACATGACTATTGCTTGATTTCAATGACGCCTGCCTGCAGTAATGGATCGAACATGTTTACGGCTCCCCCATGTTCAATTATTTTACCATCCTTGATCCGGTCAACATTAACACCATGAAATGTTATTGGTTTTCCTGTGGGTTTCATGCCAAACCATTCGTCAGTGAATGTGCCCGTGGCAGAATAGACAGTCACCACCCACTCCCCTTCGGATAGTTGATTTTCTATCGACAGGCTCAGATCGGGAAAGACCCTTCGTACACCCAGCACGTGATCGATGGCCCCTTGAATTCCTATCGGGTAGCGTTTCCCTTCATATACTTCAGTATAATCTTCTGATATGAATTCATTGATCATGGAAATATCCCCTGTGTTTTCAATACGATCAGCGTATTGACGGATAATCGTTTTGTTATCAGGTGTTTTCATAATTAGTCTGGATTATTTTGCATCCTATGCATCACCATTACTGTTCAATTACACAATCCCTTGTGATCCTAAGCAATACCCACTATGCATATACTTTTCCAAAAATACGGGATAACGCAGATCGTTGGATGAATCGTTGAGAATAAATTTGTTATGACCGTCGATATGAGAGGAAAAGGGATTTACGAACAAAGGAACTAGGATTTTTGATTTCTGATTTACTTCAAAAATTAAAAATCAACATTCCTCTGTTCGTCAATCATTACTTCCCCCAGGTTCTGCCCAAACCAGTGGAAGGGCCAGCTTATTTACGGAAAATGCCATTATCATCCAATTCCTGCCTGCCTTTCTCGGTCAGGAAGGGCAGGAATACCGAAACAATTCCTTTCAGGTAAATGGGCTTCAGTTCATGATAAGGCTTGCCGTAGTCATATAATTCAAGATTAATGAACCAATTGGTCAATAAATTGGTCAATTGAAATAAAAAGATTTCATAAGTGTCCTTTTCTAAAATCCGGGAATGCAAGGATCCCACATTGACAACGGCCTCGATGGTTCTTCGTATGTTTTCCCGGTTATTGGAATATGCTTCCTGAACATGGGATCTCATTTCATCCCTGAACTTCAGGGATGACACTACATATCGCATAGCGCACCTGTAATCATATTGAAGATTCATTGCATTCGAGGCTGTATGAATAAACGAATCGAACGTGAGCAGGTCTAATTTCCTTTTCATTCGCAATTCCAGTAATTTATTCTCATAATCCTGGGCAATGGCGATAAACAGCAGGTCCTTGTTCCGAAAATGATGAGTCAACCGGCCAAGTGTTGTATCCATCAGTTCAGCCAACCTGGCTAATGTTATCTGTATACCATAGTCGTTGAAAATCTGCCTGGATCTGTTAATGATCTCATCACGAGACTCTTTCCCTTTACTATATAGCGTCATAGCTATTTTTTTGAATATTTTTGACACAAACAAAAACAAAAAAAATTTTTTTTGTTTATATCCCTTTGTTTATATCCCATAGATGATTTTAGTTATGTTTTTTGAGGTGGATGGACGATTGAGGACGATCCTTTGACGGTGTATGGTAGTGAAAATTCTATTGCAGGAATATTATACAAAGTTGATGATAACGAAATGATTATGATATTTATTGAGCAAGATACATATGAAATTTATCATTTGATAAAGTAAGATGTACGCCTAATATGCACGTGCGTAGCCACTTGGTAACAAAGGGTATGATGGATTAAAAAAGGGAAGATAGTTTATTGGAAGAGAGTTATAGGTGACAGTTTCGTAAGTGATCTATGGATTGAATACCCTCCTGAAGACAAAGATCAAATAGAACCCTACTTGAAAAGAATGTCAATTTCATCTACAAGCCATTAAATCTTCAATTCAATTAGATTATATGCCAGTAATGTTTTTTACATAGAGAAAAAGATATTATTTCCGTGGGGACGCCGACCGTGTCGATTGGTACGAGGAGGACAAGGGCAGTATTCAGGTCCGGTTGAAAAGCGGCAAGGTGTTGATCATCAACAGTAGTTGTTTCAGGTTAGTAGAATTATTTATTAAAAGATCAGTAATACTTCCCCAAAAAGCAAACAAGGCAGATTGGGGACAGCACGGAAAGGCCAAAAGCGACATTGGCAATACCTGAGTTTCCGCCCTGAACCAAACCGGTACCACTTCCTGAAATAAAATGCTGCCACCAAAAGTGGAGAAAATGCGTAGACGTAAAAAAACACGTCCATGCGCACTTTTATATGCAGGCATTGCGGGAGAGAAACCGTTGCCAACAGAAAGCTAAAACATCTCAGGCAGCGGTATTGCAGTAACAAAGAGTGTCAGGCTGCCCGAAAGCTTGAGTTTGAAAGGAACAAGTACCA
>Ga0209096_1002831_pt1 | contig 16066 bp, 11 predicted proteins | sample AD_UKC034_MetaG_FD_184407 | JGI IMG/M metagenome (GOLD analysis project Ga0209096, IMG submission 184407) | Active sludge microbial communities of municipal wastewater-treating anaerobic digesters from USA - AD_UKC034_MetaG (SPAdes) (version 2) | ecosystem: Engineered > Bioreactor > Anaerobic >... | reverse complement strand
CGGCTGGTTGCGGGTCGCGTCGTGGAATCAACGGAAAAATTGCACGCCCGACCAGAATGCCGTTCGGGCAGTCGTGTTAACCGGATGGAGCGAAAACCTTCCGCGAAATAATTTGGCTCCCCGGGCGCAACCCTCTTCATAACCGTTCTCTTTCTCCAGCAGTTAACCGATAGCCTTCAATTTCAAGGGGTTATCAAAGATCAGGCCGCTTCGGCATGCCGGTAGCGGTGTCAATTGCTATTTCCCAACTACTCTACCCAAAGCGGCTGTCGCAAGTCGAGTTGTGAGTTTGTCGCAAGTGCCTGCCGCGATCCAAATACGGAAAGCCATCCACTATCAACCCTTCGGCGGATACGGGTCCTTGCCATATGTGTGCTCGGTCTGGATCGTGCCGTCCTGTTTGTGGATGACGACTTGTCCGAGGTCTTGATTCTTAGCCAGTTCTTTTGCACGATTCACAGCTTCCGCTTTCGTATCGTGACTGCTCGAAGCCCTTGATGCCTTCTCTTCTTTGACTTTCCAGCCCCCGTCGGTTCCTGGGGTCACGTGATAGGTTTTGCGCTTTGGCATTTTTCTACCTCCCTATGATTGACATTTTGACTCGGTTACCCGACAGGTCATTATTTTCGGTGCTTCTGTGTTCAGACCGCAAGTCACGGCTGGCTATCTCCGTTACCTTGGTCCATGTTGTTTGCTTGAAGGAATCGATTCATGTCAGTGAACATGCTGAAGAAAACGGGCTTCCCTGAAAAAGCCAGCGGGGATATTGGGCCAACCGCCATGAATGGAAACTCCTGGAGGTTACGGGCTGGGAAACTCTGCGGATCACGGAATGACTGGTACAATTCCAATGAGCGCTTGTCTCCGCCCACGAAATCCCGAAGACGGTCGAACTCCGTTCCCATGGCGAGCCCAAATCCAAATGCCAGTATTCGAAGTTGCTGCAGAATCTCAGGATCAAGACCTCCGAGCGTTTGGCTAATAAAAAACCATCCTAAACCGTATTTCCGGGTCTCCCTTACTGCGCGACGCAGCAACACCCGGAGTCGCTCGGCCTCAGTATCCTGTTCTAATCGACCGCTGGGGGCATGCCTATGCGCCTCATCAAGAAGAACAAGAACGTTTGCGCTTTGCCTTGTTGACAAGCTGGATGTCGATTGGGCAATCAGAACATTCAGCAATTTACTCAGCAGACGGCGCTCCAGCTCTTCGGTCCAGAAACGATTCTGATTGCCTCGCGCAGATAAGTCTATAACAACCACTGGACGTGACCCTGCTACGTTTGCGGTTCCCATCAAGTCCGATACGATCCCATACAATTTCCGCCTCCCTGGCCCTGCAGCGAAAAGGCTGCAGACAGGAATCCATTTGCTATTTAGTGTTCTTCCACGTACGCCCGGATGTCGTCATACACTCCGTTTGAAAAATGAAACTCGCCAGACCCTTGAGTGAAGCCAAGACTTGTCCAGTACTTCTGGCCATCGACGCTAACTCTGTTGTAAATGGAAGAGCGACCCAGTGCCGAAGTTGTCGTAACGAGGACAAGATAGGGTGGACGCGTTTCCTTCCTAATCAGCGATTCCTGTCCGTTGTACTTCTTACGAAATGCATTTCGGACTTCATTGCTGCACACGAGCATTGCGATCAGTTTCCCACCGAGTAAAAATGAATATGGCGGCACGGCCCCAAGCACATAGGCGTCCATCACGTGATAAAGCTTCTTGGCTTTCCACTCTTTGTCCCAGCCAATCCACCGGTCACGCGCCTGCATGGAATAAACCGGATCGCCCAGGCCGAAAAGACCTATTAGCCTCCCATTGCTCTCGTCAATGACCAGGAACCGCAAGCGTCTTCCATACCCTGCAGAGACAGGGATACTCCAATGCAGACATGCGTAGCGAAATAAAAGCTCGTGCTCAGATTCGGGTTCTACCGGAACGATCTTTGGAGAGATGCTCTGAGGAACGACCTCATGGCCATTCGCAATGTACTGAATGAGACGGTCTTCGTATGGTTTGACTCCGGGGCCAGATTTCTCCAGTTTCTTTTGCATTGCCAATGTGTTCAAGGCACGAAAGTCATCCTTAGATGGGTCCTCGGGCATGAGGATAACGCCATTCTTCACCCCATATCCCTGCTTGCGTAGGGCCTGGATGATGGCGGTTCTCATATGCTCTGCCGAGGGTGCGTTCATGATGACCTATAATCCCCAATTTTCGTTTGCGACTTGCTCACCTTCTCTATTCCTCCGCAGTCCGCTCGATATTTGCTTCATCGAGCGGTTCGTCCACGGCATTGCGCAGCCAGGATGGATCGAAGCCGACAGCCGACGAACCCTCGATGCGGATTCGAACCCTGGCTCCGTCAGATTTGTCGGCTAGATTCGCAATGGCCGGGAACGCCTTGAAGACCTGTTCTCTGGTGGCTTCGAATGTCAGTGCGACCCGCTTCTTCCGACCGGCGGCATCCGTGCCCATCGTGACTGGTCCAGTACCGGTTCCCACATCAATTCCGCCCGGGCCCTCATGGACGCTCGGTGGGGAAACTGCGCCTGTATCGACGGGGAAAGCGCCTGCTGGTTGGGCCGCCGGGGCTTCTGGGATCGCTGCCGGCATCATGAGAAAGCCGGGATCGAAATCGACTTCGTCATCGGCAATAGAGCGGCCGAGAATCACCTTGTCGCGACTTACCTGGTATCTTCCATCAGGACCAAGAACGGGCGATTCATGAATCGCCCCTACAGAAATATAGGCGAAGACGCTTTCCGATACACCGCGAGCGATCCCCTTGCGCAGGACGGATGCGGATTCCAACCGGGGCGGCGCAATATCCCGGAAAAATGATTCAAGGACATCGGATGCCTTGATGCCCATGAGGGGGGGCTCTCCCTCGCCCAAGGATTCACCGAGCCGCACCCGCTCGGCGATTTTCCGCGGCGTCACCGATCCGTGAATGCGTGGCGTTCCCACACTGGTAAGCAGCTCCATAATGCGCTCGTGGACGCCGGTCGCCTGAAGCGGTCGACCGCCCCTTTCCACTTTCTCTATTTCCAACTCGCCGTCCTGAACCCGAGGTAACCACGCGGCCGTGTAAAGCTCCCGGAAGCATGACTCGGCCGCTGCCTGCTCGGTGCGTTTCCTCTCCCGGAGTTGATCAAGCTGGTCCTTGGTAAGCCGGAGTTGCTGCTTCTTGGCTTCCACGCGGTCGATGGCAAGCAGGTATCGAACAGCGCGCCGCAGTGCCTCGATTTGTTTCTTTTCCGGTATCGCAAGTCCCAGCCCGTTGCGGAATCGCCGGGGACGATCCCCGTACTTGGTCAGATACTCCTTGGCCTGACGTTCCTGCTCCGGCTTGCCCTCGGCGGCGAATTCAAGGGGCAGGTAGGCGACGAGAAAGCGCGGGTCCTCATCGGGAATGTCCTGGCTCTTGGCCGGCCAGACGATGGCCGTGTGGTGTCCGGCCAGGCGGGCATCCAGCATCTCCTTGATCATGCTGCGGACCGGGCCGTGACCGCGAGCTTGGGAATCCTCGCTGGCAACGGTCTGCTCCGCGTCCTCGATCAGCTTGGTGACATTCGGGTCCTTCTTGAAGCAGTAGCGGACGCCGTCGTAATGCAGGTACAGGCATGTGTTGCGGAGCTCGGACAAGACGGCCGTGGCCGTAATGTTATCCAGGTCGGGACCGACGCAGGCTGCCAGCAGTTCGTTCTCCGTCACGCCAGGTGGGAGTGTCTCATCGCTGCCCGAGCCCTCGCGTCGCAACCCGCCAAACGAGTACAAAAGGATGGCCGTGGCAATGCGCGTGGCTGGTTTCACGCTGGCAAGCGCAGGGGTTTCTCGGGCCATCCGCTCGTCGATACGTTTTGCCCGGGCATTCGGACCGTCGATGTCCGCCGTGATGACCGGGTCGTAGTCGTTCTGTACCCCCAGCTCCTTGAGCATCTTCACCCTAACATCCACGTCCTTGATCGGCACGTCTCCGGGACCGAGAAGCGCCTTGGCCCCGCCGTTCTTCTTAAGGGAGTGCATGCAGGAGGCAAGAAATCGCAGCGCGCCGCGGGTCCGCTGAAAGGCATCCACCGCGGTCCAGCGTTCCCTCATGATGTCGATGAGCGCGGGATGGAACGGATATGCCGCCCGCATCCGATCCCGCAGCAAACGGCCTTCCTCCTCGGCTTGCTGGCGCTCGGAGGGGGTTTCGGCATGGGCCCGTTGCATGCCGGTAATAACTTCTTGATATGCATTGGCCACCTCGTTGGCTGAGGAAGCGTTGGGAGCGCCGCCCAACAGACGCCGCTGAAGGATCGGAAGGACCTCATCGCCCGAGACAGGTTCCCTGATCTGATCAACCCGAGATGCGAGCTTGTCGATCTCGGCAAGCAGCCCGACATTGCCCAGGGCCTCCCTGGCGCTCCAGGTGAGGGAATAGACGAGCGCTGCCTTCTCGCTCCCGGCCACCTCGACGGTCAGATTCTGGAAGAAATCCTTGGCCTGTCGCTGGAGGGTGGAATCAAGGACACTAACCGCCGCGGACCGCTCCATGTACTTGAGCACTTCGTCGAGGAGGATCAGAACCGGCCTGCCGCTTGCTCCATTGGTAAGCAACTCGCGGATCACATCTCCGCCTGGGGACACACGGTCCTTATCGTGCTCGGCGACGAGGGGGAAGGCTTTTTCAGGGTCGATCTGCCAGGCGATCCAGCCCCACATGGTCTGTATCGTCCGGCCGTCTTCCAGCGTCTTGCCGTTACGGGCATCGAATTTCTCGCCGTCGAAAACCGCCACTGCCACATTGCCGGGTCGGGCGAATTCCTTAGCCTCCGGGATGCCGTCCAGGGCCTCTCGCTTTCGCGCGGCATGGAACAGCGACGCCAGCGTGTGCGATTTCCCGCCGCCGAAGGGCACCCGGAGTTTCAATACCCGGTTGTAACCGGACTTGCCTGAAAGGGATGCCAGCACTTCGTCCAGGAGCTTTCGCAGATCGGCCGTGAGGTAGGTCGCCTGAAAGAAGGCTTCCGGGTCCCGGTTGACCACGGGAACGTTTGGATCATTGGCGGCAATGGCTCCGAGATCGATGGCGAACACCGCCTCGGTCAGGCTACCCGCTTCCACGTCGGGATGGAGCTTGACCAGATCGGTCCAGGGACGAAGTGCATGTGTGTTCACTTTTTGGCCTCCGAATTTCGAATGAGTTCAAATAGGGTTCCTTCCCTGGCGGCCAGCCGTTGGTCGATGAGCGCCCGCCAGTTGGCGACGAGTTTCTTGAGGGCGGACCCTTCTGCCGGCGTGGTCGCAAGAAGGTGTTCCGGTCCGTCGTCCTTCCTGCCGGCCAACGCAGTTCCGGCCAGGGTCTGGGCTACCAGACGCAACCGCTCCCGGTCCGGCCTCGTCTCGTCGAGGAAGTCATTGAGCTTGCGGGGTTCGTTCTCCACCAGCCAGAGGATGCGGTGCAGGATGTCGATCAGCGGGGCGGACTTGCCATCATCCTTTGGCATCCCCAGCTTTTCGTCGTTGCCGCGTTCCGCGAAATCTCGCAGTCTGTACTTGCCCTTCTTCTTTTCGACCAGCGCGCGGCTGCCGGACGAAAGGCCGTTCTGGCCGTCCAGCTCCACGTTCTGGCCATAGGTGAAAACAATGGCCTCGCCCGCGTCCATCTCGGCCGCCTTGTAGGTGTAGCGCCAGAGCACGTAAAACCTGCTCGGCCCGTCCACCGCCGCAACCCCGCTGCCGCTCACGCCGAAGATCTTTTCGAGAAGCGTCTCCAGCACGACCCCTTCCACCTCGGCCAGGAACTTCTCGGCCGGGACCTCCTCGCCGTTTGCGTACTCCACGCGGGCAAATTTGGTGAAGGCGCGGAGCCCTGCACCTACCGCGGCAATGACCAGGTCCGCGCCGGTGATACCCATCTTCCAGAGAGAATCCACGCGCTCGCGGACGATCTTCTCCAGGTCTTGACGGACTTGCTCCTCATACGAGCCTGTCTCAGGAGCTTCACGTCGCCGGGCTACGAGAAAAATGCTTGAAGCAAGGGCTGCGTCTCCTTCATGCGCAACTCGACCCTTTTTTTCTGTATTCACTGGCCATGCTTCCGCCACTTCATAACCGGCGCGCCGCAGCGCATCCACAAGAGTCGCCCATCCGAGGGTGGTCTTGTGGGCATATACGACGATCAGGATGCCGCCAGGTTTTGTGACACGATGGGCTTCTCGCAGGGACTGAAACAGGGTGTCCTCGTAATAGTTCCGCGCCTGCTGCTTTCCCCCCTGGCGATAAGCTGCGGCGACGCATTCCTTTTTCTTCGGCGTCAGTTGGCCGGCGAAATGCTCGGGGTAGAGAAAGCCGATGGTCGGCCGTAGCCAGACGTAGCAGACATCGGAAAGCTCCGAGTAACTCTCGTTGTCGTAGTAAGGAGGATCGGTAATCACCGCATCGAAGGTGCCGCTGTCATAGGGAAGCTCACTCGCTGAGCCTCGAACGACCTTGACTGGATTGAGGAATTGGCCTTCTTGCCGAACGACAGAGGTCATGTATTCGAGACTGCCCCAGGCGTCTCCACTAGCGCCGCCAAAGATATTTAGCTCTGGGAAATCCCACATCATGGCAAAACGTTTCATTGAAGTTAAACTTGCAATAGATTCGCCGACATTATTCCAACGGGCTAGGTTATTAAACTTATCTGTCAACCGGCTTACCCAAACGCCAAGGTAGGTCGTAATCGCCTTGGCCCGTTCCTGATCTATTCCCTGTTCAAGCATCTCTTGGTAAACACGATGCACCTCACGGGCCATGGTCAGAAGGATGTACCGCTGGCGTGGGGTAAAAGCCTGGCGGAACGTCCTGATGCCGTAAAGGTAGCTGTTCCCTGTGGCAAGCCCGGCGTTACCGGTCGGGGGAATCTCCTCATCAAGGCTGCTCGGTCCAAGCTCGCGCTCAATCTCCGCCGCACGGTGTTCGGACATGGCTTGATGCTCGGCCTCTATGGCTGCAAGGGATTCATCGACAAAATACAACTTGCCGGGGCCGTCGGGATTGAGCGCAATCACGCACATGAGCTGCTGGCCGAAGCCTTTCTCGTCGCCATATCTGCGGACATAGGGACCATCGAGAGCGGTCTGACAAAAGGGGCATGCGGTGGATGATCCAGCGCTCCCGGTGGACGGATCAAAGCCAAGCGCTGATGCGGATCGAGCTTCGACCACCTGAAAACGCATGATGCGTCTGCCCATGTCCGGCACCGGCTTCAAAGCCACGTAGCCGGAGGATTTATTTCTCAACCAGGTCTGTCGATAGAGCGGTACGGTTCCTTTGCACTGTGGATTCGGACATGGGATGGTCCGCGTCCAGTAGTAAGCGACGACAGAATACTCATCGGCTAGCGTTTCATTTCCATCCCCAAGGGTTCTCTGGATCGCCCTCTGTTGCTTTCGTGCAACCGGTATGTGTGCAAGGACGTCGGACACGGCATCTTGTGTCCGTTTCAGAATGGTTTTGCCCCACTTCTCGATATCGTCGGCCAGCTCCGCTCCGAATTTTTGCGGGAAGGTGACTGTGCAAAGCTCGATGAGATACGCGACCGGATTGAGGTCCAGGGCATGCGACTCACATCCCAGTCGGGCCGCTTCAATTGGAATGGCCCCGCCGCCGGCGAACATATCCAGTACTTTAGGGCGCGGCGCTTTTCCCGCCTCGATATCTTCGAGCGTAACAGTCTTGCCCGTCTCCCTCGTCAAGCGCTCAGCATGGGATTCGAGGATGTGCCTCTGCGCGTCTTTGATGACGGTTGGGTTGCCCGGATACTTGCAGAGCCGCTCAAAGAATTTGGCTGCGTTAGCCCGGCCCAGACTCTGTTTCTTGTTGTCCGGTCCATTCTCCGGGATAAATAGCGATGCCGGCACCAACGCCCCGTACACCGCAGCCCGGCATGCCACCAAGGGCCGCCGCGCACGCCACACGTGTAAGGTCGAAATGTGCCCCTTAGTACGGGGCTCACTCGAAGCCGCTTCCCCGACCGAGTTCACGGGCAGGAAGTCTTCTATGAGTCTGCGGTCGTTCATAAGTTGTTCACCTCTGCGACTATTGCCGCCGCTTCGGCCTGGCTCAACCCGGTGGTTCGGGTAACGCTTGGGACACTCATCTCGTTCAGAAACTGAGAGCGCGTTAGACGTGCAACAGACCTCTGAGTCAAAGCCATCGCTTGGGCACCCGAATGTTGAGCGGCGTGCGACGCGATGCAGCAAGCCATGGCCCGGGTGACGGATACGTAAAAAAGACGCCGCTGTTCAATAAGCAGTCCGGTGGCCTGCAAGGCCCTGAAATTCGGCATGAGGCCTTGTTCCACCCCTGGGATGAACACGACTTTTCCACTGAGCCCCTTGGCCCCATGCATGGTCAGAATCCTGATGCGCTTCTGAACGGATACTTGGGCTTGAGGTTGAGCACCGCCAATTCGCTGGTTGACCAGATCAAGGATGGCCTGCTGATCCGACTCGCTGTCGGCCGCAAGAAATTGCAGAAGCTCTTCAAGTGTCATCTGGGCCGGAAGCGAGCCAAGCAGGGTACTCCAGATCGATAGGCTATTGGCAGCATTGCGACCGGATGTGAATACCTGCGACGATAGGAGGGCCGTGATGTCGCCGCTCCGAGCGGCCAAGGTGTCGCTCATGCTCCACGTTCTAACCGTTTGAACGGTTGCCATGACACGCTGAACCGCCGAGGGGCACCGTCCGGAAAACCAGGTCGGGCATGTTGGAAGATAAAAGAGCTGGCGAAAGTTCTGGTTGTTGGAAATGCAGGCATCCGCGACTCCTTTAGCCGTGGCGCTTCCGACACCGGAGAGAACCTCAAGCAGGTCCCGATGCGCCGGGTAGTCTTCTTCACCTGTTGAATTATCTCTGGCGATCCGGAGAATCGAATAGACAGCCCTGATGGCCTCATATTCATTTGTGAGCGCCGCGCCGCGAGGAGGATCGTAGGGAAGGCCGAGGTTGCCAAGCTCCTGGGCCAGCATGTCGAGCTGGACCCGGCGATTAGAGATCAGAATGAGGATTTCGTCCTCCCGCCCAGCCATGCCGGCGTTGATCAGCGCCTGACAAGATTGGGCAACGGCGCGTGCCTCCTCCTGTGCAGTCTGGAACGACCAAACCATCATCCGGCCCTGAACTGGCGGCGTGGCAGAGCCGTAAAGCGACGTAAGATTCTTGGGTACCCGGTTCAAATTGAAAGTGATCAGTCGGCTGGCCGGCCCAAGCACTGCCGGAGTGCATCGGAAACAGTCTGTCAACACATGTGTGGCCGATGCTGGGTAGGCGGTTTGAAACTGGACGATGCCATCTGGATTGGCATGCCGGAAAGAATAAATGCTCTGGTCGTCATCCCCGGCCACGAATAAAACTGTATTGTTTGAAGACAACAAGCGCACGAATTCCTGGTCGCACGCATTAAGGTCCTGGAATTCGTCAACGATCAAATGGTCGATTTGCGGTAATTGATTTGGCTGCAATGCGCCTTGCTGAAGCGCATCGACACACTTGTAAATCACCTCGCCCGGGAGCACACAGCAATACAGGTTGGTCCGAGCCGAATGAAATGCGTTGAATCCTTGGACCTCGGCAGGAGTTATTTGCGCCTGGTTTACGTATTGCGGATTCAGAGTCTGCCATTGTGCGTCGTGTGCAAGTCTGATCTCGGCGGCTCGAGACGGAGTACATCCCAGACTCCCGGCGAATTCTCTGTCATAAACATTGGTCTGCTCCCAATCGTCCAACATGATTGGCGTGCCGGGATACGAGGTGAGCAGATTGGCACGTCGCAGAATTCGAAGCGCAAGGGAATGCATCGTTGAAACTCGCACTTGCGTCGCCGCATTTGCACAGGGGAGAGTGCTGCAAAAAGCCCGGATACGTTCAGTCAGTTCGGCGCACGTAGCCCGAGTGAATGAGATGACGTAGACGTTACCGGGAGTTGCTCCATTGGTCAGAAGATCAGCTACCCGCTTTTCAATCGTATGAGATTTGCCTGTGCCCGGGCCAGCCACTAGTCGCACCTGTGGTGCACCGTCTCTTGCCGCGGCCCACTGGCGTTGTTCAGCTTGTGCTTTTTGTGCAGCGGTTATCGGCATTTTCTCACCTTTGGCAGTCTCCACACTGAGTTATGGCCTCGGCAGGGATTTCGTAGAATCGCGCCGCCACGATTTCCCTCTTGGCATGGTCGAGTTTGGCAGCAGGATTATGGATGCGCACCAGCTCGGGGGAATCGTCCAAGGGGTCCCAGACCACATAGAGCCAGTAGGTCTCGGCCAGTTGTTGGGCCTTGTACCACTCGTTGGTGGTAAGCCTGACCGGCTGCCCCCGCAGGCGTCCTTTAACCTCGACTCTCTTGACGAAGACCTCGCCGGTGGCTTCATCAGCGATCTTGTGGGCGCGGATGTCGAAGCCCAACTTCAGATGGCCGACCCGCTCGATTCGGTCCTTCGGGAAGCCCTCCGCAACCAGCGCTTCAACGACCTTGTCTTCTGCGGCAATCTCGCTCTGCCGGCGGATATTCGGATCGAGTTCCTCGGCCAGATCGGCGAGCTGGGTTTGCGTGTCGGCATCGGGAGCGAGCACAAAGGCCGTCCCCACATGCTTGACCGGCCCGGTCCTGGCAATTTCAAGCCGTTTTAAACCGTCGAGGCGTTCCTGGCGTGCGCGCTGAAGCTCTTCTACATATTTCCTGGCCTCGTCCGCAGGTAGCTTGTATTCCGGTTTCGAGAAGACCTCGGCGGCAAGCAACATGGCCCGCTCCTGGGCGCGGTCGATCCGGGCTTTGAACGACTTTTCCAGGTATTCCCGGCAAACCCGCGCGAAATGCTGGCGTTCACTCTGACAACGGGCGCGGCATTCGAGCTGATATGTCGCTTTAAGAAAATCGGTGGCCGGCAGCAACGGAGTAGGTTCGATCTTTTGCGGAGGATGCGGATGCGCCGCCAGGTTGAGCAGAATGTCGCTCGGGATGACTTCGTAATGCCCACGCTCTTCCCGAACGGCCACGAGTTCGCCATAAAGCGGCACGTCGTTTCCTTTCGAGTCTTTGCCGCGAATCGAAATCTCGAAGAAATGGATACGGTAGGGTTCTCTGCACAGAGGATCGACGAAGAAACCGATGCCTCCGATCAACCCCGTCAGCCGTTCGTTGAGTTTCTCGTCCACTGCTGCATAAAGCGGATGTCCCGGCCCCATCAACACGGCGTCCAGATGGGCATCTTGTTCAAGATGGTGCTTGTGAAAGGTGATTTTGCGATAGGAGGATTCTGCTTTTCCGATCTTCTGGACAGAGTGGAGCCGCTCCGAACGTAAATCAGCAAGCACATGCTCGACCCGCCACAACCCGTCGGCCCTCGCCTCGACCCGGAGGCCGACCTCACGGGCGGCTGCAACAAATTGCGCTTCGACATACCGCGGCATCAGCCGACGTTCCTCAACCTCAAGATTCCGGCGCTGGAAAGCTGAAAAATCCACGTGGCTCCGGGCAAGGGCGATTCCTGTGGCCTCCTCGTATTCTTTAAGTTTGGCCGGATCGATGCGGTCGATCTGATCGAGGTATTCGTCGAGCCTCCTGGGGTCATAGGCCGCATCTCGAAGCATGTCCGGCAGATTCACATCGTTGAGTGACAGCACTTCGCCGATTACATCGAACACGCGGCCTTCGAGGGCCTCGTTCATCTGGTCGAGCTTTTCCAGAAGGCGATGGAGAATCCGGCCTTCTACGATGGGCTGGCCGTCCTCGGAGTCCGTGGCCACGAAGTTGAAAGCATAGACATCCCGGTCCTGACCGATGCGGTGGATGCGGCCCAATCGCTGCTCTAGCCGGGTTGGATTCCAGGGCATGTCGTAGTTGATCATCAGGTGGCAGAACTGGAGGTTGATCCCTTCGCCGGCGGCCTCCGTCGCTATGCATACCTGCGCACCGGTCCGAAAGACCTCCTGAGCTTGTTTGCGTTCATGGGGGTTCATGCCGCCATGGATTTCGCAGGTGCTGAAACCCCATCGTTCAAGATGGTCGCGCACGTAGCCGAGGGTATCTCGGTGTTCCGTGAAGATCAGGAGCTTTCCCCGGCCATCCTTCAGGTCCATGAACTGCGCCTCGCCGAGACACTTCTTCAATGCGGCCAGTTTGGAATCGTTCGCGTTTTCACGAACCCTTCGCGCCTGCTCGACGAGATCCTTAAGGGCGGAGATTTCCGCGCGCAACTGTTCAAGCTCCAGCGCAGCCGTGTACTCATCGACCAATTGATCACGTACCGCATCGTCGAGATCGTCTTCGTCCTGCTCGGCATCCGGCAGGCGACCCTGCAAAGCAGCCAGCCGTTTGGCGCGCTGGGCCGGAGTGAGACCCTCAAGCTCTTCCAGGAGATCTTCCTGCTTTTTCAACCGCCGCTTGATCGACTCATGAATAGCGCAGGTGGAGCTCACCAACCTTCGTTGCAGGACAGTTCGGGTCAGTGCCGCGGAGGAACGTCTTTGCCCGGTCTGCTGCGGGATAAACTCATTAATGTAAGCGGTAACGCTCTTGTAAAGGGTGTACTCGTCGTTGTTCAGGCAGAAAGTAACGGTGTTGGTGTGCCGGTCCGGGAAGAGCCGTTTGCCATTCGCGTCCTTAATATCTTCTTTCAGCCTCCGGAGAGACCACGGGGAATCCTTACCGAGGCGGAAAACGTCTTTGCGGATTGCTGTGGCCTGTTTCCCGAGGCGGTGTGGTTCCGGGAACAGGTCTGGATCAATGAGCCGAAGGAAATGAGCGAACTTGTCTTCATCCCCATGGTGGGGTGTGGCCGTCAGGAGGAGGACGTGGTCTGCTTGAGACGTGAGACGCGACGCCAGATCATAGCGCTTCGTTGTCGCAACCTTGGATTCTCGATTCTGGCCGCCCGAAGCGGTCCGGGCCGAACACTTGTGGGCCTCGTCGATGATGACGAGGTCCCACCGCTGTTGCCAGACACGCTCGCGCACGTCATCTTGCTTGGCGTAGTCAATGGAAGCGATGATCTGTGAAGACCTCTGCCATGGATTGGTCAATTGCTGTTGGTCGACAGCGGAAAAGATAATGTCGAAAGGCTCGCCGAACCAGCGGAGCATCTCGTCCTGCCACTGTATGGTAAGCGGTGCGGGGCACAGGATAAGAATGCGCTCAATCGCCTCGCGAAGTTTCAGCTCCTTTACCAGGAGCCCGGCCATGATCGTCTTGCCGGCTCCAGGATCATCCGCCAGCAGAAACCGCAACCTGGGCTGCGGAAGCATCGCTTGGTACACCGCTTCGATCTGATGTGGCAGGGTGCGGATGCCCGAAAGACTTACGGCAAACTGTTGGTCATGCGCGTAAGCAAGACGGACTCGGGCCGACTCGATCAGGAGTCGAAGCTTCTCGGCGTCCACAGGAGTCTCTGCTTTAACTTCGTCAGGCTCCTTTCCAAGGACAGCCACGACCTCTTCCGCGGAAATGACGGCTTCTTCCAATGAGCCGTCGGGAAGACGAACGCGGCACTCATAGCCTGCCGAATCATCAGAACCGAGCGGTCGCGCATCTTCCAACACCACGGGCACATCGAAGTGCCCGGGGAGGAATATCCGCTGCCCGATCTGAGATGTGAGAAGACTGCTACTCATTCCCGCCCCTCTTCCGCGAACGTGTCTTTGGTGTTGATCGATTCGTCTGGGTTTTCGAGGAGGGTCGGCTTTCGACGGAACTTGGAGTCTTCTCTCGCTCGTTGTCTTGGCGCACCCACTCGTCTATTTCGGATAGCTTGAAACGAAAGAGCCGCCCCACACGGTGAGCAGGGAGCCCCCGTTCATCGATCCATCTATAAACCGAGTCCTTGGCCACCCCAAGGTGGGCTGCCACATCGTCGACGCCAACCCAGCGTTCTTCAGCGGCCATTTCAATCCTCTCGTCAGTTGTCAGAATCACTGCCTATGTATGCCAACCAAACCAGACATAAGTATACGCAACCGGTCTATTCCAGTCAAGGACAAACTGCTGGAATGCCGGGAATCTGCTGCGTACATGGCTCCAGATGGTGACCAGCTACCGGGGTTTCAGCGCCAGGTTCCGCCGGTTAGCTCCTTGACGCTCCCGGTCCAGCGATCCCCCACCGTATAAAGCCAGACCGGGCGCCTGGTTCCGTTTGCCCGGATAGGGACCAGGACGCGGCGGTAGAGGCAGGGACCGCCGGGGTGAAACCCCTCCAGCCGGTCGATGGCCGGAAGGCGGGTCTCGGGGTCGCCAAAGGTGAGAATCTCCCCGTACACGGGGCCCCAGGGCGCGCCTGTGCCCTTCTTCGGGAGCCGGTCGGGGGTTGGCTCGGAATTGGAAATGCGGGCCGTCACGTGCGCTTGTGTGGCCACGTCGGCGAGCGGATTGGTGGTCCCGACGGCGAGGATGTCCTCTTCCGGGACCTGCAGGATCGGGATTCCGGAGGATGTCTCGAAGAGGCGGCCGCGTACGACGGCATCCTCCACCGTCAGGACGCCCCGGCAGAAACGGTCGTGGTTCCAGAAACCGCGCTTCAGTGTGCCGTAGACGAAGAGTCGCAGCATTCCGTTTGTGTTCGGCTTCAAGGGTTCTTTCGGGTTCATTGCCTGGTTCATGGGGTTCATTGGAGTGTCTGTCATGGCTCCGCGCCCTTTCTCTCCTGGGCGATGAACTCGAACGGCTCCACCGAATACGCGGCCAGGTCCTCGCGCCGGAACACCACCAGGCTCATGGGCGGGACAGCAATCTCACGCCAGCCTTTTTCCTCCGCCAGCACGACGTCGAGGTATGCGGGGTCCGAAGCGTAGAGAACCGCTTTGCGGCGGGGATGCCAGCGCAGTTCAAGCGGCCGGTTGCCCTTGAGCACAAAGACGGTGCCCGGGTCGGTCCGGCAGGCGATGACGGCGGTGATCTGCCCGCGGCAGCGGCGGAGCCACGCCTTGAACCGCTCGATATCCATAGCCTTGTCCCGCGCGGCGTTCGCGGCCAGGCGGAACAGAATCTCGCTGTCCACCTCGGCGAAGCGTCGCAGCTTCCAGCGGCGGAAGAGGTAATCGGCGTTGTAGATGGTGCCGTTGTGGGTGCCGATCACCTCCCCGGCGCGAATCGGATGGTTGTTGCTGTTGACCCGTTCGTCCCCGCGGGTGCGCCAACGGGTGTGTCCGAGGAGTAGCGCGGCGCGGTTGTCCATGGAGGCAAGGAGTTCGGCGAAGGCCTTGTCCGTCACGAACCGCTCGGCCGTCACCGGGCGTTTGAAGAGCCGGTGCCCGCCGTCGATATCGAGCCATGCCGCGCCGGTGGCGTGGGGTCCGCGCTCCTCGCTCAATACAAGCAGGCGGGTGAAGAGCCAGGCGAGATACTCCCGCTCCTCGGCGCGTCGTCGTTTTTTTCCAAAGATGACGCCCGCGAGCCCGCACATCAGGGTTTCCCTCCCTGCGGATCGACGATGAACCCGCGGAAGACGCCCTCGGCGTATTCCTTCGGATGCTCCTCGATCCAGCGCGCGGCGTCCGGCCAGCCGAGCTCCCCGGCCAGCCGGGCGACGACCGGCCGGTCGAGCATGTTGGTCAACCCCGAGAGCCGGACCGCGTCGATGCCCTGCCAAACCAGGGAGGGAATCGGTATCCGGGCCGATTTGTCGTCCTGCACCTCGGCAAGGCCATGTTTGATCAGGGCATCCAGGAAGGATGCGGCCTTTTCCTCCGGCGTATCGCCCCGGACCGTAAGCTCGACGCCAGACAGCATCTTGGCGTTGCGCAGGACCATGTCGATGTAGTCTTCCATGTCCCGCTGGTCGGAAAAGAGCGTGGCCCCTTTCATGGCCTGGACCACGTCGGTCACTGTCTCCCCGGTGAAGACTTCGCCGTCTTCTTCCAGCGGCTGCCCATTGAGGGCGGTGTTTCGGATCAGCACTTTCATGACGCGCCTCCTTGCGTCCCGCCGGTCTCGTCCCCCGAAAACGCCGGAGGCCGGGTTTGACTCGGGCCATCCATGGCCCTCGCCCTTCGGGCGCGCCCTTGGCGCGTCCAATCCGGCTGTCCTGCCGGATTGTCGGGCCCGGC
>Ga0209096_1002823_pt1 | contig 16087 bp, 10 predicted proteins | sample AD_UKC034_MetaG_FD_184407 | JGI IMG/M metagenome (GOLD analysis project Ga0209096, IMG submission 184407) | Active sludge microbial communities of municipal wastewater-treating anaerobic digesters from USA - AD_UKC034_MetaG (SPAdes) (version 2) | ecosystem: Engineered > Bioreactor > Anaerobic >... | reverse complement strand
TCGACTTCAGCCCGTTTTGCTCCGCAAGGACGGCCGCCGGCACCTCGAAGCGCCGGGCGATCCCCTCCACCGTGTCCCCCCGCTGAACCACGTAGGTGGACGGCTTCTCCGGCTTCCCGTCCTCACCGTTGGCCGTGTCGGGGATCTTCAGGGTCTGGCCGACGAAGATGAGGTCCTTCGACTTCAGCCCGTTTTCCCCCATGAGGCTCTCCGCGGAAACGTCGAACCAGCGGGCGATCCGGTCCAGCGTGTCCCCCCGCTGAACCACGTAGCGCGACGGCCTTTCCGCTTCCCCCTCCTCGGTTACGCCGGGTATCTCCAGGGTCTGGCCGACGAAGATGAGGTTCTTCGACCGGAGATGGTTCCGTTCCATCACGGCCGCCACCGAAACGCCGAAGCGCCGGGCGATCCCCTCCAGCGTGTCCCCCCGCCACACGACGTAATTCAGCGGCCTTTCCGGCGGCTCTTCCGCCTGCACCAGGGCGCCGGGGATCTCCAGGGTCTGGCCCGCGAAGATGAGGTTCTTCGACCGGAGATGGTTCCGTTTCATGACATTCGCCGCCTGCACCCCGAAGCGCCGGGCGATCCCGTCCAGCGTGTCCCCCCGCTTCACCAGGTAGGACAGGATGGGGCCGGCGGGCGGGGATTCCTTCTCCACGATGCGGAGTTCCTGCCCCACCAGGATCCGGTTCTTGTTTCTCAGCCGGTTGACCCGGAGCAGCTCCGACACGGTGAGCCCGCAGCGCTTGGCGATGTCGGTGAGGCAGTCCCCTTTCCTCACCGTGTAGACCTCCGGCGGCGGCACTTCCTTTCTTGCCGCCACGACGGGGGGTTCCACCACCCGGACCGGGGCCTCTTCCCTCACGAAAACGGGCGTGCCGGGAACGGGAACGTAGGCCGCGACGGCCGACGCCAGGGTTTCCGCCATCTGCTTCTGGAAGGCCCGCTTTCTCAGGAGCTTCTCCTCCGAGGGATTGGAGATGAAGGCCGTCTCAACGAGAACGGAGGGGATGTCGGGCAGCTTGAGAACCCGGAAGGGGGCCTCCTGGACCTTTTCGAACTTGACGTGATGCCCCTTTCCCATTTCCTCCAGGATCACCGCCCCGAGATCCCGGGAACGGTTCCCGTTTTCCGTGAGAACCATGCTCAGGGTGATGGGGTCCGACTCCCCGTTGCTCTGCTCGTCGGTAAACCCGGCGATGACGTCGGACAGGTTCTGGCTGTCCGCCAGGAGGCGGGCCGTCTCGCTGCTGGCCCCGCGGGTGGAAAGGCAGTACACGGACCCGCCTCGGGCCCGGCGTGACCGGGAGGCGTCGGCGTGAACGCTCATGAAAAGGTCCGCCCCGTAGTCCCGGGCGATCTTGAGGCGCTGGCTGAAGGGGACGTAGTAGTCCCCGTCCCTGGTGAGAAAGGCGTCGTAGCCTCTCTCCTTCAGGATGTCCCGAAGATACCGGGACACGGCGAGGACGACGTTTTTCTCGTATGTCCCGTACCGTCCCACGGCGCCGGGGTCCTCGCCGCCGTGGCCGGGATCGATGACGATGACCGGCTTCTTCTCCTCCAGGCGGACCTTCTCCCGGATTTCCTCCTCTTTTTTCTCGACGTCGGGGCGGGACACATCGACGACGATCCGGTAAGGCAGGTCAAGCACCTTCCGGAGTTTGAAAATCCGGCTCTTCGTTCCCGGGGATGTTTCGATGCGCACCGCCACGTCCCCCGTCCCGTCCTCACGAAGAGAAACCTCCCCGACCGCCGGGCCCGACGGGTAGACGCTCCGGGGAATGTCGCCGGGCAGACGCACCCCCCGGAGCCTCACGGAGAGGCTTCCCGGGGATTCCTCGAAGGTGTGGGGGATTTCTTCGTCCGTGTCGATGACGATGCGGGTGTATTCCGGAGCCGTCCAGTGGCGCACCGCCAGGATTTCCGCCCCGTAAAGGGACGCAATGGGGCAAAGAAGCAGAAAAAAGGAAACGAGAACCCCGAAAAAGATTGATCTGGAGCGTAACGGCGCCATGGCCCCCCCGTCCTGTTCCATGGCCGTAAAATACCAGCTTCACTTTGCCGATGCAACCCCCTTAAAGAAAAAGGATTGACAATCTGGCGGTGAAATGCCATTTTTACCGGCCATGAAGACCCCCTGCAGGAAAAGGAAATGAAAATACGGGAACTTCTCCGGAAAAACGAATTCTCCCTCTCCTTCGAAATCTTCCCGCCGAAGCGGGAAGGGAATCTCGACGAGCTTTACGCGGCCGTGGGGGAACTCCTTCCCTACCGCCCCCACTTCATCTCCGTGACCTACGGGGCCGGGGGAAGCACGCGGCACAAGACGGTGGAGATCTCCGATCACATCAAGAACACCATGAAACAGGAAGTCCTGGCCCACCTCACCTGCGTGGAATCGACGAGAAAAGACATCCACCAGATTCTCGGCGAACTGGCGGACCGGGGCATCGAAAACATCCTGGCCCTCCGGGGGGACCCCCCGAAGGGGGAGGAACTGTTTGTCCGCCCCGAGGGCGGGTTCGGCTACGCCAACGAGCTGGTCGCGTTCATCCGGGAACTGAAACAGTTCTGCATCGGTGTCGCCGGCTATCCCGAGGGGCATCCCGAGGCGCCGAGCCTGGAAAAGGATCTCGTCAACCTGAAGCGGAAGGTGGACGCCGGCGCGGATTTCGTTATCACCCAGCTCTTCTTCATAAACGACCATTATTACGAATTCCGGGAAAGGGCCCTCCGGGAAGGGATCGGCGTTCCCCTGATCCCCGGGGTTTTCCCCATCTTCAACTTCAAACAGATCGCCCGGATGGCGACCCTGTGCGGCGCCGAAATGCCGGCGCGGCTCTTCGAAAAACTCGACCGGGTGAGCGACAAACCGGAAGAGGTGGAAAAATACGGCATCGAGTACGCCCTCCTGCAGACCGACGACCTCCTGGCCAACGAGATCCCGGGGATCCACTATTACAGCATGAACCGGAGCGACCACATCATCCGCATCCTGAAGGACCTGTCCATCCCGGAGCGGTTTTCGGCAAAGGAGAAGGAAAGTCGTTGAATATTCCTCCGACATGGGGTATGAAGGGAAATTCAGGACGGGGCAGCCTGTCCCGACCGTTGCAAAAACGGGCGATTAGCTCAGATGGATAGAGCGTTGGCCTCCGGAGCCAAAGGCCCCGGGTTCGAATCCCGGATCGCCTACCAATAATAACAGAGGGTTACGGAAACACCGTGGCCCTCTTTTTTTGTCAGTGATAACGTAATGCTAACACCCCCTCCGTGGAGGGCCTACCAGGTGGAGGGCGCCTTCGGATAGAAAATGTCCACAGTTGCGGACAAAATGTGACCAATTGGTCAAACCCGCCGCAGAATTCGGGGCCGCCACCTTGCACGCCTTGAACCCGAGAAACAAAGAGATTCCCCCCTCGGTGCTCCCGGTGAAAATCACGGGTCCTTCCCGGAGGACCTCTTTTATATGACGCACCGAACGCTCCTTACACCGTAGGTTGATGTCAAGAAGCTCCACTGAATGAACAGAGCCTCTCAAAGGCAACACCGCCCCTGAACAGCCAGGGCCCGTTTCGACATCTTTCGGGATATCCTCTCCCCGTCATTTTCAAAAAAACATGACATTTCCCAGTCAAGGCATCATGCTTAAGAATTGGGTTGCCCAGCAAATTAAGGGGATGGAATAAAAAGCCCGTACTCAGGAAACGTATGGGTTCGGGGTTCAGAAAGAAAGGGATGAAACCCGAAGCCCTCCGACTGGCCCGTACTGACATTCATGACGAAAACGCTGACGGTGAATTTCTCGAGTCCCGGATGCCAGATTTCGCACCAGAACCGCCCCTCCGTCCAAGCTTTCCCGTATAGGCTGTCGATGAAATCGACTTTTTGAGCATGGGGTTCTACAGATCCGATTTCCGTCCGGTAGTTGGTCATCACACCGTGCCATTCGCCGCCCGGCTTGACCATGTCGAGCGTCAGCCCTGTGATTTCCGTGTTCGACAGGTTGGTGATCGCAATGCCCGTCGACCACCCGCCCACGGACACGCAGTAAGGGATGCTTACGACCTGGTCAATGTCCATGACACCATATTTAGCAACCCCCTCATCGATTTCTATGGCCCCACGATCTACCGTTGCATTTCCGTCACTGTCCCCATCGACAACGCGAGGCCTTGACCGGTAGTCATAGGGAGGGACTTTTATTATGTAATCCCACACTAAATACCCCGTGGGATCCGTCCCCGTGTCGACAACCGGCGAACCCACACGGGGAATAAAGCCATCCAAGAGCGGATCCGAATCAGAGTTATAGCGAGTACTGAATGAAAAAGTTCCAAACCCATATGTGCTGCAGAAGACTTCGTAATCGCTTATTTGATTGTACCAGAGAAACGTATGATCGTGATAATGGCTATCGCCATCGTCAAAATATTCATCAAGATCAAGACTGCTCCTTTCAATTTCATCCGCGACGTCACGGGGTGTCCCTGTGTTTCCCCAGAAAATGTTCGCAACGACAGCCACTTGAGCAAACGCGTGACGATTAATGAAGAGCCCGCCCCCTTTGCGCGCTTCATTGTTCAAAAAGGTGTTGTTATGAATTTTTACGTCTGTTGCTGATGAGCCGCTAGAATCCATAGTGACGAAAAGGCCGCCACCTACACCGCCGCCCGTGGTTCGGTTCCTCTCGAATATGTTGTTAAAGACTTCGATTTTGCCTGAATCAGTAACAAGGTTGGCACCGCCGCCGGCGCCCCCGGATTCGTTATCTATAAAGCGGTTGTTGATCAGTTTGATTTTTCCTGTATTATTTCTAATCAAGACAGCCCCGCCATCAGAACCGGCTCTGGCTCCTTCGAAAATTATATCGGCCACGGTCGTTTCACCGCTGGTCGTTGAGATAAAGAGAAGCTTGCTGTCGCCGGCGTCACTCCCCCGCCGGAAAGTGGGCTTTAGAAGACCTCCCCAACTTCCGAGGAAGAGCAATTTGTCCGCATCTGGCGCTCCGGCATGATAGCTAAGGTGGCTGTTTATTACGTAGTCGCCGGCGCGAACCACAATGACATCGTTCTCACCGTTACTTTCGGCTTCCTCCAGGGCGTCACGTATCTGAGACACGGTCGACGGAAAAAAGTTCCGTGCCTGAACTGTCATGACATCACAGAAGGAAACAAGAGAGGCGATCAAGGAAGCGAAGGCAACGGCTTTTGTAACATCCCGCAGTAAGTATTTCATGGCAGCCTCCTTTCCAATGTGCCAGGATCGGTTTCATTTTTTCCAAAACCGGGTGGTGGCTGAGAATGTCATCGCCAACACGCAAAAGCCTTGGACACTGAAAGCCCCGGTGATATTGATGGAGAAACGTCTTTCTATAGGCCACGGGAGGGAGAACAAAGAGTAACGAGAGTCATTAAAATAACACCACCCCTATTTTTTCAAATAATTCATACTAATTTTTATGTCAAATGGTTTTTTAATGAATCACAATCGGTTTTCGGTCCCGGTAGAGTGAATTGCTTGCATCTATCGTCCAAAAGTTATTCCGACCCACTCATGTCAACTAAATCAGAGCAATGACAACCGGGAAAACCCTTCATTATCAACGTTGATTCCGGTATGAAAGCCGGGATGTCTGTCACGATTCTCGATCCCTTTGTTTCAGAACCTATACGTAACAAAACCTGATTTTCTTATTTATCTTAGATTGTTAACTGCTGTTTACATTTCACACAGTTCCTCGATCTCGTCGTGGGTTATCTGGGTTGCCGGAAAAAATATAAATGGCCGGATTGGCGATTGAACAGCTGCGGCAGATGTTTTTGAACGGACTCCCTGTCATCCTTCAGTAGGCGCTCCGCGAAAGGGAACGACCATTCTTCCGGAGGCACGCCTTATAATGGCGGTTTCGCAACCCGGGTCCGGTCCTGTAAAGAAAAGGACACGCATGTACCTGCTGTCAGGCTTCATTCCTTCAGTCGGGAAAGGGTTGTTCAGGACAGATTGACAATTTTCGATAATCATGTAAAACATAAACGGCAATTTACGGGGGAATTTGGCATCCACTTTCAAAAAGCGAAAAACATCCGAACCATTTCACGCATTATTGGCTTGACGGGATAAGATTCATCATTGTTGAACCCGAACGCGGCTTCAGCCATTCCTGCAATCCGAACGTGCCCATCTGTTCCGTCGCCGGGAAGTATTTCATTCTTTTGAAGAAAGACTTAAAGGGCAAAGCTGCACCGGATGGCACGCTTCGGAATCACCAATGGCGTGTTTTTTGGTATCATCGTAGTCATCGTTCTTGTTAAGGTAGTGGGGACAGCATGCTTGATATTCTGAAAAACATTGAAAAAATCATGATCCAGGCCCTTATGATCATGATGGCGATTGTTCTGGGACTTGCCACACTCGATCTCGGCTGGCTCATCATCAAAGATGTTTTAACCCCACCCTATGTTCTCCTCAGCGTTGACGAGTTGCTCGAGATCTTCGGGCTCTTCATGCTCGTTTTGATCGGCATTGAACTTCTTGAGACAGTAATGAAGACCTATTTAAACCTGGATCAACCCCATTACGAGGTTGTTCTCTCGGTGGCGATCATTGCAATTGCCCGTAAGGTCATTATCTTGGACGTGAAGGAGATTGACAGTTTGAGCTTGATCGGAATCGCCTCCATTGTTCTTGCACTGACCGCAGGCTATTTCCTCATGAAAAGAAGCCGCTCCTGAGATGGATACGAGCAAACTGAAAAAGCCAGGCTCCTGGTGCATAGCCCGAAGGAAAGATTGCGGTTCATAAACGACATCGATTCCACAGTACATTTCATGCCGAAGGAATCGCCGCCCGTGGCGGGCTGATCCGGCAAACCGATAAAAGGCTTCCACTTCACTCATGGAGTAGCTGTTCCACGCCCGGGCCGGTTTTGCGTGGCCTGATCGACTCATTGCACCGGGCCTCGTCAAACGGTGCGGGTTCGAGAATCTTTTCGGGCGAATCAAAAAAGAGTTGAAAGAAAACGGGAAGAAGGTGCGGTCGAGGGAAACCGAGGTTATCGAGGAGGCCCGGAAACTCGGTCTTTGTCCTCGACCGACAGGCACCGGTCCAGGCTTCGGGCAGGCGAGGTGTCCTGGGAACAGAAAAAGAAGCAGGCCTATCCATGGATATGAATGAGCCGAAAGAAGAAATGAAGAAGCCGTCCTGGAGAACGAAGCCCTTCCATTCTCTCAGCAAATCTCTCTATATCCGGGGCCTGCAGTGTCACAAGTCCCTGTACCTGGAAAAGTTCCACCGTGACCTGAAGGGCGCAGTCGCTGCCGAAACGCAGAGGCTTTTCGATGTCGGCCACGCCGTCGGGGAAACCGCGCAGGGTCTTTTCCCCGGCGGCGTTTTGATTCCTTACATTGATTCCCCAAACGGCATCTCGGAGCAGGTGCGCCTCACGAGGGAGGCGATGGAAATGGTGACGGGGACGATATACGAGGCCTCCTTCCAGCACGACGGGATATTCGTCAGGGTGGACATCCTTCACAAAGGGGAGCATGGGTGGGAAATTCACGAGGTCAAGGCGGGGACGAAGCTGGATCCCGTCTACTTGGATGACGTGGCTCTCCAGTATTACGTTGTCACCGGGGCCGGGCTTGAAGTCGATCATGCCGGTCTTTGCCACATCAACAAAGACTACACAAGAAGAGGGGATCTGAAGGTCGAAGAACTTTTTACCAGCGTGGACATCACCGGCCCGGTAAAAGAGAGACAGTCTTTTGTTGTTGAACAATTGAGAAGCCAGCGGCGGATGCTCGACGGGGGACCGCCGGCAATCGACATCGGGCCTCACTGCACCCAGCCTTATGACTGCGATTACCGGAACCACTGCTGGAAGCACATCCCGGCGGACTCCGTATTCGATCTCCGCGGCAGGGGCCTGGACCCCTTCGGTCTTTACGCCCGGGGAATCGTAAAGCAGGAGGAGATCCCCCTGGACCTGCTCAACCCGGCCCAGCGCCGGCAGGTTGTGGCAACCATGAGGCAGGAAAGCCATATGGACAGGGAAAAGATCAGGGATTTCCTGAACACCCTTTCATACCCCCTCTATTTCCTCGATTTCGAGACCTTCATGAGCCCCATTCCCCTTTATGAGGGCACCCGGCCCTATCAGAGCGTGCCTTTCCAGTACTCGCTCCATTGCCTGATGAGGGAGGGAGGCGACCTCCACCACAGGGAATTCCTGGCCGAGCCCTCCGTCGACCCCCGCCGGCCCTTCCTGGAAAGCCTTCTCGCCGAGGTTCCTGAAGGCGCCTGCATCCTTGCATACAACATGTCATTTGAAAGAGCCGTACTCCGTGAACTGGCCGCCCGGTTTCCGGAGCATGAGGAAGCCGTCGAAAGACGGATCGAGAGAATCCGGGACCTGATGGCCCCTTTCAGGCGGAGGGACATTTACCTGTGGCAGTTCAAGGGGTCCTATTCGATCAAACATGTGCTGCCGGCCCTGGTGCCGGAGCTTTCCTATGATGGCCTTTCCATTGCCGACGGCGGCGCGGCCATGGATGCCTATCACCGGATGTGTATGGCAAAGGATGAACCTGGAAAGCTGCTGGAAATCAGAAGGAACCTGCTTGATTACTGCAGACTGGATACGTTGGCCATGGTGCGGATTCTTGAAAGCCTGAGGAAAATGATTTGACGGGGAGATGACCTTTCAGGAGGTTCTCGCATTTACGATGGCTTTTTGAACCTCTACATCGCGGGAAAAATGCTCGATGTAACGCCCGATAAGATAAGACTGCAGCTGGCTGAGGTCCTGGAATTCCAGGCCGCAACGTCTCAGTCTCAAGGCATTGTTCGGAAATTCGCCCATGGGCACGTCGTAAACGACCCGGCATCGGATCTTTTCCACGATGACATAAGCCATCGAAACGCCGAAGATCTCCAGAAACACGTCTTCTCCGGGCCTGTTTGATTCCCCTTTCGAAACGTACTTCAGGGCGGCCCCCCCCATGCTCATGTCCACGACCTCGGACTGCTGCACCGGACCGTTCCGGTTTTCCCTGGTAAACGCGACATAGGCCCTTCTTTTTGGGGTGAATCTTTTATGCTTCCTTAAACACATAGTGGATTCTTTCATACCTGTCCCCGTCCGTTGTAAAAGGTCAATCCGCCATGTCAAGGGTATTCGCCCGTGAAACCATAAGTAAGACCAAGCAACCTATAAAATCTAGCAGTATTTTACATGAAATGCCATAATATTTTAGAGATGGGTAAGATCCAGAAATCATTTTAAAATGAGTGATGCCCCTTCTCAAAGACGGGTCAATTGCCCCAACCCGGTGAGAGATGGAATGAAGGGTCGGGTCACCGCACAGGATCCCGGCCTTTTCGTATAGAGCGCTGCGGCCCACTATGGAGCCATGCTTTTGCGATTTCTCAGGAACAGAAGCGCCGCCGCGGCTATCAGCAGGGAGAACAGTATGACGCCCCACTCGGACAGGGCGGGAATAGCCGCAGGACCGGCATCGGCCCACTGGGCGTAAAGCGTGACATCGAGGTCTCCCATGAAAAAAGTGTCGCCGTCGTTGAAGGTAGAGCCGCTGCCATCGGCGACCGTGTTCCAGCCGGCGAAGGTGTAACCGGTTTTGACGAGAGACCCCGTGTTGCCCAGAACCGTCACCTTATCGGTGAAATTGTAGGTGCTGCCGTCCACGGGAACGGACCCGCCGGTGGCCCCGTTGTCGTCGTAGGTGACGGTGTAGCCCTGCCGAACGGTCAGGTCGGCCGTCGCCGATCCGCTGCTTCCCGAGGAAGAGGTCAGATCGCTCGTGATGTTTTGGTGGACGCCCAAGGCGTTGCTGGTGACGTCCACCTGAATCGTGCAGGAGGCCCCCGCCGGCACCGAACCGCCGGAATAGGTAATGGTCGACGACCCGGCCCCGGCTGTCAGGCTCCCGCCGGAACAAGTAGTTGAGGCATTAGGGGGGTCGGCCACGAGCACGGCGGCGGGGAGGGTGTCCGTGAAGGCCAGGCCCGTGGCGGCCAGGACACTGGCCGTGTTGTCGATGGTAAAGGTCAGGGTGCTTATCCCGCCATTGGAGATGGTGGCGGGCGTAAAGGCCTTGGAAAAGGCGGGCGGGGGTTCCACGGTCAGGTCGGCCGTCGCCGGTTTTGCCGTCACCGGCGTTCCTCCCAAGTCTCCCGACAACGAGCTCGTCGTGTTGGGGTAGCTTCCGGGTGTCGCAGACGCCGGCACCTGGAGCGGCACGGAGAAGGTGCACGAGCCGCCGGCCGGGAGGGTCCCGCCGCTCATGTTGAGGGTACTTGTTCCTGCGAGCGTCGAGCCGGTTCCGCAGACATCGCTCATGGGGAGACCGACGGCCGTAAGGTTTGAAAGCGCGGCGTCGAGATCATCTGTGAAAGACAGGTTGGTCACGGTCTCTATGGAACTCCCATTTTCAATGGTGAAGGAGAGGGTGGGCGCCCCGCCCGCCACGGTCGGGCCGTCGAAGGACTTGGAAAACGTCAGAACGGTGATCGTCAGGTCGTCCGTCGCCGTATCCCATATCATCGGCGTCCCTCCCACGGTTCCCGACACTGAGGATGTCGTGTTGGGGTAGGTGCCGGGGCTCGCTCCCGCCGGCACCTGGAGCGTCACGGAGAAGGTGCACGAGCCGCCGGCCGGGAGGGTCCCGCCGCTCATGGTGAGGAGGCTGGTTCCGCTGATCGTTGAGCCGGGTCCGCAAAAACCAGCAGGAGGCAGACTGGAGGCCGTGAGGCCTGAAAGCGCAGCGTCCAGATCGTCCGAGAAGGTTATAGCGGTGACAGGACTGTCGTCCGTGTTCTGGATCGTGAATTCCAGGGTGACCGTGTCGCCGGGAAGAACAGGGTCGTCAGTGAAGCTCTTTGTAAACTGGAGGGCACAGGCAGGCCCGGCAAGGGCGAGGACAGTGGAAAGTGTAACGGTCAGGATGGCGACCCACAAGGCCGAAACAGGATACCAGAAAGATAACCGGAAACGTCCGCCGTTCATTTTTCCCCCTCTTCAGATCATGGAAATCATATTATTTTCCGCAGGAACGGTCAGGCAACACCGCTTGCTTTCGATCAGGCGTCTCTCGCCATGTAGAGCGGTGAACCTGTCGATGGGAAACCGTAACTCCGGTGGTCCGTTTCTCCCGGGACCGGATCGAGCTAAGGGCCGTCCTCCCTTGCTTATGCCATAAGCTCCTGTATTTGATTGTCTTTATACCGCCACAACTGCTGTACCCATCTGTGCATGGCATCCCGAAAGGCCGGATCGCCCTCGTAATCGCCGTGGAGCAACTGTTTCGGAATCTCAATGGTCTTCATGCGCACGACGATGCGCTTGACTTTCCCGCAGAGGAACTCCCAGAAGGTCGGGATCCCGCCGGGATACACGATGGTGATGTCCAGCACGGAGTTGAATTTTTCGCCGAGCACGTTCAAGGCCAGCGCCAGCCCCCCGGACTTGGGACGGAGAAGAAACCGGTACTCGCTCTTCTGCCGGGCGTGCTTTTTCTCGGTGAAGCGCGTTCCCTCGATAAAATTCATCACGCTGGTCGGAATGTCGGCGAATTTCTCGCAGGCCCGGCGCGTCGCCTCAAAATCCTTGCCTTTCTGCTCGGGATGCTTTTTCAGGTACTCCGAGTTGTGGCGATACAGGAAGGGGTAATCGAGCGCCCACCAGGCTAACCCCATGAGAGGCACCTTGATGAGCTCTCTCTTGATGAAGAATTTCAGCAGGGGGATCCGGCGGTTCAGCAGGTGCTGCATCACGAGTATATCCACCCAGGATTGATGATTGCTGACGACAAGATACCAGCCGTGATAATTCAAGCCTTCCAATCCCTGCACGTCCCACTTTGTTTTTTGAGTCAGGCGCATCCACCCGCTGTTGAAGGCGATCCAGTTTTCCCCGATCCAGTGAAGGATCCTGTTCAGCGCCCGACGCAGGGGGGGGATGGGCAAAAGAAATTTCGGAAGGGCAAAAACAAGCAGGAGAGACACCCACACCAGGACGTTCAGAGACAGGAGCAACCCGGCGATGGCCCCCAAAACATAGGATGGAAGAAAATTGAGCATAACCACATTCCTGAATCGCTTTTAGTTTACACGTTTTTACAATGATGGGACGCTTATTGCGCCCCGTTTCTGTCGTCCAAATTTTCCCGTCGACTTTCCCAAGCAGAAAAGCAGCAGCGCCCCAGGGCGCAGGGAAAAACGGCCTGTTTGAGTATTAAAGAACAGCCGAAAGCGGAAAATACGCTCAGCCGGACCGGGGTTCCTCCGTCATCCTTTCCAGTGGTCATCCGCCGCTTTGTATTCCCCGGTCATGACGTCCTCGACTTCCTTGCGGAACGACTCAAACCGGTCGTCGCTCATCCCTTCGGGCGGCGGAAAGAGCCTGCCGAATCGAAACAGAACCCTGCTGAACGGCTTGGGAACCATGAAACGATCCCAGCTGTTCATCGTCCAGGCGTTTTCATAGGAGACGACACCGGGACAGATACCCGCACCGGCATTCCACGCCAACGAGATGAGGCCCGGCTTGACGACCCGGGGAGGGCCCGTGGGACCGTCGACAATGTGGCCGCCGATGTGGTTTTCGATGACCCCCTGGACCATGGCGCGAAGGGCCGCCTTCCCGCCCCGGGAACTTGATCCCCGCACCGGAATCCACCCGATATGCCGGACGACCCTGGAAATGAAATCCCCGTCCCGGCTCTGGCTGATCATGATGCAAGGAGACTGGCCGAAGATCCGCGGCAGGAAAAAGCCGCCGAAAAACCGCTGGTGCCAGCTGGAAATAATGATCCGTCCGCCTTTTCCCAAATACGCCTCGATCTTCTCCACGCCTTCGAAACGCACCCGGAGGGTCCTGGTGTAAAGAACAAGCAGCCAGTAAATGGCTGCCGTAAGAAAAGAGGTCAATAAAGCGTACTTTATTTCCTTTGTCACAGCCATTGGCAGATTTCGTTTCCTCCCCGCCCGTCGGCGCGGGCCGTCCTGCCGGTCATTCCGTTGAAAAGAACCGCTTCACCGGACATTCAACGGAACGTTCTGACCGCCATGGTGTTTTCCCCATTTTTCAACCGGCGACGGACGGGCCATGGGGATTGATGATAACCTTGACCGATTCCCGGCCTTCCGACACGAGCCGAAAGCCGTGAGCGATTTCGGAAAGGGCCAGGCGGTGCGTGATGAGATCGTCAACGACGATGTCGCCCGATTCGATCATGCTCATCGCCTCGGCAATGTCGGGGGGGCCGCAGTAATAGGAAGTGAGAATGGTGACTTCTTTCATCCAGAAATCATTCACGGGAACGACGACCTTTTTGTCCGGTCCGGGAACGGCGAAGAGGACGATGACGCCGCCCTTGTCCACGCATGGCCACGCTTGCTCCAGGGCCTGCTCGGCCCCCGTGCACACCATCACCACATCGGCCTTCCTGCCGTTTTCGGCAACCAGCCGCTCGGCAATAGTGTCGGCCCCGTCGATGACCACATCGGCACCGGATCGGGCGGCGTATTCCCGTTTCCTTTCGTTCACATCCACCGCGATCACGTTGCATCCCCTGGCTTTGGCCAGCTTCACGTGAAGCAGCCCGGCCATTCCGCAGCCGATCACCAGCACCGAGTCTTCTTTCTTCACCCCGGCGAGCCGTGCGGCCCGAACGACGCAGGCGAGCGGTTCGATAAATGTGCTCTGGTCGTAGGTTATCTTATCCGGCAGCAGGTAAGTGCCCTTCTCCACCAGTACCGGGGGCACCAGGATGTACTCGGCAAAGCCGCCGGGCAGACGTTCCTTGATCTCCGTGCACTGGGGGAAGTGGCCGCGCAGGCAGTAGGAACATGTCCCGCAGGGCACCTTGGGCGCGATGAAGACCCTGTCGCCCGGCTTGTACCCTTTTACGGAACCGCCGACGGCCACGACCTCGGCGCCGACCTCGTGCCCCTGCACCAGGGGGGCCCGGGGAAGCCGGTACCACTCAACGATGTCGCTGCCGCAGATGCCGCAGGACATCACCTTGACCAGCATCTCGCCGGGACCGGGCTTCGGTGTCGGCATTTCCGCGATCCGAATGTCCCGGTTGTTGTACCAGAGGGATACTTTCATTTTTCCCTTTTCAGGGTGTTGTAAAGATCGAAGGCCCGGTCCGGCGTTTCGTTGTCATGGACGACGGCCCGCACGGCCTTGATCATGGCCACCGGCGCTTCGGACTGGAAGATGTTGCGCCCCATGTCGACACCGGAGGCGCCCTGCTGCACGGCGTTGTAGGCCATCGTGAGCGCGTCCTTTTCCGGTATTTTTTTGCCGCCCGCCATGACAATCGGCACGGGACAGGACGCGGTGACGGTCTCAAAGTCCTTCTCGACGAAGTACGTCTTGATGTAGTGGGCCCCCAGCTCGGCGCAGATCCGGCAGGCAAGCCGGAAATACTGGGCGTCCCGGGCCATGTCCTGGCCCACCGCGGTCACGGCCAGGGTGGGAATGCCGTAGCGGTTCCCCAGGTCCACCATCCGGGTCATGTTGATGATCGACTGCCTTTCGTACTCGCCGCCGATGAAGACCTGGACCGCCATGGCGCACACGTTCAGTCGGATGGATTCCTCGATGTCGACGGCGATGTCCTCGTTGGAGAGCTCCTTGAGAATGCTGGTTCCGCCGGAAACCCGAAGAACGATGGACTTGGACGTGGAAGGCGGCACGACGGCGCGCAGAATTCCCCGGGTCAGCATCAGGGTATCCGCGTAAGGCACCAGGGGCAGAATGTTGATGTCCACCCGCTCCAGGCCCGTGGTCGGTCCCTGAAAGTATCCGTGGTCGATGGCCAGCATGACCGTCCGGCCTGACGTGGGATTGAATATCCGGGCCAGCCTGTTTTTAATGCCCCAGTCCAGCGCGTTCGAACCCTTGAGAAAAAACCCTTCCGTTTTCTGCGGCCTGTCCGTATAGAACAACTTGGCTCCCTTCACATCGTCGGCATCCGGCATTTTTACATCCCCCTTTCTTGTGGCTGTCCCTGGTGAGCCGATGAAAACCCTCCCTTTCCCTGTTACGAAACAGGGCATCGGGAACCGGCAGGGCCGGCGAATCCCTTTTACAGGACGGGCTCGTGCCCTGTCGTTACCTTCCCAATCCCCCCTGAATTCAGTTATGTCTTTTCAAGAGCTTACCTGGATTCCCGGTTTCCCGACTGGAGTACTTTTACCATTTCGAAGGACGCACCCTCAAGCACTATTTTGGACAAGAAGATCCGCATCGTTCGTGATCCCGGCTGGCTGCGCGAAAAGCGTCAGCGCCGTGAACGCGCCTTCATGGGGGGGCTTGTTCTGGATATCATGGCCCCGGAAGCCTCCATCTTCCTGACCATCATGCAGAGGATAATCGCGTTGGTGTTGGAATAGCGACGGGCTTCACGACATCCCTTTTACGGGGAAAGATTCAGGCCCTGGTTCACCCCCGGGAGGTCCGCAGGAAGTTTTTCACGCCGCCTGAGGATAGGGAAGAGCGACCCCCCTGTCAAGACGGATCAGGCGGATCAGGGACATTCCTTCCAACCCGGTGGGGACACATCCGCCCCGGGGGAAAAACGCATGGTTTCCTTGATATATGGGAAGCTTGTGATACGATGCTTGTTAAAATGGGGAGGGGTGCCCTGCCGGGGTCGCCCGGGGGTGCCGTCAAAACCGTGGAGGAATCTGGTTTTCAAGACGAGCTTTTTTTTCAGGGAGGACCGACATGAAAAAAGAAAAAATGAAGGTCGTGGTCGTCGGCGGCGTCGCCATGGGGCCGAAGACGGCGGCCCGGTTGAGGCGGCTGAATCCCGAGGCGGACATAACGATCATCGAACGGGGGAAAATCCTCTCTTATGCCGGGTGCGGCATGCCTTACTGCATCAGCGGCGACATCGAGGACTGCAAGACGCTGAATTTCACGCCCGTCGGGGTTCCCCGGGACGCCACGTTCTTCCGCAATGTCAAGAACATCACCGTTATGGACGGAACGCTGGTCCGTTCGATCGACCGGGGCCGCAAGGCCGTCGATATCGTCAACATCGAAACGGGC
>Ga0209096_1002821_pt1 | contig 16107 bp, 18 predicted proteins | sample AD_UKC034_MetaG_FD_184407 | JGI IMG/M metagenome (GOLD analysis project Ga0209096, IMG submission 184407) | Active sludge microbial communities of municipal wastewater-treating anaerobic digesters from USA - AD_UKC034_MetaG (SPAdes) (version 2) | ecosystem: Engineered > Bioreactor > Anaerobic >... | reverse complement strand
CCCATTTGCCAGAACAGCCACGACAGGCAGGCCGCGCGCGCCGCCGGCGCGGTGGGGATGAAGGCACCGAATTTTTCGGCCAGGTGCAGCAGGATGGCGCCCGATTCGAACACCGGGATCGCCGGCTGCACGCTGCGATCGAGCAGCGCCGGGATCTTGGAATTGGGGTTGATCGCCACAAAGCCGCTGCCGAACTGCGCGCCCTCGCCGATGTCGATCAGCCAGGCGTCGTATTCGGCGCCGGCGTGGCCGGCGGCCAGCAGCTCTTCCAGCAGGATGGTCACCTTCTGGCCGTTGGGCGTGGCCAGCGAGTACAGCTGCAGCGGGTGCTGGCCGACCGGCAGCTCCTGCTCGAAGCGCGCGCCGGCGGTGGGCCGGTTGATGTTGGCGAATTTGTTGTCTTCTTTCGGTTCCCAGCGCCAGACTTTGGGCGGAACGTATGCGCTGCTCATGCGCGTCTCCTTCACATTGACGACAGCTCGGCCACAGGCCGGCGCGAATCACCCGGCCGCGAACTTCTGCGCCAGGGCGCTGGTTTCGCGGGCCAGCACATTGGTGTCCAGCCCGACGGCGACGAAGGTGGCTCCCCATTCCAGGTAGCGCTGGGCGGTGGCGGCGTCGGGCGAGAGGTTGCCGGCCGCCTTGCCGGCGCGCACGATGCGGCGCGTGGCGTCTTCCATGATGGCCTGCATCTCGGGGTGGGCCGGGTTGCCGCGGTGGCCCATGCTGGCCGACAGGTCGGCCGGGCCGATGAAGATGCCGTCCACACCGTCCACCGCGGCAATCGCTTCCAGGTTGTCCAGCGCGGTGCGCGTTTCGGCCTGCACCAGGATGCAGACGCGGTCATTGGCCTGGTGCACGTACTTCGGATAGCGGCCCCAGCGCGCGGCGCGCCCGCCCGCCATGCCGCGGATGCCGCCCGCGCCGCCCCCGCCCGGATAGCGCGCGGCGCGCACGATGGCGGCCGCCTGCTCGGGCGTATCGACCATGGGCACCAGCAGGGTCTGCACGCCCAGGTCCAGGTACTGCTTGATCAGCATCTCGCCCACATGGCCGTGGCCCATGGGCAGGCGCGCGATGGCGTGGGTGCGCGGGTAGGCGGCGATGGTCTGCAGCTGGTGCAGGATGGTTTCCAGGCTGTGATAGGTGTGCTCGCCGTCGATCAGCAGCCAGTCAAAGCCGGCGCCGGCGGCGATCTCGGCCACCGTGGTGTTGGGCAGATTCAGCCAGAAACCGATCTGGCGGCGTTTTTCATGCAGCGCCTGCTTGAAGGGGTTGAGCGGTGTTTCCATGGTCAGACAAACTTGAACTGCAATTGACCCAGCGGCCCGTAGTCGGCCTCGAACGCGTCGCCGCGCTTGGCCGCCACGGGGCGGGTGAAGGAGCCGGCCAGCACGATCTGCCCGGCGCGCAGCACCTCGCCCCAGGGCGCCAGCTTATTGGCCAGCCAGGCGATGCCGATGGCCGGGTCGCCCTGCACGCCGGCGGCAAGACCCGTTTCCTCGACCGCGCCGTTCTGGCGCAGGATGGCGCCGACCCAGGCACGATCGATGGTGCGTGCGTCGGCGCGGCCGGCGCCCACCACGATGCCGGCGTTGGCGGCGTTGTCGCTGATGGTGTCGTAGACCTTGCGCATCACCTTGGTGTGGCGGTCGAACTGCTCGATGCGGGCGTCGATGATCTCGATGGCAGGGGTGACGTAATCGGTCGCAGCCAGCACCTGCTCGACATCGACGTGCGGGCCAGCGAGGTCGGCCTTGAGCACGAAGGCCAGTTCCACCTCGACGCGCGGGGCGATGAAGCGATCGGTGGGGATGCCGAGCACCTGCCCCGGCGTGCAGGTGTAGAGCATGCTGTCCAGCAGCGTGCCGTAGTCGGGCTCGTCGATCTGGCTGGAGATCTGCATGGCGCGCGAGGTCAGGCCGATCTTGTGGCCGATCACCTGCCGCCCCTCGGCCCGCTGCAGCGCCACCCAGGCGCGGCTGATGCGGTAGCCGTCCTCGATCGTCATGCCGGGAAAGCGCTTGGAGAAGTGCTCGACCTGCTGGAGCGATTTTTCGCTGGCGTGCAATTCGGCGGCGAGCTGCTGGATCTGTTCGTCGGTCAGCATGTCAGGCCTTGCGAAACAGCGGGTGCAGGGTGCTGTGTTTGGCGTCGAACACTTCGGGGCCTTCGTCCACCTGCACCGTCAGGCCAATGTGGCGCGTGGCCATGCAAGGGTCGAGCCGCGCGCGCAACGCCCGCGCAATCGCCTCGCCGGCGGCCTGCTGCGTGGCGCTACTGCGCCCGCGCGCCATGCGCAGGTTGGCGTACATGAAGCCGTATTCGCCCGGATCGCTGCCCGTGATGCCTGTCTTGCCGGCACCGGCCGCACGACCCGCCGCGCCGCCATCGGCCAGCGCGAAATGCGGCGCCGGATAGGCCAGCACGCGCGTGCCGCCGGTGGGAAAGACCTGGGCGCCCGCTTCGTCGCGCACCGCCAGCATGGCGTCGGCAGCGTCGCGGCACAGGGCGGGCATGTCGACGATGGCGTCGAGGTTGCCCGAGTAAAGGATGACCAGATGGGGCATGGCAGCGTTGCGTCAGATGCGCGCAAAGGCGCGAAAACCGGTGGCGCGCGAGGCCTCGGGCGGCGGCACGGCGTGGCCGTCCTGCGGGGTGACCGGGAACACCGCGTTCATCTGCCCGGTGCCCGAGGCGGCGAAGTACGGCGTGATGACTTCCATCTTGCCGTCGTAGGCCGACCAGCCCAAAGCGCCCAGCAGCATGGCGGTGTCGTGCATCATGCCTTCGCCGTGGCCCTTGGTGGCGTATTCGGGCAGCATGGCGCAGAAGTCCTGCCACTCGCCGTTTTTCCACATCTGGATCACCTCGTGATCCAGGCGCTCCAGCAAGGGACTCCAGATCTTGAAGGCGAATTCGGGCGCCAGGCCGTTTTGCGCAAAGCGGTGCGAGAGCGAGCCGCTGGCCATGAAGGCGACCTTGCCGTCGTAGTGCTTTTCCACCGCCTCGCGCATGGCCCAGCCCAGGCGCGCGCTATCGTTCAAGTAGTGGCTGGTACACAGCGCCGACACCGACACCACCTTGAAGTGCTCGTCCGCGTTCATGTAGCGCATGGGCACCAGGGTGCCGTACTCGGGCTGCAGCGAAGTGGCGTCGTGCGCCAGCGTCTCCACGCCCTGCTCGTTGCATACCTGGGCCAGCAGCCGCCCCAGTTCCGGGTTGCCGTTGAAGCCGTAGGCCATGTTGCTGATGAAGTGCGGCAGCTCGTTGCTGGTGTAGCTGCCCTGCCAGCGCGGCGCGCAGTTGAGGTGGTAGGTGGCGTTGACCAGCCAGTGGGTGTCGAACACCACGATGGAGTCCACGCCCAGCTCGCGGCAGCGGCGGCCGATTTCCTTGTGGCCGTCGATGGCGTCCTGGCGCGTGCCCTGGCGCGCGCCGGGCAGCTCGCTCAGGTACATGCTGGGCACGTGGGTGATCTTGGCGGCAAGGGCGAGCTGTCCCATCACTGGTCTCCGAGTTGCACGGCGCGCTGCGGCGCCGTGTCGACATGAAGTGAAAACACGTCCGGCCGGGCATAGTGGCCCACCGGGTCGAAATCCATCTGCGCGGCGGGGATGATCGACAGGTCCAGCTCGGCGGTGAGCAGCGCGTCCTCGCCGAACACCGGGCCGGCCAGCCGCTGGCCCAGTGGGTCGTGGATGCTGCTGCCGCCGCGCATCAGCACGGTGTCGGGTGCCTCCGGCAGGCGGTTGTTCATGCGCTCGCCCGGAAAGTCCCTGCGTCGCAGATGCTGGCAGGCCGACAGCACGAAGCAGCGCCCTTCCAGCGCGATGTGCTGCATGGTCGATTGCCAGGAATCGCGGTCGTCGGCGGTTGGCGCGCAGTAGATCGCCACGCGCTGCTGGTACATCGCCAGACGCAGCGCCGGCATGTAGTTTTCCCAGCAGATCACCGCGCCCAGCTTGCCCCAGGGCGTGTCCACCGCCTGCAGGGTGGAGCCGTCGCCAAAGCCCCAGACCAGGCGCTCCAGCGCCGTCGGCATCAGCTTGCGGTGCTTGCCGATGACGCGCCCCTGCGGCCCCAGGTAGACCGCGGTGCAGTACAGCGTGCCGCCTTCGCGCTCGATGATGCCGAACACGGCGTACATCTGGTGGCGCGCGCAGGCTTCGGCCAGTTGCGCCAGTTCGGGACCGTCGACGCTGACGGCGGCGTCGTAGTAGAGCTTGTACTCGGCGCGCCCCTGCGGCGTGCGCGCGCCCAGGTAGATGTGAAAGTCCGCTCCCTTGGGGTAGCCGCCAATGAAGGCTTCGGGAAACACCACCAGCTGCGCACCCTGGCGCGCAGCCTCGGCCATCAGGCCCAGTGCGCGCTCGACGGTGGCCGGCGTATCGAGCAGCACCGAGGAGGCCTGCACCACGGCGGCGGTCAGCTTGCCCGCGCTCATGGCGCGCTCCTGCGCTGCGGGGTGGCGATGGGGGTCATGCTTGTCTCCTTTTGTGTGGTGGGGGTGTGCGAGGCGGCGTGTCAGCCGTCGGCGCTGATGCCGGCGCGCCGGATCACCTCGGCGTAGCGCGCGGTCTCGCTGGCGATGAAGTCGGCAAACTGCTGCGGCGTGCCGGAACGGGCGGCGATGCCACCCTTGTGGAACGCCTCGACGACGGCGGGCTGCTTCATGGCCTCGTTGACGGCGGCGTTCATGCGCTGAACGATGGCGTCCGGCAAGGCGGCCGGCGCCAGCAGGCCATTCCAGGAGTTGGACTCGATCTTCAGCCCCTGCTCGGCCAGCGTGGAGATGTCCGGCGCGTAGGTCGAGCGCTGGGCCGTGGCCATGCCGATGGCCACCAGCTTGCCCGACTGCACGTGGTTGCGGAACTCCGGCCAGTTGCCGAACATCATGCTCACCTGCCCGCCCAGCAGGTCGGCCAGCGCCGGCGACTGACCCTTGTAGGGCACGTGCACGATGTCAACGCCCAGCTGGGTCTTGAGCATCTCGCCCGACAGGTGGGCCGAGGTGCCGTTGCCGAACGAGGCGTAGCTGAGCTTCTTGCCCGCCTTGGCCTGGGCCACGATGTCGGCCACGGTTTTCAGGCCGCTGCCGGGGTGGGTGGCCAGCACATGCTCGGACAGCCCCATCAGCGCCACCGGGCGCAGATCCTTCAGGCCGTCGTAGGGCAGCTTCTTCACCAGCGTCTGGTTGACGGTGAAGCTGTTGGCCACGGTGACGAAGCTGCTGCCGTCGGGTGCCGACTTGGCGACGTTGTCCACGCCGATCACGGTGCCGGCGCCGGGCTTGTTCTCGATCATCACCGGCTGGCCGAGCGACCTGGCCAGTTCGGTGGCGACCAGGCGCGTCACGAAATCGGTGGTACCGCCGGGCGTGAAGGGCACGACGATGCGGATCGGCTTGCTCGGCCACGGGCTCTGGGCGCGCGCCATCGAGGGCGCCAGGGCGACCGCCGCAGCGGCCTGGATGAGGTATCGACGTTGCATGCTTTCAAACTCCCCAGTGCGGAATGTGATGACTGCCCATCGACACCGCGATGTTCTTGGGCTCCAGAAAAACCTCGTAGCTCCAGGTGCCGCCTTCGCGCCCGGTGCCGCTGGCCTTGGTGCCGCCAAAGGGCTGGCGCAGGTCGCGCACGTTCTGGCTGTTGACGAAGCACATGCCGGCCTCGATGGCGGCGGCCACGCGGTGGGCGCGGCCGATGTTCTCGCTCCAGACGTAGCTGGACAGGCCGTACTGGATGTCGTTGGCCTTGGCGATCGCATCCTGTTCGTCCTTGAACGGGATCAGGCAGGCCACGGGGCCGAAGATTTCTTCCTGCGCGATGCGCATGCGGTTGTCGACGTCGGCAAACACGGTGGGCCAGACGAAGTTGCCGTCCTTCACGCGCGCGCCCAGCTCGGGCGCGTAGCTCGGGCGATCCAGGCCGCCGCACAGCAGCGTGGCGCCTTCCTTGGGCCCCAGCTCGATGTAGCTGCGCACCTTGGCCAGATGGCCTTTGGAGATCATGGGGCCGACGATGGTGGTCTCGTCCTGCGGATCGCCCACGGTGATCTTCTTCGCGCGCTCGGCAAACTTCTGCGCAAAGTCGGCGTAGATGCTTTGCTGCACCAGGATGCGGCTGCCCGCCGTGCAGCGCTCGCCGTTGTTGGAGAAGATCATGAACACGGCGGCGTCGAGGGCGCGATCGAGGTCGGCATCGTCGAAGATCACGAACGGGCTCTTGCCGCCCAGCTCCATGCTGAACTTCTTCAGGCCCGCGGCGCGCACGATGCGGTTGCCGGTGGCCGTGGAGCCGGTGAAGCTGATGGCGCGCACGTCGGGGTGGGCGCACAGCGGCTCGCCGGCCTCCTTGCCGAAGCCGTGCACGATGTTGAGCACGCCGGGCGGGATGCCCGCTTCCAGCGCCAGCTCGCCCAGCCGCGCGGCGGTGAGCGGCGAGAGTTCGCTCATCTTCAGCACCGCGGTGTTGCCGAAGGCGAGACACGGCGCGACCTTCCAGGTCGCCGTCATGAAAGGCACGTTCCAGGGGCTGATGAGGGCGCACACGCCCACCGGGTGGAACAGCGTGTAGTTCAGGTGCGTGGGCGTGGGGTAGGTGTGGCCGTCGACGCGCACGCACATCTCGGCAAAGTAGTCGAAGTTGTCGGCCGCGCGCGGGATCAGGCCCTTGCCGGTCTGGGCGATGACCTGGCCGGTGTCGTCGGTCTCGGTGCGCGCCAGCTCCGGTACATGCTTGGCGATCAAGGCGCCCAGGGCGCGCATCTTCTTCGCCCGCTCGGGCGCGGGCAGGCCGGCCCACTTGGGGAACGCCGCCTTGGCCGCGGCCACCGCCGCGTTGACCTCGGCCTCGCCGCCGCTGGCCACCTCGGCCAGCACGCCCTGCGTGGCGGGGTTGGTGGATTCGAAGCAGTCGCTGCTGGCAACCGCTTTGCCGTCGATGAGGTGATCAATTTTCATAGCTGTTTACGCTTGACTGGCGGGCGCTGCGGCCCGATTGGACTCAGAAACCATGGTGGTCTGCAGCGCGCCCAGACCTTCGATCTCGCACACCACTACGGAGCCGACTGGGCAATCGACCACGCCGTCGGGCGTGCCGGTCAGGATCAGATCGCCCGGGTTCAGCGTCATGAAGCTGCTGAAGTACTCGATCAGCGTCGGCACGTCGAACACCATGTCGGCGGTCGTGCCCTGCTGGGTCAGCTGGCCGTTGACGTGCGTGCTCAGCCGCAACTTCATGGGATCGGGCACGTCGGCCGCGTCGACCAGCCAGGGGCCGATGGGGGTGCAGGTGTCGCGGTTCTTGACGCGCAGGTTGGGCCGGTACCAGTTTTCCAGGTAGTCGCGGATGGCGAAATCGTTGGCCACGGTGTAGCCCGCCACGTAGTCGTAGGCGTCGTCCTTGCGCACCTTCTTCGCGCTGCGGCCAATCACCACCGCCAGCTCGCATTCGTAGTGCATGTTCTGCACGCCGTCGGGTCGCACCGTGTGGGCGCGATGGCCGATCAGCGAGGCCGCGCCCTTGGCAAAGGCCAGCGGCTCCTCGGGCGGCTTGAAGGCGAGTTCGCGCGCGTGGTCGGCGTAGTTCAGGCCGAGCGCCAGCACGGTGCGCGCGCGCGGCACGGGCGCCAGCGGCGGCAGCCAGACCACCTCGTCAAAGGACAGGCGGCGGCCGCGGAAGGCGGGCGTCAGCAGTTCGAGCTGGCCCTCGGACTCGACGGCCTCGTGCACGGCGCCGGCCCAGGCGATGCGGGCGTGTTTCATGATGAACGTGCCCCCACGCTTGGCGCTGGCGCGCCGGCGCTGCCCCCCGAGGGTGCCCTCGCGCCTTGGGGCGGCCCGGCGGCGCTCGACTCCGCAACAACGGTATGCACCAGCGGCGCAAAGCCGGGCGCGCTGACCTCGACGCGGTCGCCCGCCTGCGCCAGCGGCCGGCTGCCATCGGCCAGGCAGTCGGTGCCCAGCATCAGCACGTCGCCGGGCTGCAGCGTCATGAAGGCGCTCACGTCGGCCAGCAGGGTGGCGGCGTCGCGCACCAGGGTGGCCAGATCCACGGTCTGCACCAGCGCGCCATTGACACGCGCATCGATCTGCAGCGCGGCGATCTGCGCCGGCGCCAGCGGCGCGGCGGGTGTGCCGCAGACCAGAAAGCCGTCGCGGTTGCGAAAACGGATGGCCGGGCGGTAGTAGCTGTCGTGCGGCAGGCTGAGGTCGTTCAGCAGCACGCAGCCGGCGATCGCGACACCTCCGAGGACTATGGTTTTGATAGCTACCGGCGCTTGCTGATTACGCGCTGGAGGCCAATTGGATGCATGATCTCCGACCACCAACCCGAGCGTCGGCCCCAGCCACACCGGCTGCGGCACGGCGACCGCGGCGCCGCAGGCGGCAAGGGTGTTGGCGGTCTTGACGTAGAGCACCGGGGCCTTGGGCGCCGCCTGGTACGGCGCCTGGCCCATGCGCGGCGCCCACAGCGCGTGTTCGCGTCGCAGGTTCAGCAACGGGCCGTACACGGTGCCGGCGGGCTGCCAGGGCAGGTCAGGGTTCATCGTTCATGGCTCCATCAGCGCTTCGACCGGCTCGGCGTCGGCATGGGAAGGCAGGGCGATCAACTCGTCCAGCAGGGTGTAGAGCTGGTTCAGGCGCGCCTGCCCCAGGTGCGCCGCCAGGTCCTGGTACTGCGCCTCGATCGCGTCGGACAGCGCATCGGCCAGCGCCAGCCCGTCCGGCGTGGCGGCCACCAGGCTGCGGCGCGCGTCGTCCGGACAGCGTTGGCGCGCCACCAGACCGCTCTTTTCCATGCGCGCCAGCATGCCGGTCAGGCTGGGGCCCAGGATGTAGGCCTGCTGCGCCAGCCGCCCGGTTTCCAGGCCGCCCTCGTGCTCGCGCAACACGCGCAGCACGCGCCATTGCTGGTCCGACAGGCCGTGCGCCCGCAAGCCGGGGCGGTAGTGCTGCATCAGTGCCTCGCGCGCGCGCAGCAGCAGCAGCGGCAGGTTGCGGTGGACGAACGGCGTCGGGCGGGGCATTTATTTAATATATTAAATTTCTGTCGGTGGCGCAAGCGGTTCACAATCTGCGCATGACCGGACAAACCCTGAGTTCGCGCCTCGCCACCCGCTGGCCCCTGCTGCAGGCGCCCATGGCCGGCGCCCAGGACAGCGCCATGGCGCTGGCGGTGAGCGGCGCCGGCGGCCTGGGCGCCCTGCCCTGCGCCATGCTGGCGCCCGACGCGCTGCGGCGCGAGCTGCAGACCCTGGCCGCCAGCGGCCTGCCCTACAACGTCAACTGGTTCTGCCACCCGCCGCCGGCGCCTGACGCGGCGCGCGAGGCGGCCTGGCGCGCGGCGCTCAAACCCTATTTCGACGAACTGGGGCTGGACCCGGAAGCCGTGCCCGGCGGCCCCGGCCGCGCGCCGTTCAGCCGGGAGGCGGCCGAGCTGATGGCGGAGTTCCGCCCGCCGGTGGTGAGCTTTCACTTCGGGCTGCCCGCGCCCGAGCTGCTGACGCGCGTCAAATCCTGGGGCGCTTTTGTGCTTTCATCGGCCACCACCGTGCGCGAGGCGCTATGGTTACAGGAGCACGGTGCCGATGCCATCATCGCCCAGGGGCTGGAAGCCGGCGGCCATCGCGGCCACTTTCTGTCCGACGACCTGAGCGAACAGATGGGCACGTTCGCCCTGCTGCCGCAGGTGGTGGCCGCCGTGCGCGTGCCGGTGATCGCCGCCGGCGGCATCGCCAGCGCCGCCGGCGTGCGCGCCGCGCAGGCGCTGGGCGCGGCCGGCGTGCAGGTGGGTACGGCCTACCTGTGCGCCGACGAGGCGCTCACCACGCCCGCGCACCGCGCCGCGCTGCACAGCGAGGCGGCGCGCCACACCGTCATCACCAACCTGGTCACCGGCCGGCCGGCGCGCGGCATGGTCAACCGGGTGATGCGCGAGCTGGGGCCGATCAGCCCCGCGCCCTCGGCCTTTCCGCTGGCCACGGCCGCCATGGCCTATCTGCGCGCCGCCGCCGAAAAGCAGGGCCGGCACGACTTCACCCACTGGTGGAGCGGCCAGAACGCCAGCGGCTGCCGGGCCGCGCCGGCGGCCGACATCACGCGCGCCCTGGCGCAGGGCTTTGCCTGACCCCGCCACGGCCGTGGTGGGCACCGGGCCCGCCCTCGGCATAACGCATCTCGTATGACCGATCGTGGACCTGCCGCATAGCCTGCCGGTGCGCGTTCCTTTACGATGGGAACGACGGCGCCGGTCTTGCGTTGGCGCTTTGGACTGCAACGCCATCGCCTACCGCGCCCCACGGGCGCACCCCTGAAGGAGCTTGAACATGTCTCGCATCGCGCATCTGCTGAGCGGCATCGCATTCGCTGCCACGACGCTGGGCCTGACCACACCCGCCCAGGCGCAGCAAACGATCGAATGCCGCTCCAACAACTACGGTTACAACGAGTGCTATGCGGGCGACCTGTCGTCCCCGCAACTGATCCACCAGACCTCCAGCAGCGCCTGCATCGTCAACCGCAGCTGGGGGTTCAACCCGCGCCGGGGCTATATCTGGGTCAATGAAGGTTGCTCCGGCGTGTTTGCCGACGTTGGTGGCTACCACCATGGACGCGGCGACACCTGGGACCAGGGGGCGCGCCGCTACGACGACCGAGGTCACGACGCCGGCGCCATCGTCGGCGGTCTGGTGTTGGGCGCCATGCTGGGCGCAGCGGCCGGCGACGATCACGACGCGCACCGGCATGCGCGCGACCGCCGCTCGGAAGAGATCGACACCCGCCCGCAGTTCGACCGCGACGGCAACCCCAATTTCGACGTCCACGGCAACTACCAGGGCTGCCACGGCCTGGGCTGTCAGGTCGACAACCCCGACCGTTGAGCGCCGCCCGAACACCCGCCACAGCCACCCCTGCGGAGAAACCACATGACCCGAACCAACCGAGTTCTTTTTCGCCTGGCCGCCGGACTGACCACGGCACTGGCGCTGCAAGCAGTGCACGCCTCGGACGACCCCTGCTTCGAAAAAGCCCAGTCGCAGGCCGCACTGAACCAGTGCGCCAGCGCCGCCTACCAGCGCGCCGACGCCGACCTCAACCGGCTCTACCAGCTCATGACGGCGCGCCTGAGCACCGACGATGCGGCGCGCAAGCGCCTGGTCGATGCGCAGCGCAAGTGGCTGCAGTTTCGCGATGCCGAGTGCGCGTTCCAGACCGTACGCACGGTCGGCGGCAGCGTCCAGCCCATGAATGTCAGCAGTTGCCTGACCGATCTGACGCGCGAGCGGGTGACGGATCTGCAAAAGCACCTGGACTGCGCGCGCGTCATGGGTGAAGGCGGCGCCTGCGCCGTGCCGCCGCGGCGCTGAAGTCCACCCCCATCGCGGGACGGCCCATCCGGGCCGCCCGCCGTTGCGCGCATGCCGTCGACCGCCGTCCTGAGTCACGACATCTACCCCCACATCCGGGTGGTGCTGGGCATGGTCATCGGCCTGGGGGTCACGCGCCTGCTGTCGGGCCTGGCGCGGCTGGTGCAGCATCCGGGCCAGCACCGCATGGATGCCGTGCACCTGGGCTGGGTCGGCTCCACCCTGCTGGCGCTGGTGCACTTCTGGTGGTGGCAGTTCGGGCTCTACCAGATCGAGGCCTGGACCTTTGGCACCTACCTGTTCGTGATCGGCTACGCCATCGCGCTGTTTCTGCTGGCGGCGCTGCTGTTTCCGGACAGCATGGCGGGCTATGAGGGCTACGGCGACTACTTTCAGGAGCGCCGCGCCTGGTTCTTTGGCGTGCTGGCCAGCACCTATCTGCTGGACGTCATCGACACGCTGCTCAAGGGCGACGCGCACTTCGCCCGCTTTGCGCGCGAATACCTGATCCGCACGCCGATCCTGGTGGCTTTGTGCATGGTTGCGGCCAGAACCGCTCGGCGGCGCTTTCAGGTCGCCTTCGTCGCTCTGGTGCTGATCTATCAGCTGTCGTGGATCTTCCGGCTGTTCAACACACTGCAGCAAGCCTGAGAGGCGTCGCCCGCCGTGCCGGCCTCGCCGCGGCCATCTGCTCCCTTTCTAGCCATGATCTCTTTCACCCAGCACCCCATACCCCTGCGCTGGCGCTGGCTGCTGACCTGCCTGCTCTGGCTGGCCCTGAGCCCTGCCGTGCGGGCGGCCGCGGCAGCCACGCCGGCATCGCCGCTGATCGTGGGCATCTTCGAGTCCCCTCCTTTCGTGATGACGGCGCGCGAGCGGCCGAGCGGACTGGCCATCGACCTGTGGGAAGACATTGCCGCCCGCGGCCAGATCGCCTACCGGTACCGCGCCTACCCGAGCATGCGCGCCCTGCTGGACGCCGTACAGGCGCAGCAGGTGGACCTGGCCGTCACCAGCCTGACCATCAACGAACAGCGGGCGCGGCAGATGGACTTTTCCCAGCCCTGGTTCGAAGGCGGCGTGCGTCTGCTGGTGAGCCGCCAGCATCGGTCAAGTGCAGTGTTTCGCGCTGTCAGGCGCTTATAGAAGCCAGAAAAAGGCTTGCGGCAAGGCGCGGCTCGCAGCCCATGCTGGCGGCCTTGGCAAGAGGCGCAACGCCGCCGCAAGCCTTTTTCTGGCTTCCCGCAGGGCGAGCCGCCAAGGGGCCATCTGCTTTGTTGCGTGGCCTTGACATGGGTCCACCATGCCTGCGGCCACGCGCCGCGCAGCTGGCCCCTTGGCGACTCGCTATAAGTACCTGACGGCGCGAAACACGGCACTACTCGGTGCCCTGCTGGAAGGCCTGCGCAACGCCGGCTACCTGAGGATCTATGGCTGGATCGGGGTCGGCATTCTGCTGGTCACGCTGCTGCTGACATTGTTCGACCGGCACTTCGACCCGCAGTTTCCGCGCCGCTGGCGCGACGGCCTGGCCGAGAGCTTCTACGCCGCCGTGAAAATCGCCACCGCCGGCCAGGTGCCTGGGCGAACCAACCGCCTGGGCTGGCTGGGCCGCGTCTGGCAGGGCGTGTGGCTGCTGCCGGCCATCGCCCTGGTGGCTTTCGTCACCTCATCGGTCACCAGCGTGCTGACCACCCAGTCGCTGCACCACCAGATCAACAGCCTGCAGGATGTGAGAGATCAACCCGTGGGCGTGCTCGCCGGCACCGTGGAGGAGGACTACGGCCGCACGCAGGGCCTGACGTTGCGCAGCTACGACGACCTCGATCAGGCCAGCGCAGCCCTGCTGGCGGGCGAGGTGCAGGCGGTCATGGCCGATGCGCCGATGCTCGAGTACCACGCCCACACCCACCCGGAACTGCCGGTCAAGGTGGTGGGCCGCCTGTTCAACCGCGACCGCTATGGCTTTGCCCTGCCGCTGAACAGCCCACGCACGCGCGACATCACGCTGGAGGTGCTGAAGGCGGTCGAATCGGACCAGGTCGAACAGCTGAGGCTGCGCTACTTCGGTCGCAACCCGTGACCGAGCGGCGGCCCCGGCCGCGCTACCAGGTGTCCGAGCGGATGCGCAGGTTCCAGCCGTCGCGCCCCAGGTCGTAGACACCGACGGCAGCGTAGCGCTGCTCGCCCTTGTCGTCCCAGCGCATGGATCCGGTGACCGGGGCCGAGCCGCTGATGCGGCGCAGCACGGCCGTCACGTCGCGCGGCTTGACCGACTTGGCCTGCTGGATGGCATCGGCCAGCACGTGCATGCTGTCGTAGGTGTAGTGCCCGCCGTAGGCCGGAGCAATCTTGAACGCGCTGGTGTAGCGGCTCAGAAATGCCCGTCCCGACAGAAACTCCTTGGCCTCCAGCACCGGCGATGTGGCGTGGATGCCGCGGATCGTCCCGCGCGCCTTGAGCATGCCGGTGGTTTTGAGCGTGTCGCCGCCCAGCATGCGCACATCGGTGTGGTTGACCTTGCGCAGCGCCTCGATCAACGCGATGACCTGGAAGTCGTTGAGCGTGGAGACGATCACCCCCACCTTGGCCGCCTTGATCCGGGCCGCCAGGTCATCGAAGGCCACCGTCTTGTCGTCAAACGACTGCTGCAGCACGATCTCGCGCTTTCTTGCCTTCAGTTCGCGCGCCGCTCCTTCGATCAGCCCCTTGCCATAGGGGGTGCCGTCGTCGACCGCGGCGTAGGGCACGTCGCCGAACTGGGCGCCCGCATAGGAACCCATGGCCTTGGCCTGCATGTGATCGTTGGCCACCATGCGGAAGGTGGTGTCCAGGCCCAGCTCGGTGAACTTCGGGTTGGTGGAAATGGCGATCTGGGCCATGCCCTGGGCAGCGTAGATCGGTGCGGCAGCGATGCTGACGCCCGAGTTGAGATGACCGATCACGGCCACCACGCCGGCCTCCACCAGCTGCTGCGCCACCGCCTTGCCGGTCTCGGCGTCCGATTTGTCGTCCACGGCAACGACTTCCAGCGTCACGCGTTTGCCGTTGATGGTGTAGTTGGCCGCGTTCAGCTCGGTCACCGCCAGCTGCACCCCGTTGAGCAGGTCCTTGCCCAGTTCGTGGATCGGCCCTGTCAACGGCTGTGCCACGCCGATCTTGACCCGATCGGGAATCTGGCTGCAGCCGCTCAGCGCGCCGCCGGTGGCAAGCGGCGCCAGTGCCAGGCCGGCGGAGAACCGTCGACGGTTGAGGACAAAGGACATGACTTCACTCCTGATAAGACTGGCCAGAATCACGCACCACCCGCGCTCCGCTGCGCCACGGGCAGATCGAATCAACAATATAAAAGTATTATTGATGATGGCCATCCAGGCCATGTGGCCGCAAGATCACGCGTGAATTAGTTCACTCGTGGCTCGTTGTGGACCGACCACAACGGCACCATGGCGCAGACCCGCCAGGTCAGGCGTGTACCTGCGCGCCGCGCGTCTCGCGCCCCAGCACGGCGACCGCCAGCACGCCCACCAGCAAGGTGGCGGCGAACAGGCCGAAGATGGCGCCGGTGCCCCAGCCCTGCGCCCCCAGGAAGGGGATGGTCAGCGGCCCCAGGATGCCGCCCAGGCGCCCGATGCCGGCCGCCGTGCCAACGCCGCTGGCGCGGATCGGCGCCGGGTAGTTTTCGGGCGAATAGGCGTACAGCGCGCCCCAGGCGCCCAGGTTGAAGAACGACAGCAGCGCGCCATACAGCAGCAGCGCGCCCTGCGTGTCGGCGTTGCCGAAGGCCCAGGCGCTGGCCGCCGTGCCGGTCAGGTACACCACCAGCACGAACTTGCGCCCGGCGCGCTCGATCAGCCAGGCGGCGGTGAAGTAGCCGGGCAGCTGCGCCAGCGTCATCAGCAGCACGTACTCGAAGCTCTTGATGAGCGCAAAGCCCTTGCCGACCATGACGCTGGGCAGCCACAGAAACATGCCGTAGTACGAGAACACGACGGTGAACCACAGCAGCCACAGCATCAGTGTGGCGCGCGCATGCGCAGGCGACCACAGCGCCGCCAGACGCGCCGTCCACGGCAGGCCGGCCGCCGGCGGGGCGGTGGGCGCATCGTCGGGCAGCTGGCGCCGCAGGTACAGGGCATAGAAGGCGGGCAGCGCGCCCAGCACCAGGGCCACGCGCCAGCCCATGTCCTGGGCAAAGCGCGGGATGACGAAGTAGGCGATCAGCGCCGCCAGGATCCAGCCGACGGCCCAGAAGCTCTCCAACAGCACCACCACGCGGCCGCGCTCGTGCGCGGCCACGCGCTCGGACACGTAGGTGCTGGCCACCGGCAGCTCGCCGCCCAGGCCCATGCCGATGAAAAAGCGCAGCACGAACAGCACCGCCAGCGTGCTGGCAAAGGCCGACAGACCGCTGGCGATGGCAAACAGCAGCAGCGTCAGGATGAACACCTGCTTGCGACCGATGCGGTCGGCCAGCATGCCGAAGCCGATCGCCCCCACCGCCATGCCGATCGAGTTGATGGCGCCCAGCCAGCCCATCTGTCCGGCCGACAGGCCCCAGTCGGCCTTGAGCGCGGCCAGGATGAACGACAACAGGCCGACATCCATGGCGTCGAACATCCAGCCCAGGCCCGAAGTGACGAGCAGGCGGTTGCGTGAGACGGGCGACGGCGCGGCGGTGGCGGTGGTCATGAGACGATGCAAGCGGGATCGAGCCTGGGGTGGTGCATG
>Ga0209096_1002815_pt1 | contig 16125 bp, 10 predicted proteins | sample AD_UKC034_MetaG_FD_184407 | JGI IMG/M metagenome (GOLD analysis project Ga0209096, IMG submission 184407) | Active sludge microbial communities of municipal wastewater-treating anaerobic digesters from USA - AD_UKC034_MetaG (SPAdes) (version 2) | ecosystem: Engineered > Bioreactor > Anaerobic >... | reverse complement strand
GATTGCCGCCAAAACAGCCTGGGGACGCTACAGCCTGGATCGCACCAAGATCGCGGCGCCGGTGTTCGGCACACTGGTCAAAAAGACCGCCATTGCCCGGTTTTCCCGCACACTGGGAACGCTGATGACCTCCGGCGTGCCCGTTCTGCAGGCTCTGAACATTGTGCGCGACACGGCCGGGAACGAAGTCATTGCGCGGGCGGTTAACCAGATCCACGACAGTGTGAAAGAGGGCGAAAACATGGCCCCGCCCATTGAGGCCAGCGGCATTTTCCCGCCCATGGTGATCAGCATGGTGGAAGTGGGCGAGGAAACCGGCGGCCTGCCGGAAATGCTGATGCGCATCGCCGACACCTATGACGGCGAGGTGGATGACACCGTGGCCGGTCTGACTTCGATCATCGAGCCGATCCTGATCATCTTTCTGGCCGTTGTGGTCGGCACCATCGTGATCGCTCTGTTCATGCCCCTGATTTCGATCATCGGCAAACTCAGCTAGAAGCGCATCATGCTGCGAGCAAACCAGCCCCCCGCCGCCCGGAAACCGGGCAGGGCGGGGCCTGTGCTGGCGATCATTCTGGGCCTGCTCCTGATCGCGGGCACCGTGACCGTGACTGCCGTCTGGGGCTGGCAGCTTTATGCGCGGCAGCAGATGGTCTATGGCGATCTCCGCGTCCTGATCCGCGCGGGTGAAGGCTTCTTCCGCGAATACGGCATCTGGCCCACTCCTCACAGCGGACAGTACGGAGATTTCCGCTATGGCCGCGATTTCCCCAATGCCTATGTGATGAATATCCTGCGGGCGGTGTCCGGGGACGGCAATGCCGGCCACAGCGTGAATCCCGGAAAAATTGTGTTTCTGGAGGTGCGGCCTGCCGCGCCCGGCGTTTCCGGATTGAATGATGCCGGCAGTCTGCTGGATCCGTGGGGACAACCGTATCAAATCGTGCTCGATACGGATCTGGACAACAGCTGCCAGATTGAAAACAGCATTTACGGAACTCTCCCGGGCTACGGGATGGTGGTCTGGTCCTGCGGGCCGGACGGGATTTCAGACACGGAAGACGACCTTTGTTCATGGCCGAGATAGCGCATCACTCGGATATTTTGTGCGCTGTATAGCGCGAAACCCTGAGCGTGTCTGACCAGTAATCCGGGGGCAGGCCCGCCTTCAGTTTCAGGTGCATCAGGAAATCCCGCGGATCCGGCAGATCTTCCCACACCGCCGGCAGGAAGGTGCCCCGCCGGAATCCGTCTTCCAGGATCAGCCCGTCCACCCCCGGCCGCATGCGCGACAGCAGATCCTGTTCTGAACTCACGGGGAACGGCACGGGCGGTGTCAAAAGCGAAATTTCCATCTTCACCACGGGAAGCTCTTTTTCCGAAAGCGGGGGAAACCGCGGATCACGGAATGCGGCCGCAAACGCATTCTGCGCAACATCCCGGCACAGCGGATAAACAGCTTCCAGCATGCCGATGCAGCCGCGCAGATTTTCTTTCAGGGTCAGCGTGACAAAAGTGGCCTGAATGCGCGTCAGCGCCGGCGGCATGTCGCTTTCAGCGGGGAGCAGGGGACGTTTCTGCAGGAGTCCATACTCGATGGAGCATCGGGCGATGGACAGCAGCAGCTGCTGTTCATGAGGAGTCAGCCCGGGGCCTGAATCATGTGAAGACATACGATCCATATCCCACCACCTGGTCGCGCGGGCCGGCCGTGTCGCCGGAGTTCCGCAGATCCACTGTTTCAACCTTCAGATTCTTTTCACGGGCCACCATAAGCATGCCGCAGATGCCGATCCGTCCGCAGGCCTGCTCCTCCTCTATGCCTTCGGCATCCAGGTTTTCAATGGCCGCCGTCGTCTGGCGGTCTGTTTCCACAGCCTGCTCATACGGCAGATAATGGCTCAGGTCGGAACTGATGATGAACAGTCGCTCCGGCCCGGCCCACAGCCGGCGAATGACCTCGGCCACGGCGGCTGGAGTGGTGTCACCGATGACGACGGGGAACAGGTCGAATGACTTCAGAACAATCTGAAGAAACGGCAGGTGGACTTCCAGGCTGTGTTCCGGACGATGGGCCTCGTCCAGAATGCCGACCTGGCTGAGACCGGCAAGGGACTGAGCCGGGGCATGGGTCAGCGGGACGCTGCCGAGCGGCGTGGCGTAGGCCTCCGCGCTGCTCAGGGCGACGCCGCCGAAAAGCACTCTGTGGGACGGGCCGAACAGCACCACCTCCCGGATGGTTTCGGCGGCGGGTTTCAGCCTTGCATAAGCCGAAGCGGCCACGGGGCCGGAATAGGGATAACCCGCGTGGGGCGCGATCATGGCGCGGGGAACGGGGCCTGAAGGCCGGGCCTCGGCCAGATACTGCTCTGTCATCCTGCGAAGGACTTCCGGCTTGTCCGGATAAAACATTCCGGCAACGGCAGGCTGGCGCGTCTTCTTCATGCTCTCTCCTTCCATCCGCATGATATACCCCGTTTGACCGAAAAAGCAAGCAGGTTGCCCCTTGTGGAGTTCGTTTTGCGGCAGTAGAATGTGGGCAGCAGAAGAGCATGCACACAGGCGACACAGCATATACCGCGAGACACTGGAAGAAGCTCCCGGACGGGAGAGTGGAGTGTGAACTCTGTCCGCACCGCTGCCGGCTGAAGGATGGCCAGCGGGGGCTGTGCTTTGTTCGTGCGGCGAAGAAGGGGGAACTGGTCCTCACGACCTACGGCCGTTCAAGCGGTTTCTGCATTGATCCCATAGAAAAGAAGCCGCTGTTTCATTATCTGCCCGGAACGCCGGTTCTGTCCTTCGGAACGGCCGGCTGCAACCTGCAGTGCCGGATGTGCCAGAACTGGAGCATGTCCAAGGCCACGGAAATGCAGATTCTGGCCGAGGATGCTTCGCCATCGCTCATAGCGCAGGCGGCGAAGCGGCAGGGCTGCCGGAGCGTGGCTTTTACCTATAACGAGCCGCTGATCTTTCTGGAATATGCCGTGGATGTGGCCAGAGCCTGCCATGAAGAAGGGATAAAAACGGTCGCGGTGACTGCGGGTTATGTGAACCCCGGTGCGCGGGAGGATTTCTTTGCGCACATGGATGCGGTGAACATGGATTTGAAGGGATTCACCGATGAATTTTACAGGCGCATTTGCGGAGGGGATCTTCAAACTGTTCTGGAAACCATGATATACCTGCGTCAGAAGACATCGGCGTGGGTGGAGATCACCAATCTGGTCATACCCGGGCTGAACGACAGTCCGGAAGAAATCCGGGCCATGGTCTGCTGGCTTCGCGCGGAGATGGGCGCGGATGTCCCGCTGCACTTCAGCGCCTTTCATCCGTCGTATAAAATGCAGGACAAACCGCCCACGCCGCCGGAAACGCTCATCATGGCAAGGAATATTGCCCGGGAAGAGGGGTTGAGCTATGTCTATGTCGGCAACGTGCACGACCCGGAAGGCGGAAGCACGCTCTGCACGGGCTGCGGCCGGAAGATCATCGGCCGCGACTGGTTTGTGCTGACCTCCTGGGATTTGACGCCTGACGGGAAATGCCGGCACTGCGGAACAGCCTGTCCGGGTGTGTTTGACGCCAAACCCGGCACGTGGGGCGCGCGCTGCGTCCCGGTGCAGCTCTGAAAACTTCCAACCCCTGGAACTTTCTCCCAAAAAACTTCCAATCATTGGAACTTTTTGCGTAAAAACTTCCAATGATTGGAACTTTCCCGCTTGCCTGCCTGCGATGCGAAAAGCTATAAAAGACGGCTAAATGTCTGGGCTGTAAGGAAACAGGTGCCGTATATGGATAATAAACGAGAAAAACTGTTTGCCGCACTGATGGCTGGATGGATTCTGACGGGGTGTTACGGGGCGGTTTTTGCCCAGCAGATATCTCCAGAACTGAATGCCAGCGCCTCGCGCTATTCCCGCGCGGAAACTCTTGATCTTCAAATAGAAATCGAGCGGCTGCGCAAGGCCTTCGAATTTTTCCGGGAGGACCGCGAACTTGCCCTTGAGGAGCTGTCCCAGCTTGAGCGCCGAAACACCCGCCTGCAGGAGCAGGTTGATAAACTGGAAGCCGCGCTGAAGAAAAAAGAGAAGCGTGAGAAACCCGGAGGGTTGATAGGCAAACTGATGGCGCCGGAGTCCGGGGGGGACGAGCTGGATGCCCTGAAGGAGGAACTGAACCGCGAACGCCGCATGAGGAGGCATTACGAGGCCCAGGTGCGCGAAATGGATCTGGCGCTGGCCAAATTCAGGCAGGAACGCGTGGGCGTGGCCGAGAGCATTCCCGAGATGACAGAGCCTGTTCCGCCTCCAGAGGCGGTGAAGCCCTCGCGGAAAGAGCCCCCCGCGGAGAAACCCTCCACGGTTGTTCGCACGGCGGCCGCCGAACCGTTCCCGGCCCCGGCTGTGAGAGAGGAGAAAATCCAGCCGGTACCTGTCGAGGAGAAGGCGGAGGCGGTGCGCGATGAGGATGCGCTCATGGCCAATGGCGAGAAGCTTCTGGGGGAAGGTCGTGTGGAAGAGGCGCTGGCCGTGTTTTCAGTTCTGCTGGAACAGAATCCCTCCAACGCGCGCGCAATGATGGGGCTGGCTTCCTGCTACTACAACATCTGGGATTTCAAAAATGCCGAAAGCATTCTGAACCAGCTGCTGGATATCCATCCGACCTATGCCGAAGCGATGGGCCTCAAGGGGATGATCAGCTGGCGCAACAACGATCTGGAGAAGGCGGACCGGTATCTGTCCCGCGGGCTTCTGCTGGATGCAAAGAGCGCGCAGCTTCATAATTACATGGGAATCGTTCATCATTCCCGCCAGAAACTCCAGGAGGCCGCAAAGGAATTCAGGCAGGCCGTGGAGCTCGATCCCCGGCATGCGGAGGCACAGTTCAATCTGGCCGTTGTGCTGGCCACATCGAGTCCTTCGGACATCACGTCCGCCCGAAAATATTATGAGAGTGCAATCAGTCTGGGCAGCGAAAGAAATCAGGATCTTGAAAAAATACTCTATCCATAGAGGAGTCGAACCAATGAACAGAAACACATTTATCGCATTTGGACTGCTGCTGGCCCTGCTTGCGGCCGGCGTGCCTGCACAGGCGCAGCCTGCACAGTCCGCACAGCAGCTTCAGCTGAACGCCTATTCCGCCACCGTGGCGGGCGACAGGGCAAAGGGCAACAACGATCTGGTCGCGGCGTTCGAGGCCTATGAGCGCTCGTACAACCTGTATAAGGAGCTGAGCGAATCGCATCCCGACTGGCAGAAGGACATCGTCCAGTACCGGCTGACGTACTGTCGTGACCAGATGGATGCCCTGCGCCCGCAGATTGCCTCGGCGCCGGCTTCGGCGGCGAAACCTGCTCCTGCCCCGGCAGAAAAGGCGCCTGCAAAAGCCCCGGCTCCGGCCGCCCGTGCGGCGGCGGCTCCCTCCGCACAGTCCGTGGATTTCTATCGGACCAAGTATTCAGAACTGCTGGAGCAGAATGAGGACCTGCGCGAGCAGATTGATTCTCTGCAGGCTCAGATCAACAGCGCACCTGTTCCCGTCGCGGATGATGGCGCGAAGTGGCGCGCGCAGCATGAGGCCGTCTCGGCCCAGAACAAAGAGCTTCAGAAGCGGATCGCCCAGCTGGAGCAGGACGTTCGCGCGAAGAGCAGCGTTTCGGCCGGCGGCGACCAGCAGTTGAGGCAGAAGATCCTGGCCCTGACCGATGACAACCAGAAAATTCAGGAGAAGCTGGCCGAAGCCCATGCGGAAATGAGCGCCCTGCGGGGGTCCATGCTCGGCGAAGAACAGCTGAACATGAAGGTCACTGATCTGGACGCGCAGCTGCAGGCGAGGGGACGCGACGTGGATGCGCTGAAGCAGGAAAATCAGATGATCCGCAATGATCTGGCTGCTGTCCAGAGCGAACGGGACGGTCTTGCCGGACAAATTGAGGAAGTGAACGCCAAATGGCGGGCCAATCTGACCAAGGTGGCCAACGAGCTTAAGAAAGTCCGGGGCGATGCCGGGATGCTTGAAGTGGAACTGCGGAAAACGGAGGCCCGTGCCAGAGCGGCTGAGGACCAGCTGAATCAGGCCCAGCAGGCCGCGACGGCGATTCCGGCTCTGGAATCCAAGGTGGCGGTGGCCGAAGATCTTCTGCGCAAGGCCGATGCCGACATCAAAAAGCTCGTGACGGAAAAAGATCAGCTTTCCGCCCGGCTGGCCGATATGGAGAGAGTTGAAAAAGAGGCCCAGGCCCGAAGCGCTCAGGCGCTTGCCGATGCGGAAAAGCGTGAAAAAGAAGCCCTGTCGCGCAGCGCCAGGGCACTGAGCGAAGAGCAGAAAAAAGCGGATGAGTTGAAGTCGCAGATTTCCGATTTGACTGCACAGCTTGCCAAAAAGGACAAGGAACTTCAGAAACAGGCAGAAGACTTGAGTATGCGGCAGAAAAAATTCGAGGCATCCGCGCAGTCTGAATACGCGAGGAAGGAAAAGGATCTGCTGGCCCGCGTGAAAGCGGCTGAGGACAAGGAAGCCCGGCTGAATGATGAGATGACCGGGCTGATCATGGCTTCCAATGCGATGGACAAGCGGCTGTCCGCGGCGGAAACCGAACGCAAGGCGCTGCTGAGCCAGCGTGATGATATGCGCCGCCAGCTGGAAGAAGTTAAGAGCGACTATCTGAAAATGGCCCAGGGTTCCGCTGATACTGCGGCTGAAACTGCGGCAGTCAAATCTGATTTGAAAAAGGCGGCTGATGCGCTGGCCCAGGCGGAACAGGAGCGCGACCGGCTGAAAGCCCAGGTGGTGACGCTGCTCCCACAGGCCGAGTCCGCAAAGAAGCTTGCGGCCGACCTGGAAGCTGCCCGCATGGAGAGGGATTCTCTCCAGGAAAAATACACCGAGGCCGAGCGGAAGGCCGCGGCATCTTCTGCGCTTGAAGAGCAGCTCAAACAGGTGCAGTCAGAAAAGGCCGATGTGGAGAAACAGTATCAGGCCGAGCTGAAAAAGGCCGCCGATCTGCAGGCAAAGACCGCGGAGGCAGAGCGCAATGCCCGCGAAAATTCGGATATGGCGGCAAGCCTGACGGCGGAACTCAAGCAGGTGAAGCAGGAGCGTGCCGCGCTGGATACGGAACTGACAGCCCAAATCAGTGATTTGCGCGCAAAACTGGACCAGGAAAAGGCCCGGTCCGCCGGCTTTGAGAAGTCGGTGCAGGATATCCGCAAGGCGGGTGAGGGCGACCGCAAGCGCGTGGAGGCTCTCCAGCAGGAAATCAAGGCCCGCGAAGACACGGCGGGCCGGCAGGCCGCCGAGGCTGAGCAGAAGATCACCGCGCTCACAAAGGACCTTGAAGGCAGAAACGCGCAGATTGAAAAGCTGACCAAAGATTTGAATTCGGTGGAGCCTCGAATCAAAGAAATGCAGGATCGCGTGCAGAGCGCCGAACTGCGGGCCGAAGGCAATGCCCGTGCCCGCGATGCGCTCCAGAAGGGACTCTCCGGGAAGATAGAAAAGGCGGAGGCGGAAGCCAAAGCCCTCCGGAAGACTGTTGAGGCTCTGCAGGCTGAAACCGCCGCGTCGGTGAAAGCTTCGCAGGACGCTGCTTCTGATGCAGAACGCCTGAAAGCCGAGGCGACAAAACTTGGTTCTCAGCTGAAAACGGTTTCGGATGAAAAGGCCGCACTGCAGTCGCAGCTGGCCAAACTGGAAGAGCAGTATCAGGCCACAGCCCCTCTGCGCGACCGAAACAAGGTTCTTGAGAAACAGGCGGGCGAACTTCAGAAGGCCGCGTCCCAAATGGAGAAGCGCATTGCCTCGCTGCTGAATGAACAGACCTCCATGCAGGAAGCCGCCGCCTCTTCGGCCGGTGCGGTCAAGGAGCTTGAATCGCGCCTCAACAGCCTGATGGCAGAAAACAAGGCTGTTTCCGGTGAACGGAATAAATTGGAGGCTCAAAACAAGAGCCTGTCCGATGAAATTGCGGCAGTCAAGGCTTCTGCGGCCGCCGCCGCAGACGCCCTCGCCGCTGCAAAGGCCGATGGAGATAAAACGGCGGGGATTCTCCGCCAGCAGATTGCAGACATGCAGAGCCAGGTGGATGAGCTTGGCAAAGCGCTCAAGAAATCGGAAGGCTCCGTCAAGCGCGGCGAAGAAGCCGTGGCAAAATCCAGGGCCATGGCGGACGAGCTGAAAATTGCCCAGCAGCGCCATGCGGACGCCGCCAGGCAGGCTGCCGCGCTGAGTGACGAAACAAAAGCCCTGTCCGCTGAAATCGCCGCGCTGAAGAAAGCGGCCGCCGCCGGAGAGAAACTTCAGAAGAAGGCCGGAGAAGAGAATGCGGCGCTGCAGAAACAACTGGCAGAAACCGCCGGGAAGCTGGAAAAGACAGCATCCGAACGCACCGAGCTGGTTGAAAAAGTCAAACTCCTGGAAGCGGAACTTCGCGAGGCCACAAAAGTCCTGCAGGAACTGGCCAACTAGCCGCGCAGGAAAGATGTTGAGAGGTTTATTATGAAGATGCTTAAGACACATGTATATCTGATCGCCGCGATGCTGCTGGCATGCCCGGGTTTTCTGCGCGCGGCCGAAGAATCTTTCCCGCAGGTGGGAGAGGTGGCCAGTGCGGCGGTGCGCAAGGTTCAGCAGCTCCAGCAGGAGCTTTCCGATGCGAGGACTAAGCTTCAAAACCTGTCGGCGGAGCATGCCTCCCTGAAAGCACAGGCGGCGGATATGCAGGCCGCCCTCGACCGCCTTGAAAAGGAAAAGCAGGCGGCCGTGGCCCGCGAGGAACAGGCGGCCCGTGAGCGGCGCGCAAGCATGAGGGACGCGGCAAAGGCGGCTTCGGGCCGCCTGAAGGATCTGCAGGCTCAGATTGAGGCGTCAGAAAAGAAAATTGCGGATATGACCGGACAGAATCAGGCGCTGGACAAAAAGCTGTCGGATATGTCGGAAGACCTCAAGCAGAAAACTAAAAGCATATCGGTGCTCTCCAAAGAAAGAGACACGCTGCAGGCCAGTGTTGAAAAAATGCAGGCCCGGTTGAATACGGTGGATGCCCTTGAGGACCAGGTCAAGGCTGTGGGGAAGGAAAAGTCCTTGCTGGAGAAGTCGTTGAAGGCGCTGGCGCAGGACGTGGAAAAATCCCAGGCCGCCCTGGCGCAGCGGGATCAGGCGATGGCAGGAATGCAGGGGGAAATGGATTCTCTGAAAGAACAGCTGGGGGTCCTGGCTTCGAACGTGAAGGACCGCGACGGCGAAATCCAGCGCGCGGCAAAGGAGAAGCTGGCGCTTGCAGAACAGGTGGCTGATTTGGATAAGCAGCTTGCCGCAGTCCCGGGCCTTAAGGAGGAAATCGAGAAGCTGAAATCTTCCAACAAGGATCTGAACGCGCAGCTCTCTGCATCGAAGGCGGAGTCAAAGGATCTGGCTGATGCCCGGGCCGCGCTGGAAAAGAAGCTGACGACCCTTCCGGAACTGAAGGATGAAATTTCGGGGCTGAAGTCCTCGAACAAGGACCTGAATGCGCAGCTGTCTTCTTCCCGGGCGGAGGTGAAAACGCTGACCGATGCCCGAACCGCGCTGGAAAAGACCGCTGGAGAGCTGTCTGCGCAGGCGGCGGCGCTTAAGGAGGAATTGCTGTCCCGCCAGCAGGAACTTTCGGGGCTGGTAAAAGCCCGTGAGCAGCTGGAAAAGGACAAGGCGGAACTGAACTCCGCTTTGGAGAAAACGGCGGCCGAAAAAGCCGCAATTGATGCAGCCAAAGCCGCAGCAGAAGCCTCTGTGAAGGAAATGGATGACCGGATTGCCGCTGTCAGAAAGGAACTGGATGCGGCGCTGAAGACGAACAAGTCTCTGACCGGACAGATTGCTTCTTTGCAGAAAAAAGTGGAAAGCCTCAAGGCGCTGGAAGATCAGATTGCCGGGCTGAAATCCGCCAACAAAGACCTTTCAAAGCAGCTCGCGGATGCAAAAGAGCTTGGGATTCAGGCCGCCGAACTGGAAAAGCTCACACAGGATCAGTCTGCCGCCATGTCCGGGCTGCAGCAGGAAATCAGGGCTCTGGGACAGCAGAATCAGAAACTTGCAAAAGATCTCTCCGCGGCAGAAAAGAAGGGCGAGCGCGCAAATGAACTGGAGAATGCAAACAAGGCGCTTGCAGATACGGTTGCCGCACTGACGGCCGAACGGGATATGGTCATATCGCAGGTCAAGAGCCTTGCTGATTCAAAAAGTTCGCTGGAAGGGCAGATCGAACAGCTGGGGGAACAGGTTTCGGCGGCTCGCGCGGAGGCTGGAACTCGTGCCTCTGAGCTCGAGCAGACGGTATCCCGGTTGAAGTCCGAAGAGGCCCGCGCGTCGGAACTTGAAAAGGAAAAGACAGCCCTTGCGGCCAAACTGGCTGACATGGACGCCCGGCTGGCTGAACTTGCCGTCGCTCAGGATGATTTGAAGGCCGCGCGCAAAGAAATTGCCGCGCTCGGGAAGGAGAAATCGAGCCTTTCCTCGGCCCTTGAAAAAACCGAGAAGAAGCTGGTTGAGGCAGAGGGCGCCATCAAGCCGGCACGCCAGAAGGCTGAGGCACTGGCGAAAGATTTGAAGGTGTCGCAGAACGCGCTGGATGCCCTGCAGAAGGCACAGGCCGAAACAGCCGCCAAAAGAGATGCGCTGGCGGGCGAACTGGATGCGCTGAAGCAGAGCAGGGACACACTGGCAGCCGAACTCACGCAGACCCAGAAAGATCTGGCGCAGGTCCGCAGTCTTTCCTCCGATCTGGAAAAGAACGCGACACAGCTTGCCGGAGCCAAAGCGGAAATGGAAACCGCTCTGTCTGCGCTTCAGGCTGAAGCATCCGCTGCTGCGGATGCGCTGAAGTCTGAAAAGAGCCGCAACGATGCGCTGACCCGCGAACTGGCGGGAATTAAGAAGCAGTCGGAGGCAAAGGAAGCCGCCATGAGCAAACTGCAGGCGGATTTCAGCAAATCCCAGCGGGATTTGAAGGCTGCCCGGGATCAGATTAAGGCGACACAGGATGATCTGGTTCAGGCGCAGAAGGAAAAGGATAGTCTCTCTGCCGATGTCCGGAATCTGACCGCTGCGGTCACGCGGCTGACCGAAGAGAAAAACCGCGTGACGGCCGATGCCGCCGGTCTGGGGGTGCAGCTTGCGGAAAGTTCAAAGGCCCTGCTGGCGATCCGTTCTGAAGCGTCGAATGCGACCAAATCGCTTGAAGCGCTCCGGCAGGAAAGGGACAAGCTGAGCGTGGAGCTTGCCGCGCTCCAGAGCGCGCAGACGGATCTCTCGAAAACTAAACAGGATCTGGAATCCGCCTTAAAGGATGCGACTCGCCGGCTGGCAGACAGGGAAAAAGAGATGGCCTCTCTGCTGACGGAGCGGGATGCCCTGCTGGTCAAGAAAGAAGAACTCTTTGCGCAGGTGATGGATGCCGAGAAGGAAATTCGCCGCTGTTCGAAGGAAATCGAGGCCGTGCAGGAGGTTGTCAAACAGAAGGATGCCCGGCTGATGTCCATGGACAGTGAAAAAGCGAAACTGGAAAAAAGCCTGGCCGATGCCGCTGCCCGCGAGGCGGAACTTCTCCCGCTTCGGGATCAGCTGAATGAACTCGCGAAATCAAAGGATCTTCTGGAGAAGGACTGCGCAGGCCTCCGGGAGAAACTGGCGGCTTATGAAGCGGAGAAGGCCACTCTGATCGAGGCGGAGAAGCTTGCTGCCGACAATGTGAAGAAGCTGGAGGAGCAGGTGCGCCAGCTGTCCATCGAGCGCTCCGGACTGGCTTCCCGGATGGTTGAACTGCAGGCGTCCCTGGAAGATTATGCCGCGGTGAAAAAAGAGGTGCAGGAGGTTAAGAGCCGGCTTCTGGATGCGGAGCGCAGGGCGGCGCAGACGGACCGGGCTGAAGAAACAGTGAAGAATCTCGAGTCTCGCGCAGGACAGCTTGAAGCCTCTCTGAAACAGGCCAATGAGGCGCTGCGCGCGGCCAATACACGGATTGCGCTGCTTGAGAAGGCGGAAGCCGCCGCCGCCGGAAAGAAAGACAGCCTCGCCGCCGAAATGCAGAAATTCAAGGCAGCGCTGGACAGGGCAAATACTGAGCTGGCAGAGACCCGCGGAAAACATGCGGAAGCGGTTGCAGAGATTGCGTCTCTTCAGCAGAACAGGAGCGCGTTTGAAGACCGCATGGCCAGGCTCAATGAGCTGAATACGGCCCTGTCGGCGGAACGCGACCGGCTGACGGCCCAGACCGGAGAACTGAGAAGCCGCCTGGCCGAATCCGCGGAGTCTTTGGATGCCGCAAATGCCACTGTGGCGAACCTTACGGAGGCCAACAATGCCCTGAAGACCGCAGCGGACAACAGCGCGCAGCAGGAGGCGCGCATCAAGGAGCTGAAAAGCGAGCTTTGGGAGCTGTCGCGCGAGGTTGAGGAAGCCGGCGAACTGCGTGCCCGGATTGACAGTCTGAGAGAGCAGATGACTGGACTGACCCGGGATGCCGCGCAGTGGCAGGCCGCCGCCACGGAAGCCAATGCGGCGGCCGATGATCTGCGCCGCAGCAACACATCGCTGCAGTCGGAACTGGGCCGGCGTGATGCGGAGATTGCCGCGCTTCGTGAGTCTGAACAGGCCGCTTCCGGTGCGGCTGAGACGGCTAGAGCTGAAGCGCGAACCCTCCAGGCAAGGCTGCTCGAAACATCCAATGCCCTTGAAAATGCGGAGAAGGTGGCGGATCGCGCCGCTGAACTGCAGACTCTGCTGAGCCAGTCTGAAGCGAAGATTTCGGATCTCAACGGTCAGGCCGCACGGGCCTCGGACCGTATCGGTGTGCTCCAGAAGGAAAACGAGAAGCTGCAGAAGAGGCTGGAAGAGTCGGAACAGACCATTACCCGTCTGGGAGAAGTCCGCAATCAGGTGGATGAACTCTCCCGTGAAAGCGTAAGAATGAGCCGCGAGCTTCGCAAGCTGGAGCGCGCCGGGCAGGGGGTTGATGAGGTTACATCGGAGGAACTCAAGCAGCGCATTATGCAGTTGAACTCACGCCTGGAAACCATCCTTCAGGATGCCGACAGGGAATAGCGGATTTCTTTCCGGAAAGGCCGGCCGTGTCACGCGGCCGGCTTTTTCTTTATCGCGGCCGGGCGGCATGAACACTTCGGCCCAGCAGGGCTTCCGCGGCTTCCATAACGGTTTCTGACAACGTGGGGTGGGGGTGAATGACCCGACTGAGCGTTTCGACGGTGACACCTGATTCAACGGCCAGCACACCCTCGGCAATAAGATCGCCTGCTCCGGGCCCCGCGATGGCAAGGCCCAGGATCGCTCCGCTTTCAGCATTCGCGATGACTTTGGTCATACCGTCAGCCCGATGAAGCGTCTTGGCCCGGCCCGAGGCGCTCCAGGGGAAGCGGCCGACTTTGATGTTCTGATTCTCCGCGCGGGCCTGATCTTCGGTCAGGCCGCACCATGCAATTTCGGGATCGGTGAACACCACGGCAGGAATGGCGCGGGGCGTAAACGGGCCGCCCTTGCCGGTCGCAATGTACTCGGCTGTCGCGAGGGCCTCATGCATGGCCTTGTGCGCCAGCATGGGCTGGCCGGCCGCGTCTCCGGCCGCAAAAATGGAGGGCTCCCCGGTTTGGCGGCGTTCATCGGTTATGATGAAGCCCTTGTCATCCAGTTTAACCTTTGTGTTTTCCAGGCCGAGATCCTCTGTGGCCGGCCTTCGTCCGGCGGCCACAAGGATACTGTTGAAGCTTTTTTCAACAGTGTCACCCTGCGCAGAAATGAGTTTTGCGCGCAGGCCTGCGTTATCTTCAGTTAGGCCTGCCACGCGCGTTTGAAGCATGAGGGCCTCAAATCGGGGTTCCAGGCTGCGGCTGAGGATGCGCACAAGGTCGCGGTCGGCTCCGGGAAGGAGTCCATCCGTCATTTCTGCCACGCTGACACGCGCGCCCAGCGAGGCGTAAACGGACCCCAGTTCAAGGCCGATGTATCCGCCGCCGATGACCAGCATGGATTCCGGAACGCGATTGAGCTCCAGCGCGCCGCGCGCCGTCATAATACGGTCGGATTCCGTCTTTAGTCCGGGAATTTCAAGAGGCCGCGAGCCGGTGGCGATGATCGCCCTGTCGAATTCAACTGACCGCTCTTCGCCGGCCTGTTCCACAAGGATTGAATTTGGACCAGTGAAGCGCGCGCGGCCCTGAATGAACTGCACGGCCCGCTGTTTGCAGAGCATGCCGAGCCCCCCGGAAAGCTGGCCGACGAGTCCATTTTTCCATATGCGAAGGGCATCAATGTCCAGCCGGGGTTCCGTGAAATAAAGCCCGAATGCCGATGCGCTTTTGGCCTCATTCTTGATCAGGGCCGCATGCAGAAGGGCTTTGGAGGGAATACAGCCTTCATGCAGGCAGGTTCCCCCGAGAGCGGATCTCTGGTCAATCAGGGCAACGCTCATGCCCAGGTCCGCCGCACGGAACGCGGCGGGATATCCAGCCGGGCCGGCGCCGACCACGGCAAGCTGCACCTTGAGATTGTCTGCCATAATAAACTCCTATCCGATGGCGATCATGCGCTCGACCGCCTTGCGGGCCCGCCGGCTGATGTCTTCCGGAACGGTGATTTCGAAACGGTTCTGCTGCAGCGCGGCAAGGGTGTCCTCGAGGGTGATCAGATTCATGTGCGGACAGCGGATGGAGCAAATCCTGATCAAGTCCTTGTCCGGATTGGCCGCCGCGACGTTGTCAGCCATGGAGCATTCTGTCAGGAGTAGAATGTGGTTTGCCTTGGAATTCTGGATAAATTTAATCATTCCATTCGTCCCGCCCGAGTAATCGGAAGCCTGGCAGACAGATTCGGGACATTCGGGGTGGGCGAGTACCAGCACATCGGGAAACTGCCGGCGCGCATTGCTGACATCCGCCACCGTAAAGCGCTCGTGCACTTCGCAGGAACCGTCCCAGCCGATAAAGCCGGAATCAATCCGGTCAAAAGAGAATCCTTTCTCGGTGCGCTTTGGGAATACAATATTTTTCCCCATCGTGCGCGCGGTGTTGGCCGCCAGGTAGCGGTCAGGAATGAAAATGATCCGCTTGCTGTTCAAAGATTCAATGACGGCGCGGGCGTTGCCGGAAGTGCAGCAAATGTCCGTTTCCGCCTTCACATCGGCATAGGTGTTTACATACGTCACCACCGGCGCGTCGGGAAACTGGCGGCGTATTTCCCGCACATCATCGGCGGTAATGCTTTCAGCCAGGGAGCAGCCCGCTTTTTCAGCCGGAAGAAGAACGGTCTTGTCCGGGCTCAGAATCTTGGCGGTCTCTGCCATGAAGCGGACTCCGCAGAAAACAATGATATCCTTGTCCGTGGTGGCGGCCTTGCGGCTCAGATCAAGCGAATCGCCTGTGAAATCGGCGATGCTGTAGAACAGAGCCGGCTCCATGTAGTTGTGCGCAAGGATGACGGCATTGCGCTTCTTTTTGAGTTCGACAATTTCTTCGGCGATTTCGGCTTTGTAGCGCAGTTCGATATCCGGCACCACGCGCGCGAGTTTAGCCTTCAGTATTTCATACATTCTGCCTGCAGACATTGGAACAGCCTTTCTTTGCTAAAAAGTTCCAAAAATGGCCTAAAAACGCGAAAAAATGGCCTAAAAAGGCAAAAAATGCCGTAAAATCAACAAAAAACGCTTAAAAATGACTAAAAAACAGCTTTTTTATGCAGATTACTTCAAGGGCATCGGATTGCACAAATTGCAGGCATTGTCCGCCACCCGGCCGCAGTTGAAGCAGATGAAGGCGGGTTTCTTTGTGATTTCCATGATCTGGTCAAATTTGTTCTGGCTGGCCAGCAGACAGATATGCCCCTTGTGATCCCCCGCGCATACCAGTTTATGATCCTTCATATGTATCTCCATGATTTCCTGATTTCACCCCTCAATCTACAGTCTTGATGCCTGCCGGGCAAGATTCCGTTTACGGCAAATTGACTTTTTTGCTGCGGAGTGTAAATCTTCTGCCGGAACAGGACTATTGATGACTATTTTACTCAATAAAACACTGCGTTTGTTTCTGGACAGCATCGGCCGGAGGGATGAATACGAATTCTATCTCAACAAGTTCC
>Ga0209096_1002813_pt1 | contig 16135 bp, 20 predicted proteins | sample AD_UKC034_MetaG_FD_184407 | JGI IMG/M metagenome (GOLD analysis project Ga0209096, IMG submission 184407) | Active sludge microbial communities of municipal wastewater-treating anaerobic digesters from USA - AD_UKC034_MetaG (SPAdes) (version 2) | ecosystem: Engineered > Bioreactor > Anaerobic >... | reverse complement strand
GCGAGCACTACAGAGCCCGCATGAAGAGGCAGGCCTGCATTGCCCGACAAGAGAAGGCGCGCCATGATCCAAAAGAGGGAAAAGCGCCGAATCTAAAAATAAACGGCTGTATGGATTGCGCCCAGGGGCAGCAGATCAGGGAGGAGATGAATATGGCAAGCAAAAGAGGAATCTGCGCTGGCTGCGGCAAGGAGCGGTCATTAGTGGCGCACGGCAAATGCTGGAAGTGCAACGGTTATATTTACGGAACGAAGAAGGTATCCAGTGATGGGGGGATGGAAAAGAAACAGCATCCCGATGCTGAGAAACGCGAGCAACTCAAGACGAAGATCCGCGCCCGTCTCGCCAAGAAGTGCGCGGAGAAGGCGTCCGCATCCGCCATCGTCATCGACAAACTGCCCGACCCGCTTCCAATTGCCAAGATCCAGGGCCAGGCCGCTTTGCTTTCGCCTGATCCTCGGATCGTTCTTCTTGATTTCACCCTTCCAGAGAACTACGACCTCTATGAGCCTTGGATGAAGTACTGCCGCAGCCACCGACGCACGCCGGGTGACCAAGTCATGATGGTCGTCGAGGAGATCCTGACGAAAGATGGGCTACTTTGAGCATAGCATTTGCCAACGAATAAAATGCCCTTATTTAATCAATGACACCGGGGGTCTGTATTGCAGGCACGGCTATCCCTGCAAATATGACGAAAAGGTCAACCTATGGCAGCGCCTCAAGGAAGCCGAAAGTGACATTGACATGCTTATTAATTTCATCCCAAACGGTTGGCCCATGCCGCTTGGATGGTCCGTGCTGGTGGCGCAAGTCAAGAAGCGGAGGGAGGGGCTGTTATGATCGAGATCAAACTGTGGCAACTAGTCTGCGCGATCGTCGCGGCGCTTATGGCGGGTGCAAACATCGGCTTCCTCTTCTTCGCCATCGTAGCCAACAGCAATTGCCGCGATCTACAGAGACGGGCGGATCGGGGAGAAATCTGAATGCTCTTTTCCCTTTCAGGCCCTTCTTTTTCTTCGGGTTCAAGTGCGATCGTTTTCCCCGGTCGGTTCGGCACTCCATTGATAAGAGCTTTACAACAATCTACGGAGTTCACTCGATGCCGCGGGTCCTTCCTCGGCCTCGACGCCGTGCGGAGACCCCGGGCTCGATTTTCGGCTCCGGAAAAATTCTAATTTCATTGGGAATTTGGGAAAAAATGAACACTGGATGGTGGTGGAGATGAAGGTTGAAATCGAACTCACTGGCGTCAGGGAAGCCATGAAGGTGCTGGACCCAAAACTCGTCACGGCAGCCTCCCGGTCGGCTGTCAAAAAAGTCTCTGACCAGTGCCGGACGCATATCTCGAAGATGATACGTGACGAGTACAATATAAAGGCGAAGGACATCAATAAACGGCTGAAGGTGGCAACCAGGGCCCGTGGCGACGAGCTTGAAGCGGAGATCACGGGTCTCGGTCGAGGGCTCCCTCTCTCCGCTTTCGACGCCAGGCAGGAAGGGGTGCGGACAAGGAAGGGGGAGAGCCAATATACGAAAAAAGCGCAGCGCGCCGGCTGGGGTAAGGCTGGCGGGGTGGTGAGCGTGTTGGTCAAACATGCATCCGGCCGTAAGCCCGTCCGCACGGAACCAAAGGCGTTCCTGACCAGATTCAAGTCAGGGCATCTTGCGGTAGCACAACGGACGGGATCGAATCGTTTGCCTATAAAGGAGCTCCTGGGCCCCGGCATTGCGCTGCTGTTTGGCTCCAAGAGAATCATGGCGGCGGCGAAGGATTTTTCGAAACTGAAATTCCGGGAGATATTCGAGCGCGAACTGAAATGGAGAAGCCGCTAGCCTGTCCAAAATGTCACAGCACATCATTGCTGAAATGGGGCCTGGGCGCCTCCGGGCGGCAGAAATATCGATGCGCGCTGTGCCGCCGGCAGTTCGTTGCCGGATCTGATCATTTCCTGGAACCGGAGAAGAAGGCGGTCGTCATGCGGCTCATCGAGGCCGGCGTCGAGCCGGCCAAGATCCGGGAGGCGATCCCGGACATTTCGTTGCGGTGGGTCTACGAATTGCGCAGAAGGATGAAACGTGACCGACAGGGATGACGAGATCCGCAGGCAGGTCCAGGACAGAGTCGCCCAGGAGGCCGGAACGGCCCCTCCGGAGGAAGACTCGGAGCTGACCAGCCAGTTCATCCAGGAGTGCCTATTCGCCAACGAGCAGGGGGACGGCGTCCTTTATGCCACCCTGTTCCGCGATCGGTTCCTGTACTGCAAGAACACCATGGAGTGGTACGAGTGGCAGGGCCACTCCTGGAAACGCGACATCATGAACCGCTCGCTGGCCGCCGTCGAGCTGCTCGTCGAGCGCTACCTGGGCGAGTACAAGGCCCTGGGCGGGAAGATCTCCGACCTCACCGCGGAGGCGGAGGTCGACAACTCAAGGAAAATCAAGCGGCTCTCGGAGCTGCAGAAGCAGCTGCTGAAGCGGGTCAGCCAGCTGCGGGCGGACAAGCGCCGCACCGCGTGCCTGAAATTCTCGCACACGATCGACGACCCGCTGGCCATCACCGGGGAGGAGTTCGACAACAAGCCTATGCTGTTCCCATGCGCCAACGGGGTGATCGACCTCGAGACGGGCCGCCTGCACGACGGCCGCCCGGGCGACTTCCTGTCGCTCTCCAGCCCCGTGTCCTTTCTGGGCATCGACGCGCCTGCGCTGCTCTGGGAGAAGTCCATCCACGAGATCTTCGCCGGCAACGAGGACCTCATCGCCTACCTGCAGCGCCTGTTCGGCTACGCCATGACGGGCCTGGTGACGGAGAAGGTCTTCCCGGTCCTGTACGGCCGCACGGGGTGGAACGGCCGCAGCCTGATCGTCGAGACGATCTCGAAGATCTTGGGCGACATGGCCGGCCCGATCGCCGCCGAGATGCTGCTCTCGACGAAGTACACGAAGAGCGCCGCGGGCCCCTCGCCGGACATCATGAGCCTCAAGGGGATCCGGATGGCCTTCGCCTCCGAGGTGGACGAGGGCCACCGCTTCAGCGCGTCGAAGATCAAGTGGCTCACGGGGAAGGACTCGCTCGTCGGCCGCAACCCGCACGACAAATACCAGACCCGCTTCAACCCGACGCACAAGCTCTTCCTGATGACCAACACGCAGCCCCAGGCCCCGCCGAACGACAAGGCCTTCTGGGAGCGGCTGCACCTGATCCCCTTCACCATCAGCTTCGTGACCCGGGATCCCCAGGAGAGCTACGAGCGGCCGGCCATCAAGGACCTGGACCAGCAGGTCCTGAAGGAGGCCCCGGGGATCCTGGCGTGGCTCGTGCGCGGCTGCCTTCTCTACCAGAAGCACGGCCTCAAGCCGCCCAAGGAGGTCACGGAGGCCACCGAGCTGTACCGACGCAACGAGGATCTCCTGGCCGACTTCATCGACGAGTGTTGCGTCCGCGAGCCCGGGGCCAAGGCGAAGAGCTCGTCGCTCTACGCCCGCTTCGTGGACTGGTATCACGACAACATCGGCAAGAACGAGCCCAGCGGCACCTGGTTCGGAAAACAGCTCTCGCAGAAGTACGAGAAGAACAAGTCCGAGGGCGTCGTCATGTATCACGGCATCGCCCTGGCCGGCAATCAGGGAGGGTTGGAGGGTTAATATGGGTTTTCTGTTGTTTTTTGAAAAATCGCAAAAAAAAGAAGAAAGGGTAAAAAACCCTCCCTGTATCTACAACCCTCCCCAACCCTCCAGAAACTATCCCTGTTATCAGGGCTCTGCCGACATGGATTCAAGGTGCCGGTTTTATTCGGGGATCGACGTGGATGGATGGCATCAAAATTTGGAGAGGGAGGGTTGGAGCGTTTTTCAACCTTTTACCCGGCTAACTGTTTTTGAAAAAGTTTCGTGCGATTAAATAGTGAAAAATCTCTCCAACCCTCCCCAAAGGCTACTTTCCAGGGGGGAACTATAAAATAGAATCATTATTATTGGAATGAAATTAAATAGTTATAAAAAAGGAAAAAAGAGGGAGGGTTTGAAAAGGGGAAGCCGATGAAAAACGTCCTGGAGCTGGCCGGCAAGCGGGTGCAACTTCGCAAGGCCGCTTCCACCCACGGCGGGGAGTGGCAGGGCCCATGCCCGGGCTGCGGCGGGAAGGACCGCTTTCACGTCTGGCCGAACCAGCGCGAGGGCGGAAGCTACTGGTGCCGGCCCGGGAAGGGCTGCGGGAAGTACGGCGACAACATCCAGTTTCTGATCGATTTCGAGGGCATGACCTTCCGGCAGGCCTGCAACGAGCTCCGGATCAATGTGCCCGAGCGGCCGGCCGGGTGGCGTCCGGACGTGCCGAGGCCGAAGCCGGCGTTCAACCCGGAGACATCCGCGGCCCCCGGCGAGATCTGGCAGGAGCGCGCCGAGACATTCATTGCCTGGGCCCAGGGGCATCTCGAGAAGAACGCCGAGGCCCTCGCCTGGCTGGCGGCCCGTGGCATCGACGCCGGCACCGCGGCCGACTACCGCCTCGGGTGGAACCCCGGCGAGGACGGCAGGGACATCTACCGGGCCCGCAGCGCTTGGGGCCTTGCAGAGGAGCGCCGCGACGACGGCAAGCCAAAGGCGCTCTGGATCCCCGTGGGGCTTGTAATCCCCTACATCCGCGACGGGGTCATCCATCGAATACGGATCCGCCGCCCCGAGGCCGATCGCCGGTATATCGTCCTGCCGGGATCCTCGAAGTCCGTCATGCTTCTGGGCAGGGATCGCCGCGCATTCGTCGTTGTCGAAAGCGAGCTGGATGCCATTGCCGTGATGGCCAACAACCGGCTCGCCGGCGCCGTGGGGCTGGGTTCGGTCTCTGCCAAGCCGGACGCCGAGGCCGTCGAGGTCCTCCGCGGGGCCCTGCAGATCCTCGTTTCGATCGATTACGACGATCCGGGTGCGAAGGCCACAGCTTGGTGGAAGGAACACTTCGGCCGCTGCGACCGCTGGCCCGTGCCCCAGGGGAAGGACCCCGGCGAGGCGTTCGCGATGGGGACGGACCTTGACCGGTGGATTCGGGCAGGGCTGCCGCCGGCGCTGACCATCGAGGAACCAGCCGCGAAGAAAGCCGCGGCGCCCGAGAGGAAAGGGACCGCCGGAGAGACAAGTCCGACATCCGGCGGGATCCTCTCGGCCCAGCTTCCGGCGGCGGTGATGGAGCTGCGCGAGCTGCTGCGCAAGAACCCGGGCGTGCGCATCATCAACACGCCGGAGCGATTCGCCGTCCTGCGGGACGGCAAGTACGTCGGCGGGCGGATCAACCACCTGGTCTTTCAGGACCCGCAGGTGCGGGACTACATCCTGGGGCACCCGGCCGGCGAGATCAGCTGGGAGAACCTGATCCCATGACGGACAATACGCAAGAGTCCCCGGAGAGATGTTTCGACAACGTCGACGAGGTGATCGAATATCTCGCCGCCTGCGGCTGGGTTGCAAGGAAGTCGACGGTTTACCGGCACCGCAAGGAGGGAAAGTTCTTTCCGAAGGAGAACGGGCAGTTTCGCCAGAAGGACGTCGACCGCTACGCCCGCACTTGGCTGAAGCGCCAGTCCACGGGCCGCAAGGTGAAGGACCGGCTCGACGAGCTGCAGGAAAAGAAGCTCCTCGAGGAATACGAAGAGCAGAAGGAAAAAACGAGAAAAATAAAGCGGCAGAACGACGTCGAGGAAGGGAAGCTCATCGACCGCGCAGACGTCGAGAAGTGGCTGGCCGGGCGGGCGGGGATCCTCGAGGCGGGGCTGAAGCACTGGATCCAGAGCCGGGCGGCCGACTGGGTCCGGATGACCGGCGGGGACCTGAAGGGGGTGGGCGAGCTAATCAACGCGATGATCCGGGACCTGGACGAGCACATCAACGGCTACGCCGCGGCGAAGGAGTTCGACCTGGTGATCGAGGGGGAAGAGGAAGAAGGGCCGCTGGCGCAAACGGAGGAACAATAAACATGCCCATCCCCATCCACATCGACCGATCGCGTCCCTGGCTGCCGGAGGCTCTCCGGGAGGCCGCCGGCACGGTGCGCCTGCGCATCGTCTTCAGCGAGCCCGAGAAGAAGGTCTTCCGCAAGCACAAGCGGATCCCCGTGAGCCGCTGGGCCGAGCGCTACCGCTACGTGACCATGTCGGTCCTGCCCGGGCGCTGGAAGAACGAGGTGACGCCCTACCTGGCCGGCATCATGGATGCCGCGTGGTTCCCGTCGGTGCAGACGACCATCCTGTGCAAGTCGCCCCAGGTGGGCGGCACCGAGGCCATCCTCAACTGCCTGGCCTACGCCATCGACCGCGACCCGGGCCCCGCCCTGTGCATCTACCCTGACGAGCTGACGGGCAAAGAGAACAGCCAGGACCGCATCCAGCCCATGATCAAGGGCAGCCCCCGGCTGCGGGGCTACCTGACGGGCATCGACGACGACAGTTCGTCGCTGCGGATCAACCTGCAGCACATGCCCATCTACATCGCCTGGGCCCGCTCGGCGGCGCGGCTGGCGAACAAGCCGATCCGCTACCTGCTCTTCGATGAGGTCGACAAGTACGTCGACACGGCCGGCAAGAAGGAGACCGACCCGATCTCCCTGGGCGAGGCCCGCACGATCACCTACCGCTACAACCGCAAGGTCTGGAAGATCTCCACGCCCACGACGGAGACGGGCAACATATGGAAAGCGCTCACCACGGAGGCGCAGCTCGTCTTCGACTACTGGGTGCGCTGCCCCGCGTGCGGCGCCGACCAGAAGATGGAGTTCCGGCAAATCAAGTGGCCCCGGGCCGCCGAGCCGGGGCCGGACGGGAAGATCCACTCCGAAGACCCCGCCGCGATCGAGGCCGGGCGGCTCGCATGGTACGAGTGCCCGCACTGCCTGGCGGCCTGGAACGACTACGAGCGCGACGCGGCCGTGCGCGCCGGCGGCTGGCGGGAGCGCGTTTCGGGGCTGAAGCTCTTCGAGGCCCTGCGGGCCCGGCGCCCGATGAAGATCGGCTTCCACCTGCCGTCGTGGCTCTCGCCCTTCGTGTCGCTCTCGGAGGTGGCCGCGGCGTTTCTGCGGGGTCTGGCCGACATCAACAAGTTCAAGGACTTTCACAACAAGCACCTGGCCGAGCCCTGGAAGCTCACCGTCCTCTCGGGCAGCGAGGAGACGATCCTGGCGGCCCGCTGCCCGCTGCCGGCGCAGACGGCGCCCGAGGAGACCCTGCTGCTTACCTGCGGGGTGGACGTGCAGAAGAACGGCTTCTGGTTCGTCGTGAAGGCCTGGGCCGCCACGGGCACGAGCTGGACGATCCACTACGGGTTCCTGGCGACGTGGGCCGAGCTGGAGAAGCTGATCTTCGAGACGGTCTACCCCGTGGCCGACACGGGCCGCACCGCGCGGATCTTCCGGGTCTGCATCGACACGGGCGGCGGCGAGAAGTTCGAGGACATGACGATGACCGACGAGACCTATCTCTGGGTGCTCCGGCACCGGGGCCGCGGCGGCGTGGCGCTCTGGGGCACCAAGGGCGCCAGCTCGGCCATGCCCGGCATGCTCAAGCTCGGCGCCGAGGTCCTCATGACCTCCCGGGGCAAGAAGCTGCCGGCCGGGCTGCGGGTGCTCTCCGTCGACACGACGAAGGCCAAGGACCAGTTCCACTACCGGCTGCAGCTGGCGGCCGGCCCCGATACGCGGGAGCTGCCCGGGGCCACGTTCCTGCACGCCGGCACGGGGTCGGACTACGCGGCGCAGATCCTGGCCGAGGAGAAGCAGCGCAACGAGAAGGGGCACGAGGAGTGGGTGAACGTCCACCAGCGGCCCAACCACCTGCTGGACGCCGAGATCCTGGCGGCGGCCTGCGTGGAGATGGAGTTCCCGGGAGGCGGCCTGCGGCTGATCGCCGACGCGATGAAGGCGCAGGGCCAGGGGCGAAGGGTCATCAGTTCAGGAATCAACAGGGAGGAGAGGCGATGAGCGCAGAGAATCAAAGCAAAGTCATCAAGGGTAGAGATCGCATTTGTAGGGCCTATCAATTTGGTAAGGTCACGTTCTACTGGCTGCTTACCAAAGACAGTTGCCCCATCAAAAAGATCAACGGCGAGTACTGGGTTCATGTGGATGACTTTGATGCGTTCATCCGCACCATGATAAACGATGCCCCAGAAGCAGGTGAAAAATAATGTCAACATCCTTATTGGTCCGTGCGCTGTTTTTTTGCGTCCGTTTCTGTCCGTTTCCGTCCCGCCCGATTTCCCCGTGCTAGGCTCCCCCTCGAAACGTCTCTCTCTGTCATCTACCTCTCTCCACGCGGGGGCCGGCCTGGTCAGCCGGCCCCCGCACAAAAAAAGGAGCGCATGGCAGGCATCACCCTCGCACAGGCCGAAGCGCAGCTGGCCCTCTGGATCGCGGCCGACACGGCCGTCGCCACGGGCCAGTCCTACTCCGTGGGCGGCCGCCAGCTCACGCGGGCCGACGCCGCCGAGATCCGCAACAACATCATCTTCTGGGACAGCCAGGTCCGGAAGCTCTCGTCCTCCGAGACCTCGGGCGGGCGGATCATCATCCGGGGAGGGACGCCGGTATGAAGGAGATCACCGTGCGCGGCCAAACGATCCGGGAAAACGCCGTCGACCGCGTCGTCTCCTACTTCGCCCCGGAGCGGGCCCTGCGGCGGCTGCAGTCGCGGGCCGTCATGTCCGTGCTGGGCAGCTGGCCGGGCGCCTCGTACTCGCGCCGGCAGACCTCGCAGTGGAAGCCCTGGGCGTGGGACGCCGACACGGACATCGTCTTCGACCTCAACACCCTGCGCTCGCGCAGCCGCGACCTGGTGCGGGGCAACCCCCTGGCCGGCGGCGCCATCGAGACCAACCAGGTCAACGTGGTCGGCCCCGGCCTCTCCCTGCAGGCCCGCCTGAACCGCGACATCCTGACCCTCACCGACGAGCAGGCCGACGCCTGGGAGGCCGCGGCCGAGCTGGAGTGGAAGCTCTTCTTCGAGAGCCGCGAGGTGGACTGCGCGCGGACCCTCAACGGCAACGAGATCGCCAACCTCGTCTTCCGCTCGACCCTCGAGTCGGGCGACTGCTTCACGAACCTGCCGCGCTTTGCCCGCGGCGCAACGCCCTACCGGCTGCGCCTGCAGGTCATCGAGGCCGACCGGGTAAGCAACGAGGACGGCAAGGCCGACCGGTTCGGCCTCGTCCAGGGCGTCGAGAAGGACGACAACGGCGCCCCCGTGCGCTACCACATCCAGGACCAGCACCCCGGCATGATGCTGCCCGGCTCGGCGGCGAAGCGCACCTGGACGAAGATCGACGCCTGGGGGGCGAAGACGGGCCTGCCCAACATCCTGCACCACTTCCGCCCGCGCCGGCCCGGCCAGACGCGCGGCGTGCCGTACCTCGCCCCGGTCATCGAGCAGCTCAAGATGATCGACCGCTACAGCGAGGCCGAGCTGATGGCCGCCGTCATCTCCTCCATGTTCACCGTCTTCATCAAGAGCGGCACGGGCGAGATGCCCATGCCCATGCAGCCCACGACGGAGACGGGGGCCTCCGCGTCGGACACGGATCTCAAGCTGGCCGCCGGCGCGATCGTGGGGCTGCGGCCCGGCGAGGACATCGAGGTGGCCGACCCGAAGCGGCCCAACTCCGCCTTCGACCCCTTCTTCCTGGCCATCACGCGCCAGATCGGCATTGCCCTGGGGATCCCCTACGAGGTGCTCATCAAGCACTTCACCTCGAGCTACAGCGCCGCCCGCGCGGCCCTGCTGGATGCCTGGAAGCACTTCACCACCTGGCGCACCTGGCTCGTCTCGAGCTTCTACCAGCCCGTCTACGAGGTCTTCCTCTACGAGGCGATTGCCTCGGGGAGGCTGGCGGCCCCGGGTTTCTTCGCCGATCCGCTCGTGCGGATGGCCTACTGCGGGGCCCGGTGGATCGGTCCCTCGCCGGGGCAGATCAACCCCACCGACGAGGTCTCGGCAGCCGAGAAGCGCATCGGGCTTGCCCTGTCGACGCGGGCCGAGGAGACGGCGGCGCTCACGGGCGGGGACTTCGAGACGAACCTGCGGCAGATCCGCAAGGAGAAGGCGGCCCTGGAGAAGGCGGGCATCCCCTGGGCGCCCGCCGCGAAGGCCGCAACCGAAAAGCCCGGAAGCGAAGAGGACGAGGACGTCGAGGAGAGGAGAAGCAAAAAGAGGGAGGAGAGGCCATGAAGATCCTCGACATCGTGACATCGCCCTGGGCCATCATGCCCGAGAAGCTCGTCGAGCTGCAGGAGATCTACATCACCCACCTGCGGGGCGAGAAGATCGACCTGGCCTCCGTCGAGGCCCGGCTGGGGCGGCCCCTGAACAACGAGCCCAGGCCCTACGAGGTGACGGACGGCGTGGCGGTGCTGGCCGTCGACGGCGTGATTTCGAAGCGCATGAACATCTTCCAGAAGATCTCCGGCGGCGTCAGCTCGGAGCTCGTGCGCCGCGACTTCGCGGCGGCCATGGCCGACCCCGAGGTCCACTCGATCGTGCTCTACATCGACAGCCCCGGCGGGGCCGTGGACGGCACCCAGGAGCTGGCCCGCGAGATCCACGCGGCCCGCGGCCAGGGCAAGAACCTCGTCGCCTTCTCCGACGGCCTGATGGCCTCGGCCGCCTACTGGATCGGGGCCCAGGCGCACCGGGCCTACATCTCTGGCGACACGGTCACCGTGGGCTCGATCGGCGTGGTGGCCCGGCACATCGACGTCTCCCGCTACGAGGAGAAGATCGGCGTGAAGACCACGGAGATCACCGCGGGGCGCTACAAGCGCGCCGCCAGCGAGTACGAGCCCCTCACCGAGACGGGCCGGCGCACGATCCAAGAGATGCTCGACCACATTTACAACGCCTTCCTGGCCGACGTGGCGCGGGCACGCCCGCAGCTCTCGATCGAGCCCGTGAAGACCGGCAAAGAGGAGACGATCCCCTGGGCCGACGGGCGCCTCTTCCTGGGCAGGCAGGCCATCGAAGCCGGCCTGGTGGACGGTGTTTCCACCCTGGCCGCTGTCATATCCGACCTTTCAACCGAACCTTCCCGGTGGCTGGCGAGGGACGCCTGGATCCGGGCAACGAACTGCAGGAGGTAACACAGATGGAAAAAACGGAATTCACGGCCGAGACCTTCAAGGCCGCCTTCCCCGAGATCCACGAGGAGATCCGCCGCGCCGGGTTCGACGCGGGCGTCGCCGAGGGGCTGAAGACGGGGCGCGAAGAGGGCCGGGAAGCAGGCGCGGAAGCCGAGCGCGGGCGCATCAAAAGCGTCCTGGGGAAGGTGATCCCCGGACACGAGGCGCTCGTCAACGAGCTGGCCTTCGACGGCAAGACGACGGGCCCCGAGGCGGCGGAGAAGATCCTCGAGGCCGAGGCGGCGCTGCGCAAGACGAAGCGGGAGAGCTTCGTGGAAGACGCGCCGAAACCGGCGAAGGACGCCGCGGCCCCCGAGAAGGAAGACCCCGAGGCCGAGCTGGAGAAGCTGCCCCTCGAGCAGCAGGCGAAGATCCGGTGGGATCGCAGCCCGGAGCTGCGCGAGGAGTTCAAGATGGGCGGATTTGCGGCCTACCTCTCTTTCGAGAAGAACAAAGGGAAGGTCCGGAGCTGGGAGCAGCCGCCGGCCTAAACGCAACCACAATCAACGCCAGGAGGTACGAAAAACATGGCACTTACAGCAGACACCCCCCGGGCCTACGAGCTCGGAGACATTGGAGCCTATCCTGTTCTGGCATTGACGAAGATCTACGAGGGCGCGGCCGTCGGCCTCTCCTCGGGATACGCCCGCGGCCTTGTCGACGGCGACCGCTTTGTGGGATTCGCCATCGAGCAGGCCGACAACTCGGCCGTGGCGGTGAACGGCGCCATCGACGTGAAGGTCCGCACGAAGGGCAAAATGGAGGTCACCCTCGCGAGCGTGGCCGTCACCGACGTGGGCTCGAAGGTCTACGTCTCCGACGACGGCACCTTCTCCCTGACAGCGTCGCCGGGCGAGCTGGTCGGGCACGTCTATCGGTATGTGAAGACCAACACTTGCGTCATCGAGTTCTACCAGACGGGCGCCTAGGCCCCACGACACCCAGGAGGTAACGAAACATGGGAGCAACCGGAATCGGAAGGCGAGACATCATCGGGACCTTCTTCGCGAAGGTCGAGGAATATTCCACAACGGGCTGGGGTGATCTCGTGGCCCGCACGTTCAACTCCGACCAGGCGTCGGAAATCTACAAGTGGCTCGGCATGCCCCCGGCCATGCGCGAGTGGCGCGGCGGCCGCCAGGCCAAGGGCATCCGGGAAGACGGCGTGACGATCGTGAACAAGACCTGGGAAGCCACCCTGGGCCTGCCGGTCGACTGGATCCGCCGCGACAAGACCGGCCAGATCAACATCCGGATCTCGGAGCTGGCCCAGCAGGCCGTCAACTTCAAGGCCGAGCTGCTGAGCCTCTTCATCGACAACGGCGGAGGGAGCACCTACGGCCTCTGCTACGACGGGCAGTACTTCTTCGACACCGACCACTCGACGGGCAACTCGGGGACGCAGACGAACCACCTGGTGGCCTCGGACGCCGCCAGCCTCAACGTGGGCACCGCCACGGCCCCGACGACCGCGGAGCTCAACGCCGCCATCGGCAGCGTCATCCAGCACATGTTCGGCTTCAAGGACGACAACGGCAAGCCGATGAACGCGAACGCCAAGTCGTTCCTGGTCATGCTGCCGACCAACATGCTCAACGCCGGCGTCAACGCCGTGGCCTCCCCCATCGTCTACTCGTCATCGGGCAGCTACCCGAACGCCCTGACGGTCGCCGAGACGGCGATCGGCTTCAATGTCCGGGCCGTCGTCAACCCGCTCCTGACCGACACGGACGCCTTCGTGGTCTTCCGCACCGACGCCCCGGCCTCCGCCCTCATCTTCCAGGAGGAGGAAGGGATCACGATCTCCGCCATCGCCGAGGGATCGGAGCACGAGTTCAAAAACAACGAGCACCTCTACGGTGCGAAGCGGATCTGCAATGCGGGCTACGGCTACTGGCAGTACGCCTGCAAGGCGACCCTGAGCTAGTCAAGGCTCACAAGTGACCGGGAGCCCTCCCGGTCGTCGAGGGCCGGGAGGGCTTTTTTCAGCGAGGAGAGAACCATGGCCGTCTTCCAGCTCATCTTCCGGGAGCCCTGGCCCCTGGGGCAGGAGCTCCACCCGCCGGGCGAGATCGTCCTCGAGGGCGAGTGCCGGATCCCGAACGCCACCCCCGACAAGATCGAGAAGGCGATCCGCTTCAACGCGATCCAGATCCGCGAGGTCCCCGCGCCGAGCTACAGCGACACGGCGGCGGACGCGCCCGCGGCAGCCAGGCGGAGGAAACCGAAATGAAGGACCGCCTCGTCGTCATGGGATCGGCCCCCTGCCTGGAGACGGACATGATCCGCCTGCTGGGCGGCGCCATGGACGTCGCGGACTGGGACTTCCTGGCCGTGGGCCTGGACTGCGCCGACCGCTACCTGGGACGCATCGAGCACGCCGCGAGCTACCACCCCAAGGAGTTCCCCCAGTTCCGCGAGCGCCGCGCGAAGGCGGGCGGGAACCTGGACTACCGGCAGCATTCCCACGGGGCCGTCTCCGGCCTCGAGATCCGGGTCTGGCCCTACTTCTCCCCGTCGGGATCCTCGACGATGCTGGGCGTCGAGGTGGGCCTGGGGCTGGGCTACGCGAAGATCGTGGTCTGCGGGGCCCCGCTCGACGAGAAGGGCTACCGGCGCTTTCAGGAGGGCTGGAAAGTGCGCCTTCCCGCGATCAAGGACAAGACGCGCGCCATGAGCGGCTTCCCCCGCGAGCTGCTCGGCGAGCCGACGAAGGAGTGGCTGGGTGTGTAGGGACCTTCTCATCCTGGGATCCGCCCCGTGCCTCGGCGAGGACCTCGCGAGGATTCCCGCGCCGGAGCGCTACGACGTCATGGCGATCGGCCTGGACGCCGTGGACCGCTGCGCCCTGCCGCTGAAGTACGTCGCCACGAACCACCCCGAGGACATCGAGCCCATCCGCCTGCGCCGAGCCCGGTTCGGCGGGAACCTGGACTACCGGCTCGTCTGCTACCGGCAGGCCCCCGGCGCGGACATCGTCCAGCCCCTGGGGCCCGTTTCGGGCTCCTCGGCCATCCTGGGGGCGATCGCCGGCATCACGATGGGCTACCGGAAGATCGTCCTCTGCGGCTGCCCGCTCACGGGCAACGCCCCCGAGGGGAACCCCTACGAGGCCTTCCGGCCCGGCTGGGAAGCCGAGGCCGGGCGCGTGAAGGGCCGCGTCTTCTCCATGAGCGGCTGGACGCGGGAGTTCCTGGGCGGCCCCGAGGAGATCACCGTGGGGGCCGTCTGGGACGGATCCGAGTACTACGGCCCCGACTACGTCAACCGGCTCTACGCCTCGGTTGCGCGCAACACGACGGCGCCCTTCGACTTCGTCCTGTACGCGGGGCCCTGGGTGCACGACAGGCTCGCGGCGCTCGACCCCCGGATCCGCGTCGTCCACATCGGCCTGCCCTACTGGTGGAGCGCCATGTACTTCTGGAGGCCCGAGCCCCCGGGCGTGAACACGAAGGACGTCCTCTACCTCGACCTCGACCAGGTGATCACGGGGGACCTCGACCCGATCCTCCGCTTCCCGTCGGATCACGCCTACATGAAGGACTACCCGGCGGATGCCTGCCCGCCCGGGCGCGAGGCGCACGCCTGCGCCTCGACGGCGCTCATCCGCAACGGCGCGGGGGCCCTCGTCTGGGAGGAGTACGTGAAGGCCGGGATGCCGCAGTGGAACCCCCTGGAGGCGAAACCCGGCCGCCCGATGCCCATGGCCGTGCAGACCGTGCTCAACGAGCCGCAATACGGCGCGCGGTTCGACACCTTCCCCGAGGACTGGGTGGTCTCCTACCGGATCTGGGCGAAGCGCAAGGGCATCGGCGGGACGAAGATCGTGGCCTTCCACGGGAGGCCCAAGCCCCACGAGGTGGACGACGACTGGGTGAAGGAGAACTGGCGATGATGGACCCGTTGCGGGGATACGGCAAAATCGGGGCGAACGTGCGGATCTACCCCCTGGCGCGCCTCGTGCTGCGCGAGGGCATCGAGATCGGCTCGAACGTCATCATCGACGACTTTGCCTTCATCGTGGGCGGCAAGCCCGGGGATCCCCCGGTGCGGATCGGCGACTACGTCCACATCGCCAGCCACACGAGCTTCACCGGCGGCGGCGAGCTTGTCCTGGGGGACTTCACGTCCTACGGGTCCGGCACGAAGATCGTCACGGGCTCCGAGCACTTCACCGAGGGGGACTGCCTGACGAACCCCTCCGTGCCGGCGCCCTTCCGCCGGGCCAAGCGCAGCTTCGTCCGGATCGGCAAGCACAGCATCCTGGGCCTCAATGTGACGGTCCTGCCTGGCGTGACGATCGGCGAGGGCTGCGCCGTGGGGGCCAACTCGCTCGTCATCCGGGATCTCGAGCCCTGGGGCGTCTACGCCGGCTCGCCGGCCCGGCGCATCGGGGAGCGGCCCAGCGAACGGATCTACCAGCTCGAGAAGGAACTGAGGGAGCAATGCAGCCGGTAGTCTCCATCATCTGCATGACCTACAACCACGAGGCCTTCATCGGGCAGGCCATGGGGGGCTTCCTTGCCCAGGTCGCGGATTTCCCCATCGAGGTGATCGTCCACGACGATGCCTCGACGGACAAAACGCCAGAGCTGCTGCGGGCCTGGGCCAGGGCGTACCCGGACGCGGTGTTTCCTCTTTTCCAACGCGAGAACCAGCTGAGCAAGACGGGCGTCTATCCCATCGTCCACGCCTACGAGGCCGCCCGCGGGAAGTACATCGCGCTGTGCGACGGCGACGACTACTGGACGGACCCCTGGAAGCTGCAGCGGCAGGTGGATTTCATGGAGGCCAACCCGGAGCACGCCATGTGCCACCACGACTACCTGATCCTCGACCAGGGCGGCCTGCGCCTCCCGGACTCGCAGGCCCCCCGGGACTTCACGGGCGACGAGCTCGTGGGCCTCTCGCTGGTCGGCTACGGCATCGGCTGCTGCACGAAGCTCTTCCGCAACTTCTACGCCGAGGCGAGGAAGGATTTCA
>Ga0209096_1002805_pt1 | contig 16163 bp, 14 predicted proteins | sample AD_UKC034_MetaG_FD_184407 | JGI IMG/M metagenome (GOLD analysis project Ga0209096, IMG submission 184407) | Active sludge microbial communities of municipal wastewater-treating anaerobic digesters from USA - AD_UKC034_MetaG (SPAdes) (version 2) | ecosystem: Engineered > Bioreactor > Anaerobic >... | reverse complement strand
GGCATTCTGGAGATCAAGCCGGCTATGTGAGTTCACATCATAAAAATGGCGCACGCTGTTGGTTGCGCCAAAGAGCAATTGCTCCACATCTGCCAGCGACGGCGCCGGATGGTCGGGGCGATGCGGATCCCAGCAGATGGTCAAAAGATGCCGTTCTCCGTTAGCCGGCACGAGTCCGGCAAACAGACCATTCATGTCGGGACAGGGCGCCCGGAAAGCGATAACAGTCAAGTTGCGGTCGCCGACGTAGGCTGTGCCGCCGGCGTCCACCTTCCATTGCAGAACAATCTGATGGGCGCCGCCGGACACTCCGCGGCTGATGAAATGAAAACTGCAGACCCCATCAAAATAAACAGCGGTTAAAACCACATCTGAAGGAGATACCGGTTGGCCATCGATCAGAGCTCGCACAAACATTCTCTTGTCATTGAACGTATAGGCTTCAGCGGAGAAAGCGATGCAGAGTTGACTGTTCTCGGGAATCGTCACATTTGCGCTCATTCCAGGAATATCGACAAACGATGAAGATTCGATCGAAACACTCGGCCCGCTTGGTGCGCTCACACTGGCAATCATCCCTTCACCTGCCTGGCGGGCTATCGGTTTTGCGTGACCCACCGTCAGGGTGCGATCGCCGAGAAACCCGGTTGCCCCGCTGTCGACATACCATTGCGTTTGCACGGTGTGGTTGCCGGCCGCCAGGCTGGGAGCGCAAAAGGTAAAGGATCGGGTTCCATAGAAAGGACTGGCACAAAAGACCACATCGCTGGGCTGGACTGGTTGACCATCGACAAGCGCGCGAACAAACATGCGTTTGCCTGCTGTAACCTCAGCTTCTGCATTGAGGGTGATGAAAAGATCGCTTGCCTGTAACAGCTCAACCGTCGTGTTCATATGAGGAATATCCTGAAAACTGCTGAGGGTGGTACTCACGTCCGGCCCGCTGGGAGCGGCGATTGTCTGGATATGATTGGGCGCCGTGGCGATCCACAGGGAGCGGTCGCCGAATTGCGCCAGTCCGCCGCTATCCACTTTATATTGGATCACGGCTTCGTGCTGTCCGCCTCCGACCTCAGCGCTGAATTGAAAAGTATGGGTGCTGCGAAAATTGCCGTTGACCAGAATGACATCCGAAGGGGAAGCGACCTCCCCATCGATGAGCGCGCGCACAAACATGCGGGTGTTTCCGGTGGTGTAGCATTCCGCCGACACGCTGATGCACACATTGCCGGGTGCATACTGAAAGAACGTCAGCGAAAGCCCGGGCACATCGACAAAAAAAGTGGTCGCAATGCCGACCTGGGGTCCGCTGGGCGGTGCGGTGACGTAAAGGTAACCCATGGAAAAAGACAACGGTGCGCACAAAAGCGATATGCCGGCGATCAGTAACGCCATCTTATTTGTCCTCATAGCCGATCCTTTCATTTTGGAGTCGAGTGTTTCTTAAAAAGGGGAGCGCGGATTTTCATCGAACAGAGATCCGGTGTTGCCTTTTCTTTGCATCCACAATGGCGCGGATCGGACCCGATGGGAGAATGGCTGAAAATGGAATGGATACGATTTCACGCTTAACGGAACCAACCCATCTCACTGCGGTGCGAGATCCCTCTTTTTCGGTTTTGCATTCGATCAGCCCGGATCCGGCTGTTGAGATGATCTCTGCAAGGTTGCGGTCAGGTCCGTGATGGGTGCGATAGCCATTTGGCTCAGGAAAAGCTTTGCGCGGTTGACAGGCACCGTTTTCGGTGCCAGGGCAATGTGTGTGCCTTGATCGGCGAGGAATGGGAACCGCTGAGCAATCGGTGTTCGAATATAAAAAAAGGCACAACATATCTTTCCTCTGGATCGATACATCATGCCTTCATATGCAGACAATGGCTGTTCCCGGCAAGCCATGCGGGGTTCAATCAAGTATAATCGAAAAACCGACACAACGCAAGGGCAAACTTTGTTTCGCAGGCGTTTCGATTCTGTTTACGTGTTTTGTAAAAAAATAAGCCAACAGCGCCGGAAGAGCATTTCGAATTGCGAATATCGAATTTCGAATTTAAAAGAGTATTTCGTAGAGCGAATTGTGGAGAAGAGCATTTCGAATGTTGAATGTCGAATGTCGAATTTAAAAGAGCATTTCGTAGAGCGGATTGGGGAGAAAAGCATTTCGAATAGCGGATTGCGGAGAAAAGCATTTCGAATAGCGGATTGCGGAGAAGGGCCACTCAGATTTCGCATTTCGAAATTCGAATTTCGAAATGTTTTTCACAATTCGACATCCGAAATGCTTTTTTTTCTTCCCAAATCCGAAATTCGACATCCGAAATGCTCTTTCCAATGCTCTTCGCATTTCGAATTGCGAAATCCAAAATTCGAAATTCGAAATCCGAAATCCGAAATGCTTTTCAAATGCCTTCCAGCTGCTGCATGAAAAGTTCTTTTCCCCAGGCGCGCAGCCCTTCCTGTTCCCTTGCAGGCAAAAACCGCTGCACATCATTTCTGACAACCGTCCAGTCAATAGGAGCGATCGCTTTTGCAAGTTGATCATGGAGCCACGCGCGTGTAACCTGAATCGGTTGTCCCGCCCAGGGTCCTTGCTGCTGCAGGGCGTTCTGCAAAAGGAGCAAATCAGGTTGGATTCCACGGGCGCTGTACCAGAGAAAATCGTACCAATCGCGACCTTTTGCATACGGGCGGCAGAGCAGGGCGTGCAATTTGAGAGCGAATCCGGATTCCAGAGTCTGTATTGTTACCGGCAGAGTCACCGGGAAAGTGATAAAACGGGTTGTAAAACTGGAGCCTTCGGGAGGATTGGTGTCGATCTCCAGTTTGATGCGGATTTTACGAAATTGGCGGCGCTCGAACGGCAGATTCATGATCAAAATTTTGCTGATCGAATCGTTTTTGAGAAAGGCTTTCTGCACGGCAATCCCGGCGCGAGATTTTTCCTGGACCTCGAGGAGGATTCCCTCCCCGGCGCAATCCTTTTGTACGGACTCGAGATAGCGCTGCCAGCGAAAAGCAGGATTGGCTTGCTTGAGCAAGAAGTCAAGATCCTCGGAAAAGCGATTCATGCCATAGAGGATCCGCAGACAGGTCCCGCCGTGGAAAACAGCTTGCTGGAACAGGCCGGCGCGAGAAAGCCCTGCCAGTACATATTGCTGCAGGATTTCCTGCAAAGCGTTTTCTTGCTCGATGGCATTGGACGGTGCATAGTAAGCCAAACGAGAGCTCAATATTCTATCCAGCATTTCCCACTGCTCCTTTTAATCGCTGCAGATAGGATCGCACACGAAGACTGCGCAAACTCGACAGAATGTCATCCAGTCCGGCAAAAGAGATCTGGTGCAAATCCTCTTCTTCGATGCGCAGCGATTCGGTGAGGTAGGACAATCCATCGTTTTGCCAGGTGATGGAGTGGTTCAAATAAACCATGTCTGTGATCGCTCGCAGAGGCGTGGCGATAAAGGTCCAACAATCATGATTGATTTGAACAGATTCGACACCGGCCCGCGGCATCTGCAGAGGCACGCGTTGAAAGCTAAAAACACCCAGCGGTGTGGTAAAGGTGCGGCTGCGTTCACTGGTTACGCTGCTTGTTTGGTAGACCGCTTCGGGAATGAGGTGATGCCAGGCCAAGGCGGATTCCAGACTGATGTGCGAGGGGTAGTGCAACAAAGCGGCGATCTGAAAAGGGTGCGGTTCGGATTTGCGATAGCGGCCATCGAGCACAAAAAGTCCGGGTTTTAGACGCAGAATCTCTCCGGCTTGCAGGGCGCGATGCACCAGCAGATTGCGCGCGCCTGTGGTGGCGTCCGGAAACAGATTGACGATGACCGTCGCATCGAAGAGGCCGCCCGGCGGCGCGAGATGAAAGACTTTTTCAGTCAGGGTTTGCATTTATGTTTATAACTTACGGAAATCGTAAGCTAAATGCAAGAATAAAGTCGATTGAGAGTTGGTGATCGGGTCAGCGGAGCAGCTTGCATTTTTAGTCTCATGCCCGGGCTCTGCCTGGGCAGGCAGCCTGCTGGCTCTGCCGGCGAATACAATCTCGTCTGAATCGATCAACAAACACCAAGCATTAAAAAAAGTCAACCTCGCTGTTCACATTTTTTACTTTTGCCTTTTGCCTTTTGCCTTTTACCTTTTAACTTTTCAATCCGCCTCCGGCCTCCTCGGCGCCGCGCCTGCCCAGCAGTCCGTTTCGTGTTAACACTATCAATCGGCGCGGCGGCCTGCGGGGTCCTACGGCGCCTCCGCGAGCCTGCTCGGCCGCAAGAACGGCGGCCTGCGGGGTCTCGCTCCGGGGAATTTAGGGAAGATGTAGGCCGACCAGCCTGGTCGGCCTACAAAAGCTGTCTACCCCGACCAGCGCTGCACGCCGCGTTGGCAGGCGAAGGTTTCGGTGGCTTCCGCCAAGGCATCGAATACAGGGTTTTCCCAGTTTTGCGCATGGACTGAGACGGGATTCCCGAGCAGAGTTTTTCCGATTTGATTAAAAAACCGAAGCGGATCTGCCTGCTGCAAAATCCGCCAGCAATGAATCAGATGATCGCGCCTTTTGAAGAGCAGATCAAGGGTGACGATCTTGTCGCGTTTTTGCAGATTGATTTTAGGATCGGTGGGCAGGAGATTCCACAGATCGTTGTTGTGCCAGATCGAAAAGGGGATGACATGATCGAGATCGAATTTGTGGGCAGACAATTTGCGATCGCTCCAGACGCAAGTCAAATCGGTTTGTCGGGAGAAAATATTTCTAGCTTCTCCAGTTGCCCTTTCAGCCACCGGGATCGTCATAAGACAAGCCAGGATGTCAGCGATTTCGACAGGTTGGGTGGCAAATGAACGGCTGAGCTCTGCCCAGCGCAGCAGGATCGCTTCGCCGATCCAGTGACCGACCAGGCACATCTCGCGCCAGATGCTGGCAGGAAAATATACGCGGCCGAAACCAAAGACGAGTTCAGTTGGAACCCGACAACAGATCAGTTTTTGTTTGCCGGAAAAAGCAAAAACCCGATCCACTCCCGCCAGCGAGCCGCCAGAATAAGTGATGGGTCCTTTGATGATGGTTTGTGCGATCAGCGTGGCCAGCTGCCCCAACAATCCTGCTTGTGCACCTGTCAGGCGACCGCTCTGGAACAGAGCAAAAAAGGCGTTTAACCCACCCGGTCTGAACGAATCGATAAACTGCCTGAACAACGGCCGGAACGCCAGGTTTTTTGCATGCGCGCCCACACGCATCTCCGGCAAATTCAGTTCAGAATCGATAATCGGCCAATAATAATAGATCCACTTTTCGACGATCAACCCCAGGGGAATGCTGACCAGATCGCCGGGATGCCAGGCTGCGTGGTGCAAGGATGTTTGGGCGATTTCGCAACAAGCGCGCAACAAAGCCAGCTTGTAGGTTGCTGTCTTTTTATCGCGATTGATGATGGATTCGATTTGGTCGACCGGCCGGGTGGCAATGCGGGATTCAAGCCGAAAAACCAGAACTGTCCAGATCAGATCCCTGCCCAGGCTGTCCGCATTTTCCTCGTGATGAAGCAGGTTGAATCCCAGGCGTTCGAAAAGCAGCTGGATTTGTCCGGCTTGCCGATCGGCAAAAAACCGCGGGTCTTCGGCTGTCGATTTTCTGCCGGGACAAAACGAGCAGAAAAAGATCCCGCCGCTGTTCAGCATGGTGCGGACCTGCCAGGCGAACTCGAACAGCTCGTTGTCGGCCAGGTGCATCAGAAATGCGATCGAAACGATGGCATCGAATCGCTCGTTGAGGAGATCGTTGCCGACATCCAGAGGAAATACCGCCTGGCGAAAGAGCGGCTGTTTTGCATCCGGCGGCGCCTGCTGTTGTGCGGCCAGCGCGATCAGCTTTTCGCTGCCATCGGTGGCAAGGACGTCGAGCTCAAGCTGCGAGGCCATGAACCGCGCATCGCGTCCGGAGCCGCAGCCGATTTCCAGCACGCGGCCTGCAGCGGGCAGCCACTGCCGCAGCAGGGCATGCAAAAACGCCGCATCCGCGGTTTCATAGCGGTAAAAAAAGCGGGAGGCGTGGAAGTTGTAATGCAGAAGGGTGGGGGAGTGCATCGATTTGCCCCTCATTATTGCAGGATATTTTTTCCTGAGGTGAGACTGTCAAATCCTGTATCTTGGGAAATTTTTGAATCCTAATTTTTGATCTATTTGTATGTGAAAAATCAATTATTGCCTAAACATAACGTCGAGCAGTCGCACGGATAAAGTTTGCACGACTAAAATAAAGAAAACTGTCCTGGCAGAAAGTATTTGGCAGGTTTTCCTTTCTTATGCAACTTTCCTCCCGCAACCAACTGATCAAGCCATTTTATTGTTTCGTTCAGAGGCAACTGCAGTGCAGCAGCAATGTCAGCGGCTGTCTCTGCTGCATCGAACTTTGCCAACTCGTTTAAAATTAATTGCGGTCCAGTTTGCACCTCTTGATCCAAAGTCACATTTTTGCTCTGGGATGTTGGTGAATCCTGTGACAACGATTGATATTTTGATCCATGCACTTCATGAACGTTCGAGGAGAATTCGAGTGAACTCGCTGCAGTTATCTCTGCCTTGGTCTGCGCTTCCAGGACAGTTTGGAGCTCTGCCGGCGTCTGGGGATCAGGCCAGGTCAATGCGCTCTTTTGCCTGAGAGCGCGCAATCCTGGACTGGGTTCACTGCCCAAATGGACATAGACAGGCGTCAGGTGCAGTTTTTCCAATTGCTCGACAGCGCCGGCCCAGGTTCCGCCCTTTTGCAGATCCGAACTGACAACCAGGGCTGCATCGGCAAAGGCATAGATCAGTTTGTTGCGCGCCATGGCGGTGCCGACATGGAATCCGGCGGACGGGTCATAGGGAGAAACCAGCACAAGCTGATCTGCCATCAGAAAGTCCCGGTTTTCCCTTTGCAATGCCGCTCGTTCCAGGCTGTCTGCCAGGACGCCGATTGCGCGACCGCCGTTTTCGAGAGCGCCACGCATGGCAGCCCGATCGATACCGCGCGCCCCCCCGGAGATGATGGTCACGGAGGATTCGGCTGCCAGTTGTCCGACATTTTCAGTGTAATGGATCAGCGTATCGTCAACGTGCCTGCTTCCCACCACGGCAAGGCCGCCTGAATTCAGCAACTCCTTGCTGCCGCAGCCATAGAAAACAGCTGGAGCGTTTTCTTTCAGCTGCGATTTAATTCGTTTTGGATAATCCGGGTCGGCCCGGCTGATCACCCAGATCGCCCGCGCTTGCCAGTGCTCAACCGCCTGACTGAGCTGAAATCCCCGGCCCAGCAAAGCCTGTAAACGGTCAGGATCCAGAATGGGTTGTGTTTTATCAAGGACAAACTGCGCACGTTCAGCCAGCAGGTCCGAGGGTTCAAGACCCTCATTGCGCAGCAATTGTGCCAGTTGTTTGTATTCCTTCGGGGTCAAAATTTCTAATTGTTGACTGGATCGCCCGATTTGCAGCGGTGCTGTCAGCAGCAGTATGGCTTGTGTATTTGCTGATAGGGACACGATAGCTATCCTTTACCGGTTAAAGATAATGCAAAAGGAAAGACTCTTCCGCTCCCATGCGAACGCAGCAGCCATGCGGCTACCGTCATGGTCCACCTCGAATCCACCATATCGTCTATTAAAAGAACAGCGGTGGGGGGCAGTTTTTGCATGGCAAGGTCTAGTGCGCCATCCATATTGCGCGCTTGTTGTACACTGTTGGCCATGTGCTTTTGTTCCGGTCGCTCTTCAAGCCTAATCAGAACGGGGTGAAACGGCAATTCAAGTGCAGCAGCCAAGCGCCTGGCAAAGTCCGGCACCAGGTCGGGATGGCGGAGTGAAGGAATACAGGTTATCCATTCAGGGGCAGGATCAGGATTCCATTCCTTGATCAATCTTGCACATGCAGGAATCAATTCATCCGGAAATCTATGCAGTTTGTATTTACCCTGAAAAACCAATCCACCCCAGCCTGCATCGCCATAGACACTCAAGGCTCTTCCTGGTTCCGCCTGGAGCTCAGGAGGGATTGGGCCTTTGAGTGCATAGCGAGGCATGCCGCCGGCAGGCCATTTTTTGCGCGGCTCGATGAGCAAATTTGTTCGTCGCAAAAACTCGATTGCTTTTTGTACAAAAATAGGTTCAACTGTTTTGGCTAAGAAGGGCAGCGGGGGTGGTGTGAGGCTTGTGAGGTCACCATCCAAAGCCTCTATCAGAAAGCGCATATGATCAGATTCAAGACCGATGTACTCCTGCATCTGGTTCTTTTCGTGATATCGCAATCGAGTCAGTCTTTCCGCGCGTTGCCAAAAAGAGGGGTTCAGTCTGGCGGCAGTCAGCTGCCATTTGCTTCCTTGTTTGACTACAGGTGCAGGAGATTCCAGCGAAAGCAAGTGCAAGGTTTTTTCTATTCGGCCCATACTCAGGTTTACTCGTCCCATCAGATCAGGTATAGAAAGGCCATCAGGCGATTGCTCCAGTATCTGCAAAACGGACTGAACCTCTTCCCGGGTCGGGAAAGCACTTTCGATAAAGTAGTCGATGATTTCGCTCTCTTCAGAACCACTTAGCAAGATTCCATAGGCTGCAGCAAGCGCGCGTCCTGCACGTCCAACTTGTTGGTAATACGCGACAACGGAGGCTGGTGATTGATAATGGATGACAAATGCCAAATCCGGTTTATCAAAACCCATGCCCAGGGCGGTGGTTGCGACAAGCGCTTTGACCTGGTTTTCAAGCAGGGATTGCTCCAGCGCCTCACGGTCATCAGACTCACTGGTATAAGCTCTAACATTCATACCGCATTTTGTTAACCATGCAGCGACCTGTACGGCATCGCGGACAGTTAATGTATAGATAATCCCATGTCCTGGCATCGACGGCAGTTTTTCTGCCAGCCAGGCGAGGCGTTCTGCCTGGCCTGGTATATGAATAGTTTGCAATGCCAATGAGGGTCTGTTCAAATCGCCACGCGATACAAGAAGATTGGGCCCCAGCACATTCCGCAAATCTTCTGTCACCCGGTTGTTGGCTGTTGCCGTGGTGGCCAGCAGTCGAATATTTTGCGGCAATGTCCTCAGAATTCGTTCTATTAACCGATAATGTGGCCTGAAATCATGTCCCCAATCCGAAATGCAGTGGGCTTCATCGATTACCACGAGACTGATTCGACCCGATATTCCAACGAGCACCCTGTTTTGAAAGCGAGTGTTGGCCAACCGTTCTGGTGAGATCAGCAGAATATCCACTTCATTTTGAGCTATGGCTGTTTCGACTGTTTCCCAATCGCTTTCGTTATCTGAGTTGATCGTCTTCGCTCGTACGCCCATGCGCGCTGCCGCGGCAATCTGGTTGCGCATCAAAGCCAATAAAGGAGATATAAGGAGAGCTGGCCCCATTCCCGCTTCGCGCAGCATTTTTGTCGCGATAAAATAGACATAACTTTTTCCCCAACCGGTTTTTTGGACAATGAGCAGCCGTCCGTGTCCCTCATAGACATGCCGAATCGCTTCTTCCTGGCCTTCGCGGAATTGAGAATCCCCCTGGCCAGTGCCAAGACGAAGCAGTGAAATTGCTCGGGACAAATTGTAGATCATCTTTGAATCTCCAGGGCGCCACTGGTCAGGAAAGAAAGCAACTCTCGGTTGAGATACAAGACCTATCTGCCGATTTGATGGCGGAATAAAATAGCGATCTTTGCCAAATCTTTCAAATACTCGGTAGTGGTCTAGCGCTTGTCAATGCCGTCATCCACCAGAAACTGTCCCTTAAAATTGGGCTGGTGAAACAACAATTCCATCAGGTCTTTGGAACAAAGATGAGCCGGCAATCGATGCGGGCTTTTTCCAGCGTGTGCTCCAGTAAATTGCGAATATCAACCTATTCTCGTAACCATCGAACAACCATTTTTTTCAAATCTTTATCCGGCTGTCGGCTGCCGTTCTTGATTAGGGTTTGTAAACATTCAACCGCTGCCTGTGGTGTCAACAGCTGTTGCTCGACCAACCGATCCATCAACCAAAGCAAACCATGCACGTTTGCCGATTCCGCTTCAGCGGCAAGACGCAAGGCTTTATCCCCTGTCAGCAGAATCGCTTTGATTTTTTTGGCAACCAGCAGACTGGCCAGATCGATAACAGAAGGCCGCGGATAGAGCGTCCGGATCCGGTACAGTTCAGAAATATCCTCGGGAAATAGATGTGCAATTTTAATACCCGATCGCAAAACCTCTTGCCAGGAGGGTTCTTGCAGCTCTGTTTGCAAAAAATCCGGTACCCATAGATCATCGGTCAATGTACAAGCAGTAGGCAGAATTCTGCCCCTATACAGATCGATACAAATGCAGCTGTCAAGCACCAACCGCATGAAAATCTCCGAGCATCTTTTCGCGGATTCGATCGATGTTCCAGTTCAAAAATTCTGTAGCACGTGATTCCGAGATCAGATCCTCGGCAAGAGCTTGAAAAACCAGCTTGTGAAACCGCATCGGTTCTTCTGGCTCGATTGGGGCTCCGGGTTCCTGGCGGTGCCCGATGCGACGAAAGGCGATGAACCACTCCTGGGCATGCGATTCGGAAATAATGCCGAGATCCCGGGCGCGATAGATCCACATTTGCATACTCGTGCCGTACTTTATCTTGAGCTGTTGCAACTCTGCACCGCTGATCACTCTGCGGGATTCTCCCAATTCCTGTCGCACAACTGTGGCAGGTACGAGAAAAGCAGCGGCAAAACGCTGCGCGGCTTTTTCTTCATCGATACCCTGCGCATCGATCAAGAGATGCCCCAGTTCATGGGCGACCGTGAAGCGCAACCGGTCACCCGCTTCGGTTTTTTTGCTGACGACCACCGGTATCGACTCATTTGCCCAGCACGATAGCCCGTCAAAATGATCGATTTCCGGCAACAGTACGACGATGACATGCCGGTCCTCCAGAGTTTGTACCAGATTATCGATCGGATCGAGTCCCAAATTCCAGGTTTTCCGCAATTTCACCGCCAGCTCTTCAACATCAGCAAATGATTTCACTTGCCTCGTCACCAGATCCGGCAGTCGTTGTGCGGGAAAACGCTGAGGCGGAAACAGAGATTCCACCTGCAAATAGCGCTCAACCTGCTCCTGCACGGTTTCCCGAATACGGGCAAGCGATTTTTTGGACAAATGCTGGCGTTTGCGGTAAACCGGTGGACCGAGCTTGACTTTTATTAGTTCCGGACGAAAAAAATAATCCAGTTTTACCGACAAAGCCCGGGCCAGAGCGATCAGATTCTCGCTGTTGGGGACCGCCAGTCCTTTTTCATATTTGCCGATCGCTTGCTTGCTGATCCGATTCCCCATACGTGCAGCCAGCTCAGCCATACTGAACCCCTGCATCACTCGTGCGGATTTTAACCGCTGTGCAAAAACAGCCTCCATAGCCACCTCCCGTTGACAAATTAGTTAATTTTCAGTAAAATGTCAACCAAAATCAGCGAAGGCATTGTTTTGTTATATGCAACATAATATTTTTAATTCTTTGACTGGGATTGCATGATATTCCAATCAGGGGGTAGGATAATTATTATGTGGTGCAGGGTGGCGAATTTGCCAGAACAAATTAATTTGAAAAAGTATAAAAGTTAGTTTCTTTCATCTTTTGCATGAATTCAACAACAGTTGGATCAACTTTGATATCACTGTATTTAACTGGCTCTTTCAACACGATTCCTTGCAGAGACCTGCAGCGACTTAGAGCAACATAAGTCTGGCCGCACGCAAAAGCTCCGCTGTCAAGGTCAATGGCAACATCATCAAAAGTCAAACCCTGGCTCTTATTAATTGTGATTGCCCAAGCCATTTTGAGTGGGTATTGTGTATATCTGCCAATTACCTCTATTTTAATCTTTTTGGTCAGTGGATCGTATTTGTGTTTATAGCTCTCCCATGTTGCTCTCGGCACATCAAAAATCCTCCCTCCATTTGAAGTAATTTGTACTCGAATTAACTTTTTTGATACCTTAACAACCTTCCCAAGCGTACCATTCACCCATCTTTTTTCAGAGTCATTTTTAACAAACATGACTTGAGCGCCGACTTTTAATGTCAGTTCCCTTTCTGCTGGCAAATCATCTTCACGAAACTGGCCTTCTAGGTACCCTATGAAAGTTACGGCTGGGCTGGAAATGGAATTCAGCCTTTCTGTATTGATTTCAAATGCTTTACTCCTTGTAGGTGTAAGTGTAATTGAACTATTCATGCTTTGCTCGAAATTCGCAACAAACCTCTGATTCAGTTTGTCCAGGTCATCCATCGTTTGCATTTGAAATTTCGTTTTTACCAGAAACTGCAAATGATTGAGGCTCTGAAATCCTTATTGAATCTATTTCTTCTATTTTTTTGTCTTTGACTGAATCCGGGGCAATTGATTTGAGGTCATCTTTTGGTACCCATCCGGACAACTTATTGTTTTTGTTGTAGGTAACAAGAATCCATCCATTTTCTTCTTGAATAGAGGAAACGTGCAATCCGGGTTCGAGGACGAACATGATCATGGCATCAGGAATAGGTTTGCCTTTAGCAAAGCATAATTCCTTGACAATATATTCAGCGCTTTGCAGCGATAGAGGAAAAAGAATTAATAGACTGAATATAAATGCGCGAATCTTTATGGCCATGGAGTGTACCTGTTGGATCGGGAAAGGCAAAAATTAAATAATCGGTCAACACCAATTGATAGTCTTGACTATCAGGATTTTTCCAACTTGTTATAGATCTCGCGAAAGTTCTCCAGCCCTGCCTGCAAATTTTCGATAATTTCCGCCGCCAGCACGTCCGGATCGGGCAGATTGTCCAGGTCGGTCAGGCTCTTGTCCTTGATCCAGGTTATATCCAGGCTGGTCTTGTCGCGGGATACGATCTCATCATAGGTAAATTTGCGCCATCGGCCTTCCGGATTGTTCTCGGGGTGCCAGGTTTCCTGGCGTTTGGCGATGTTCTCCGGACAGTAACAGATGATGAAATCAGCCAGGTCTTCAAAGCGCAGGGGATTCTTTTTCAGGGTGAAATGGATGTTGGTCCTGAAATCGTAGATCCATACCTCGCGCGTCCAGGGCTCTTTGGCTGCGGGCTTGTTGCCGAAAAAGATCACATTGGCCTTGACGCCCTGCTTGTAAAAAACGCCGGTGGGCAGACGCAGGATGGTATGCAGGTTGGTGGTGGCCATCAGCTTCTTGCGCACGGTCTCGCCGGCGCCGCCTTCGAAAAGAACGTTGTCGGGCACCACCATCGCAGCCTGACCGTCGGATTTAAGCATGGTGCGGATGTGCTGGACAAAGTTCAGTTGCTTGTTGCTGGTGGTGACCCAGAAATCCTGGCGGTTATAGGTGAGATCGTCACTCTCTTGTTCGCCTTCGTCGTTGGTGAAGGTCATGCTGCTCTTTTTGCCGAAGGGTGGATTGGCCAGCACATAATCCACGCGCACGCCCGTATCGGCAACCAGGGCGTCGGCAGGTGAAATAAAAGTGTCGCTGCCGAAATCGCCGATATTGTGCAGAAACAGATTCATCAGCGCCAGTCGGCGGGTGCCGGCGACGATCTCATTGCCGGAGAAGGTTTTGTGTTTGAGAAATTCTTTCTGATCCTGACTCAGAGTATAGTTGTCTGGGGAAGCGATGAAATCATAGGCTGCAAGAAAAAAGCCGCCGGTGCCGCAGGCGGGGTCGGCTATGGTCTTTATGGGTTCCGGGCGTATACAGGCTACCATGGCCCTGATCAGGGCTCGCGGTGTGAAATACTGGCCGGCGCCGCTTTTGGTGTCTTCGGCGTTTTTCTCCAGCAGGCCTTCATAGATTTGGCCTTTGACATCCGCACCCATGGAACTCCACTGCTCCCTGTCGATCATATCGATCAGTTTGAATAACTTGGCCGGATCCTGGATCTTGTTCTGGCTCTTGGTGAAGATCTGGCCGAGTATGCCTTTGGCACGCGCGAGTTCGAGCAGCAGTTTTGTATAGTGTGCCTCGAGATCGGCGCCGCTTTTTTCCTTGAGGCTCTCCCAATTGAATTCCGGCGGGATTGGGAGTTTGCGGTTGTAGGGCGGTCGGCTGAACTCGTCGGCCATTTTCAGGAAGAGGAGGTAAGTGAGCTGTTCGAGGTAATCGCCATAGCCCACACCGTCGTCGCGCAGGGTATTGCAGAAGGACCAGACTTTGCTGATGATGGAGGAGGTGTTGTTGGGTTCGGGGGTCATGCGAGTCGCCTTTGTGGTATTATCTTTATACAAAAAGATAGTCTGTGTTGAAATCGATTTTGCCGGCCTTGAGTAAATCGCGATATTCCTGGCGGAACGATGTCTATTTGCTCTGTGTCTCCAACTTTTGGCTGCCAATGACTAAAACTCATTGGTTCTTATTCCCCGTCCAGTTTATCCTTTGTGATAGCCATAAAAAAATCCGGCGACCAGATGGATAGCTCATTCTCCTCTTTGATGAAGGGCAGCACATCTCTTTTTGCCTGCTGGTAATCGACCCGGACAAAAAAATCGGTCAGCAACTGTTTCACTTTTTCTATTCCCAGCGGATGATTCTCCTGCCAATGACCTGTCTGCCGCATACGCTGTTCAAGATGCAGGATATTGAGCGGCGTTGAACGGGCTAGATACCAGACGTAATCATACAGATCGCGTCCCTTGGTGCGGCTGCTTCCCCATGGCCGGCACAACAGAGCGTGTACCTTGCCGGCAAACAGGGAAGGCGGCGTAAAAAGACGCACATAAAAAGGAATGGGATTCAGGGTATATTTGAATTCGTACTCGGCAGCGGGCGGCGGCATCTTGTCCACTTCTAATTTGATCTTGAACAGATCCTGATTCGAAACCCCCGCGATCGGGGGTGTGATAGCGGTTACCTGCAGCAGGTGGATCAGTGTGCCGGCCTTGATAAATGCGGATTCGATATTCGAAGAAATATTTTTTTGCTTTTTGGCGACTTGAACTTCAAATCCAAAAGCCCCCAGTTCCTCCTGCACATATTTGCAGTAATCCTGGATATCAAAATCAGGATCCGGCGCCAGCAGGGAGAAATCCAGATCTTCCGAAAACCGCCGCAGTCCATAAAAAATGCGCAGGGCTGTTCCGCCATAAAAAGCTGCGCGGTCGAAAAAACCGGCGCGATAGAGTCCTGACAAGGCAATCTCCTGGATGATTTCGCGCAAAGCATTGCGATACTCCTCGACCCGGGTGCAGTTGTATTTTTCCAGCATCATTTCTACTACACTATGCATGACTGATTTCCTTGAGGAAGAACTTCATGAACAGGGCGACGGTCTTGTCGCGATACAAGGGTGCCAGGAACTCGATGTCCCTGGCCTGGAGGGCAGCCAGTGCGTCCGCATCGATACGCAGGTCCTCGTACAGCAGGATGGACAACCCCTTGAGGCTGGTGACTGGCAGCGTTGCCTTGCTTAGGGTATCGCAAAGCGCCTTCTCGGGTGTGGCGATGAGAAAGGGGCCGTCCGCGGCCTCTTTACGCACAATTCCATAGGGATAAGCAGAAGCAGGAATGCTGGCATAAAAAAAGCGGCCGACCGGCGTGATGAAGGTCTTGCTCTTGTTTTTGGCCCTGCTGGCGCAGGTGATCATCTCGACCCTTTCGGGTATCATTTGATGGTAGCTCAAGGCGTATTCGAACGAGATATAGGATGGGCCATAGATTTTGTTGGCCAGGGTCTTGAGCGACCAGGATGCAGGAGGAGGCCATACATAGAGTCCCCGCCTGACCTTGATGATCTCGCCAGACTTGATCATCTGCGTAAGCTTGGCTCTGGGGGAGGCGTAGGCCTTGAGATGGTCCATCAAAAAGAGAAAATCAGGATATTGCTGCAAATTGTTGTGCATATTTACTCCAGTAAGTATGAATATATCATACTTATTGGAGAAAATCAACAGAAAATATCACTCGTGTCCCATCGTCAGATGGGACACCTTTCACCAAATTCAACAATATCTTAAATTTGTAATGATTTTGGTCTAGTATCGATTTGAATGGTATCCGGTTAAATTATCGCTGTAATTATTAGAGTTAAGTTGGGCGGTGTCCCTTGTTGGGACACCAGTGAGAAAATATGATAAATTTTGTTTGTTGGGTGACGATTTTTATGTGAAGGGTGAATCTCATCGCTTGAAGTGTACTTGG
>Ga0209096_1002799_pt1 | contig 16213 bp, 14 predicted proteins | sample AD_UKC034_MetaG_FD_184407 | JGI IMG/M metagenome (GOLD analysis project Ga0209096, IMG submission 184407) | Active sludge microbial communities of municipal wastewater-treating anaerobic digesters from USA - AD_UKC034_MetaG (SPAdes) (version 2) | ecosystem: Engineered > Bioreactor > Anaerobic >... | reverse complement strand
CGTCGTCGTCGGTAAAACGAACGAACCTGGCATCTTCCACGCCGTTGCTCTCGGTGGGCGAAGCTGGAAATATTACGCGCTCGCTTATCAGATGAAGCGGAGAGAACAATATCTCGTAGTTGGACTTGAGCAGCCACATCAGCTTTTCTACGGATCTTTTTAGCTCTTCTTTCGGGTAAGCGTCTTCTGCGTCCATCTGCCCGGCAGCAGCAACCACTTCCTCCATGCCGAACTGGTCCTCAAGCTTTGAAAGCACGGACGCGGATATGGCGTCCAGGATCTTCATGTCATCCATCTTCCTGGATATAAGGTCCTTGCAGTAGCGGGTGTTGAGCACTATCTCCGGAGTTCCCACATACCTGCTGATGGGCTCCACAAAGATATCGCTTGACCGGTCTATAACGGCGCTGCGGAATACTATCGATGAGATATGCCCTTCGCCTGTGGCCCTGAAGCTCAGGAGCACCCTGGTCTGTCCGGGCTTGAGGTCATTCTGTTTTGGATAGATAACTATTGACGGATTAAAGAGCGCGGCGGACTCGATGGCGTATTCCATAGTAAAGTACGCGCCAAGCAGCAGCTTCCTTTCGTCCGAAAGCGCGGCGTTGCCCGGCAGATACGGGATCAGCTCCATAAAGTTCCTGCGGAAGATGTTCTCGATACTCCGGTGTCTTTTTGAAAAATCCGCGTAGACTTCCCTCAGCATATCGACTACGTCTTCTTCCCTGAGGGCCAGGATCCTGGAGAGTATATTGTGCAGCTTGTCTTCGGAGGAAGGCATGGAGAACTTGGATATCACGCGGCTCTTGTCAGGCGTGAACTTATCGATTTTCTTGTCCAGGAACCTCTTGAACATGCGCGCGACCATCTGCATGGTCTTGTGCTTTCCGGGATCAAGGTGCCGCCTTCTTATGACTGCGGACCTTTCGGACAGGTAATCGCTGTTTTTCTGGCTTTTGAATAATTTGGAAAAGATCATTTCAGGACTTAATTATACATCATAAGCCGGTGTATTTTCAAAGATTTTAGGCACGACATATCCGAAGGCCTTTTTTATATATAAAAATGAGATAAATAATGGCGGGATAATTTACTATCGGAGATTCTGAAGACAGACGTAAGTCCCTGCCTTCATCATCTTATTTATGATCTTTATGTTGTCTCTTTTAATCGCCTGACCACCTTTTTCCGTCTCGTTGAACACCAGTCCCGCGATCTTGAGGCCTCTTTTCTTTATCGCTTCTACCGTAAGCAGTGTATGATTTATCGCGCCCAGTTTATTGCCTACAACCAGGACAACAGGGATCTTGAGCTCCTTGACCACATCCAACAGTAATGTCTTCTCGTTAAGCGGCACCAGCGCGCCCCCCACCCCTTCGACTATCACAATATCGAACATGCCGCACAGCTTCTTATAAGCGCTCTTTATCTTTCTTACCTCTACCTTCTTCCTCTCTAACCTCGCCGCAAGATGAGGTGACGCCGGATACTTAAAGACATACGGACAGACAAGGTCTTCAAGGCCTCTTACATGGCTTTTTTTTCTGCCCATCATCTTAAGATGCGCCGCTATATCCTGAGGAAAACCCTTTGACCCGGTCTGGACCCATTTTTGCGTGATGACGGAATATCCTTCGCCCAGAAATGTCCTGGCCAAAAGTCCGGTGACGATCGTCTTGCCTACGCCCGTATCGGTGCCGCAGACAAAGAAAGAGGTCATTTTGAGGCCCAGCAGAAGAACATCTGGTGAGTAGCTTCGAGGTTCTTGTATTTGGACTTGTACAGCTGCTCCGCTTTTTTCAGCGCTTCTTTTCCGAGCAGGCCCTTGCCTGCCATTGAAGAACCCTGAGTCCCTGAATATTTTATCTTTGAAAGAAGCCCCTTGAGCGACTTGTTGGTCTCTTTGACCAGCTCTTCCTTTATCTCGCATTTTCCGAAGTGCTTTTTGAGCAGGGTCTCAAGCTCGGCCTTGCCGAGGAATTTTTTAGAATTGATGATCATTTTCTTATTCGTAACGTCTTCCATAACCCAGGAAAGCTCGTGATAGGTCAAAGGCCCGAAGATCGTGAACGCGATCGCGCCGTCTTTTTTAAGCATCTTCTTATATTTGGCCAGGGTCTTGTCCAGGTTGGAGAACCACTGCATCGTTGCATTGGAGGCGATAAGGTCGTACTTGGCATCGCTTTCGATCTCTTCCGCATCCGCCACGACAAAATCCACTTTGTCCTTCAGCTTGTCTTTGGCCACCTCGATCATCTGAGGCGATATATCCATGGCCGTGATATGGGAGCCCTTGTATTTTTCCCTTAAAAGCTTGGTAAAGTTGCCGGTACCGCAGCCCACGTCAAGGATCTCCTGAGCGGGCCTTTCGGGAATTATGCAGGCGAGTTTTTGCGCAAGTTTCTTCTGAATCGCCGCGTACTTATCGTAGGTCCTGGCGTATTTGGAAAACTTCTTCTTGATGAGTTCTTTTGTTCTTGACCATCTGGACATGACAATAACTTATTATCTCAGAACAGTTGAGCTTTCGTCAACGGCACAAGCGCTCACCTAAAAGAAAGGCGCGTGGCCGCGGCCTTCGACAAATACGAATTCGCTGCGGGGCATCTTTTTCTTGAGAGCTATAACCTCGGCCGCGGGGATTATCTTGTCGCCGGCGCCGAAAACGAACCTGACCTTGATATCCTCCAGGGATGCGGCATCCAAAGGCGTCCGTGCCAGATAATCCAGGCCGCTCATCAGGGCGGCCTGGTCCTGGTCCAGATACCCGGGCATGAGATCTTCCTTGAACCTCATATAGGCGTCTTTTTCCTTCTCGGCAAAGCATTCCCTGAAAAACTTGTACAAATACGCCCTCTTGTTCTCGGCAAGAAGGCCTTTTACCTTTTCTATTCCCTGCCCGTCGTATCTTTCCTTTACTCCGACAAGGATAAGCTCGTCGGCCAGATAGCGGTTCTTTACGGCAAAATCTGCCGCCGCAAAACCTCCCATCGACCAGCCGAACAGCGACACCTTCCTGAACCCGTTGTCCTGCAGAAAACTTATCAGATTTTCAGAAAAAGAAAAAGGCTCGAAATCTTCGGGGACGATGTAGTTGTATTCGATGTCCATATTTTCGAACACCCTGGCGTCCGTGGCCCATCCCGGCAGAAGGACAATATCCTTCTTTTGATGGCGGTTTATGTATTTAAATTTGTTCATTTACTCATCATTGTAGGTGTCGGTCGCGACCGACACCTACGTTCTTTAAAACATTGATGACTTCGTCAATCATATCTTCCGTATGCCCATAATTCAACGAAAACCTCACCCTCGCCTGCCCCTTGGGCACCGTCGGATATCTTATCGGAAGCGCCCAAAAACCGTGTTCTTTAAGTTTTTCGGATAAAGATACCGCATCCGGATTTTCCCCAGTTATTAACGGGATTATTTGTGTGTAGCGGCGGGTTTTAAACCCGCCGCTACCCGACATTACAAATTCTTTTTCTGATAATCTTCTTCCAAAATATTCCGCTTTCTCAAGAAGTTCTTTTCTTCTCTGCGGTTCTTTTTCAACAAGCTCTATGCTCTTTATGTTGCAGGCAACCACCGCGGGCGGCAGCGCCGTGGAATATATAAAACTCCTCGACGTGTTGATCAAAGTATTCTTCGTGTTTTCCGAACACGCAAGATATGCGCCAAAACTCCCGAAGGCCTTGCTGAAGGTCCCCATGATCAATTCAACCTGTCCGGCAAGGCCCGTCTCTTCCACGACGCCCGCCCCTCTCTCTCCGAATATCCCCGTCGCATGGGCTTCGTCCACCATGAGGTCGGCTCCGTACTTTTCTTTTATTGCAACCATCTCCTTCAGCGGAGCGATATCACCGTCCATGCTGAAAACAGATTCCGTGATGATCAGAGCGTTCTCAGGTTTGTGTTTTTCAAACAGTTCTTTAAGATGCTCCGTGTCATTATGCCTGAACCTGAAGAACCTGACGCCGGAAAGCATCACGCCGTCGACGATGCTCGCGTGGCAGAGCTTGTCCATATAAACCACCCTGCCGTCTCTGCACAAAGCGCTAATGATCCCCAGGTTGGCCTGATAGCCGCTGTTAAAGACAAGCGCGCTTTCTTTGCCCTTGAAGGACGCGACGGCAGTCTCAAGCTTATGAAAAAGATCGCTGTCGCCGCCGAGAAGCCTGGACCCGCCGGAACCGGTCCCGTATTTTTCGGAAGCTTTGGCTGAAGCTTCCATCATTTCCGGATGCTGCGAGAGTCCGAGGTAATCATTGGAGGAAAAATCGATGTGCTCTTTCCCGTCGATCTCAACAAAGACCCCTCTTTTTGATGATTTCGGGCTCAGCTTCCTAACAAATCCTCCGTTCGTCATCCGTCATCCTTCATTCTTCATCCCTTTTTCCAGATATGCTCTATCTCTTTCACCAATTTTATATCTTCCTCCACCGGCTTCCCCTTTGTGGTCAGATAGCCTCCTATCAGCATCCCGTTGGCCCCGGCGCGAAAGATATCCTGCTGCCTGCCCTTGAACTTTGTTTCCCTGCCCGCCGCGACCTTGATCACCTTGCCGGGAAGAAGTATCCTGAATATTGCCACGGTCTTCATGGCATCATCGGCGCTTATATTGTCAAATCCTTCCATCGGAGTGCCTTTTATGGGGTTCAGAATATTTATAGGCACCGAATCAACGTCCAGCTCTTTCAGCAGAAGGGCCATGTCGACGCGGTCTTTCCACGATTCCCCCAGACCGATTATACCCCCGCTGCAGGTTTCAAGTCCGGCTTTTTTTGCCGCCTTTATAGTGTTCACCCTTTGTTCGAAATCGTGAGTGGTCACTATTTTGGGATAAAACGCCCGGGATGTTTCGATATTGTGGTGATACCTTGAAAGACCGGACCTTTTTAAGAACACAAGGTCATCATAAGAGAGAGCGCCCAGAGAGGCGTCCATGACCATGCCCAGGGCAGAGGTTATTTCCGAAACCGCATCTCCTATCAGGGCAAGCTCGGCCGCGGAAAGAGTGTTGCCGCTGGTCACAATGCAGAACCTGTGGGCGCCAAAGCTTTTGGCGGCCGCGGCCTCTTCCACCATCTTTTTTTTGGATTTTAGCGGATAGCAAGCTATGTCGGTCGTATAATGCGACGACTGGGCGCAAAACCTGCAGTCTTCGGAGCATGCGCCGCTTTTTGCGTTGGTGATAGTGCAGAGGTCTATATCGGACCCGGATCTTTCGGCCCTGACAGCATCTGCGATCCCCACAAGCTCCGACAGCGGTTTTTCGTGAAGTTTATAAGGCTCTGCAAAGTGCACAAGATCTCTCCCGCGTAAATGAACGGAATTGCCGCCTGAAAGATGTTCAGGCGGCGTTAATAATTCAGGAACAATATGAGATCTAAGCCGGCTGGTCGTTCTCGGCTATGAATTTCTTTACTTCCTCGATATTTTCTACAACAAGCTTGGCCTTGGACAGCCCGAACATAAAAGGATACCTGTCGTTCTCGTTCCTTTTAAGCACGATCATCGGCTTGCCCTGGTACTCTGATCTTTCTACTACCATTTTCCTAACACCCCTTCCCTGTGATATTGATAGGGTATATATTAACAAATAAAGGTAAAATAATCAAATGTGGCGCCGTTAAGTCTCCATCCGCGAACTCTTTACGGCGTATGCTGCTTGAACGGCATCTTCGGGCTCTTTGCCCTCAGTAAGGTCGAATATCGGCTTCCCTTGTCCGGGAACTTCCGGATTCAGGGCAAGATCCGATATCTCTTCTTCCGACATGAATGCCCCGAGCAGTCTGCCCATTACTGTCTGATGGGGTTTTACCCACGGGAACCAGTTGGGTATCTCGGCCATAGATTCTATAGGTCCGGCGGAAAGGTGTATGCCGTTTAATTGAGTATCCACCGTTTGCATGCCGATAGCCGCTCGATTGTTCAAAAGCCAGTTCCTGACGCTTCCGGATTTCGCTCCGGACGGGTCCGTAGCCCCGGCAAAGTCGCTTCTCATCTCTGACCAAGAAGAAGCATTGTCTCCGCTTCTCAGGGAAACTGCGGCCGTGATCCGGCCGGGAGAAGTAAAATTGGCCAGCTGCATAGCATGGAATCCGTTCAAAAGATATTTGGTCATGAAGCGCCCGGTGCTGTAAGGAGCGCAATAAACCCCCGGAGATAGTTTTTTGACCTTGCCAAAACCCTGGGAGCTTACCCACAGATCGTTCATCTCGCTCGGCTTCATCCCAAAAAACTTCATAAAGGATTCTCCGCCCAGCACATCACAGCTTTGCGGGACTTCACCGAAATGCTCCGCAAGTTTTTCCATGGCATCGGCGGAAAGGGCCGGGCAGCCTTCCCTGTAAGCCTTGTTTATCTGGGCGTAATGCCTCTCCATTATCCCCTGCCGGGCAATATGCGGACCCGAGAGCAGAGACACTCCTTCTATCTCATAGCCGTGATCAGCCGCGCACTCAAATGTCCTGTCGATAATTCTTGTGCTGTCCGCGGCTTTTGAAAGCGTCTCCGGCTTGAAAAGAAGAAGCATCTGTTTGTCGGATAATCCCGGGTGCTTGTCATCGATCTGAAGCCTCCAGGCGTTGGACCTCCCGTAAGGAACGGAAGGGCCCAGCCTGCTGGTTATAAGATTTGCCACATTCCAGCGCTCCACAGGGACTTTGCCGGTGGCAAAGCGTACGTTTATTGAAGTATTAGCCATATCAATGGGTTATCGGATAATATGTGCGGAAATTTCAGTTTTGCGACTGTATTTCGTCAAAAGGAATATCATCCGCGCCTGACATGGCCTCCCCTATGACATTCGGCTCCGCCCAGGGATCTACCGTTCGGTCCAAAATATCCCCAACAAGATCCTCAACCGACCCGGATATAGGCCCTTGCCCGGCCAGAGAACCGAGCACCTGTCGTATCATATCTTCGGGTGTACTCGGAGGAATAGCTTTTTCCTGCAGGTTCGGCTCGGCATTTTCCGCCACATCTGCCCCTGTTTTCATACCAGGATTTGAATAGATCACTTGCCTAGGAATTCCAGCCGACTCCAGCTTGGACATTATCGCTTCCTTATCTTCATAATGTCCTTCTTCACTCGAGAAATTTTCCGACTTCCCGTAATACTCCTCTTGTCCGACCATTACTTGGTTCGGATTCTGTTCGTTATCCGCCGATCTGTCTGGTAAAGGAGGGTTAGAAATAAGGAATTGCGTGGCAAGCCCTTCCGAATTGCCATGGTAACCATTTATGGTTTTGCCTGCTTGGTCAAAATAAACGTTCAGAACATCCCTGAGCGAGGATGCATTATAGAGTCCGACTATATCAGGCCTTACCCCATTTGGATTCGCTTGAGCAAGGACCGTTGCGCTTCGCATCGAACCACTAATGATCTCGTAAGCTCTTGCCAGTCCCCTGACAGGCCCGAATCCTTCCGGGGCGCCGTACCTCCACACGCCGTTCAAAGAAGCCGTTATCACACCCCTGTCGCCCGGATACTTTTCCTCCCACTGCCTGCACAGGGCGAGCAGCTTGGTGTCATGCATCTTGGCGAACGCGGTGGAAATACCAGAAACAACCGCATCATTATCTGAGCTGTGCGCGGAACTGAACTCATGGATCCGGTCGACTATCTGGTCAAGATCAGAAGCGTTCTGAATAGCGGCAAGCGCCGATACTTGTCCGGCCAGACTGGCGCTGAAAACTGCCGGGTCAGGCAACGCCGGGGATACCGGCCTGTCCTGCGGCAGGGCTGTTACGGCGGCCCTTGATGCTGGCGGGATCACAGCACCACCATGAACCTGCGCTACACTACTGCCCGCCTGCCATATTTTTTCTGCGTCACCCATATACAGTCACTCCTCTATTTATTTTTCGTCACATAGCGGTCATCTAAATCTATGGTCAAATATCTCTACCGGGATTTCCACGATCTTTATCGCGGCTTCTTTTACGATAGACGATGCTGAAGGGTCCTCTTCAATTTGCCGGATTCGCTCCTGTACGGCATTGGCATGATAAGCTTCCGGGTCATATTCGTAGCCTTGCGGCGGAGGATCCAGTTCTCCTGCCGAGATCTTATCCTTTATGTTACTGGATATTATTTCTTCCCTCAAGATAGCCCTGCTTTTTTCAATTTCGGAATTGCTCTCGTCAAGCCCGCCGTATTCGTCCGGCATTGCGTTCGTATCAGGCTGCTTTATAAAATAGCGGTAGGCATTGTCCATATCCCTGTTTATTAGGCAGCCTTTGAGCTGCCTTCCGTCCTTGCCGGCATATCTGCCATCTGCCACCTGACTCGTCGATAGATCGTTGAACATATTTACAACTCCGTGAATATCGCGATTCGCCAACATCTCGCTTGTCGGCCTCTCATAAGCCTCTTGGATTACACTGAAAGCTTCGTACATGCCTTCTACGGGTTTCCTCGGCAGATCAATAAGACTGCCCAGGGCGCGTCCATCCCCGCGAAACACATTGCTAAGGACTTTTTTTATCGCCGTCTCATCATCAGGATAGTTGTCTGACCATGCAACACATATGGCAAATACTTTCGGATCCGCCATACCCGAGAAAACATCTGATATTGCATCGCTTTTCCCTTCTTGGATTAAAGCATGAAGGATATCCGCTACTGGATCCAGCTCTTCGGGCCTTGAGATCCGGCCCATGGAAAGAAGAATAAGCGGCTTTGCCGAACCGCCCGTATCTATTTGCGCGGGCCGTGCCGACGGATCTTTCAGGTCGCTTACTACGCGTCCCGTATCACCTCTTCTGACCTCTCCGTTCGGGCCGTAGTAATAATATCTCTGCTGATTAGAGTTCTCTTCTATGGCTGACATATCGCTTTTTATCCCTATGATGTAATATCGCTTTTAACAGGCCAATTCTTGCATAGAAATAAAGCGCTTTTCAGCCTTGAATAAAAAACCTTTTGTGTTATGATTTTGTCTATATCTCTTGAAAGGAGAAAAAGATTGAAGTTTAACGGAAAGATATTGGTCATAGGCTGCGGTTTCGTCTCAAGGTGCACGGTCCCCCTGATACTAAAGCATGTGGAGATGGATCCGAAGAAGATAACGGTCATAGATTTCGCTGACAACAGCGATTATATAAGGGACGCCATAAACGAAGGCGTAAGGTTCAAGATCGACAAGATAACAAGGACTAATTTAAGAACAAAGCTCGCGAGCTATGTAGGCAAAGGAGATATGATCATTGACCTTGCCTGGAACATAGAGTGCACCGATATCCTTCAGTGGTGCCATGATCATGATGTCCTTTATATAAACACCTCCATCGAACTTTGGGACCCGTACGAGGGCGCCGAAGACAAAATGCCGGCAGACCGCACATTATATGTAAGGCACATGGCCATACGTAAGATGGTCGAAGGATGGAAGAACAAAAAAGGCGCGACAGCCATCATAGAGCACGGGGCGAATCCGGGACTTGTATCCCATTTTACTAAAGCGGGACTCGTTGATATCGCGAAAAAGCTCATCAAGTCAAAACCGAAAGATAAAAGGGTCCCTAAAATAAAGAAGGCTTTGAGCACCAAAGACTTCGCGGGCCTCTCGATGCTCCTCGGAGTGAAAGTGATCCATATAAGCGAGAGGGACACCCAGATAAGCGATAAGCCGAAAGAGGTCAATGAGTTCGTGAACACATGGAGCGTGGAAGGGTTCCGCGAAGAAGGGATCGCCCCCGCCGAAATGGGATGGGGAACGCACGAAAAAAGGGTCCCGAACGGCGCGCATTCCCACCAGGGAGGCCCGGGCAATCAAATATGCCTTCCACAGATGGGAATAAAGACATGGGTAAGGTCGTGGGTACCGTGCGGAGAGATAACGGGAATGATAGTCCGTCACGGGGAAGCTTTCACAATATCCGACCACCTCACTGTCTGGGAAAACGGGAAACCAGTCTATAGGCCGACGGTACATTATGCCTACTGCCCTGCCGATGTCGCGATCAATTCGCTGCATGAGCTTGAGATGAGGCAGTTCGACCTGCAGAACAACCAACGGGTGATGACGGATGAAATAATCGAAGGCAGGGATGAGCTCGGAGTACTTATAATGGGACATGATTTCAAGTCCTGGTGGGTAGGCTCGCTTCTAGACATATTCGAATCGAGAGAACTTGCTCCGGGACAGAACGCAACGACCCTGCAGGTAGCCTGTTCCGTGATATCCGCGGCGCTATGGATGATGAAAAACCCCAAAAAAGGCGTTTGTGTGCCGGACGACCTTCCGCATGAAGAGATACTAAAGGTGGCAAAAGAATATCTTGGGCCTTTCGTCTCGACCCCGGTAGACTGGACGCCGCTAAAGACGAGGGTCGACCTGTACCAGAACTATAACAATGTGAAATTCGACTACAAAGACCCGTGGCAATTCCACAATTTCTTGGTACAATAAGGATTATTATAAGGGCGGTCGCCGCGGCGACCGCCCCTTTATAAACAAATGTCAAAAGTAAAAGACCTTATAAAGACCATACGCCGGGAAGCAAAGAAGCACGGCACTCCGCTCATGATCATCAGCAAAGATGCTCTCAAAACGCAATATTCGCTGTTCAAAAGGTTCCTTCCCGAGGTGTTCCCCTACTACGCAATAAAGGCAAATCCTAACCCGGAAATAATAAAGTTCTTCGCGGACCTAGGTGCGGGGTTCGATGTCGCATCCGCCAATGAGATGAAGCTTGTTCTGACCATCGGAGCTAAGCCGGAAAAGATAATATTCGCGAACACGATAAAATCAGACAAGAACATCTCTTTTGCAAGAAAGAACAATGTAAAGCTCATGACGTTTGACAACGAGCCGGAGCTGTACAAGATAGCCAGAAGCTGTCCGGGCGCAAAGGTGCTGGTCAGGATCAAGGTGGCCAATGTCGGAAGCATTGTGGAGCTGTCGCTAAAATTCGGCGCCGACCCCGAGCAGGCAGTCCCGTTCCTGGTAAAAGCGAAAAAACTCGGGCTTAAACCAACGGGGGTCGCGTTCCACGTGGGCTCGCAGTGCCTGGACGCCAGCAACTACATACAAGCCCTTGAGATAAGCTCGGCAATATTCAAGGAAGCAAAGCAGGCAGGAATTAAGCTTTCCCTGCTTGACATAGGCGGAGGGTTCCCGATCAAGCATTTTGACAGGGACAGCCATATAGACTTCCCGGAGCTTGCCTCAAAAATAAAAAAGGAGCTCAAACGGCTCTTTGACAGGGATACAAGGTTCATAGCAGAGCCGGGAAGGTTCTTCGCAGGGCCCGCAGGACTGCTGATAACAAGGGTGGTCGGGCGCACTTTCAGGAACAACAAGAACTACTACTACCTCGATGACGGGATCTACCAGGATTTTTCGGGAATAGTGTTCGACCACTGCAAATACCAGTTCAACGCGATCAAGCGCGGACATAAATACCTAAGCACGCTTGCCGGCCCCACATGCGATTCGTTCGACACGATATCGCAGAGCGAAGAACTGCCGGAGCTCGAGGTCGGAGATATTGTCTACGTGAAAAGCATCGGGGCGTATTCGTGCGCGTCAGCGGTCCCGGGATTCAACGGATTCCAGCCTGCCAAGATAGTACTGATATAAAGCGGAATGACCAATTAACAATTTCACAATTAACAACAAGGAAAAATATCAAAAAGTGCGCAGAGCGCACACAATGTTGTTAATTGTTAATTGAGCAATTGTTAATTCCCCCAGAACTCAGCGATCCCAGATCAGTTCCTTGTACTCCCTGACCATCCTGTGCGTGGAAAAATATGCCGACTGGGATATGCAGTTGATCATCATGTCTATCCATTTAGAAGCCGCTATATCTTCTCTCCCTTTGACAGTATCATAATATTTCGACATAAGATTAGAGAGAGAACTATAAAGCGCGGCGGAATCTTCCTCCATCTTCAGATCTGATTCAGAACCCAGCTCTCCTTCTTGGGGAACATAACCGAAGATCTCCCCTATTCCTTTGTCAGCGGCCTCTACGACCCAGCCGTCGAGCGTACTGAGTTGAACCACCCCGTCTATGAGAGCCTTCATCCCGCTCGTGCCGGATGCTTCAAAAGGCGGAAGAGGATTGTTGAGCCATACATCCACCGAAGAAGTAAGCAGCTTAGCGAAATAAGTATCATAATTCTCAAGGAACAGCACTCTAAGGGCTTTTCTTTGACCGCCGAGATGGTTTATTTTCTCCATTATCTCGTCCATAAAATGCGCCGCAAAAGTATCGGCAGGATGGGCTTTCCCTGCGATTATTATCTGAAGCTCCCCGATATTTTTGGAGTACTCTACGAGTTTGTTTACATCCTGAAAGATCATAGTCGGCCTTTTGTAGTTGGCAAATCTCCTAGCCCAGCATACGGTGAAGGATTCCGGGTTGAAGAACCATTGTTTGAACATGTCGGAAAGCTCTTTCTTGTTCTCAATATGCGCCTGCCAGAGGTCTTTTCTGAAGTCATGGTGAGCCTTTAACTTAGCGACATTCACCAAAAGAGTCGGATCGGCTTCAAAGTCGCCAATAACATGCTTATGTTTAAGCAATGCCTTTTTTACGGGCTCCGACATCCATGTAAAGGTATGAACCCCGTTGGTTATGCTTTTTATCTTGTCCCTGTGCTCCGGGAACTGTATCCTGGTCACTTCACCGTGTTTTTTAGATACACCGTTCACACGGTCGCAGGCGTTCATGCACAGCTGAGTAAGGTTTGCCACATTTGAATTATGAGGATCTGTCCCGAACCGGCGGAATATTTCCGTCCTCTCCTGACCAGCGGCAGCCTCTACCTCGACAAAATCGAACCTGTCATGGCCGGCTTCGACCGGAGTATGGCATGTATACGCAAAGGCCTTCTTCAGCGAATCTATGTCCTGCGAAGTCCTGGCTTTTTCGACAAAAGCAAAAGCGGCATGACCTTCGTTAAGATGATATTTTGCGACGTTGTAACCAAGCGCTTCGAGGGCTTTCATGCCGCCGACGCCCAGGATCATTCTTTGCACGATCTTGATCCACGAGTTGGTGCTGCGGTACAGCTGATCCGTAAGCTCGTGCATATAGTCCGGATTGTCCTCGTGCGTGGCGTCCAACAGCACCAGCGGTACGACTTTCTTTTGGTCGTATGAATATACATAGTATTTCCAGAGCTTTAGCTTAAGCTTGGCGCCGCAAATGTCTATTTCGACCGTCTTATCCAGAGGGATGAGACCCGGATAGGTATCTGGGTCCCAGGATAGTTCCTCAGGGAACTGCCCGCCGCCGCGGAACCAGAATTTCTGCTGAAAATAGCCCTTGTGCCACAATATGCCCAATCCTACAAGGGACACACCCAGGTCCGACGCGGATTTAAGGGTGTCGCCGGCCAGTACGCCCAGGCCGCCGCTGTAGATAGGCAGGTCCAGCAGTTTTTCCACGGATATATGATGGAAATAATCCATCTGCTTGAGATTGGAGAACACCTCGTGGTTGCGCGAAACGTTTGACTCGTCGATCTCGTTCTCGCTCTCGAATGTATGGTAGATGCTGGGCGCCAGCCCGTATTCCATAGAAAAATACGCTATTGAAGGTTTTGCAGAGTCTCTCAAGTCCTGTTCTGCCCGAAGAATCGGCTCCATAGGAAAACCGAAGAACTTATCGCCAGAAATATCTTTAAGATACTGCTCTTTTGAGGCGTCAAGACCCGTAAGTTCAAATATTTCGCTTCGCATCTAAGACCCATTATACCAAAAGGGGGGAATTAAAAACATCTGCCTTTTATTTTTTTCCGGCAGTTCTTCCTGCCGCACCGGTAGCATATCTCATTGGGCAGAAGACCGCTGCGGAAGAACTGAAAGATATTGTCAAGAGTGGTGGAAGCTATATTGCCCAGGGCCTCCTGCGTGAAAAAACCCTGGTGCGACGTGATGAGCACGTTGCCGAAAGTAAGGAGCCTGGCCAGGGTATCGTCGTCCACGAAACTCGAAGAATAATCCCTGAAAAAGTATTCGCTTTCTTCCTCGTACACGTCCAGCCCGGCTGAGCCGATCTTTTTGCTCTTGAGGGCCTCAATAAGGTCTGCGGTATTTATAAGCTTGCCGCGCCCGGTGTTGATTATCATCACCGAGCCCTTCATACGGCCTATGCTCCTGCGGTTTATCATGTGGAGCGTTTCGGAGTTAAGAGGGCAGTTGAGGGATATGACGTCCGACTCGCTGTAAAGGCGGTTGAGCCCGCAGTACTCCACACCGGGATCATCAAAAAGGCTTTTGTCGGGGAATTTGTCATAAGCCAGCACCCTCATGCCAAACCCTTTCAAAATGCTGATCAGGGCCTTCCCTATCCTTCCGGTGCCTATTATGCCTGCGGTCTTTCCTTTCATATCAAATCCGGTAAGCCCGGTTATGCTGAAGTTGCTCTCCCGGGTCCGGAGATACGCCTTGTGCGTCTTGCGGTTGAGCGTAAGCATCAAAGCGACCGCATGCTCGGCAACAGCGTAAGGAGAATATGCCGGGACCCTGACCACGTGCATGGCCCCGTGGGCGGCTTTCAGGTCCACGTTGTTATATCCGGCGCTTCTGAGCGCCACCAGCTTTATGCCGTTTTTCTTGAGCGCTTTTATCACTCCCGCGCCCAGATCGTCGTTCACAAAAGCGCATACCGCGTCAAACCCTTTTGAAAGCACCGCGGTGTCAGGAGAAAGCTGTTCGGACAGATATTTTATGGCAAAACCCCGGGAGGCGTTCTCCCTGTCGAAATACTCCCTGTCATAGGGCTTGGCGTCGAAAAAAGCCACCTTTATTTTCTTCATTTGAGAGTATTCTATCATACGCATTGTTTGAACTTGTGGTAATATATCATCAAACTAGTTTTGCGCAAGGAGGGATTTCATAATGAGAACAAAGAGCTTTTTCGCGGCCCTGATCTTTTCGGCGGCGATACTGGGGTGTTCCTATGCCGCCGCGCTCAAGACGCTGCCGATCGAGACCGGTGCCGACAAGATAATCGCTTACGAAAAATCTACCGGCAATGTGCGGTGGCAAAGCACGCTTACAACTACGAAAACGAACTTTAACGGCAAGCCGTTCATCTACACGGAGGAAAAAGGAAAAGGCAGGTACGGCAAGGACAACTCGTATAAAACATGGATAACAAGGGGCTACTACCAGATCGGCGCCGACGCGCTTACCCCCTATGAGGTGAAACTGGAAATGAAGGATGCGGCAGGCAATCCCGCTTTTATACTGGACAAGTCTTACAATTATGCCGAAAAAAAGGTAGTATGCGATGTCAACGGCTCTGAAAAGACCTTTGACCTCAATCCCAACACTCTGGACAGGGACATCATGGGAAGATTGCTTCCAAACTTCCCTTTTGAAAGCGGTGAAGACACAAAGTTTTATCTTATCACGCACGAACCGGCGCTCTACAACATAACCATGAAACTTCGCGGCAAAGAGACGATCACCGTAAAAGGCAAGGACGTGGAATGCTACAAGCTGGAGCTGATCCCAGACCTGGGCGCGCTGGGTTTTGTCGGAGCGTTCGTGCCTAAGAATTATTTCTGGTACACCATATCAAAACCGCACAGGTTCATGAGGTACGAAGGCCTTGAAAGCGGGATCGGGACGCCGGTGATCGTGATGGAATCGGACAAATAGAGCGGGACTAATTATCGTCGCTCATCAACTGCGACACATCCCTGATCAGCTGGCCCCAGTATTTTTTTGTGCCCCACTCCGGAAAATGCGTCTCAAAACCGGGATCATCTTTTTGCACGGCGCACCATGACGCAAAATGTATCATGCGCATCGCGCGAAGATACGGGATAAGATCCAGGGATGATCTGTCGAAACCGTAAAAAGTCTCGTAGCCGCTTATGAACCATTCAATTTCCGAGGCGCAATTTTCTACTTTATCGGGAAGCAGCATCCACATATCCTGGACAGCCGGCCCGATGCACATGTCGTCAAAGTCGACCACATAGGTGCCTTCCCCGGGCCTGTGGATGAAATTGCCCCTGTGAATATCGCCGTGGAGCTTTATAGGCCTGATATCCTTAAAGGCAGCCGATGACCTGCCGATGAACATTTTGGTGATTGTATTAAAAGAAGCCTGGAAATCTTCCGGCATAACATTAGAGGTGTTTATCACTTCCGCGTGATGGGCGGTGGCCGAGTCGGGCTTCCAGACCACCCTTTTGGACGCTGCGGCCTTAGATCCGGCCAGGTGTATCTTG
>Ga0209096_1002795_pt1 | contig 16244 bp, 14 predicted proteins | sample AD_UKC034_MetaG_FD_184407 | JGI IMG/M metagenome (GOLD analysis project Ga0209096, IMG submission 184407) | Active sludge microbial communities of municipal wastewater-treating anaerobic digesters from USA - AD_UKC034_MetaG (SPAdes) (version 2) | ecosystem: Engineered > Bioreactor > Anaerobic >... | reverse complement strand
AGCTCATGCGTTCGCGCACTTCCTTCTCTGCACGTACCATACCAACCCGAATACTATATAGGCTGACGATTTCACCAACAGTACGGAGTCGTCGATTACCGAGATGATCAATATCGTCAAACCCGTCTTGTGACTTGCTGATTTGAATAAGTGTTTTAATTGTTGCAACAACGTCCTCTTTACTCAGCAAATGATGCTCAGGGCTATTTTCTACGTTAAGGCCCAATCGCTTATTGAGCTTATAGCGACCAACCTGCGAGAGTGTGTATCGCTTTGGGTCGAAAAAAACCATATTAAGTGTTTTGTAGGCATTTTCTATGACGAGCGGTTCTCCCGGCTTTATTTTTCGATAAAACTCCATGACCGCATCTTCACGAGAGTGTGTTCGATCTTTTTTAAGTGTTGGCATGAGATATTTTTCGACAAGCTCAGGATCAACATCATTAAATAGAGAGCGAATAGAGGCGTGATCGTCTCCTTCAAACAACTTCAAAAATACTGTCGCAAGCATCTTGCGTTTGCGATTAATTTTGGCCTCAATAAGCCCTTGTTTATTGATGGTAAAGTCAAGCCATGCACCAATATATGGGCGGATTTCAGCGTTATACAATGTCAATCCGGTGCCTTTATCAATTTCTGCAGTAAAGTAGACTCCAGGTGATCGTACAATTTGGCTTATCACTGCACGTTCAATGCCGTTAATGATAAAGGTGCCTCGATCGGTCATAATGGGCACATTACACATGTAAACGTCTTGAGTTTTGGTTTCATTTGCGCGTTTGTTGGTGAGCTGAAGTTTGATGTAGGCGGGGCGATCGTAGGTGAGTTTTTTCTTCTTGCACAAGTCTATGTCATAGCGAGGTTTGCCAAACGAAAGATCGATAAATTGCAGAGTGAATTTTTTCCCGGTGTAATCATCGATGGGGAAAAACCCTTGAATCGTTTTTTTGAAGAGATTTTCTTCGAAGTTTTTCCACGAGTTCTTTTGAATTTCGATGAGATCAATTTTTTCAAGTCCGCTTTCGGCAGTGCCAAGCTCAAGCACAGGTAATGAAGGGTTATGGGTGACTTGAGTTTTTGCCATAGAAGCGCCGAAAAGATGCCAAAAATTTTTAAAACACAAAGAAGACAGTCCTGCCTAAGGTGCTTATTATACGCAATTGTTGCGAAGTGTCAATAGGTGTATTAAAAACAACTGCCCGTGTTTCAGAGCCCATACATTCTTTAGACTATTTGTACTAGCTTTGATGCTTTTTTGCCCAATAGGTATTTGCACGAAGTAATGAATCAAACGTTCCTGCGTCTTCCCATGCTCCTTGTATCACTTTTGCTCGAAGCTCTCCCATTTCAAAATACGCATTGTTTATGGCTGGTGATCCAAGATAACTTGTCATTTCAATCTCTCCTCTTGCTGAAGGAGCAAGGTTTTTGGCGATTTCACTCACTCGGTTATCAAACACATATAATCCGACGGAAGCGAGGTTACTTTTTGGTTTTTCAGGCTTTTCTTCGATAGAGAGCACTTTGCCATGTGCGTCTATCTCAACCACACCGAGTCGCTGTGGGTCGGGAACTTCTTTGAGAAAAATTAATCCTCCAGACTTGAATGAGGCAAGATCGTCTTTGAAATTCTCATCGAATATATTGTCGCCCAATATGAGCGCGACATTATCACCTGCTATGAAGTTTTCGCCGACGATAAATGCATCGGCCAGCCCTCGGGGTTTCTCTTGAATCTCATAGGTAAACTTGCAGCCAAATTCTTTGCCAGAGCCGAGCAGATTCAGAAAATGACCCGCATATTCCGGGGCAATAATGATAAGAACATCTTTTATTCCTGCAGTTACGAGTGTGTTTATCGGATAGTAAATCATGGGTTTGTTGTACACGGGCAGCAGCTGCTTGGAGGTGATTTTGGTGAGTGGGCGCAGACGGGTGGCGCTTCCTCCGGCAAGAATAATTCCTTTCATAGGTGCCACTATTGTAATAGTCCTTAATATAAATGCAAGTCAGTCTTATACTTCCATGCTTCTGCAACAATCAATGTGTTCGTATGCTACGCTCAATTCTTGTACATACACTGCTCACCACATCCGTTTCAAAAAGACGTTCGTCTACACTTGAGCACTGCAAACACACCTATTGCTTCTGTAATACTCACTTAAGTGAGCGTCCTCTGATTCATACTATGTACATGAAGAGAGTACTTTGTTTGGGCGGACGCTCAATGCTTTTTGAAACGGGTGTTTGGTGAGTTATATCCAACATCATGAGATTATTGCAGTAGGTTGCATATAAGTGGGGAGAATAAGACCTTCGCGTGTTTTGTGGAAACACTATTGGTCTAGTACTGGGCAAGGGTGAGTGCGAGAAACAGAATAGAGAAGCCGATAAGAAAGTATTCAAGGAGAATTTTTAGTCGCAGCGTCTTGGTGAGGATGTGATGATAGATGCCCCAGCAAATGTAAAAAATGGTGAATGCAATAAATACAAACAGTTGAGCACTTTTCACTCCGGCAAAAAGACGGACAGACAAGATGAAAAATATCGCAGCAGTGAGTATAAGCAGATAATCAAACAAGTGATGGTGCCACACTTCTTTTTTGACATGACGTATAAGATGTTTCATATGTAAGGTTGATGGTTATGATGATTATAAAATAGCACCTTTACTTAAGAAATACATACCGATAAGTATTGCAATAAGAAATATCATATGTGCCAAGTGTTTTCCGCGATGCCGATGAAATTGTGTCCTGCTGATATGAAACAAATCTATCGTAAATATGATTACGAGAAAGACAACTGACACAGCAGAAAGCATGCGAAATGCGGGGTAGAGATTTATGGAAGGGCTCGGGCGTGTGCGCGCTTCACCAGATGGCAGGGCAACTTCTACTTCAGTCGCAGGAGACTGCGCGATATAGGGCACAGGTGTGCTTGTTGGCACATCGGTGGGGAGCGTGCGGGCTCGAACGGGCACAGGGCTTAATGATTCTTGAGCGGGTTGAGGCGCTTGGATTTCTTGCGTTGTTTCACCGGCGATAGCGGATTTGGTGCCAAACATTTGCACGACCAGTGTGGTTTCTTCTCCAAGCAGGTTGCCGTTTAACATTGCCACCCCAATGTCTTTATAGTTTCCGTTGAGAATATTTGCCCGGTGTGTCTCGGAATTCATCCATGCATCAACGACCGCACCGCTATCCATAAAGTTTTTGGCGAGATTTTCACCGGCATATTCGTATTGATAGTTTGCACCAAGTATAAAATCCCACGGGCTTTCGCCGCTGGGGCCAAAATGTGCCCAATATCCTTTGCTCATCATATCTTGTGCTTTGGCTGATGCCGCCTGTGCCAGACGTGCGTCATAGGCGAGAGTGCCCAGCCCGGCACTTTGTCGTTTTGCGTTTGTCACCTCAATGATACGGTCGGGGCTAATGTCTGTTGCAAATCCCAAAACATTATCAGAATACTGACCTATGTGGTGTATGAACACAAACGATGCCATGGCAAGGATGAGGTATGCGGTAAGTGCACGATGAGAGGTGAGCGCTGAATGATGATTATTGTGATGCCCGGGCACGAAGAGATGACGAAGTGCCCTTTGAATACTTTTCATAAAAAGATATGAGCCAGTATACAGAGAGTATTCCTATACAGTCAATAAGCACGTCTTCAATTTTACCCGATCGGGTAGGCACATATGTCTGATGTATTTCATCAAATATCGCATATACAAGGGCAAATCCCCCAGCGTAGCGCGCCGCTTGCTCCCATATAAGTGTGGGGACATTTCGATACAATGCAATAAAATTAAGCAAAGTTAATATCGCATATTCGATGACGTGCAAGGATTTAAAGAGCATGAAGTTGATCCACAACTTATCGCTGACAGCGATGCTCTGTCGGCTTGAGAGGAAAAAAATTAGGAGCATCCACCCTATGGGAGGCGCTATCCAAACATGTCTGGGTATTCGGTGGGCAAATTTCGATAGAGTTCCCATAATCGCGCAAGTTGAAAACCACCGATGGTCATGCATATCCCCATGATACAAAGATATCCGACAATTGCAAAGGATGAGGTGCTTGCAGTGGCACCGCTTGTTTTGGTCGAAACACTTTCTGCCATGATGGGTAAGGTGGGGCTTATTGTGTTTTTTGGCGTGTAGTTGAGGACTAGCGTTTCTGTCTGAAGCAAAGTGTTGGTGTGAGCTCCGAGATAATCGCCTGGATTTTGCGAAGAGTTTGAAATTCCCATGCCGAAACGGGGAGATGATGTCGGTGTGTGTGGTCGGGGAGGAGTGGGTGTTTTGGTTGGGGTCGGGGTGGGAGTTTCGCGCACGATACATCCTGAGTTGTATCCATTTTTAGAAGGCGTTTGCAGACACCACGACCCAAAATTTGCAGATGATCTTCCCCAACTGAGCCCCCGCTCTGACGTTTCATAGGAAAACTGGTCAACCACCATGCCTAGAGAGTTTAATAAGAGAATGCGTTCATTCGAATTGTTCATTCTGGCGCTTGAAAGTTCAACAACTCCATATCGGTAGGCGGGAATGACTAGAGTTATCGACGCAATCGCTTTGTCTGTTGCGTCTTTAATGCTCCATCCCTCAAGCGTTACTTCAAATCGGTTGTCATTATATATTTCTATCCATTCCCGTTCATCGTTTTCTGGATGAACATAGAGTTCAGATAGATAGATACCGCTTGGTACCGGAGCTGAAGCGTTCGGCGATGGAGACGCAGATGGAGTGAGTGAGGGCGTAAAGGATGATACTAGGCACGGATAATTATCCATTCCTTTGCTGGGCAGTTGGAGGCAAAACGATGGAGAGTGGAGTGATGTTCTTCCCCATGCGACGTCCACTTGGGAATTTGTATATACAAAAATTTCAACCTCCGTTCCTTCAGAGTCTATCAAACGTATGGTATCGCCGGTATTGTTGAAGATATTACTGGGCATTAATACAACAAAGTAGCCAAATGCGGGTGCAATACCATTAATCACCACCGGCGACCCGCCACCCTCGGCAATATCATCAAGCATCCACCCAACAAGTGATTGCTCATACGATGAATCGTTGTAGAGTTCCACCCACTCTTTATCAACAGAAGGGTTCACCATGATTTCTGACAAATATATCCGTGGCACGATCGTTGCAGTTGGGGTGAAAGAAGGGGTGTTGGTTGGCAAAGGGGTTGGTGTGCGCGTGGGAGTTATGGTGGGGGTGGGAGTTTGGGAGGGACTTGGTGTCCAAGTCAATGTTGGGGTTGGAATGGGGGTAGGAGAGTTTGAGAGCCCACTAGCGCAATCTGTTTGACTCGCATTATATCGACCAATGGAGCTTGGTTGTATGCTAAAAGCGCCCGTTCCATCGGGTATGCGGGCATATGAAGTTCCACTGGATGTGAAGGACGTATATGAGTATGAATCAACAAGTTGTGCAGATGCAGACGTTGGGTTTGCGGTTGCATCAAATAGACGTATCGTATCGGGTGTTGTTGTATTTAAAAATAAATTACCTCGTGCAATAAGGCAGGCATAGGGTGGCACAGGATCTTGTGCCGGCAACACAAGATACGTGCTACCCCCACTATCATCGATATACCATCCGCTCACATCAATTGCATGATCGGACACATTCATAAGCTCAACTGTCTGTGGGCTTGCAAAAACGTCAAATTCGTTAATCACCATGTATGCGTAAGATGGTTTGGAGCCCAGCACAAGAAAAACTAAAACGCAAATCCACATGAAAGACAGATGTGTGCCAAGAAAAATGATGGGCCGCGTGTATGATGTGTGGTGTGCGTTATTCAAAAACCGCATATCTTCCTGACAGACTATAATAATCTGAAAGCTTCAGATCGGGGCCGTAGATAGGATCGTTCATGATGTATTCACCATCAGATTTTTTCTTTAAGACCACGTAATGTCCTTGATTGCGCACAGAGGTGATGACCGGGATGCCGCGCTCCAAATATCCATCTATTTCGCCAAATGGTATTTCGCGATAGCGCAGCCCCCCTGGCCATGCGCCATTGAATGTGTTGGGAACACAGGCATATGCAGTGGCATATGATGTGGGAAAGCAGCCTGATGCGGGCCCTCCGTAAAAATAGCGGGCATTAGATGCAAAATAAGTAGGGTTGATGTCATGCCCGTAATGCTTAAGAACCATGGCGAGAGAACTGATAAAACACCCTACATCAAGCACCGTTTCTCCCGAATCGCCCATGCGCATGCCGGCCCAGCGCTCGTCACGTTGAGAGTAATACCATCCTCCTTCACCTGTGCCCAAGCCATTCGCCTTGATGATGTTTGTGCCGGTTGATGCAACGAAGTTTTTAAATGCACTTAGCTGTCTTTGTGCTTCGGCGATAATATTTTGATACTCATTCTCCCGGTTTTGAGTCGCCGCGATGAGGATTTTTTTCGCTGCTTGTTGGCTTTCAAGATCTGCTTGTTGCGAAGCGAGTGTGCTTTGCAGTGCCGTGAGTTCTATCGCTCTTTTTTCGCGCTGTTGTTTTGCTTCTTCAAAATTGAGCTTTGTTTCTTGAGTTTGAATAAGTAGTCGCTGTCGATTGCTTTGGGCGAGTGTGTGATATTTAACAGAGTTAACCATATCATTGGCGGTGCGTGCATTGAGCAACAAATCGAAAATGGTGGCTCGACGTTGTTTGTAGGTTTGATAGGTTGTCGCAAGAAAGAGTTTCCATTGCTCATCAAGTCGCGTGTCGAGGGAATCGATACGATTGGTTAATATCAATTTTTCTTTTTCAACAGACCCGATTTTGTTTTCAGTCTCTTGTATCCTAAGCTCAGTGACATAGGCTTGAGTGTCCAGATAATCTAATTGATTCGCAAGTGTATTTCGCTGTTGACGAGTTTCCTCAAGCTTACGTTGATATTCTAATATCTTTCCCTCTAGTTTGTTTTTTTCGTTGTCCACGACTGAAGTGTCGACGGTTGGCGTCGGTGTTGGTGTTTCTGTCTGTGCATAGAGACCCTTGAGTTCACCGGTGGAAACAAAAAGGAGAGCAGTCAGCAAAAAAGAGAACCAAAAGGCCATGTTTTTACAGTACCATATTAACGAGATGAGTGCAATACGAGCGTGTAGTATTGTCGGTTTTACGCCCGGATGTATTTGTCGGTCGCCACTTTCGTTGCAAGTGCGCTTATCGCAACAACATACACAATGACTGCGGCGCATAATGCGCCTATCGTGACCAGATGCAACGGCCATATTTGAGCAGTAACAGTGGAAACACTGAGCGTGAGTGTGTCTATGCCCTCAAGGTAAGAAGAAAAGGCGTCTTTAACACTATACACAAGCCCTCCAAATGCTCCAATCGCCATAAGCGATGCCACGACAGAAAGAAAGACTCCCTCATCAAAGAACGGCTTTGCGATGTTGCCTGAGGTGGCCCCAAGCAGGCGATAGAGCTCGATTTCTTCTTTGCGAAGCGCAATTTTAAACATAACCATCGTAATAAGAGTAACAAGTGTCATAAGCGCCAGATATGACGCTAACACCAAAACACTCACCCGGAGCGCCTGCGTTATTGTCATGAGCTTGTTGATCATTTCTTCATCGAATTGAACCTCATCAATTCCCTTTTCTGTGCGCAAATAGTTTGCAATATCGACAAGATGTGCTGGCTTTTCTGCGTATGCGTACAGAGAGGAGGGGAAATTTTCCGCACTGGTCATCTCAAGAAGGAGTGGATTATCTTTGTTTTGTTCTCGATAGAAATCGAATGCTTTTTGTTTGTCAACATATTCAACGCTGCGAACGTTGTCTGATTGAATCAAATTTTCGCGGACTCGTAGCACGTCTTTTTCTTCGGTGCTTGGCTTAAAGTACACAATGACAGGTATTTGAACTTCAACCGTATTGAATATCGAGACCAGTAGACCGGTTGATGTCAGAGATGTGAGTAATAAAAACGCACCAAAGAACTGAAGCAAAACAACACTTAAGGATTGAAAAGGGGTTCTTCTGATGTTACTGAGTAGGTCTTTCATAAGAATTTCGTGTGTGAATTTGTGTTGTGTTGCTCGTTGACCACTTTGCCTTTATCAAGTTGAATTACTCGTTTATTGAGACTTGCGACAACATCGGTATTGTGCGTTGCAATGACAATGGTGCGTGAAGGGGCAAGTGAAACAAATAGCTTCATAACATCCCATGTGGTTTTTGGATCGAGATTGCCGGTTGGCTCATCCGCAAGGAGTATTTTCCTGTCACCTGCGAGTGCTCGAGCGATGGCGACTCGCTGAAGCTCTCCGGCTGATAGCTGAATAGGGAACTCAAAGGCTTTTTTTTCAAGCCCAACATTTTTCAAATTATTCATGACTTCGTTTTTTTGAAACTGCGCAGGGACATGCTTCGCTCGTAAAGCGACCAGAACGTTTTCAAAAATATTTTTGTGAGGGATGATTTTGAAATCCTGAAACACGAATCCAATATTTTGTCTGAACTCAGCAAGTCGATTGCCTGCAAGCTTGGTAACATCAATTGATGGATCTCCAACATTAACCGACCCATGTGATGGCTTAAACACTCCCATCACCGCATTGAGAATGGTGCTTTTTCCCGCACCAGATGGGCCGACTAAAAATACAAATTCATTAGGTTGAATCGAAAACGAAACATCATCTAATGCGTGAGAGCCATTTTTGAATGCGACGGTGACGTGATTGAATGAAATCATGGGTGAGTGTATAACAAGGAGCCAATCTTTATTCGCTTATAACTTCTACTGAGCCGACATCCATTAGCCATCCTGCCTTTTGTGCAGTATTAGTTTGACCCCACACCTGAACTTTTTTGCCTATATAAGTGCTCAAGTCTACCGTGCTTGATGTCAGATAAGCGGTTTGATCTTTTGCTCCTCGCTCCAGGTGATGGCTTCCTTCACCATCTATACCGCCCTCGCGAAGCACTCCTGTTGCTGTGTCCGTGAAGGTTTTTTTGTCAATGATGCCCGCTTTTGTCTCGGTGTCGACCCGTTGCACTTCGCTTGCAGATCCACCCGTTCCTTGAGTGCTGGTAGGGGTGAGTTGAGCAACCATAAATCCAGTTGCGGAACCCAATACAAAAGTAACCACTAAAATAATTCCTGCAATTTTAGTTGCTACCATGGGCGTTTTCTCAATTGGTTTAATAACAGTCTCTGGGGTTTGGAAGGTTTGAGATTCTTGCATAGTCTATGTGTCAGGATAACAAAAACCTTTTCGGTATGCAACGGCAGAATGATGTGAGTACTTGTGGGCAGTGGAGATTAGTTGGGGCGTTTGAGATATGCTTCAATAAACGACTGGATATCACCGTCTAGCACCGATGTGGTGTTTGATGTTTCATATTGAGTGCGTAAATCCTTCACCAGTTTATAAGGGTGAAGTACATACGAGCGGATTTGTCTTCCCCACCCTGCAATTTTTTCTGTTTTAAATTGTTTTTGTGTCGTCTCGATTTCCTCTTGTTTTCGTTGCCAGAGTTTTGCTTTTAAAATACTTAAGGCGTTATCTCTGTTTTGTCGTTGTTCTCGCTCGGTTTGGCAGGTGACCACCAAGCCAGTTGGCTTGTGTGTCAGACGGACAGCTGAGGAAACTTTATTGACGTTTTGTCCGCCATGACCTCCTGCACGGTAAAACTCCCATTCAACATCACTCTCCTTGATTTCGATATCACCGTTATCTTGTACGATGGGAAGCACCTCAACAAGTGCGAATGATGTTTGTCTGAGTTTGTCGGCATTGAAAGGAGATTGTCGAACCAGTCGATGAACTCCAGCCTCACAATGCATCAGTCCATAGGCAAATTCACCTCGCACATTCATCACCACTGTTTTTATACCAGCCTCCTCACCATCAATCCAATCAAGCGTTTGGGTTTGCCATCCCTTGGACTCAAAGTAGCGTGTATACATTCGGTAGAGCATTTGTGCCCAATCCATTGCCTCAGTGCCCCCTTGTCCAGCGTGAATGCCAAAGATGCAATCACCGGCATCGTACGGGCCTGATAAAAATAATTGTATCTCGTAGCTGTCAATCAGCTTTTGCGCATCATCTTGCTGGTTTTCGCTCAGCAGTAGTTCGATTAATTCAACATCCTCAATCATTTTTTTGATCTGAGAGATACGTTGCATGACCTGCTTGCCTTCTTGAGGATTTTGCCACAAGGTTGAGTCGTATGTTTTTTGCTCTAAAATGGCAAGCTCCTTGATTTTCTCAGGAATATTTAGTTTTACGCGGATAGCCTCAAAGCGCTGCATGATGTCTTCCATAGAAACAGGAGTTATGAATTAATTGCGCAATGACAAAAGGAGAGTCGCCACACAAGCTTCGTTAGCTTTGTTCATTTTATATCTGCGCCGATGACAATAATCACATCTGCCGAAGGGGTTCCTGTTTGATCCACAAATGCAGGACTCCCAATTGAGCTTGCAATATCGGTAGCGATGACTTCTTTCAAATAGCTTTTTTCTGGATCGACTTGCACCTCAGATTGGAGGTAGTCGTAAGAGGCTGCGTTGCCGGTGGTGATGTCTTCGTAACCTTTTGATTCCAGAAGCGATTTGATTACTCCGGCTTGCCCTGCGACTCCTGTGCCATTGAGCACGCGCACCGAAACTTCTTCCCGCTTCACCTCAATGGTGGGGGTGGGGGTGGGGGGCGGCTCAGTCGGCTCCGGTGTTGGTGTCGGGGTTGATACTACTGCAAATGGCAGTGTAACTCCGCCACCGCTTCTTCCTTGTGCAATAACATAAAAGACACCAAATGTGACGAGAAAGATCAGCACAAAGAGCAAAATTTCTTTTGGAAATCGGAATTTTTTGGGTGTTTCTGTGGTCAACATAGATGATTGAGGAGAATGGGTAATTGACTGGTGCTTTGCAACAGTCTTTGATTCGCTTCCTATTTTAGCATATGGGAATGCTTTTGCCTCTTGAATTGCGACGTATGCGCCAAACAAATCACTATAGGAAAGAATGGGAAATGCAGTGGCGGGATTATCTTTACCCTCGATTTGCATGAGGAATTCTTTGTAGAACTGAGGAACTATTCGTTTGAGTGGGTTTGTCCAAACACCCACATTTTTGGTAAATGTATCTTGGCGGATAGCATCTGCATCTGAGCCCGTGATTATCATTCGATTGAACTTGTGGGCTTTTTGCGCAAATTCATCTGCCTTTTGGCGCAAAAATGCCTCAAGCTCAGTTGGTGCGACACTTTTCTTGCTCCAAGGTGGTATTTCAGGAAGCGGTCCATACGTGTCATATACTAATCCGGAGACTTCTTTATTTTCATAGGTGGTAAAGAGAATGTGCTCATGCTTATCCAGTCGCAAGGTGCGCTCGAAAATGGTGAAGTATGCGAGGTGTTCGGGCACCACGTAGGCGAGTTTGAAATCAAGCAGGTCAAGCGCCTGGTCGATGATGGTAAGTTGAGCTCGGGGAAGCGCGTATACAAAACCGATTTTTTTATTTTCGAATTCTCGTACAAACATTTCAAATGCATATTCTTCGATGCGAATGTGGTGATGCTTTTGAAATTGTTCTTTTAGAAACACATGATATGCTGTTTTGTCAGTCTCGAGAGGTATCTCAGTGCGAAAAAGTGTGTATACATCATGATCAAGCACCACCGATACTTCGGTATCCTTAAACAACCTGCCCCCCACTGATAACGACTCCTTGAGCGCCGAAGTGATGAGTTCAACAGAAGTGAATTTCCCCCCCTCAATAAGCTTTTTTTCAAATGTCTTCTCGCTCCAGTAGGATTCAACCGCACTCAACACTCCCTTTTTCACTTGAATACCACGGATGGTGTGGGGATGGATTCGTGCGACGATCATATATTCATAGTAGAACAAACAATAACGTTTTGCAAGATGAAAAGAACTCAAAAATATTCATACACATAAGAGCCCCACCCACGCGGCTTTAGACTATACTATGCGTATGACGTACACGTCGGTCGTTGATGATATTAAACAAAAAATTGATATAGTGGAGCTTGTAGGTTCGTATGTTTCCCTAAAACGTGCCGGAAAGTATTTTAAAGCTCCCTGCCCATTCCATCAAGAAAAAACTCCTTCTTTTGTGGTTTCTCCCGATATTGGAAGGTGGCACTGTTTTGGCGCCTGTCATGAAGGAGGAGACATATTCAGTTTTGTCATGAAATGGGAAAATATTACTTTTGCCGAAGCTCTGCGTATGCTTGCGGAGCGAGCAGGAGTGACACTTCCTGAAAACACGCAGAAAGCAGGATATCAAGATGAGGAATCAGGCAAAAAAGAAATCATATTTTCCATCAATGAGTTGGCAATGCGCTACTACCATCATGTGCTTGTGCATACTGCTGTCGCCGGGGCCGCTCGGTCATATCTTGATGGGCGTGCGATAAGCTCAAAAATCATTGACACCTTTCAGCTCGGGTATGCACCAGAGGGATGGTCGAATTTGGTTGATTACCTCAGTAAAAAGGGCATTGCTTCAGCCGATATGGAGTTGACGGGATTGTGTGTGATAGGAAGCCGAGGCTTGTACGATAGATTTCGTGGCAGACTTATGTTTCCCATCAGAAATACGCGCGGTCAAGTCTTGGGATTTTCGGGCAGACTCATCAAGGAAAACCCCTCAGAAAAAGATGGAGGGAAGTACATCAACACACCCGAAACGCTCGTTTATCATAAACGAGAAAGTCTGTTTGGATTCTTTCAATCAAAAGATGATATCAGAGCCAAAGATACAGCGGTTATTGTGGAAGGTGAGTTTGACATGATTGTTCCCTATGAAAAAGGCTTTACCAATTTCGTTGCGATAAAAGGGTCTGCATTCACCCGAGAACAGCTTCAGGTGCTTCGCAGATATTGCTCGCGTCTCATACTTGCGCTAGATAATGACCCCGCCGGTTTTGATGCGTTGAAAAAAGCGGTTCGAGATGCGGAGGAGTTTGGGTTTGATGTCTATGTGTGTGCGATGCCGGGAGGGAAAGATCCAGATGAAGCAGTTCGGGCAGATGCAGTTGCGTTTAAGAAGGCGCTTCAGGATGCGCCTCCCGTATACGATTATCTTATTGACCATCTGTTTTCGACCGTTAATACTGAAGATTCCTATTCAAAAAGCAGATTTGCTCAAGAGATTTCTCCCTATATACGGGGCATCGCAAATCCAATTGTGCGGACGCATTACGTCCAAAAACTCGCGACACTTCTTCACACGACACCGGAGTCTATTACTGCCATGATGCAAGATCAAAATAAAACTTTCCGAAAACCTGAAAAAGACAACCAAGATGATTCCAAATCGTCACGTGAACCTGATAGGCCCACATCATTGGCTATGAAATTCCTTGCCCTGCTTTTGAGTGGCACGCTTTCATCTGATATTCGTTCACAGATTTTTGTAAACGTGCAACCAGTTGACCTTCCCGATGGACCATATCGAGCACTTTTTGAAAAATACAAAATGTATCACGAAGATGAGTCTGCGCAATCGATGCGTTTTGTTTCGACACTCAGTCATGAGTTGCGGGGGGCATTTGATGAACTATTTATGTTCGCTTCCACCCTTGACCAGGCCGACGGCAAATATGCGCTGCGCTTGGGTTTGGAACTTCGTAAGTCACGCATCACTCGCATGATTCAAGAACTTGCGGATGCAAAAGAAGAGGGAACAGACGACACCCTCTCTCACCTTGCTACAGATCGCATTGCGGTGGAAAAACAGCTCGCTTTGTTGTAAAATTGGATTGTTTATTGTTCTATCCATGCACGTATAGCGACCCAAAAAGCTTTGACTGTTTGGGTGAAGCGCTCAAGCGAATGTGTGGTTTATAGCTTGGTGTATGGGGCATACAAACACCATGGCTAAATCTAAAACCTCTTCAAAACCAAACAAAAAGCGCAGCCTTTCGTCTGTAAAAAGCAAATCCTCATCTGTTAAAAAGCGCGTTGTTGTGCCTGCTAAAAAACACAAGCCAACTAAGCCGACTAAAAAACCCGCAAAGAAAGTGACAGCCGTGCGAAAGGATAGCGTAAAAAAACTACGTAAATCCAAACCGCACAAAAATGTGTCGACTACAGATGTAACCGGTTTCTCTCAGCCCACTAAAAAGCGCACATCAAAAGATGAGGAAGTCAAACTCCTCAAGGCTGCACGTGATTTGCTTCGACAGGGCAAAGAAGATGGGTTTCTTGTCCAAGACGATATCATGATGGTCTACTCAGAACCAGAGCTTCACATCGAAGAAATTGATGAATTTTTTATTCAAGCATTTGCCCTCGGGATTGACATTTTCGAATCCATATCGACACGAGATGATGCGGATATGTTTAAGTCGGCCGAAGATATGGAGCGGGAGCTTGAACAACTGGTCGGACTCAAACATGGAGAGTCGCTAGATCCCATTAAAAAGTATCTGAAAGAGATTGGCCGAACACCGCTATTATCGTTTGAAGAAGAGATTGCCCTTGCCAAAGCATTTGAAAAAAAGGACATGGCTGCAAAAGAAAAGTTGACCCGTGCCAACTTGCGATTAGTGGTCTCTATTGCAAAAAAATACCTTGGGAGAAGGTTGTCGTTTTTAGATCTTATTCAAGAGGGAAATAAGGGGCTGATACGCGGAGTAGAAAAGTATGACTGGCGGCGCGGATTCAAATTTTCAACATATGCAACATGGTGGATTAGGCAGGCCATCACTCGGGCCATCGCCGACCAGTCGCGCACTATCCGTATACCTGTCCACATGGTTGATCAGATAAACAGATTTTATAAAACTCAACGAAGGCTCGCTCAAAAATTCGGGAAAGAACCGGATGTGAAACAAATCGCCAAAGAGATGGAGATATCGGTTGATGATGTCGAAAATCTCATGAAGATATCGCAACAGCCAAAGTCGCTCTCAACACCGGTAGGCGAGGATAAGGAAGCAACACTTGAGCAGTTTGTGGCAGACACCACTCAACCAACAATGTACGACAGAGTGAGCAGGGAACTTCTCAAAGATGCGGTCGCTGATGTACTTGAAACTCTCTCTCCACGCGAGAAGAAAGTTCTGGCGATGCGGTTTGGACTTGAGGATGGTAAGCCCAAGACCCTTGAGGAAGTGGGCAAAGAATTTAAGGTCACGCGTGAGCGCATCAGGCAAATTGAAGCCAAAGCAATTCGCAAATTGAAGCATCCGACACGTGCCAGAAAACTTAGGGATTACCTGGAATAATTGAGATGCTTTTGCGTGTGCATCTGATATTTGCTAGTATGTGTGCCAGCTATGTCTGAATCGACCGGTAATCAACATATAACAAAACACAAGAAAACCTCTTCCACTCAAAAAGCACTCAATGTATGGGGGATAGTGCTTGCAACATGGGCGATATATCGATCAACGATTGGAGCAACAGCGCCCATTTTTTTTGATGAAGTACTGCTAAAGCCGCTTCTTTTTATCGGCCCGGTATTGTGGTACATAACAATCATAGAGAAAAAAACCTTCCTGCAAGGGATTTGGTTACAGGTTAACGATTGGAAAAAAGATGGCCTGGTGGCACTGCTTATTTCGCTTCCCATTGTATTACTCTTGGCGTATTCTCTATTTTTTCTCGGATTCACTGTTACGGGGCCAAGGCTTGTTCTCTTTTCTCTTGTGGCGCTTGGCATGACCTTTTCTGAGGAAATATTGTCACGAGGGTTTGTTGCTCGACACATATGGGAGGAAAAGAAAAACATCATAATCACCGTAGCTCAGGCGAGCGCACTCCATCTCTTTTTGCGCATACCGCGCATGATGACAACTCCGGAGCTTTTTGGACAGAAATTATTCGCCTTTGCCATCGCCGAAGTCACCCTCAGTGTCGTGCTCACGACGCTTTTTATATGGCGAAGAAACCTGCTTCCCGTTTTGGTCGTTCGATATCTGTACACGCTAACTCTTATGAGTCTTTTGATGTAGAGCCGGCTTACTGACTTTTACTCTTTCGCATTTTTTGTATGGGGAGTGCGATGTGTTTGTACCACAGATAGTACAGTTTACGCCACCCCTTCGCATGCTTTTGAGTGAAATACAGTTGATTTTGAAATGCCACATTTTGAATGGTCTTTGAATCAAACTCAGTACCTATGGTTGATTCATGATGATGTTCGACTACTACGTGTGGCATGAAGTATACTCCCCACCCCTTTAGTCTTGCACGATATGATAAATCGACATCTTCCCAATAGAAAGGGTTATA
>Ga0209096_1002793_pt1 | contig 16245 bp, 13 predicted proteins | sample AD_UKC034_MetaG_FD_184407 | JGI IMG/M metagenome (GOLD analysis project Ga0209096, IMG submission 184407) | Active sludge microbial communities of municipal wastewater-treating anaerobic digesters from USA - AD_UKC034_MetaG (SPAdes) (version 2) | ecosystem: Engineered > Bioreactor > Anaerobic >... | reverse complement strand
GTCAGGCCCCAGTGCTCGAAGTCGTCGCCGGTGTTGACCACCACCGCCAGCCGCTCGCCCAGCGCGCGATGGAGCCCATAGGCCAGCTTGGCGCCGCCGACGCCGCCGGCCAGGGCAACGACGACCGGTGTGTGACCGGACTGGTCGGCGTCTTTCATCGTTCCAGATCCATCGTTTCTCACAGCTCTACCCGGCAGCCCAGCCCTGGCGTGTCGGTTGCGATCAGCCAACCATCCTCGAAACGGAAGCCTGACGTCGTCGGATCGTCGATCAAATCGAAGTGGCCATCCAGGTCGCCATAGGCCACGTTGGGGCTGCTCAGGGCGAAGGCCAGACCGGCCGCGATCAGCAGGGCCGGCTCGTTGAGGCAGCCGACCATGGTGGTCATGCGTGCGGCGCGGGCGATGGCGTCGATCTGGCGGGCGCGCGCGATGCCGCCGCAGGTGCTCAGTTTGATGCTCATGCCGTGAGCCGCGCGCTGGGTGGCGATCTCCAGCGCAGATTCGGGCCCCAGCACGCTTTGGCTGGCCAGCACCGGCACGCGGCTGTGCTGGCGCACCTGGCGCAGGGCGGCGAGGTCGTCGGCCGGTGTGGGCTGCTCCAGCATCTCGATCTTGCCGACCAGCACCCGGGCCACGTCCAGCGCCTGGCGCACGTCGTAGCCCTGGTCGGCATCCAGGCGCAGGGTCAGCTCAGGCAGCGCGTCATGGACCGCGTTGACCCGGCGCACGTCCTCCTCAGGGTCCAGGCCGCCCTTCAATTTGAGGATGCGGAAGCCCTGGCGGGCGCGCAGCCGGGCCAGCTCGACCGTCTCGTTGGTGGGGGCAATGCCCACGGTGATGGAGGTGCGGATGCGGTAGCGATAGCCGCCCAACAGCCGGTGCAGCGGCAGCGCGGCGGCCAGGCCCAACAGGTCGTGGAAGGCGGCATCGAAAGCGCAAAGGACGGAGGGTGTGCCCGCGGTCAACGGCGCCAGCTCGGCCAGGGCGAATTCGGTGTTGAGGGGGTTGAGATCCAGGGCGCGTGTGGCGCAGCGGCGGCTGGCGCGCGTCACCTGCTCCACTGTCTCGCCGGTCAACAACGAATCGAAGGCCGCACAGCCCCAGGCGCTGCGTCCATCCTGGATGTCGATGCGCACGAAGACCAACGACGCGCGCTCGACTTTCTCCTCGTACAGCGCGCGATAGGGCAGGCTCAAATCAAGCTCGACCGGGATTACTTCGACGTGAGTGATCTGCATGGTTCGATTTCCCTTCTACGCTACTCGAACGTTGGATGCTGCCAGAGTCGGGCAGTTGCCCTGGCTCAGGCGGCGCGTTTTCGGGTCTCGGCGGGGCTACCCATCGACCAAAACGCCGATGCGGGGCACGCGCTGAAAGACGCTGGCGTCGTGCGGCGCCTTGCGCAGCGAGCGGGTCAGGTCCAAACCGGCGTAGTGCATCTCGCGGTGCATGCCGCCCCGCCAATTGGGCGCGTCGCTGACATCGTACACCACGCCGCTATAGGCGATGTAGGCCGGCCGCCCGCGCTCGCCGTTGTACTGGCGCAGCTCCATTTCGGTCAAACGGAGTTCAGATGGGCGGGCAAGGTCGTCTGATTGGGTCACTGGCATCGTCCTGGGGAACTGGGGGAGCTCAGGGAACTGAGGAAAGATGGGAAACCGGAGGAATTCAGGGGGCCGCTGAGAAGGTCCACCCCGCTTCTTAAGGTTTCTCTGAGTTCCCATCGGCCCAGGTCTGCAGATCCGGCAGATGTTCCTGGTCGTGGGCGACGATGCCTTCCAATAGGTCGGCTGGCCTGACGGGGCCCACGGCCAGATCATGGATCTGGAAGAGCTGCTCCGGCGCCATGCCATCGATGTTCCACAGCAGCTCCTCGCGCAGCAGGGCCAGCTCACGGATCGTCTCGCTCCAGGTCCAGCTTTGCTTGCGCAGGTATTGTCGCTGGTTCCAGGCTTGCAGCGCCTCGTGGCTGTCGATCCATTCGATCTTGTCGGCCTGGCCGTTGAGCACCATCTGCGTCAGGGTCAGCAGCCGGTCTTCCCAACTGGCAATGTGGCCGATCACCTCTTTGACCGACCAGTCGCCCGCCGCGCCCGGCGTCTCGATTCGATCTGCCGGCATGTCACGCACTACCGTCAGCAGCGCATTGCGCGCCTCGTTCAGGCGGGCTACCAGCGTCTGTTTGTCGATTTGGGAGGGTGTTGTGGGCATGGGATTGGTAACTCGTAATGCGTAATGCGTAACCCGGAGTGTGTGGGTATGGGATTGGCGTTGGGGGTGTTGGTTGTAGGGTCGATCTGTTTTGGGTGTCAGGTTGGTTGTTGGGTCGGTGAGTGGAGCAGCCAGGTGTAGGTGGCGTGCGCCAGGATGGCTGCGCCCAACGGCAGGGCGCGTTCGTCGATGTCGAAGCGCGGGCTGTGGTGCGGCTCCGCCGGGGCCGTTGCCCCGCCGCCCGCCTCGCCGCTCGGGCCGGTCTCCGACCGAGCCCCGCCGCCCGCCTCGCCGCTCGGGCCGGTCTCCGACCGAGCCCGCCGGTCGGGCATGGCGCCAAGCACGAAGAAGCTGCCCGGCGTGCGGTTGAGGAACTCCGACACATCCTCGGCCACCATCATCATCGGCCCATCGGCCACCGCCTCCGCTCCCAACACCGCGGCCGCGGCCGCGCGCAGATGCGCCGTCGCCCTCGGATCATTGATCACCGGCGGCGTGAAATCGCGCCAGGTCAGGCGATAGGCCGCGCCATAGGCCGCGCACAGCCCGGCCAGCAGGCCATCCATGCGCGCCAGGATCGTTGCCCGCGTCGCCAGGTCGAAGGTGCGCAGCGTGCCCTCCATCTGCACCCGCTCGGCCAGGACGTTGAAGGCATCGCCGCCGTGGATGGCGCCGATGGTCAGCACCGCTGGCTGCAAGGGGTCCCGGTCGCGGCTGATGATGGTCTGAAGTTGGGCGATGGCGAAGGCGGCCACGGCGATGGCATCGATCCCCTGGTGCGGCATGGCGCCGTGCGAGCCGTGGCCGATGATCTCCAGGGCGAAGCGGTCGGCCGCGGCCCAGAGCGACCCAGCCTTGACCACCGCCTGCCCCAACGGCATCAGGCTCCACAGGTGCAGGCCAAACATCACATCGGGCGCGGGATCGAGCAACGCGCCAGCCTCGATCATGGCCCGCGCGCCCTGGCCGATCTCCTCAGCCGGCTGAAAGAGGAATTTGACCCGGCCCGCCAGGTGCTCTTGCTGGCCGGCCAGCAGGGTCGCCACCCCCAGCCCGATCGCGCTGTGGCCGTCGTGGCCGCAGGCGTGCATCTTGCCCGGCGTCTGCGAGGCGAAGGGCAGTCCGGTCTCCTCGTGGATGGGCAGCGCGTCCATATCGAAACGCAGCAGCGCTGTGGGGCCGGGCTGCGCGCCCTCCAGAATGCCCACCACACCGGTGCGGCCGACGCCGGTCTGGACTTCAAGGCCCAGTTGGGCCAGGTGGCCGGCCACGATGCCGGCCGTGCGTTCTTCCTGAAAGGCCAGCTCGGGATGGCGGTGAAAATAGCGCCGCCATGCGACCAGTTGGTCGGCCAGCGTTTGGGCGAGGGACGCAAAATCGGATGTCACGATAGATGTCCTCCGAGAGTGCAAAGGTTGTCAAGCAGAAACCGAGTTCAGATGACTACGTCCGCGCCTGGTCCAGCAGCGCCAGAGTGCGACGAGTATGGTTGTAGCCGCGCATGATGAACTCCGGCCAACGGCTGCGGTCGATGAACTGCTCGTAGAATTTGACGCCCTTGATCTCCTGATAGGGCACTGGGTGGAGCAACAGGCAACGATCCTGGATCAGCCGCATTTGCATCCGTGCCACCTCTAAATGCTGGCTATGGCGGGACTGCGGGCTGACCCGCAGCACGCTCCAGGTTTTATCCTGCCAACCGGAGTGATCTTCACCGTCGAAATTCTCAGGGTAGAAGCCGTTGATGCCGATGAAAAAATCGATTTCGGGGTGATGCTCCACCAACGGCTGCGTCGGGAAGACATTGATGATGCCGCCGTCGCCGCACAAAGCGCCGTCGATCTCCACGGGCTGCATGAACACCGGAAGGGCGACAGAGGCTCGCACCAAGCGCGCCAGACGCATGGCAGGCGTCGTCTCGGAGCCCAGATAAAGCAGACGGTTGTGATCGATCTCCCAGATGTTGGCGTAGAAGGGGATCGGCAGGTCGCCCACCATGACGCCGCCCAGACGCTGGTGATAGAGCCGCTCCAGCGCTTCCGCCTTGATCACGCCGGTGAAGCCGCGGCCCAGAGAGATGGACGCTTTAAGTAGCCCGCGCCAGTCCGGGTCGATATACTGCTCGGTGCGCCAGCTCAGGGCAAACTCCATCGCTTGCTGCGCGCTCAGCCCGGCCGCGATAGGCGCCAAGAAGAGGGCTGACCCGGAACAGGCTGAGATAGCTGCTACCTCCAGACCGGCCTCCTCCAGCACGCGCATCACTCCCAGGGTTGCGATCAACACGCCGCTGCCGCCGCTGGCTACAAGGCCGATCTTTTTGCCTGCCAGCGCCTCGACGACAAAAGGTCGAAACGGCGGAAAGAGATCCGTATCGTAGACTGGGTCGCGGTCGAGATAGGGAATGGGCAGCAGGGCCTGACGCAGCGCGTGGACAAAGGACAGATCTTCTTGCAGGTCGTCTCCGAACGCCAGTGCGTGGGCGCCCCAATCGAAGTATTGCTTGATCTGAAACGGTCCGGCGATTTTGCTGAGCATGGAAGGGCGCCTCTCGCAAACTATCCACCGTAAGACCAGCCGGTGGCGGCCAGGCTCAGCGCCCTGACCGGCGTGCGCCGGACGGCGCCAGCCAGCACGTCGGCGATGAAGAGGCCGTGGTCGCCGCCGGTGTTGGCCTCTTCCACCGTGCGACACTCCAGCCAGGCCACGGCCTCTTGCAGCAGCGGCGATCCGGTGGCGGGGCCATCCTCGAAGGGGTGGTTGGCGAACTGTTGATCGACCGCGGGTGTGTACTTGAAGAAAGATGCGGCCAGCGCCTTCTGCTCCTCGCCGATCACGTTGAGGGCAAACGTGCCCTGCGCATGCAGCACCGGATAGATGTGGCTGTCCTTGCGCACACCCACCGCCACCCGACGCGGCCGCTGGCTGGCCTGGATGACCAGGGTGATGGTGGCGGCATGGGCTGCAGTGCCCTGGCCGCTGGTCAAAACATAGAGCCCGCAGGTCAGGCTGTGGAGGGCGGCGCGCATGCCGGCGACTTGTTGACGATGGTTCATGGATAAGTTCGTGGAATAGGAGTGGCCGTTGCGCCAAAGACAAGCCAGGTGGTCGCCTGCGAACAGCAGGCGCATTATACCACAGATGGGAGAGCGCCATCGAAACCGCCGCGTGGCCGCTTGTGGAAAACCCTGAAACTGCCGCCCGGCCACGCGCCCATATTTAGTGGTGCGCCTGATCAATCCCCCAATCGAGCGCCGCGGCTGTCTGCGGCGGACGCAAAGAAGCGCCGGCTTTTCCACAACCGGCGCGGCTTTTCCACTGATTCTATGGGTTTTTCCACAGTTCTTGGGGCTGTAATGTTTCCCTCAGACCCTCACCCGCTCCAGCACTGGCTGGGGTGCGACGATGCGGGCGCGCAGGCTGTCGACCGCGCTTTGCACCCCGTCGTCGCTCTGCACCAGCCCTTCGATCTTCTCGACGCTGTGCATCACGGTGGCGTGGTCCCGCCCGCCGAAGAGCGCGCCGATGTTGGCAAAGGAGAGGTCCAACTCGCTGCGCAGCAGATACATGGCCACCTGGCGGGCCTGGACAATCTCCCGCTTGCGGCTGGGGCTGATCAGATCGTCCAGATTGATCTCGAAATAGCGCCCCACCAGCGTCAGCACCTCGTCCGGCGACAGTTGCGCCTTGAGCGGGACCATGTCGGCCAGAATCCCCTCGATGCGCTCGGCCGTCAGATGGACGCCGCTCAGGCTGGCGTGGGCCAGCACCTTGGTCAGCGCGCCCTCCAGCTCGCGGATATTGGTGGTCACCAGCCGGGCGATGCGCTCCAGCAGCGCGTTGGAAAGCACCGCGCCGTGCGAGGCGCATTTGGCCCCCAGGATCGCCAGCCGCGTCTCCAGGTCGGGCGCCTGGATATCGGTGATCAGCCCCCACTCGAAGCGTGAGCGCAGCCGGTTTTCCAGCGTCGCCATGGCCTTGGGCGGCCGGTCACAGGCCAGCACCACCTGCCTGCCCGCCTCATGCAGGGCGTTGAAGGTGTGAAAGAGCTCTTCCTGGGTGCTGGGCTTGCCAGCCAGAAACTGCACGTCGTCCACCAGCAGCACGTCGCTGGTGCGGTATTTGGCGCGAAACTGCTCCTGGGTGTTGGTGCGGATGGCCGTCACCAGCTCGTTGGTGAACATCTCGCAGGAGACGTAGACCGCCTTGTGGCCATTCTGGCGACAGCGATGGGCAATGGCATGCATCAGATGGGTCTTGCCCAGCCCCACGCCGCTGTAGATGAAGAGGGGGTTGTAGCGGCCGCCCGGCCGGTCGCCCACGGCGACCGAAGCGGCATGGGCCAGCAGGTTGTTGGAGCCAACGATGAAGGTGTCGAAGGTGTAGGCGGCCACCAGCGGCAGCCCCTGGTCGGCGCTGCTGCCGTTGATCGAGGCGGCGGAGGCCGGCGCGGGCTCGGCCAGCAGCGCGGCATCCAGCAGGGGCGCCGGCGCTGGCTGCTCAGCCGCGCGCAGCGGGTAAGGCTGGACGCTGTATTTGATCTCGACCTCGCGCTGGAAGATGTGGCGCAGGGTATTCTTGACCACCCGGTTCAGCCGCAGATCAAGCCAATCCTTGACAAAGCCATTGGGAACGGCGATCAGAAACGCGCCGTCCTCGTAGGCCATGAACCGGGTAGGGTGCAGATACATCTCGTAGATGTCCGGTGTAACCTGAAGCTGAAGCTCGCCAAGAGCTGCCTGCCAGGCCTTGTGTGGACTGATCAGGGGCGCGTCGAATGAAGTTGGTGTGGTTGCCAAGGACATGTTGGGACACCTCAACAGGATCAGAAAACGCCGCGTGTCACTGACTCGGCCACAGCGTGCAGCCAAGAGGAACCAAGTCGTTGATCTGTGTTCCTGCCCTACGGGCGAAAAAATGTTGATCGCATGGCCGCCGGCGGCGGCCAAGGAGGAAGGGGTGAAAAACCAGCCTGGACTGCTCGATGGTTCGGTGAAGCTGCAATGATCACGCCAGTCCAACTGATGCGTGGGCGGGCCAGCATGTCGTTGAAGACGGGTCCGATCTGCGCCGGGACGGCGGCTGATGCTGCGACGCTGGGCGAGGCTTACGGCCCACAATCCTGCCTGCGATCTGGGATGATTGTATTTGCAATGCCCGGTTGCGTCAACTGCCCCGGCGCGGCGATTCTCTCTCTCCCCCGTCGGGTTATGGTCAATCACCTCGATTAGAACGGGCGTCTTACGCGGTATCTAGTGTTCGCGTTTTCATCCAAGCACAAGGCACTTCGCCCGACTCAGCATAAAATCGTGCTTATGGTTGACTCCTGGCCTCCCGCCTATCCCAGAATTTTAAGATTGGCTTTGCCGCACGTTGAGAGAGAGGCGGAGCGAAATACCTAAATGCAGGTGTTTCCAAGGGAGCAGCCACTAACTGTGGCGTTGACGCCCGAGCAAGCGCCGCCAGAGTTTTCCCACATATCCCAACCATGAACTGTCCACCCCAAGGCTGGATGCCGCGTTGCGTCAGAGCGCCGGTGGGCTCAGCCCTGCTCCTCGTCCTCTTTCTTGCCGAGCTTGCCCTTCAGCCGGTCGAGCAGGGAGGGCTTGGCTGGCGTGGGCGGGTTGGCCGCGCGCGGCTTGAAGCGCTGGCCGCAGCGCGTGCAGCGATCAGCGTCGGCTGGCAGTTTCTGGCCACAGCTATAGCATTCCATCAGGGGGCTCCTTTCAGTGTCGAGACGGCCATGCGTTGGGCGCACAGCCGTCAATGAAAATGGCGGGCTCGGCGGCTGCGCACAGACCGGCCGGAGAGGCCATTTTCCAGTTAGTCAGCGGTCGTCGGCGGCTGGCGCACGTCGACGACCTGGCCGCCGGTGACGCGCAGCAGCTCGTCGGGCGTGATGCGCATCATGGTGTGATGGTCGCCGCCGCCGCCATAGACCAGGCTCTGGTCGAAAACGCGGCGGTCGATGTAGGTTGGCAGCGGCTGGGGAAAGCCGAAGGGGGGCACGCCTCCGGCGGGAAAGCCGGTGTGGGCCAACACCTCGTCGGCCGGCGCCAGACGGATGCGCTTGCGCCCCACGCCGACCAGATCGGCCAGCTTGCGCGCATCGATCTGCGTGACGCCGTTGGCGATGACCAGCAGTGGGCTGCTCTGCTGCTCCGTGCGCACCAGAAAGAGCACCGACTTGACGATCTGCTCAGGCTGACAGCCCAGCGCCTGAGCGGCCAGCGGCACGGTGGGCGTCTCCTGCGCCGGTTCCACCAACAGTGCGTCGATGGCAAAGCGTTGGATATAGTCGGCCAGGCGGGCGCGGTAGGGTTCTGGCATGGGTCATCTCCGGGCAGCGCCCCTCGGCGCTGGCGATAGTTCTCTCATTGTAATCAGAAAGCCGCGAGCTGCCAAGTCACCCGCCAGGCTCATACTACGCAGGTTGACGGCCTTTGTGGTACACTGCCGCTGCCAGATGGCCGCCCTTCCGGCGAGAGGGTGACATCGGCGCATTCCTGGAGGTGTATGACCAAGAACATCGCACGTGACAGCCTGGTGCTGCACAAGACCAAACCCGCGCTGGTGTTGCAAAGCGGCGACAAACTGGAGATCCTTTTTCAGGACGGCAAGAGGCTGAGCGTGCGCCCCAAGGATGTGACGGTGCTGCACCCCGGCCCCATTGACTTTGCCGAGCTGAAGCCGCCGGCCGGCGACATGCTGGCCGCCTGGGAGCTGTTGGAGGGCACGGTTACCACCCTGACCGAGCTGACGGAGCTGGCCTTTGGCGCCTACACGCCGGCCAGCGCCTGGGCCGCCTGGGAATGGGTGATCGACGGGCTCTATTTCTCCGGCGAGCCAGGGGCCATCCACTGCCACAGCCGCGATCAGGTGGAGAAGGAGCAGCAGGGCCGGGCCAGCCGCGCGGCTGAGGCCAAAGCCTGGGCGGATTTCCTGGAACGCGTGCGCCAGCGCCGTTTCGCGCCGGAAGATCGCCGCTATCTGGTCGAGGTCGAGGCGGTGGCCTATGGGCAGCGGGAGAAAAGCCGGGTGTTGGCCGAGCTGGGCCGGGCGCAGACGCCGGAAAGCGCCCATGGCCTGCTGCTGGAACTGGGCGCCTGGGACCACACCGTCGATCCCTATCCCCGGCGGTTGGAGCTGCCCGAACAGTCGCCCCAACTGCCCCTGGCTGAGCTGGGGGGCGAAGCGCGGCGCGACCTGAGCCACCTGCCCGCCTTCGCCATCGATGACCAGGGCGTCGCCGACCCCGACGACGCGGTCAGCGTGGACGGCGACCGGCTGTGGGTGCATGTGGCTGATGTGGCCGCGCTGGCGCCGGCCAACAGCGCGGCTGACCTGGAGGCGCGGGCGCGCGGCGCCAATCTCTACCTGCCCGAGGGCGTGGTTGCCATGCTGCCCTGGCAGGCCACCGAACAACTGGGGCTTGGGCTGAACGCGCTCTCCCCCGCGCTCTCCTTCGGCCTGCGCATCGACCCCACGGGCGGCGTGACCGACCTGGAGATCACGCCCAGCTGGGTGCGGGTGCAGCGTCTGAGCTACGAACAGGCCGAGGAGGCGTTGGCCCAAGAGCCGCTGCGCACGCTCCATGCCTGGGCCAACAGCCACGCGGCAAGGCGTCGCCAGCAGGGCGCGATCTCCCTTGAGCTGCCTGAGGTGCGCATCAAAGTGGTCGCTGGTCGTGTGGCCATCACGCCGCTGCCCGCCCTGCGCAGCCGGGAGATGGTGTCCGAGCTGATGTTGATGGCCGGCGCGGCCGTGGCGCAGATGGCCAGCCAGGCCGGCTTGGCGTTGCCCTACACCGTGCAGGAGCCAGGGGAGCCCATGCCGCCGCCGCAGAGCCTCTCCGAGATGTTCGCTGCCCGGCGGCGCATGCGTCCCAGCCAGCCCAGCACCCGTCCTGGCCCGCACGCCGGCCTGGGGCTGCCGGCCTATGTGCGCGTCACCAGCCCGCTGCGCCGCTATCTCGATCTGGTCGCGCATCAGCAGTTGCGGGCCATGCTGGCCGGCCAGCCGGCGTTGGACGAGGCTGAGCTGCTGGAGCGGATAGGGGCGGCCGAGGCTGTGGGGGGCGCGCTGCGGCGGGCCGAGCAGCTTGCCCGCCAGCACTGGACCATCGTCTATCTGCAACAACAGCAGCCGGCCTGGCGCGGCGAGGGGGTGATCGTGGACAAGATGGGCCTGCGCGCCACCGTGCTCATCCCTGAGTTGGCCTGGGAAACGCGCATCCACCTGCGCGAGGAGCTGCCGCTGGACAGCGTGGTACACCTGAGCTGCAGCGGCGCCAATCTGGCGTTGCTGGATGCACATTTCAGAGTCGGCTAACTTGAACGGTCTTTTCAGGCTGTGGTATAATCTGCGCCGATCTGGCCATTGGTGTTTCCATGGCTGTGAGGTATCCCCAGAATGCGCAAGTTTGACACGAATGCCATCATCTTCCTGAGCCTGTCAGACCTGCTGGTTACCCTGATTGCCTTCTTTACCGCGGTGCAGGCGCGCTATTGGCTGCCCTTTGGCGTGCAACTGACCTGGCAGGAAGTGCAGCAACCCTGGTCGGTCTATCTGCTGTTGGGGCTGATCTGGGGCGCCTCCTCGGTGCTGGTGCAGATGTATGACGCGCATCACACCGGTCGTGCCTGGGCCGAGGCCCGGGTGATCATCTGGGCGGTGAGTTTTGCCTGTCTGATTTTCGCCAGTGTGCTCTACCTGATCTTTCGCGAGGTTCCCCGGCGGCTGTTCTTCTATTTCATCGTGACCGATCTGGCGCTGCTGCTGGGGCTGCGCATGATGCTGCGGGGCGCGCTGCGCTTCACCGGCATGCCGGGACACACGCCCCGGCGGATTTTGATCGTTGGCGCGGGAAAGCTGGCGCGTCAGGTGGCCGCCGGGGTACACGCCCAGCGCGCGGCCGGCCTCAGTTTGATAGGCTGCGTCGCCGACGACGTAGACAGGCTTCCGGCAGAGGATCCGTTGGCGCCGTTGCTGGGCGCGGTGCAGGACGCGCCGACCCTGGTGCGCACCCAGGCCATCGACGAGTTGATCTTCGCGCTGCCGCTGCGCGCCCATGGGGCGATCGAGTGGCTGGTGCGCGCCCTGCAGGATCATCCGGTGCGGGTGCGCGTGGTGCCTGACTATCTCGATCTGGCCATGAGCCGGGCCACGGTGGAGGACTTCAACGGTCTGCCGCTGGTGGGGCTGCGCGAGCCAGCCATCGCCGGTTTCGACCGCGTGATCAAGCGCTGCTTCGATTTGATCGGCGCGTCGCTGGTGCTGCTGCTGGCCTGGCCGGTGCTGTTGATCGTGGCGCTGGCGGTCAAGCTGGACAGCCCGGGGCCGGCGCTCTTCGTGCAGGAGCGGATCGGTGAACAGGGCCATCCCTTTCGCATGATCAAGTTCCGCTCCATGGTGGTCGATGCAGAGCGGATGAGCGGTTCAGTGATCACCCGCGGCCGGGACGGTGTGGTGGTGCATAAAAGGCCTGACGACCCGCGCGTCACACGGGTGGGGCGCTTTATCCGGCGCACCAGTCTGGACGAGTTGCCGCAGATCTTCAATGTGCTGCGGGGCGAGATGAGCCTGGTGGGGCCACGGCCGGAGCTGCCCTGGCTGGTGGAGCATTATGAAAGCTGGCAGCAGCGCCGCTTTGCTGTGCCGCCGGGCATGACCGGCTGGTGGCAGATCAACGGTCGCAGCGACCACCTGATGCACATGCACACCGAAGATGATCTGTACTACATCCAGAACTATTCTCTCTGGCTCGATCTGCAGATCTTGTGGCGCACGATCGGGGTTGTTCTGCACGGACGCGGCGCGTTTTGACCTCTGGAAGCGCCTTTTCGCCCATAATACCCCAAAAGTAGTATTGATTTCCCCCCTTTTCTGTGCTAAGGTGGCAACTGAAAGCTCACCAAAGGCTGTGTGCGCTTGCGGGTCTTGCTGCGCACCGAGAATTTCCGACAAGGAGAAGATGACACGATGACGAAGAAATGGGCAAGTGTACTGGGCCTGGTGCTGGTTCTTGTGCTGGCAGCGACCCCTGTGTTTGCGGCTGACCCTGATCCTGGCCGCGGCAACACCGATGTGGTGGTGATGAACATGGGGACGACCGCGACCGACGCCACCGCCATCTATTACAACACGGGCGGCGCCGCCGAGTACAATGCGAACACCAATCTCGCCTCCCGCGGCTCCTACCGCTTTGCCGCCAGCGCGGCAACCCCGCTGGGCGACAACTGGCGCGGCTCCATGGTGGTTCAGTCCGCCGGCGAGGTCGCAGCCGTCGCTGAGCTCCTCTGGACCAACGGCAATTCCGTCGATGGCACCACGGCAGATGCCTACACCGGCTTCCCGGCCGGCGCCACGACTATGTACGTCCCCTACGCGGTCTACTCGGTCAACTCCCAGTTCACGCAATTTGCCGTGCAGAACACCGAGGGCAGCCAGGCCAACATCCGCCTGACCTTCATCAACCGCAACGGCGTGACCGATCTTCAGGTCAACGATACCCTGGCTGCGTTGGGCTCGAAGAACTTCGACGTGCGCAGCTTCAACCAACTGCAGAGCACCTCGTTCTGGAACAACAGCTGCGCGGCCGGCCAGTGCTTCTGGAGCGGCGCGGTCAAGGTTGAGTCCACCAACAGCAAGAAGATCACGGCTGCGGCCACCAACCACTGGGTCAACTGGGCGGCAGCCTACAGCGCCGTGCCTTCGGGCGCCACGCGCATCTACGTTCCCTCAGTGGAACGACGCTGCACCAATTGCCAGTGGAATCCGGCGCCTCCCAACGCCGATGCCTATTGGCAAGGCCTGTCTGTCGTCACGGTGCAATGTCTCTCGACTTCTACGCCGTGCCAGGTTGAGATGCAGTTCGTCGGCCAGACCAGCAATATGTCCAACCTGACGCTGCCCACAAAGACGGTCAACCCTGGAGCTGCCGTGGCCGCCAGCACCCGCGCTGGCAACGACTACCAGCAGTCGCTGTTCAATCAACTGCGGCGCGACACTGATCCCGCCAACCAGGCCTCCTGGGCTGGCTCCGTGATCGTGAGCACCAGCAACAACACGCCGGTGGCCGTGGTTGCCTACAACCAGCGTCCTACTGACGCCATCGCGGTCGGTACGACTGGCGCCGGCGCGTCCAGCGCGGGCCTGCAGACCTATCTGCCCACGGTCTACAAGCGCGGCGTGTGCGACAACGGCTTCAATTGGCAGCGGTTCTCCATCATGCGACTTCAGAACCCGACCAGCAACAACGCCAGCGATGTGGACATCTACTACTACAATCGCAACGGCACCCTTGCTGCGCAGGAGCTGAACAAGAGCATCGCCGCGGGTCAGGCGCTGACCCGCCACACCCGTGTAGACTGCAGCGCATTGGCGGCGTTGGGCGACAACTGGGAAGGCAGCGTCTATGTCACTTCGAACCAGCCCCTGGTGGCCGTGGCCGAATGGTATCAGAATGCCTTCAGCAATCCCGCGTATGGCCCCAGCTACGCAGCCGGGTACAATGCCTACAGCGTGCCCTGATCCACGCAGGGCTGATCTGTGATCGATAAGCGGGCTTCCGGCCATGGCCGGAAGCCCGTTCTTCTTGGAATCGTCTGCTTTTCGCTGTCTCATGCGCGAACCACAACGATTGCTCATCAACTCAATGCCCAAGAGCGGCACACATCTTCTGACCCAAGTGGTAGATCTTTTGGGCTATCAGGATTTTGGCCGGCATGACAGCCCGTGGTCCAAGGCCAAGGATCGGCTGGGCATGGGCAGGCCGGTGGTTCTGGCTCATCTGCGGGTCAAACGCAACCTGAGGCGGCGGCTGCTGATGGCTGTGGGCAGCAACCAGGCCAGCCCGACGTTGCCCATCGACGTGACGCTGCCGGTGCAGACGCCGGTCAGCTTGGTAGCAAAGTGGCTGCACGCCATTCCGTCTGGCCAGTACCTCTCCGGCCACCTGCCATGGACTGAAACCACGGCGACGTTGGTGCGAGCAGCCGGCCTGAAAAATCTGCTGATCGTGCGTGACCCGCGCGATGTGCTGGTCTCGTTTCTGCACTTCGTGATTCGGCCGCAGCATGTGTTGAGCCAGGACTTTCTCAGCCTGTCGTCTGAACAGCGGCTGATTCTGGCGGTGGACGGGGGCACGGGACCGCGCAGCGGGTGGCCCATTGTAGGGCTGCGCCAGGGCTTCGAGTCGATCCTCGACTGGCGACGGGAGCAAGATGTGCTGTTCGTGCGCTTCGAGGCGCTGATCGGGGAGCGCGGCGATGGCTCACGCGCCGCTCAACGCAGCGCAGTGGAGGACATCTGCCGGTTCCTGGAGTTGCCCCCGGAGGACGGTCTGGTTGAACAGGTTTGTCGCAACGCGTTCGACACCGGCGCCGCCACCTTCCGGCGCGGCAAGATCGGCGCGTGGCAAGATGAGTTGAATCCGAGCCAGATCGAATGGTGCAGCGAACGCTTCGCGCCGATCCTTGATGATCTCGCGGCGTTGTCAGCGACGGCGCAGGTTGGCCAGGAGAATCGCTGATTGACGGACGGACTTGGGGAACAGCAATTCCAAATATGGCGACTGCCAAACTGGAGTCGAGGCTTCAGCCGGGTTGGCACGCTCAACTCGCATCGTCCGGACCCGGCTGAAGCCTCGACTCCGCCCATATTTGGAATCGCCGCTTGGGGAAAGACCCGCTTGAATCTCCCCCGTCTTTGGGGTACAATGGGGGTGGAGAATTCGGCATGGCCAACAAAATATCTTCCCGTGCGTTGAACACCTTGCTCTCCGGCCGCTGGGCGCGCTGGTTTGGGTTGGCTCTGCTGCTGCTTGCCATGCAGCTATCGCCCGCCGCTGCCCAGACCCCCGGCGCCGTCCACGTGCTGACCTTCGACGGGCCGGTCAACCCGCTGCTGATCTCGTACATCGAGCGGGGCATCCAGCAGGCCGCGCAACAGGACGCTCAGGCCATCGTGCTGCGATTGGATACGCCCGGCGGCCAGGTGGACCTGACCCAGGATATCATCAAGCTGTTGCGCGCTGCGCCGGCGCCGGTGATCGTTTATGTCTGGCCAACCGGCGCCATGGCCGGCTCGGCCGGCGCGTTCATCACCCTGGCCGGCCACGCGGCCGCCATGACGCCCGGCACCAGCATCGGCGCGGCCAGCCCGGTGACCGGGGAGGGGCAAGACCTGGGCGAGACCATGCAGAAGAAAGTCACCAACATCCTGGCAGCCGACATCGAGAACCTGACGGCTCATCGCGGCCAGCAGGCCGTGGAGTGGGCCAGAAATGCGGTGATCAACGCCGAAGCTGCCACGGCCGAACAGGCGTTGGCGCTCAACGTGATCGACGTGATCGCCAGCGATGTGGACGATCTGCTGCGCCAGTTGGATGGCTTCACCGTCACGGTGCAAGGGGAGCCGCGCACCCTGCACCTGGCCGGCGCGCAGACGGTGGAGACGCCCATGACCGGCATCGAACAGTTTCTCAGCACGGTGGTCAATGCCATTGCCGTTCCTGGCATCGCCATCCTGCTGATCGTCCTGGGGGTGCAGGCCATCATCGGCGAGTTATCGCAGCCAGGCGGCTTCGTGGCTGGCATCGCCGGCGCCATTGCCCTGCTGCTGGGCCTTTTCGCCTTGGGCATCCTCAACGCCAACTGGGTCGGCCTGGCCTTCATCGCGCTGGCCTTCCTGCTCTTTGTGGTGGAGCTTTTTACCGGCGTCAGCGGCGTGTTGACGTTGGGCGGCATCATCACCCTGATCATGGGATCGGTGGTGCTCTTCCGCGGCACGGGCGTGGCCATCCCCTGGGGCGCGATCGTCGGCTTGACAGTGGTCACGGTGCTGTTCTTCTCGGTGGTGCTGGCCAAGGTCGTGCAGGCGCAGCGACGCCAGCCCGCCTCAGGGCAGGATGCCCTGCTGGGCAAGCCCGCGCAGGCCCGCAGCGAGCTGAACCCCACCGGCAAGGTGTTGGTGCAGGGCGAAATCTGGGATGCCGAGCTGCGCAACGCCCAAGGGCCGGCCCCGCACGGCGCGC
>Ga0209096_1002787_pt1 | contig 16265 bp, 9 predicted proteins | sample AD_UKC034_MetaG_FD_184407 | JGI IMG/M metagenome (GOLD analysis project Ga0209096, IMG submission 184407) | Active sludge microbial communities of municipal wastewater-treating anaerobic digesters from USA - AD_UKC034_MetaG (SPAdes) (version 2) | ecosystem: Engineered > Bioreactor > Anaerobic >... | reverse complement strand
ACTACTTTCTTAAAACTGCGCGCGTCCGTTTTCTGTTAGCTGACGATGCCGGCGCCGGAAAAACAATCATGGCCGGTCTGCTGATTAGAGAGCTGGAACTGCGCGGCCTCGCCGAACGCATTCTCATCGTGTGTCCCGCAAACCTGGCATTCCAATGGCAACGGGAACTGAAAGAAAAATTTGATGGCAAATTCACGGTTTTAAAAGGACGGGAAATTCGCGACCAGTTTGGTTTGAATCAGTGGCTGGAGCAGAAACGGGTCATCACGTCTCTCGATCTGGCCAAACGATCGGAAATTCTCCCGGGATTAGGGCAGGCACGTTGGGATTTGGTGATCATTGATGAGGCGCATAGGATGTCGGCGGCTGACGAAAACCACAAGAATCTCCGTTATAAACTGGGAGAACTTCTCCGCGACACTTGCGATCATATAAGGGAGACCCGGTAAACTTCAGTCTCTTCCTGCAACTTTTGGACTCCGATGTTTATGCCGATGTGAAATCCATTCGCGAGGCAATGGACAAGCGGCGCGCGCCCTTCTATCTCCGCCGCACCAAAGAAGCCATGGTATATTTCCCGGAACGGCGGCCGGATGGAACCTGGGTTGCGGAAAAAATATTCACCAAGAGAATTCCACACACCGTGGATTTCAAGATAGACGGCCTCGAATTTGCTCTTTATCGTGATGTCTCCCATTTTGTGAAAGCCCAAAGCATCAAGGCTGCGCTGCAAGGTGAAGATCTGCGCGCCAGGGCTGTTGGTTTCCTCATGTCGCTTTATCAAAGGCGCCTGGCTTCGAGCACCTATTCTATGCGCCATTCTCTGGAGAGCCGGGCGAAACGCCTTCAAGAAGGGCTTAAACACGCCCAGGAACTCATTCATCAGGCCCCGCCGGACCTTCCAGACCCTGAGGAACTTGAAGAAATGGAAGAAGGCGAACGGGAACGCCTCGAAGAAATCCTGGAAGCCATTACCCTGACCGAAAACGCCGAACAAATCCAGGAAGAAATCCAACTCCTCAAGCAACTCGCTCTACAAGCACAGGCCGTAGAAAAATCCGGAACCGAGGCGAAACTTACCCGGTTGCAAGAACTCCTTCGGAAGGAAGGTTTCTTCGATCAACCTGAAAAACGTCTTCTCATCTTTACCGAGTTCAAGGACACCCTGGATTATCTTGTTGGCCGGTTAAAAACCTGGGGGTTCCAGGTTGGTTTTATTCACGGCGGCATGAAACCCGGTTCGCGTGAAGAACCGAATACCCGTCTTTTCGTGGAGCAGCAGTTCAGAGAAGGCGCAATTCAAGTTCTGGTGGCAACCGAAGCTGCCGGTGAAGGCATCAATCTTCAGGCCTGCAATATCCTTTTCAACTACGACATTCCCTGGAATCCCAACCGTCTCGAACAGCGCATGGGACGTATCCATCGCTACGGGCAGAAAAAAGATTGCTACATCTTCAACTTCGTGGCTACCAATACCATCGAGGGACAGGTTCTCCAACGGTTGATGGACAGACTCCAGGAAATCCGGGATGCCCTTGATGACGATGCGGTATTCAACGTCGTTGGAGAAGTACTCCCCGCGTCCCACGTTGAAAGAGTATTAAGGGATTATTACGCCGGACGCATTGGGGATAGCGATCTTGAAGATCGTCTTCTGAAAAACGTTGACGAAGGGCAATTCCGGGCCATATGCAGAAACGCTCTCGAAGGGCTGGCTTCAAAAAAGTTAAATCTTGAAATGCTTATTGAACGGCGCGCTCGCGCTCAGGAACGGCGTGTCGTTCCGGAGACCATCGCCCGTTTCATGCGTGAATCGGCACGATTCGTGCCATACACGCTGAAAGATGTCGTCCAATTACCACATACATTTGACCCGGCCGCCCGGACTCCAATGATACTCCGTCGTTATGAACAAGAACCGGATTGGAAGCTTGCACCGTTGGCGTCCAAGTATCCGCGCTGCTCTACCGATCGCGAAACAGCCGAAAAAAACAATCTCGAATGGGTCACGCCAGGTCATCCTCTTTTCGAGGCTCTGAGACGCCACACACATTCTCAAGCGATAAGCGTATTTGCAAAAGGCGCTTGTTTCTATTCAATCCAACACGCGCAGCCGGCCCGAATTGATTTTTATCGGGCAAAAATAGTGGATGGCCTTGGCAAAAGCATCCACGAAAGATTATTCGCCGTTGAAGTGTCTCTTGAACAGGAACCGCGTCTCCAGGAAGGAAGTATCCTTGGCAATTTTGTCCCCTGCGAACCCAGCGAGGACATCTCCTCCGTCGCGGACATTCCTGATGCGGTCACTTGGCTTCAGAAACATGCCTTAGGTCCGTTTCTCGAGGAAACCCGAGCCGAACGCGTTGCCGAGGTGGAAAGAATTGCCGCTCATGTGGAACTGTCTTTGACGGAATTACTCCAACGGGCAGACGAAGAAATCGGTAAAGCCGCTGCCGAGATCGAAAAGAAAATCGCAGGTGCAGAAGGACGGCTGAAGCAGGCGGAAAATCGGCACGCAGAAATTTTTGCTCGCCGGGAACGCCGCAGAAAAGAACTCGAACAGGAACGGTCTTTATCTCTGCAATCGGTGGAACGCATTACCAGCATTCTTGTTCTTCCTCACCCGGAAGGCCAGAAAGCGGAAGTGCGACGGTTACAACCCGACTCGGAGACAGAAGCGACGGCCATGCAAATTGTTATCGAGCATGAAAAATCCAAAGATCGCCAGGTTTATGATGTTCATGAGAAAAACCTCGGCTATGATATTACCAGCCTTGACGTGAAAACCGGTGAATTGCGCCTCATTGAGATCAAAGGATTGGGAGCCAAAGCCGGGACAGTACTCCTCACACCAAATGAGCGTCGGGTAGCGGAAGACCGGCGGGACTGCTACTGGCTCTATGTTGTAACTAACTGCAACTCCAAACCGGAACTGCAGGAGCCGATCAAAGACCCGGCGCGCTTCGACTGGCATGAAGTCCAAAAAATCGCACATTACTGGCTGGAAGTGAATTCCATGACAAAGCCGATGCAGGTGAGGGAAGATTGGACACCATACCGCAAAAATGATGGATAAGAATGCTATACTTTGCCTATGGCTCAAATATGGACTGGAATCAGATGCGAAAGCGATGCCCCTCCGCTGAATTTCTTTGCGTTGCCCGATTGCCAGATCATCGGTTGGCATTCACGCGCTACTCGAAAATGAGGCAGTGCGGAGTTGCCGACGCCGTTAAGGCCAAGGGGCGATCGTTATGGGGGGTTGTGTTCATGATCGATGAGAAAGATGTCAGCTTCCTGGATAAGAATGAAGGTTACGCGCCAGGACGACCGGAAAAAGTAAACAGCTACCTGCGGGTAGAGAAACACGTCTATCAGTCCAAATCCGATTTGCCGTTGACGGTATGGACCTATGTGGCAAATCGTGAGGATGATCCGCCGCTCCCGCATGTTGAGTACCTGGAGCTAATCATTCGAGGCGCACAACAGTGGAAACTACCAACCACGTACATTGAGGTTTTGAAGGAAACGAAGGTGGCGAGATGATCCCCAAGCAATACAAGTACCTGGTGGAGGTGCATTTCCCATTCGTTAGAGTATTACATATAAAAGAGCCGTTTTCTACTTTCGAAAATTGACATTCGATAAAAACCATGTCTGGAAATCTTTATAAAAAACTTGCGAATAGCAATCTTCTTCAAAGAGCGTGGCATCTAGCACGCAACGATTCACGGACAAATTTCATGTATGACGCATATAGATTCTCAGATTTCGCCTTTCGAAAGGATGATTATATAGTTAAAATTGCGGAAAAAATAAAAACAGGAACGTATTATCCAAAACCGTTACTTACCATAGATGTTCCAAAATCAAGTCTTTCGGTACGTCCAGGAAGTGTTTTAGATATCGAAGATGCAATAGTAATGTTTGCAATTGCATATCTTATCGCGCCTCTTCTTGATAAACAACTACCCGACACCGTTTATTCTTGGCGTTTAAAAAAAGGGGGAAAGAAGAATATTTTTGATGATAATGAAATATTAAAATTTCCTTTTTTAAAACGAGCTACGATACAAAAACACATTGCATTTGTAGAACCATGGTATGAATCTTGGCCACAATTCAATGAAAAGGTAATCGCTTACGAAGAGGATGGCTATAATTTTATGGCCATTTCTGATATTGTGGCTTATTTCGAAAATATTGATCTTGCGCTTTTAAGGGATCTTCTCTTTCGTTATTTGCCTCGAGAGCAAGAAATTATCAATTTCCTCATATATCTTCTAAATTATTGGTCTTGGCCCGCGGTTCATGGCGGTCCCTCGGCTCGTGGAATACCTCAAGGCAATGGAGTAAGTAGTTTTTTGGGGAATATTTACCTCCTACCATTAGATATGGCTTTTAAAAAATTATGCACCCGCGGTGACATAAAATATCTACGATATATGGACGATGTAAAAGTTCTTAGTAAAGATATTCATGTAGCTCGTGATTCTCTGTTCCTTATGAATGAAAAATTGCGAGAACTTCATCTGAATATACAAGGGGCTAAAACAAGGATATTACAAGGTCATGATATTCGAAAAGAATTTTTGGATGATCGTCTTGAAAAAGTTAATAAAATAATTAATAATATTCAAACAACCAAAAACTTGCAACAGAATGATCGCAAAATTATGGTGAAAGGTTTAAAAGAAGAACTCAAAAAAATAAAGAAGCGCAAAAGTGTGATTCAAGATAAAGAACTCCGTCTATTTAGACGCATTACAACTGGATTTACACTTCTCGAGCACTCGGGAATGGTTGAAGAAGTATTAAACCAAATGGAATGCAATCCTGATGCTCGATTACTCAGTAGTGCGGCAAAATATTTGCGTTATCGGGACCAAAACCGTCTAAAAATTCAAAATAGAATTTCCACAATTTTATTTGGAGATAAATTTCTATTCCCATATCAAGAGGCGTATTACCTAATGATCTTAAGATATCAAAGAAATATCGAAACCGATATAATTCAAAAGTTAAAAACGACGCTAAAGGATAAGAAAAAACACTGGTATGTACGACAACAGGCCGCGCAGCTAATCAGTTTAAAACTTTTATCTCAAAAAGAACTTAAAACTCTTATAAAACTATTCAACGAAGAAAGTAATGTTGAGATTAAAAGAGCGATCGGACAAGCATTGACTCAATTGCCTTTGGATCAATTCAACAAACTAAAAGACAGCTGTTTATACGATACCTATCCAAAGATACAAAGATTAGGGTTGTATTTTCATAGTATGCTTTATGATGGTCAAATCGCGGGAAAACAATTTGATTTATTGTTTAATAATTTTCGAGAGGAAAACTTGGTGGACTATTTGTATGCTGTGGAATTACTGTCTAAAACAAAAGAAGAAGTGATTCGTAAAAAATTATTAAAAAAATTAAAAAAGATCTCTGAAAAACTTCATAGACCTATTCTAGAAAAGCGGGTGACATCGATCATCGCGAGGTTACAAAAAGAAAGTAGGCATCCATGATCCCAAAAGAATGTAAACGCCTGGCGGAGGTTGATTTCCCGATTGCCGTGGTGTCACAGCACTCGGCGCGGGAGAAATCCATCCGACATGGACATCCCTCCACTCTTCATCTGTGGTGGGCACGACGACCGTTGGCCGCTTGCCGCTCTATGCTTTTGGCGCTCCTCCTGCCGGATCCATGCGACTCTCTTTGTCCGAAAGATTTTAAAGCGAAAGCACGAGAACTTTTGTCTGAACTGATAGGTACCATAGGCAAGGATGATGAATCTCTGCGCAAAGCATTGCTCACGTTCATCGGAGACTTTGCCAACTGGGACAATTCGGCGCACCCGATGTACTTGAAAATAGGCCGAGGCCTCGTTAAGGCAGCACACCCGGAGGAAACACCGCTTGTTGTTGACCCTTTCGCAGGGGGCGGTTCGATTCCGTTGGAAGCCCTGCGGCTCGGATGCGAAACCTTCGCTAGTGACCTCAACCCAGTGGCATGCCTCATACTAAAGGTCATGCTGGAAGACATACCCCGCCACGGGCCGGAACTGGCCGAGGAACTTCGCCGGGTGGGTGGCGAAATCAAGAATCGGGCCGAGAAGGAACTGGCCGAGTTCTATCCGAAAGACCCAGACGGGGCTACTCCTATCGCTTACATATGGGCGCGAACAGTAAATTGCGAATCTCCTAAATGCGGAGCCGAGATTCCACTTATGCGCTCTTTCTGGCTTTGCAAGAAAACAAATCGAAAGGTTGCTCTGCGCCCCCTGCGTCTCGGCAGGAAGATATCTTTCGAGATATTCCATCCAAAAAGCGACAAGGAAGTCCCGGAAGGCACCGTTTCCCGCGCCAGAGCACGCTGTCTTTGTTGTGGGACAGTTTTGCCGCCAGAACGAGTGCGCGCCCAACTTTCTGAACAACGTGGTGGCGCGGATGTGATTTTCGATAAAAAGGGCCGCCTTATCGGTGGTGCACGGTTGATGGCTGTCGTAACGCTCCAACCAGGCATTCAAGGCCGCAACTACCGCCTACCTACCGACCGTGACTACCAAGCCGTCTGGAAAGCACAGAAACACCTTAAGATAATTCTCGACGAGTGGGAGCGTAACGGGAAAAATGGTCTCTGCCCGGTACCGGATGAGCCACTTCCGCCAATTGGAACTCTCGGCTTCCGCATTCAGCGTTACGGCATGCTTCAATGGGGTACCCTCTTCACGGCAAGGCAAAAGATTGGGTTGGTCACGCTGGCACGATGCATGAAAGATACTTCCAATAGTAACCACATGAGTATGAATCGTGAATTGCTTAGTGTCGCAGTTAGTCGTTGCTCATCCTTCTGGTCCAGCCTCAATATGTGGGTTAGTTCCGGAGAATTCGTGGCGAATGTTTTTGGGCGACAAGCTCTTCCAATAGTGTGGGATTTCTGCGAAGTTTTTCCAGTATCAACAGAATCTGGAGGATTTGATGGAGCAGTTGATTGGGTAGCGCGTGTCACGGAGGCGTGGCCTCCATCAAAAATAGTCGGTCAGGTACAAATCGCCGATGCCACAGAACATCCCTTGTCTGATGATACTGTTGACGTATACTTTACTGACCCCCCATACTACGATGCAATCCCTTACTCAGATCTTTCCGACTTCTTTTTGGTTTGGTTGAAGCGCACTTTGTCCGGACACTCTCTACTTCGTGACCCGTTCGACCCGAAAAATGCATTGTCTCCTAAAATTCGCGAGGCTATTCAGGACGAGACAAAAGAATTCAATAAACGACCCAAGGACAAAGCATTCTTCGAGAAAAGAATGGGCAAAGCCTTTGCCGAAAGTCGGCGACTACTCAAAGAAGACGGGATCAATTCCATCGTCTTTGCCCACAAGACAACGGAGGGTTGGGAGGCCCTTCTTTCTGGCATGATTCGGGCCAATTGGACAATCACAGGGTCGTGGCCTATCGCCACAGAAAGACCGGGCCGTTTGCGATCTCAAGACTCAGCCGCTCTTGCCACCAGCGTTCACCTTGTCTGCCGTCCACGCCCCGACGATGCTCCAGTGGGCGACTGGGGAGAAGTTCTACGTGAACTTCCCAAGCGTGTGGGTAATTGGATGGAGCGACTTCAGGGCGAAAATATCCGTGGCGCGGACCTGGTCTTCGCCTGCATCGGCCCGGCGCTGGAAATCTTCAGCCGATATTCCCGGGTTGAAACTGCGGAGGGTAAGGAAGTAAAACTCGCTGAATACTTAGAAAAAATTTGGGAGGTTGTCGGACGGACCGCCTTGGAGAATATCCTGGGTACGGCAGAAGCCAAAGCAAGAAATGGAATGGCCGGAGCCCTCGAAGAGGATGCCCGCCTAACAGCCCTTTTCCTATGGACTCTTCAGAGTACGAACGGAGACGCAGAAAAAATCGAGACCGAAGCAGTTACGGATACCGATCCGCCGACAGAAGATGACGAACAAGATTCCCAAGAATCTTCAAAGGGCAAAAAGAAAACCGGCTATTCGCTGATCTACGATGTGGTGAGACGATTCGCACAGCCGCTCGGTATCCACCTGGAAGAATGGGAGGACCGTATCATCGTAACGGAAAAGGGCGTGGTCCGCTTGCTGCCGGCTCTTGAACGAGCAACACTCCTCTTCGGCGAAAAAGGAGCACAATTCGCTGCCAAGCAACTGGAAATTAAACAAACCGACATTAACCAGGTGCTCTTGCCAGGATTTGAACGAAAGGCAATTGCACCGGAGATACGCGGACGCCGCCGCGGTGGGCCAAACATCAAAGAAGATGAGGTTTCTCATCGGAGAGGAGCGACAACCTTAGACCGTGTTCACGCAGCCATGATTCTTCAATCCGGCGGACAGACTAACGCATTGCGGGCACTATTGAAGGCCGAAGTTGAACGCGGCCCAGACTTTCTGCGATTGGCAAACGCGCTGTCAGCTCTTTACCCCAAGAATAGTGAAGAAAAACGCCTTCTCGACGCAATGCTGCTTGCGATTCCAAGATAATAGAAAGGAAAATGCCCATGGAAGCTTGGTACAAAATCGCCACACCGCGCAAAGAAGTCCGTCAAGGCCGTTCGTTTAATCCGGATGAATTTGCCATTCATCTTGAACAGGTCATTGCCGGGACCGCCCCAGAAGACTATCGTGATCCAAAGCAGTTTTTTGTTCGCACCTGTTTCACACGGGCGCTCCGTGAACACGCTGGAATGATACTTCGGCGGCTGTCCGGCGAGACGGCGAATACTGCGCCGGTCATGACGCTCATCACCCAATTCGGCGGCGGCAAGACCCATACGCTTACCGCCCTTTATCACCTCGTAAAAAATGGAAATAAAGCATCCGAGTATTCAGGCGTCGGCGACCTGTTGAAGGAAGCGGGTATCAGCGCGGTTCCGAAAGCGCGCGTCGCCGTATTCGTCGGTAACGCCTGGGATCGAAAGGAAGGACATGAGACACCCTGGATTGACATTGCCTGGCAATTAGCCGGAGAAAAAGGCGTCAAGGAACTCGGTACGGCGGCTAAAACCACGCCGCCAGGAACAGATGCTTTGAACCGGGTTTTTCAGGCGGCGGCGAGTCCAGTACTACTTCTTTTTGATGAAGTGTTAAATTTCCTGAATCGCTATCGAGGAATGGCCGATCAATTTCATTCCTTCATTCAAAATCTGACCGTGGCTACGACGGGCACGACGTGCGGCGCAGCGGTTATTAGTTTACCGAGAAGTCAGGTCGAGATGACTGATTGGGATATGCAGTGGCAGGACAAGATTACCAAGGTTGTCCGCCGTGTGGCCAAGGACCTTATCGCCAATGATGAGACGGAAATCAGCGATGTAATACGCCGCCGTCTTTTTGAAGATATTGGAAACGAGCGGATTCGGAAGAATGTCGCCAAGACCTATGCAGATTGGTGTTTTGAGCGCAGAGCACAACTTCCCCCGGAATGGACTGCCGTGGATACTACAACTACTGAAGTCAAGGCGAAAGACTATTTACGCAGCCGATTTGAAATCTGTTATCCTTTCCATCCGGCTACGCTTTCCGTATTCCAACGCAAATGGCAGGTACTCACGCAATATCAGCAGACACGCGGGACGCTTGCCATGCTTGCACAGTGGATTTCATGGGCATACAAGGAGGGTTATCAACAGGCCCGACATGAACCTCTCATCACGCTTGGTTCAGCGCCGTTGGAAGCGTCTGAGTTCCAAAGTGTCGTTTTGGGACAACTCGGTGAGACCCGGCTCATGACCGCAATTGACGCGGATATTTCCGGACCCCAATCCCACGCCCGTGCGCTTGACGCAGACACTACTGGTGCTTTGCGGAATATTCACCGGCGCGTGGGTACGGTAATTCTCTTTGAATCTTCGGGCGGGCAGGTAGATAAGATGGCCCATCTACCAGAACTGCGGTTTGCACTCGGCGAGCCGAGTGTGGATACAACTTCCGTGGATAATGCCGCGTTTGCTCTTGAGGACAAATCCTTCTTCATCCGCAAGGCAGGCTCCGATGGATTCAGGATTGGCTATCAACCCACCATGAAGAAGGTGGTGAGCGACCGCCGGGCGTCTCTTGACGAAGAATCTGAAATCAAGCCCGCCATGAGTAAACTCGTTGAAGATGAATTCAGACGCGGTGCAAATATTCCAATCGTCGCATTTCCTGAAGACGGCTCTGCTGTTCAGGATACCCCCAAACTCACGCTCGTTATTATGGACCCGCTTCATGAATTGACGGGCGAGAATACACTGCGCGGGCAAATTGCGGAGTGGATACGCATGCGTGGCAAATCACCACGACTTTATCCGGGATCACTGGTGTGGTGCCTGAAGAAACCGGGGCGTGATCTGCGTGAAAGCATTGAGATGTGGTTGGCATGGAAGCGAATTACGCGGGAGATTGCCGATGGTACCCTAGGTGGCGATTTTGATCGTTCTGATCGAGCTGAAATTAACTCCAAGATCGCTGCGTCTGAAGATGCCGCTAAAGATGACGTGTGGGGTGGTTACCGTTTCGCCGTGATTGCCGATATGAAAGAATCCGATGGGTTGAAAGTCATTGATTTGGGCGCGGGGCATTCTTCAAGTGATGAAACACTCTGTGGCCGAATCATCACGGCACTGAGGTCCCAGGCGTTGTTGAATGAATCAGTCGGAGCCGGATACATTGACCGAAACTGGCCGCCGGCATTGAAAGAATCCGGCGCGTGGCCCCTGGCAAGTCTGCGGCAAAGTTTTTTAAACGGATCTCTGACCAGGCTCATTGACCCGGATACTATTCTGCGAAGCAAGATTCTTGAATTCGTTGAGAAAGGTGATTTTGGGTTGGCGTACGGACAAAAACCGGACGGTTCATTCGAGCGTGTCTGGTTCAAGGAACTTATTTCCGCTGATGAAATATCATTCGAGTCAAATGTTTTCCTTCTGACGAAGAAAAAATCCCAATCTCTCAAGGAAGGCACACCTCCACCGCCACCTCCGCAGACCCCGGAGCTAAATCCCGAACCGGAACCGGGTACAGGTCCAATACCAGAACCAGGGGCGCAAGAGAAAGCCTTGCGAATCGTTGGGACCGTTCCACCCGAAGTTTGGAATCGCCTTGGCACAAAGATACTACCCAAGCTACGTAGCGCAAAAGATCTGAAGGTTGGTGTCGAATTCTCCGTTGTGGTGACCAACGATTTAAAGGACAACCTGATTGCAGACCTGCGACAAGCGTTGGAGGACTTAGGGCTTTCCGACAAAGTCCGAATTGAAGAATAATTGAATCCTATATGGGAGGACGTTCCTTCAACGGGGCCGGGACGAGTGCCTGAATGAGAACTGGTTCACGTCCCTTTACGAGGCCAGGGCGATCATCGAAAACTGGAGGATGGACTACAACGAAGAAAGACCGCACAGTTCTCTGGGCGATTTGACACCCCGGGAATTTGCCCGGCAGACAGAAATTTCAGCCGCCTGGGAGTGCTTTGCACTCTACTAAATACTTGTAAAGACTACGAGACAAAATACACTTCGCACTCAATAAAATAGGAGGTTTTGATGGATAATTCCTATCCAACACTTGAGCCACTTAAATTCCTTCTTCAAATGATTCACAATCAGGAAATGGCTCTTCCCGATTTTCAACGGGATTTTGTATGGGATCCTTACGCGACGGATGAACTTATTGAATCTATTATTCAAAACTTTCCCGCAGGTACGCTTCTTCGCATAAAAAACGGAAAGGAGTTACTGTTTCAGCCCAGAGCTTTTGAGGGAGCGCCCGTTTTATCTCCACAAAATCAACCATCATACCTAATCTTGGACGGACAACAAAGGCTTACCTCACTCTACCAGGCCTTCTATGGATGTGGTGAACATCGTTACTATTTGAACCTGCAAAAATTAGAGCAAGGTTTGGCTCTCGAAGATTGTGCGTTTTACATGCGGACAAAAGATGGAGAAGCAATGTACGGAAGTCTTGAACAGCAAGCTCGCGAACTAGTGTTTCCTATGCAAAATTTATTCGGGGTTTCCGGAGGATTTAGCGCATGGCAAAATGAAGTTTTGAGGGCGTGTAGCGGAGACAAGTCCTACATTTTGAATCTTCAGGAGAAATTGTCAAAAATCCATGATCAATGGATTCAACCGGTAGAAGAATATCGGTTTCCCATGGTTACGCTTAACGAAGAAACGTCCGCTCCTGCGGTATGCATGATATTTGAAACATTAAATAGGACGGGGATTAAACTCGGTGTTTTTGATCTCCTAACAGCGAGATTCTGGCCAAAAGATTTTAACATGCGAATGAAGTGGGATGAAGCAAAAGATGCGCATTCGATGATTGAAGAGTATAAGATCGACCCCTATTATTTGCTGCAAATTATTGCAATGTTGGAACCCGGATTAGATAAAGAAGGGAAAGCAAAGGTGCCATCGATCAAGCGAGGAGAAATACTTAACATGAAGGTGGAGCAGGCTCGACGGGGTTGGGATGCTGCTGTGATGGGCTTAAAGAATGCATTATTAATGCTTCGTGATGACTGTGGCATTCTTGACTCCTCGTTGATTCCCTACAATACAATAATTGTACCGATGTCAGCCATATTAGCCACCCAAACAAATGTAAAAGGGCCTGAATGGGGTGCAAACCGCATTAAAATTCAAAAGTGGTTTTGGTGTTCAGTATTTGGTCAGCATTATGAAAATGCACCCAATAGTCAGGCCGAAAAAGATTTCGGAGAATTAAAGCAATGGCTTAATGGAGGCGTCCCCCCAGAATCGGTTCGTAATTTTAATTTTGACATTGATCTGCGTCAAGTAGGACCAAGACAACGCGCAGTGTATAAAGGAGTAATGGCCCTTATTCTTAAAAATGGTGCCATGGATTTTTATAAACGCGGGAAGATAACATCTCAACTTTTAGCTGATAAGAAAAACCCAGTGGACGACCATCACATATTTCCTCGTGCTTTTTGTGATACAAATAATATGCCCGTATCTCTACGTGATTGCATATTAAATCGTACTTACATTGATCGTGAAACCAATCATTCATTAAATAAACGAAAACCTTCTGATTATTTTCGTGAGATCCGAGATAAACAAGGAAAAGCAGAGGTAGACGATCTTTTTAAGTCGCACGCAATGCCAATAGGAGATACTTCTCCAGTTTTATCAGATAACTTCAATGCCTTTCTTGAATTTAGGCACAAAGCTATAAGTGAGATGGTTCGTCAACATACCACCTAAATTGAAGAAAGAAAATCCTTACCCCCTAAATCTGTACCACCGTCAGGTTGAATTTTCTGGCCGCTGACTGCACCCCTAAATCTGTACCACTGTTAAGTTGAATTCTCTGGCTGCGAACTCTTCAGGCGTACAATTACCAAGGGCTCCATGCGGTCGCTTTGAATTATAATCGACTCGCCAATCCTCGAGTCTCTGCTGCGCGGCGGCCAGGGAATAAAAAATCTGCGTGTTCAGGAGTTCATCCCGCATCCCGATCAGGAAAATTTTGCCATAAACTCCATTACTGTTTTCTTGAGCGGGGGATCCAGGATTTCGAATACTTTACTCGTGATGTGGCACGGGGACTACTGCCGCAGGAGAAACTTGCCGAGGAAGGCGGCCCGGGCGCCACTGGCGGTGCGGCTGTCAATTCCCCGGCCGGGATCGAAGTCGACCGTGCCGGCAAAGCTGCCGCCAGCGTACAGGTTGCCTGAGTCATCAAGCATAACGCTGCCGGTCTCCTTGTCGGGGCCGCCGAGGGTCTGCACCCAATTAAAGCTGCCGTTGGGGTCGAACCGACTGAAAAAAAGGTCCTGCTTGCCGTTCGAAACGCGCCTGTCGGTACCGTTGCCCGGATCGAAATCCACGGTATCGCAGAACCAGCCCCAGGCGTACGGGTTGCCGGCCCTGTCAATCGTGACGCCGCCCTGGTCGTCCCCGCGGCCGCCCCAGGTGCGGGCCCATTGGAAGTTGCCTTCGGAATCGAACTTGCTGAGAAACAGGTCCTGCCCGCCCTGGGTGGAGTGGATATCCGGCTTTCCCCGAGGATTGAAATCGCAGTTATTGCTGGTGAAACGGCCGCACACGTACACGTTCTTCATCCTGTCCACGCAAACGCTTCCCATCGCCTCTTCGCTGCCCTTGCTGCCCCAGGTCCGGACCCATTTGAAGCGGCCGGCGGCGTCAAACTTGCTGAGAAAAACATCTACCTGGATGCCGCTGTCCTGGGCCGGGTATCCAAGCCCGGCCTTGCCCCCGGCCGGATCAAAATTGATCTCCCGGCTGGCATACATGCCGGCCACGTACACGTTACCCTCGCCGTCAACCGCCACCCCGGGCCCGTCATCATAACCTTCGCCGCCCCAGGTGCGCGCCCACTGAAAGGTGCCGTCAAGATCGAACTTGCTCAGGAAGACGTCAAAGAAAACCAGGCCCGTTGCGGGCACGTGGTTGGCGTGCCAATCGTGGCCGCCCCAGGGATTGAAATCAACCCGGTCGCCCGAGAAATCCCCGGCGACATACAGGCAGTCGCCGGCCACCGCCACGTTATAGCCCTCGGCGCCGAAGGCCGACTTGCCGGGCACTATCTTCGGGCCCCAGGTACGGACCCATTGGAAAGAGCCGTCCGGCGCAAACTTGCTGAGAAAAACATTATTTTCATAGACCTGGCCGCCGGTCGCATTGGAAGTCTGGATGGCGGTCTTCACTGGATCGGGGTCAAAGTCAACGGTGCTCCGGAAGGGGCCGACCACATAGGCATTTCCAAACCTGTCCACATCCACCCCGTAGGCGGTATCCCTCTTGTTGCCGCCCCAGGTCCGGGTCCAGAGCAGCTTTCCTTTGGGATCGAACTTGCACAGGAAGGCATCGATGGAGCCGGCTTCCGAGGCGCGCCAATCAAACGCGGCCGGATCCGGGTTGAAATCCACCGTTCCGGAGAAGTTCCCGGCCACGTAGAGGTTCCCCTGCTTATCGGCGGCCATTTTGTTGACCTGCGCCTGGTCTTTGGCCGAACTGCCGCCCCAGGTCCTTACCCAGTCGGAAACCAGGGGATCGGGGCTGGTATTCCGGACCTCATCCGCGATCCCCGGAACCGGACCGTTTTTTGAGACAAGCCCCAGGAGCAGCAATGCTGTTATCCCCGCGCCTATCATCAATCGCTTCATTTTCCCCACCCGGTTTTGGTTCTCAGGGCCCGGCGGATAATAAGGCCGGCGAGCCCGGCGATACCCAGTATAACGCAGATTGTTTCGACGTCGGAAGGATTGACAAGCCCGTAAAGGGGGTTGGCCGACGACCAGGGTTGCAATGGTTCAACGTCATTATGGAACAGGCTGTCCAGAAGTATATGGGTGTACGCCCCGATGGCCGCCCCGGCAAAAGAGGCCGTCCAGGTAGTCCGAACCGGGACGGCCGGAATCCCGGTTGCCCGGTTCCACTGTTTCTTGATCCACTGGCTTGCCGGTTTTCCGGGCAGAGGCATTAAAAAAGCAATAAGGGTGGCCCCAAGGAAGGTATGCCAGAAGCGGTGCAGGTATGGTTTGCCTTGAAGAATATAAACCAATACTTCAATATCAATCGCGATCTGCGCCAGCCCGAAGGTGGTAAGGCTGAAATGGCGCGGCAGGGCGGCTTTCACGGCCAGGCCCGGTCCGGCATGCAAAGGCGTAAACGGCATTTTGCCCTTTCTCCGCAATCGGCCCCGGTCTTCAGTGAAGGCCGAAGCCCTGGGTCAAGCAGTCATTACCCACCCAAACTCTCAACCCCAACCGGCCTCTCTGAACCGGGCAACCTGTCCTCTTCCACGACGGATTTGATGGATAATCCCGCCCGGCCATTCCTTCTCAACCGTTCTCCTGCAGCCAGCGGTCGAGCATCCGGACCTTCTCGGCGATCATCTCGGCGGCGGCCGAGTACCGGCCGTCGAGGCGGCGGTTGAACTCCAGCCAGGGCGCCTCGGCGTACATCGGCAGGGCCGCCAGGGCGTTCTCCCGCTCGTCGAGCGCCGCCAGCCGCATGGCGGCCGGGTCGCCGCCGTTGCGGCCGATGAACCAGCGGGCCGTGTTCCAGCAGGCCCGGTTGGCCCGGTAAACCGCCTCGGTCAGCCGGGTCTCCTCGCCCAGGCGGCTCCGGTCAGCCCCGGTCGCGCAGAGGGGCGCGGCGCGTCCAAGGCAATCGAGGGCGCGGCCGGCCGCCGCGGCGGCCAGGCCGTACTCGTCGCGGACGATTTCCTCCGGACTCCGCGTTTCACCGGGCAG
>Ga0209096_1002781_pt1 | contig 16290 bp, 3 predicted proteins | sample AD_UKC034_MetaG_FD_184407 | JGI IMG/M metagenome (GOLD analysis project Ga0209096, IMG submission 184407) | Active sludge microbial communities of municipal wastewater-treating anaerobic digesters from USA - AD_UKC034_MetaG (SPAdes) (version 2) | ecosystem: Engineered > Bioreactor > Anaerobic >... | reverse complement strand
TGATTGTATTGTCGGCCGTCACGTCAATGTCGCCCACCGCCGTCAGACCGGCGCCATTGATTACCACGTTGATCGGGTCAATGTCAATCCAGCCGCCCGAGGCGATGACCGTGCCCAGGCTGGCCGAGCCGCCGGTCGTGTTGGCGTTCATCACCACGTCACCGGCAACGTCCAGCTTGATGTTGCCGCCAAAGACAGTAAACAGCTGGCCGGCATTCACATTCGCCGCGTCACCCAGGTAAAGATCATGGGCCGTCAAGGTAATGTCGCCGCCCATGGTCGATAGCGCGGCGTCGGCGGTCATCCCGATGTTCAGATCATCGCCGGCAGTCAGGGTGACCGTGCCGGTCCCCGATATACTGGACAGCCAGTCGTTCACTTCAATATCATCGCTCGCGCTAACGTTGATATTGCCATTAACCACGCCGTTGGAGTTGAAGACGGCATCCTGCGAGTTGACCAGCAGGCCGGTCGGCCAGGCGCCGACCCAGCCGATCGAGTTGAAGGTCACCGTGCCGCTGGCCGCGTTCACCGTCAGGATATTGGCGCCGCTGACATCCCCGCCGAAATCAACGTTCGAGGCCAGGCTGGTCACCGTCGCCGGAGCCGTCAGGTTCACGTTGTCATTCAAGGTCACCGGACCCGCCGCCAGTAGGTCAGCACCCAGGTTCGTAATACCGTTAGAGTTGTTTATATCAATAAAGGTCAGGGCTGAAATGTCGTTCAGAATGTTCAGCGTCCCGTCACCAACGTCAATCGCATAACCACCCCGGGGGTTGCTCAGGTCCGCACCAATGTTAATAACCGAAGCACCAGCAGCAGTATCAAGCGCCTGCAGGGTAACGTCGCTGCCGATCAGGTTGGCATTGACGTTGATCGTCCCGGCGTTGGCGTTGTTGTTGTCAACATACAGACCGATCAGGCCACCGGTGCTGGTGATCGGAGCATTGACGCTGATGCTGTCAACCGCCTCGGCCATAACATCCCCGGACAGGGTGGCCGCACCGTTGAAAGCAATCGTGGCCGGACCGGAACCGAGCCCATCATTGATGTACAGTCCGGTCAATTGACTGATTCCGTTCAAAACCACGCTGTCATCAGCACCCTGAATCAGGGTCAGATCATAGGCACCCTGGACCGGCCCCAACGTGAGCGTCGAGGCCGCACCGCCGCTGGCGTCAATTATCCGGTCACCGCCAAGGGTTGTCACGCCCACACCACCAAAGTTAACATCGCCATCAACAACGATGTCACCCCGGAGCAACGCCGCAGCACCACTCACCACCAGGCCGGTCGGATGAACGCCCGCACCCACCGTGCTTAAGGTCAACAGCCCATTCAGAGCCGACAGGCCAAGTGTATTGGCACCAAAAATATCTCCGCCGCCCAGGTCAATATCCCCGCTGTTGGATGTCAAGACCGACGCCCCGGCCAGGTTGTAACCACCAGTCGCACTGCCAAAATCAAGGTCATTGACCACCGTGATGTTACCGTTGAAGTCCGTCTGGCCGGTCGTGTTTACCGTCAGGTTGTTCAGCGGCGTAACCGACCCAACAGTACCCAGGGTCACCGCACCGCTGCCGGTCTGCAAGGTCAACCCGTAGTTGCCGTCCAGGCTCGCCGTGTTCAGCACCAGCGGCGTGTTCGTCGTCTGGATCAATACATTATTGAGCAGGTCAAGGTTCAAACTCCCACCATTGTCCTGCAAACTCACCGCCGGCGCTTTCAGATTACCGCCCAGACTGATGTTCCCAGCCGCGCCAGTATTGTCATAATTGGAAATTCCGTTGATCGAAACACCAGCCGTCAAGGTCTGCAAGGTCAGGTTGTCACCAGTAATGCTGATCGTACCTCCGGCCTGGATATAGGTGCCCGTCAACTGCGTGAAATCATCACCGCTGCTTACATCGGGATCCGCCACGCCCAGGCTCGTCGAATCCGCATAAAGATCTACATTCCCAACCGCGTTGATGTTCGCATTCAGGTTGATGTCCCCGGTTGCCCATACCTGGTAGTTACCCGATACGCTCACGTTTCCATTGATGCCCACCTGCACCGGGTCGATCAAAACATTCAGCCCCGGATGCGCATTGGCTGTTGTCAGGCCATTCACCGTCACGCTGCCAACCGCACCAAGGTCGTCATTGGCGTCGATCCGGATCGCATAACCGGCATTGTTCGCCCCGGCCGTCAAGGACCCGGTCGTCACATCATCAGCCGCTGTCAAGTGCAGCCACTGCCGGGCATCCAAGTTCCCAATATCTATCGAGGCCAAACCATCATCCGCCCCCGAACCCGGCGCGCGCAAGGTAATCTGGTCCGCCAGAATGTTGCCGCCGCCAATGATGCCGTTGGATGCACCATTATCAGTCGCTATGTATACATTGCCGCCAGACTCCAGGTAACCGCCAATTACGATGTTGCCGGGAATGTTGGCCGCGTCAAGGTTTATCGTGATGTGGCCGGCCGTAACGGTTCCGTTGAAGGTGACTACATCACTGCCGGCGCCAACCGAGTCGAAGATCGCAATGTTGTTGCCAGCCACGTTCGGACCAACAACCAGGTTACCGGAAAGATTCAATATCCCGTTCGGACCCTGGATGAAGGCCCCGTCACCACCGGCCAGGTCGGTCCCGGCCTGGACGTCAAGATAGCCAGAATTAACCGAGATCGTTCCGTCGGTAGATACCGAACCACCGGCGTGTAGTACGACATCACCAATACTCGCGAGAACCATAAACTGATCCAGATCCACGTCACCGGTCGTCGCGATCGCGCTGACATTGCCAAAACGAGCCCGGATGTTGCCGGCACCAAGATCACCGGAAGTCTGCGGAGTTATATCGTTAAGAGCTGATAAGAAGACATTGCCGTAGGAATCGATGTCAATGTTGCCGTTGGTCCCGGTGAAGTAGATCGAACCGGCCGTAGCGGTTATGGTGGTATCCTGACTCTGAGGATCCCCTACCATAATATGACCGGAATGAATTGTAGTATACTCGCCAATCAAGACATCGCCGGTAACAGCCGTAATGGTTACCGCATCCTCGGCAATGATGCTGGTCGGGGTTAAAGCAGTCCCGGCCAGAATAGTAACCCCGGTCTGGCCGAGCAGAGTGATGCTGCCACTGGTGGCCGGGTTGCCGTCAAGGCCGGCCTCCAGGCTTACCCCGCTGTTGACGGTGATCGAGTTGGCCGTCGACCAGACCAGGATATCACCCAGGGCTGAATAAACCGCCTCGTCCAGCACTATCGATTCCGGTGCGATGATCACGATGTCCATCGAGTTGATGATGGAGTTGGCATCCATGTAAACCTGGCCGGTGCCATCAGGAACAACACCAACGGCAAAATCAAGGTGGCCGGCCGCCACAACATCCGGATCGTGGCTGAAAGTGTCAGCCACGGTGTCGATCAGGCTCAGGTCAGCGTCGGCAATGGTAATGAAACTGCCGGTGCCCAGGTTGGCGGTGAGCAGAACCGGATCTGTCGCCGAGCCGATATTCTCCTCGGCCAGCAAGGCCAGGGCGAACTCAAATGGTATCAAGTCGCCATCACCGGCCGGCAGGCTGCCACTAACATTGAAGGTGATGTCCCCGGCCGCTGTTCCCAGCCCGTAGATGTTCTCACCCAGAATCAGCACCACCCCGTCACCATCAGAATCCGCATCACTGGCGGTGATGGTGATCGGACCACCGGTGCCGTCAAAGATTACATTGCCACCCGCATAAATACCCGCATCGCCATCATTACCCAAGATACCATCGTTGTTGGCCCGCAGGTAAATGTGACTGTTGGTGGCGGTCAGATCACCGGTGATGATAATGTCATCCACCGCCCGCAGGTCAATAAAGGTCTCGGCAGTGGCCGGGTCTATCACAATGTCCCGGCCAGCGGCAATGGTCAGGTAATCAGCCGAATTGATCAAAGCAGGTGAGGTCTGGACGAAATCCCGGCCAGCGTCGATCTCGATGCCACCGCCGATGCCCGTGGTGGAGATGCTGCCAGCATCCTGAATGATGTCTCCAGACGGGCGGCTGCCGATAAAGATGCCCGGAATCCCTAACCCATAAGTGCCGCCCCCGGTGGTGACATCATCGGAAATAAAGACGTTATCCCCGATAATGCTGATCTGACCGGCAGTCGAGGAGATCGGGTTGTTGATATCAACATCGGCAGCGGAAGCGGCAAGCCAGATATCTCCAGTACCATCAGCAACAATCGGCTGATCCACTACCAGGTCGCCGGTGTCAGTATCAAGGTAAATATTGCCATTGCTGCCAGGGCCAGTGTAAACCCCGTCAAAGGGAGCTAAGACATTAACAGCAGAGGTTACCGTGAAACCAGATATGTCATAAATTATTATATCGCCGGAGGTCCGAGTCCTAGCCGCCAGGGATAGAGCGTCAATAGCAAAAGCATCGCCAAAGAAGCCACTAGTACCGCCAATGCCGGTGTTCGCATCCAGGGTAAGCGTGTTGGATACCGACAAGGTAAAATTACCACCGTCAATGTTGCCGGTGGTCACCAGGGTCAGCGGATCAGAACCAGCATCAACATCAGCGGTCATGTTAATGCTGGAGGCGTTGATGCCCGCAACGGGATCATAGCCAAGGATGACACCGCCGTCGGCATTCAGGGCGGTAAAATCACCCTCAACCATGTCAAAACCAGCCGCCTCAGTCCCAATGCCGACTGCCGTCGAAGTCGACGGGTTGATGTAAATCCGACCGGAACCGGCATCTATCGTTGCCCCGGTGGCCGCAAAATCAGCCGCTGAGATATGTATGTCAGCATCAGTTCCATCAACCGAGTTGGCATCAAGGGCGGAACCGGCAACCATGATCAACTCGCCGGCGCCGTCGCCGTTACTGTCAGCATTGACATCTATGAGCCCGGCGTCGCCACCCAATCCGTCGTGGCTGCGCACCTGCGCGGCGGCATTGTTAAGAGCAACATCACGGCCGGCAGTCAGCGTAATGGTGCCGCCGTTACTCCGAATATAATCGTTAATAGTAAGGTCGTTTTCGCCCCCGGCAATCAAAGCGATCGTTTCACTCAGGCCTGTGGTTTCAATACCACCAGCGCCATTGACCGTATTCAGATCACCATTGGCGGTAGCCACATAGATGGCCCCGGCCCCGCTAATTCCATCAATACCGTAACCAGCCCCAATATCAAGTGCATCGGCTTCTTCAACCCAGATATCTCCGCTGGTGGAGGAAGCCGTCAGGGTAGAGACGGCCGTAGAAACATCAATTGACTGCTCGGCAATCAAGGTTAGCGTGCTGGATGCCGACAGGGTGAGGAGATTACCACCAGCGCCAGCAGTGAGGTCGTTGATACCGATGGTGCCAGCGCCGGTATCACCGGTAATCAAAGCCAGGTTGTCAAAGTTGGCGGCACTCAGGTCAAGGTTGGCAGCAATGCGAATGCCGCCGGTATTGCTGGCATCACCAATAACCACTGTGCCGGAACTGGTCAGTTTAAGAAGTTCTGCCGCGGTCAAGCCCAGGACCGTTGCACTGTCAGCGCTACCCAGTCCGATGATAGTGGCCGCATCAAAGGTCTGGAGCAAGATATCGCCGGCTCCGGCGTCAGCCACCGCCTGGGCGCCAGCAGTATTGAAGACCATAGCGTCAGCCACCAGAGTAATGTCACCGCCAGAGGTTCGCACCGTCGCGGCGGACAAGTTATCCACCACGGTCAAAGCGTGATCAGCCTGGGTCAGGCGTATCTGCACATCACCAGCATTGGTGGCAATACCGTCGAAAGCAACCGGACCACCCAAGAGGTCCCAAACCTGACCGATGGTTACTGCATCCTCCTCGTCAATATAAATCCCACCGCCAGGAGCGGTAACCTGAGCGCCGAGGGTATTGGCATTGACAAAGATCGGATCAGTAACGGTGCCAATCCCATCGGTCGCGTCCAGGAAGACCTGATCACCCACAACCTTGCCGCCAGACAACTGGATAATCTCACCGACCGCCTGCAACTGGACATCATCAGCCGCTGAGACCTCAGCGGCCAATGCGATGTCGCCGCCAGCGGCAAGGATGGCATCGCTACCGGCCCCGGCCGCCGACACATTCTCATTAACGGAAATATCACCGCCAGCGGCAACGATGGTAACATTGCCAGCGTTATTGGTGACACCAACCACGCCAGCCACCTGGCCAATGGTCAAGGCGTCGGCTTCGCTAATGTCAATGTCACCGTTGGTGTTGTTGATCGCCGCCAGTTCATCAACATTGGTATAAATCGTAAGTCCGCCCGAACCAATACCGGTTTCAGCAAGCAGAGCCAGTGAACCAACGGTAATCACCGCACCGGCGCCGGTGGTGTTGGAAATATCCAGCCCCGAGACCAACTGCAGGGTGTCAATATTGTACGAGCCCACGCTACCCTGGACATCGATCCCCGGTCCGTTAGAAGCACCGATGGTCAGCCGGGCAGCAGTAATGGTGCCAAGTTCGGAATCACTCAAGCCAAGCGCCACTCCATCCGGAGAGGGGCCGGCGGCGAAGGCATCAGCGGCGTCAAGCCGAATGAGAGCGTTGGAATTGGCCGAAGTCTGGTACATCTTCAAAACCACTTCATCGCCACCGGCAATGATCTGAGAATCAAGAGTACCATCCAAAGTCATGTTGTCAGCGGTAATAATGACATCTCCGCCGGCGGCATTAATAACGGCGTTATTGGTGAAAGTTCGGACAAAGCCGTCATCATCGTCACCATCGCCAGCGGTCAGAGTGATACTGCCGGTACCCGCCGCAAAAATATCATCGTCCACGGTTAAATCGCCATCAGCAGTGGTGACAACAACATCGCTGCCACCAGCGCTAAGACCAACCACTCCATCAACCGAGCCAACGGTGAGGTCATTAGAGCCCTGCTGGGCGATACGAATATCGCCGTCAAGAGTTTCAGCGGCTACGGTGGCGACCGCAGTCATGACATCAATATCACCCTCAATTGTGGAAGTCAGGGCCAGGTCATTGGCAGTAATGGTACTGGCACCAGCAATATCGTAGCCACTGATCAAATGCAGAATATCGGCGCTTCCACTCAGGTCAATGTCCCCGTTGATGTCTATATTGCCGCCATCAGCCTGGCCGATAATCAGGGTACCGGTGCCACCCATGACATTCACCAAAGCAAGTTCAGCGTTCTCCAGGCTCAACTGGCCAGCCACATCAGCACCCAGGCTGATTTCACGGGCAAGGTCCTGCGGCCTGAGGATAACAGTTTCATTGTTGTCACCAATAGCGCCGGCGGTCAGAACCATGTCATCGGCAATAATATTGATAACGCCATCCACATTATCAATTAATCCGACCGTATTAAGGATAAAGGAGTCCCCGGCACCCAGAACCGAGAGAGTGATCGAACCAGGGCCAAGGGTGGTTACTGATTCTGAAACGGTCAGGTCGCCAGTGATGTTTTCCAGGTAAATGTCCCCACCACCAGCAGTAATGCCGTTATAGTTAACGCCGCTACCTACATCAACGCCGCTGGCCTCGGTGATATAAATATCATTATTAGTAGTGTGGGCGGTCAAAATAGCCGCTTCGGTCTTGATCGAGGCGCCCACTGCCCCGATGCCGTCCAGGGCGTCCAATTTCACCAAGCCGACAGCCGTAATCAGGCCGTCGGTCCAACTGATGGCGCCGCTTATCCCGCCAATACCGGCGGTTAAATAAACATCGTTTCCGCTGTTAATCGAGCCGTTCAAAAGAATCTCGTTATCGGCAAAGAGTTCCACATCGCCAAAGTCAGCAGTGATTTCGCTGTTAACCAGGATATCAGCATTGTTACCGCCAGCAGCAGCGCTAAGAGAAACATGCCAACCAAGATGGCTGTCATCACCGGCAACCACCGGTTGGTCAACAGTTATGCTTCCATCCAGGGTATTAAGTTCAATAGAACCATCAAAGGTGGTCAGACCGGTAACAACCCCGGCATTGGTCATCAATTCACCGATTGTCACTTCGTCCTGTTCAATAATATAAATATTACCAGCCGCTGTAACAACCCCGGCCAGGTTATCAACATTGATGTTCAAATAGTTAGCAGAGCTGACCGCCACGCCGGTGCCGGCGATTAAAGCCAGGTTATCAACCGCGACCACCCAACCAAGACCCGCGTCATCATCAAGAATTTCTCCGGTGGTGGTTAAAACCAGGGTTGCAGCATTGAGAGAGTTAATGTCACCATCCAGCAGGATATCGCCACTGGCGGTGTTGACGCCATCGCTGCCAACCTCAATTCGACCAGCGCTGGTTACCAGCCCCAGCTCCGCATTGCTCAAGCCAAAATTGGCTGCGCCCGAGCCCAGATTTATCGAGTTACCAGCCGTCGGCACAAAACTGACAACCGCATCTCCAGCCGCAATGTTTCCGGCCAGGATCAGGTCAGCAGCCACCAGGGTAATATTGGCATCAAGACCACCGATGGAATCCGTGTCAATGTCAGCGCCCAAAACAGTAGTCACGCTTCCGTTGCCGCCATCGTCGGTATCTGCGTAAACAAGCACTGCTCCGGCATCGCCACCGGCTCCATCGTGCGTCAAAAGGCTGGCACCAGCATTAAAATCGATATTGCCACCCGCCCTCAAAGAAACGTCGCCACCCGTCGTCGAAATTGGAGCCTGAAGAACGAGGTTATTCTCGTTGCTGACCACCAGTTCAATGCTTCCTGTGCCGGTGGTAAGAATCGGCGCGTTGACGATCAAATCAGCCGTCGAATCAGGGCTATCAAGCGTAATCACAATATCACCGCTTCCGGCATCAACGCCATTGACCCCATCCAACAACTCAATCGTTAAGCCATCAATATCCGCGGCCTGCTCAACCACCGTCACATCGCCATCAGTTGCAATCGCCAGGTTGGTAACCAGGGTGTTAAGAGTAACCGCCCCACCAGCGCTGACTGCCAGGTCTCCAACGGTTACCGTGCCGATGCCGACAACCCCGGCGCCAGACCACAGGTGCAACAGATCAGATATGCCGCTCAGGTCAATATCGCCATTCACCGCAATGGCGCCGCTGCTCTGGTCAACAGCCCCGATATTCAAAATACCACTGCCGCCAGATACGCCAATGGTATCCAATTCCGACTGTTCAAGACTGAGGGAACCAGCCAGGTCAGCGCCAAGCGTGATGCCTCGCCCTCCAGTGAAAGGCTGTAAGGTAACCTCTTCGTTGTTGCTGCCAATCGAACCAGCCACCAGGTTGAAATTATCAGCGGTAATGGTAATGGCCGCATCATCGGTGTCAATGACACCGCCACTATTGGTGAAGGAACTTTCAGCTCCACCCGCAATCAATTCAATGCTGCCATCATTAACAGCAATAACATTCTGGCTTACCAGCAGGTCACCGTTTTCCGTGGCAATCACCAGGTCACCGTCACCGCCAGTGGTGGTTACTCCATCAATGGTGGCACCGCCACCGGTGATAAGATCGGTCGCCTGCCCGATCTCCAGGTCACCACCCCCGGCTTCCTCGGTTACATAAATATCAGCGGCCGCGGTTACTTCAGAGGCCTGGGCGCCCAGAATCGCCGCCCGCGTAAGAATTGGGTTGACGGCATCGCCAATGGAACCATCGGCGGCCACCAGCGCCACGGTATTGCCACCCACATAACCGCTACCATCGGTGCTGATGGCGTTGGCAGCCTGAATCATCACATCGCCGGCCGTATTGGAATAAACATTGGCGTTGACAACCACATCAGCCGTGGAACCGGTGGAGCCGGCCAGGAGAATTATGTTGCCATCATTACCGGCCACCACATCACTCTCAACGGTAATGGTACCGTCTGCAGTTCGGATATCAATATCGGAGGCCGTGGTACTTACACCTGCAAGCGTATTGGCATTGGCAGTAACGCCAGTAATAACCAGGTCATCGCTCTCAACCAGGTAGATATCGCCACTCACCCGGCTTCGGGCAGCCAAGTTGTCCACCGCCACATCCAGGTAGTCCCCGGCCGAGCCGATAGCGCCAGCCGCATCCAGGGCCAGGTTATCCACTGTGATGCTGCCGGAGCCGCCAATACCTTCGGCGGCGGTATCCCCGGCAATCAGCATCAAGGTACTGGTACCGGCCGGGGAGATGGCCGCCGAAATTGTCAGCGCACCGGAACGGGTACTGCCTATGGTGATCGAAGCGGCGTTGTCTATATTATCCAACTCCGCATCAGTCAGGGAGAGCGCTCCTAACTGCTTGGTGCCCAGGTTAATGGGTTGATTATTACTATAAGGTTTTATAAGCAGGTGTCCTGAGCCCAGGTCAAGGCTGTTACCGCCACCGTCATCCAGGTTAATCACATCAGCGGTTAAGGTCAGGTTGTCGGCAAAAGAAACCGAGGCGTCCAGGTCAATAGCGCCGGTAAGGGCGGTCAACCGCACATCCTGCAAGCCTGGGTCGGTATTAATGCCTACCTGGCTTAAAAGCAGGTCCCCGGAGGTTTCAACCAGGTTGATCTCTCCGCTCCCGGCGCCACCGCTGGTATCGGCGTTAATAACGCCACCCCCGGTGTTAATGCCTACCGGCGCAGCCTCAGTGCCGATCGAACCGGCCACCAGGCTCACCGAAGCAGCAGTAATGCCGGTGTTTAGGGTGCCGTCATCCAGAATAACCCCGCCGCTGGTAATCTCCACCGCGCTGCCGGGGAGGGATACCGCACCAATTGCAATATCCCCGGTGCCGGCGTCACCAATGTAAATAACACCGCTGGTGGTGATTCCATCCAGGGTGTTATCCGAGATCTGGAGCGAGCCGGTTCCGGTGAAGCCAAGGTCCACCGTGGCGCCAGCAACCGTGCCCAAAACAACATCGCCAGTACCGGCATCCACTTCGCCGGTGGCCGCAATTACAAACCCATCTTCCAGGCCATTGAAGTTGACCTGGCCGCCATCAGAGAGAATGGTGCCGCCAATATTGACATTCTTAGCCGTAATGTCAATCTGGTTGCCGTTGCTATCAATCGTACCGCCAGCAACCTGAGTGAAATTATTCGCCGCGATGAGAATATCAGTAGTTGCAGAGCTGATGTCTACATTGGCTCCCAAGGTCAAAGCGCCCAGGGTAGAGTCGATCCGTATCTGACCACCGCCGGTAACACTTACATCATTCAGCAACTCAATGTTGCCACCGGCCAACAGGGTAATATCACCGCCATCGGAACTCAATGCGCCGATGTTCTGCAGGGTACCGCCAAGGGTATTGGCATTGGTCTGAGCGTCCAGCACCAGATTGCCGGTACCCATCCTGATAAAATTTTCGTGGTTAGCAAAACTGATCGTCCCGACCCCATCTCCAAGCGGAGGTTCACTATCATCAATCAAGAGCGTAAGGTTTCCGCTTCCAGTGACATTGATCCCCTCGTCGCCGAGCGTCGTAAAATTCAAAATGGTAATGCTGTTGTCGGCCGAAATAGTGACATCAGTCCCGGCGTCAAGCAGCATCTCTATATCATCTTCATAATATGTATTCGCCTCTGAGCCGGCCCCCTCGGCAATAAAAACATTTAACGGGTCAAGCACAAAAGAGCCGGTCCGCACCTGCTGCCCCGGCAACAGCTGGAAGTTGCTCCCGCTGATCTCCACCTTCCCGTAATTGCCTTCCGCCGCACCGGTGCGCGTGTCAAGCACGCCCGCATTCACCACCGCCTGGCCACCCTGCAAAAGAATATCCCCGCCAGATGCATACACGCTGCCGGCGTTAACCGCCACGCCTTCCGCACCAACCAGGCGCGTCACGCCGCCTGACTCCACCACATCGCCAGCCGGTACCAATCCTTCCGTGTTCACCACCGCCTTGATCAACGCCGTCGCCAGGTCAGTCGGCAACTCCACCGTCCCAGGGTTAACCACCTTGCCCACCGAAATGTTGATCAGGCCCGTCCCCGAGATATCCAGACCCAGCTCGCTGGTACCGGCCAGCTTCACCTGACCAAGGTTGGCGATGATCACGCCCTCGTTATTCACCAGCGGCGCGGCAATCACCACGTACCCGCCATCAGCCACCCGGATCTCGCCACGGTTAACAATAAAAGACAGCGCCTTGCCCGGGTCCTGTAAAAACCGGTACTTGCCGCTCAGAAAATCCTGGTCCGCAATGTCCAGGGTCGAGGCAAACAAACTCGCCACGTTAACCTTCGAATTCGTCCCAAAAACGATTCCGTTGGGGTTGATCAGGAATACCTGGCCGTTGGACAACAACTGGCCCAGAATCGATGACGGATCACCACCAACCACCCGGCTCAAATGTGCCGAGGAACTACCCGGCTGGAGTATCTGCACCAATTCCGCCTCGCCTATCGAAAAACTCTCCCAGTTCACAATCGCCCGATTGCTGCCCTGGGTTACGGTCAGATTACTCCCATCAACATTAATCGACGCCTGGCCGCTCACCACCTGCCCGCCTTCCGGTAAAGCGAAAATCGGTAACGGCACACCAAAAAGAGTTAACCCTATTACCAGCAGAAAATTTACCAGCCGAAGATTCTTAATCAGGCGTTCCATCGAGCCCCTCCTTTGTAATGTCGATAGCTGAAATCTGAAAATGGCAATCTTTTCATCTCTTGCTACCCTCGTCATTGAGAGCAGAGGCAACCACAGGGACCATCATCGCCCCTGTCTTCGCCTCCACCCTCAAACCAGAGGACACTTCTTAACCGTTAACCTCTCATTGTCAGAAAAATTTCACCACCTGGAAGTACCAGGTCGCACTGTCGCCCGTCGAGGGCTCGTAACTGTTCAGAGGAAATCCAAGGTCTACCCGCACGTTGGTCTCCCAGGGCAGCGACAGGCGCAAACCCACCCCACCGCCAAATAAACATACCTTGTCATCCTCTCCCACCAGCGGCGTCAGCAACGACGCTTCTCCGTAATCAAGAAATCCAACCACCTGAACCCGATCTTTCCAATAACTCTGGAAAACCGGTACACGCAGCTCCGCACTCAAGGTGTAGCCCTTGTCCCCCTGGTACTCCGACATCGGATATCCACGCACGCTGTCCGGTCCGCCAATCGAAAACTGCTCGGCAATCACCAGGTCGTCGCTGGTTACCTGCGCACCCGCCCGGACCAGCAGGTACGCGAAATCCTTGATCTTCCGCAAATGGCCAAGGTCAAGCGTCAGCTTCGTGAAGTCCCCGCCCGCACCCGAAGCGCCCCGGCTCGATTCCGGGTCCCGCGAATCAAGGCTACCCAGAAAGTCCGGCACCCCCTGGTGCAGAAATCCCGATACATAGTTGCGGCCGCCCCAGCGCAGCTCATCGTAGTTGGCGCCCACCTTGAAGACCGACAAGGTGTCATCGCCCGTCTTGAAATCACTGAAAACATAGTTGCGCACCGACTTGTGGTCAAACGACGCCTCAAGGTTCAGGTTGCGCGACTGGCTGCGCAACAGCGGATGTGTCGCGTATAAAGTGTAAATCGTCGTCTCGCCCGACATGTCAAGAACCTTGAACTCCTTCCCTACCTCGTAACGCATCGTCGTGAAACCCACACCCGCCTTCGTGCCGTAACAACCCACCGGAAGCGCGTAGTTGATCTTGCCGTAAAATAACTGGTCAATCGGCGAACCCACAATCCCACGCAGCGACAGCACATCACCGTGCTTGGTCAGGTTCCCAAAATCTACCTGGAAACCAAACCGGTGCTGGCTCGAGTAGCGCGACCCGAAATTGTTGTAGTCAAAGTACCCCTTCAAAAGCGGGTCGGACTCCGCCAGCTCAAGATACAGGTCCGTCGTCCCCAACTCCTTGCCGGCCTTCAAGACCGCCTTGCTCTTCAAACCAAGATTGTCATTCAGCAGCAGCAGGCTCCGCTCCAGCGTCGGGTAGCGGATCGCACCCTCCTTGCGAAGCTGGCACAGGTGCCGCAAAACGTAACAGTCGGTGTACTTCTCGTTACCGTTGATGAAAATCTCTCCAAGAAACCCCTCGAGTACGTCAATCTGCACCACCCCGTCCTTGATCTCCTGCGCCGGGACGTACGCCCGCGCAAAGTAATAACCAGCATTCTGATAGTAAGCCGTGATCCGGTTGGCCGCTTCGGTTAACTCCGCCAGCGTCACCTCACGGCCCTCGCACGAAGAAACCAGCGCCCCAAGCGGCGTGCTGCCAAAAACCGTGTTGCCACGAAGCACAATCCGGCTTACCTTGATCTTCTGACCGTCCTTCACCTCCATCGGACCACGGTACGGCAGGTCCACCGACAACGGCTCCTCCGGAGTCGGACTCAACAGCATCGGCACGCTCTCAAGCTCCTGGCGCACCGCATCACCAGACGGCGGCGCACCATACGCCTGACCGGCCAGCAGAACCGTTACGCAAAATACGGCCAGAACCATTACTAATCCGGGTTGCCTCTCACAAAAACGCATGGCGCCTCCCTATCCTTTTTTAAATAATTAAAATGAAAGCTCAGGGCAAAAAAAGCAACGAAACCATTGAGGTCTCTGGAAGACAGCGAGCGGTAAAGTTTGGACTTCCGAACCGGCGAAATGAGACGATTGAGGAAGGACAACAACCGTCGGAATGAAGAATGAACGGTAAGCAGGTTCCCCCCGGAATGATTAATGCGCCGCTTCCTGGCACAATTCCCCCGATCCGAAGAAGCATTGCAACCGCGAAGGCAAATATTGATAATCTCTGTATTGAATTCTACCCGGCAAACAGATAAATGTCAAGTTCCAAAGAGCATCTCTAACTGTAATTCTACCCGGCGGCAATGGCAATGTCAAGCCTTGACCAGGTTGGGAGCCCGCCCCGGAATGGCGTTGCGGGTATCCACCACCAACCGGCTGTGGCGCAGGATATCATGGTAATCATACCGGCTGTGGTTGGTGACGATCACCACCGCGTCACTCTCCCGGAGCGTCCGCGGCGTGAGGGAACGGGACCTGAGGTTGAAATCGTAGTGGCGAAGGTTGCTGATGCGGGGAATATAGGGATCGTTGTATGAAACCCGGGCGCCGCGTTCCTGGAAAAGCCTGATGATCTTCAGGGCCGGCGATTCCCGCATGTCATCGACGTCCTTCTTGTAGGCCACCCCCAGGATGAGAACCCGGGCCTTGTGCAACGAGCGGCCGCGGCGGTTTAACTCCTCGCAGGTGCGTTCGATCACGTAGTAGGGCATCCCGGTGTTGATCTCGCCGGCCAGCTCGATAAAACGGGTGACAAAATCGTACTGGCGCGCCTTCCAGGTAAGGTAGAAGGGGTCGATCGGTATGCAGTGTCCGCCCAGGCCCGGCCCCGGATAAAAGGCCTGGAAGCCGAAGGGCTTGGTCCGGGAGGCCTCGATCACCTCCCAGACGTTAATGCCCATCCGATCAAAAAGCATTTTCATTTCGTTGACCAGCGCGATGTTGACGGACCGGTAGATGTTCTCGAGCAGCTTGGTCGCCTCGGCCACCCGGGTGGAGGAGACCGGAACGGTCCGTTCGACGATGGCGGAGTAAAGCCGCAGACCGTGCTCCCGGCAGGCCGGGGTCACGCCGCCCACCACCTTGGGTATGTTGCGGACGCTGAAGGCGTCATTGCCGGGATCCTCCCGTTCCGGAGAGTAAACCAGGTAGAAATTACGGCCGACCCGGCGGCCGCCCGCCTCCAGGATCGGCCTGAGGACCTCGTCGGTGGTGCCCGGGTAGGTAGTCGATTCCAGGGAGACCAGTTTCACCGAATCCAGGCTATCGGCTATATACCGGCCGGCCCGCTCCACGTAACTTATGTCCGGTTCCCGGTTGGCGGTCAGGGGGGTCGGCACGCAGATGACGACCGCGTCGATTTCCCGAAGCCGTTTCATATCAACGGTGGCCGAAAATTTGCCGGCATAAGGAGTCCAGAGCGTAGCTGGGATGTGCTTGATATAAGTCTTCCCTTCGCAAAGCCGGGCCACCTTTTCGGCGTCGGTATCGAAACCGGTGACCGGAAAACCGGCCCGGAGAAAGTTAACCGCCAGCGGAAGGCCGACGTAACCCATGCCGATAACACCAATCCGCGCTTTCCGGCTTTTAATTTTTTCTTTAAGGGTCATCGCTTCTCCATAATTGGGGAAAGGGCTTGTTTGGCGTTTTCACTTCAGGCCGACGACGACCGCCCCTGGAGTGCCGAATCAATCAGGGCGGCCAGGTTGTCGGCCGGCACGTCCGACTGAATGGTTATGCCGTTGCTGAATATATACCCGCCGCCGCGGCCCAGGAGGTCCATCAGCCGCCGGGCCTCGTCCCGCACCTGGCCGGGGCGGCCATGGACCAGCAGGTCCTGGGTGGG
>Ga0209096_1002778_pt1 | contig 16308 bp, 9 predicted proteins | sample AD_UKC034_MetaG_FD_184407 | JGI IMG/M metagenome (GOLD analysis project Ga0209096, IMG submission 184407) | Active sludge microbial communities of municipal wastewater-treating anaerobic digesters from USA - AD_UKC034_MetaG (SPAdes) (version 2) | ecosystem: Engineered > Bioreactor > Anaerobic >... | reverse complement strand
GTGGGAGATGCTGGCAGGCCTCCCGATCCGCGAGCTGCCGTGCAAGAGGATAGCGGGGTATTTCTGGTCGAGGCTACCGACGTGGAAGGATGTCCCGTCCGAGCTACAGGCCGCCGCTGTGGAGGCGGGCGTTGACTGGTGTCCGTGCTGGCGGGACAGGATGCGAGGACTGGTGAAACTATGAGCGTCACCCCTCACCCGAAATTCCCCGGCGCGTGGATAATTCGCTGGTATCCGGAAGGGAGGAAGAAGGACCCGAAGACGGGGAAGGCTTCGAACAAACGCGAGCGGCTTGTCTTTGAAGGAACCTACGCCGAGGCTATGGCACAGTACGCCGACCTCCTGCAATCCGCGAAGAAGCCGGCCACCACTCTTGCCCCTACCCTTGAGCAGGCGTGGGAGGACTTCTGCTCCTACTACAAGAACCACGTATCAGAATCCACGTACAGGGATTATCTGGCAACGTGGGGCAAACACCTGAAGCCCTTTTTCGGGCAGTATCGGCCGGCGCACCTGACGCAGACCCTGGTGGAAAAATACAAGACCCTCCGCGCCACACAGAAGACCGTCAGGGGGGATTTCCCGACGAAGAAGACCGTTACCAAAGAGCTATGCTATATCTCGTCGATGTGCACCTGGATGGCTCGGCCTGAAATCGGCAAGGCAAAGCCCCTGTCCTTCAAAATCAAGGGTTACTCCGGCCGCCAGATAAAGGCCCCGCTCGCCCAGGTTCCGAGCCGACGAGAGATAATCCTCCTCATCCGCCACGCCGAGAGGGAGTACCGGCCCATTTTCCTGCTATGCTACTACGGCGGCTTGCGGAAGAATGAAGCGTTGACACTCAGGGGCGAGAACGTAAACTTCTCCCAGGGGTACATGATTGTCTATGGCAAAGGAGGGAAGGAGCGGATCGTCCCGATATTCCGGAAGCTCCGCGTGTACCTCCGGAAGAGATACACCCGGGGGCTGCTGTTCGTCAATCCGGCCACGGAGAAGGAATACGTTGACTTCAGGAAGGCGTTGAAGCGGGCCGCGGATAAGGCCGGATTGGAGCAGCACGTCTACATGCACCTGCTCAGACACAGCTTTGGGACGCACTCCATCCAGTCGGGGATCGGGCTGCGCACCCTGCAGATACTCATGGGGCATTCAAGCAGTCAGGTTACGGAAATATACACGACTCTCGCAGGGCAATATCTGGGCCAAGAAATTGACAAGTTTGGCCGGGGCGCATTGCGCCAGTTGAAACGGCCGGGAAAGCCATAAATAACGCAACCTTAGAAATATGCCCAGATAGCTCATAACCCGAAGGTCGAGGGTTCAAATCCCTCCCCCGCAACCAAAAAAATCAAGGGGTTACGGTTAATTTCCGTAGCCCCTTTTCTCGTTTTCGTGGCGCATTTTTGGCGCACTTTTTAGGGTACCGACGTGACCGGGACCGTGTTGCCCGACGGGGAGGCCGTCAGTGCTGGATTCGATGTCAGCGTTTTATCTGCATTCACGCTCACAGTCCCCGCTTTCGGCGCCTGGATCTCGATGGTGGTGCAGCTACACAACAGGACCATCAGCAGCAGTATCAGCTTTTTCAATTTGTTTCTCCTTTCTCAACCCCTTCGGGTCAAGTATGGCAACCATGATGCCCCCTATGGTCATCACTGCCAGCCGTGTTTCCGGATCCGCAGGCATGGTGAGAATGCCCGACATCATCAACCCACCAGCCGCTATCAGCGACAACAGGATTATCAATTGCGCAATCTGGAACAGATTTTTCATTCCGTACTCCTATGGGGCCGTAAGGATAGGATCCTCTCCCGGCTCACCGTTGTTTTTAGACCACACCTTGCCAGCAATCCGCACGCCGTAGTACCAAGTCCAGGCCCGGACGCGCCACATGCCGTCCTCGATGGCGATGTCGCGGAGCAGACAGTCGGCGCGCTCCTGGTATGTCCACGGCAGAAAACCCATGTCCATGAGCTGATAAAGCGCGTCGTGCACCAGGGAGGCCCGCAGGCTGCTTTTTGTGTCCACCGTCGGGCCGCTGGGGCCGTCCCATGCGTAACGCTCGGAGATGACCAGGACGCCGGTTTCCAGCAGGGAAACGTATCGGGTAAAAATATCCTTATCCGGATGAATGCCAACATCGTGAAAATACGATTCGAGCAGCTCGTATTTGTATTTCGACAGTTGGCGATATGTAATCCGTTTCATTATCTGCCCCCGGTTGCCTGGCTCGCGTACCACATCACTCCGTCCACATAGGACTGATTGACGTATCGCCCGTTTCGCTTTCTCGGGCTCCCCGCGTTATATGCCGCAAGCACCCCCTCCCAACCGTATTCGGCGAAGTATCGCGTCTTCAGCCGTTTCAGATGCCGGCACCCCCAGTACAGGCCGATTTCCAGGACGAGCATGTTTTGGAACGGAGCGGTATACCCCATTTCACGGGCCGTCTGACCCATCACTTGCATCGGCCCCCAACTGGTGGCCCTGCCCTTCCGCTCCTCGGTACCAAGGCCGGGAATCTTTAGGATGTACCGCTGGAAGAATCCCGGCTCGTATCGGGGCTTCCGGTTCGTCCATCCGCTGCTCTCCTGGCAGACGATACCGGCAACGATGGATATAGGGAGTCCCGCATCGAGCGCGGCTTCCTGGACGGTTTTCAATACGTCAGGTGATAGATTCATCTTTCTTCCCCTTCCGCCCCCGGCGCAGGCGGATGACACACCCGGCAAACATGGTGCCCCGGCACCCTGGCGGATTCCCAAAAGTCAGTACTTCCGCAATTCCGACACTTCACGTCCCGAACGTCCCTGCCCGAAGGATGCCGGTGTTGAACATTTCCGGGTCCGGCCCATCCCCGGCCGGTTCGTTATTCGTGCACTCCTCACACGCCTTACAGTTCAAAGGACACTGGATGTCACAGGGCATTACTGGCCTCCGGGTACCAATTTCAACGGGCTGTTCATCTGCTCGCAGGTGTAGGTGTTGATATGCGCCAGAGCCTCGGCTGTCGCTTTCCAGTGCTCAAGGGCTTCGGTCAATATCTCAATCTGGTTCTTCAGCTTCAGGTTCTCTTTTATCAGCAGGCTGCGTTCCATTTTCTACGCCTCGCCATACACAATCAGGGTTCGTTACATGCGCCATCGCCCCGCTCATTTTCGCGGGGCAGTTCTTCGGACAGCTCCGCTGGTTCGATTCCATTTTCCTCCTCCAGCCTTGTGACACTCCGCACGGGTTAAAACCCGGCGGCTTCTTGGGCTAACCCCTCCGACATCAAGGAGCTTTGCGCCCAAAGGGACTGTCCGTCCCCACCGAGGGAATCAAGGCCCCTCCTGAGAATATTGATTGCTGCGTTGTGGTCCCTATCCAGGGAAAGACCGCATCCCGGACAGTCTATCCACCTGTCCGAGAGCTTCATTTCATCGAAGACATGGCCGCATTCAGAGCAGGTCTTCGACCCTTTGTCCCGTTCGATACCACTTCGGGTTATCGGTGGTGTTGCCGAAAGAGTCTGTGATGATACTTGTGATGCCGACATCGATTCCTATTGTCCTGCCCGTGACAGGAAGCGGCTTCGCTTCGACTTCGCAGGCAAAACAGGCGTACCAACCGTCGGCCTTGCGGATGATCCGGACGGTCGATGGCTCGGACGGCATCTCACGGTGCCACCGAACGGCTATCCGCCCAATACCGGAAACCTTCAGGCGTCGTCCGTGAATCTTGTAGCCGTTGCCGTATTCCTTCAGGCCGATGCTGTCGAAGCGGTCTTTTCCTTTGAAACGGGGATAGCCTGGCTTCTCGCCTGACTTGACACGACGGAAGAATGCCCTGAAAGCCTTGTCCAGATCGGCGACCACCACCTGCAGAATATGGCTGTGGATGTTTCTTGCAAATGGTGAAGTGTCCTTGAGAATTTTGACCTTGCGCAGTTGCTCGAATTTGGAGACGGTGCGCTGATCGGATTCGTACGCGTCCTTGCGCTCCGCAAGACAGTCGTTATAGAACCTGCGGCACGTCTCCACGGTTATCTCCAGAAGCCGTTTCTGCGGCTTCGTCGGATACAGCCGGTATGCAAAGGTCTTGATTGGCACTATTGGCCCTTTTGCGCCTCGATGTATCTCTGGATTGCTTCCTGAGAAACATTTCCAGCTGTTGCTGCAAAATATGACCTGGTCCACATGGACGGCATCTTGAGCAAAGAAGGATGTCTTTGGCGGAGTTGGTTTGCTGTTACTCCCTTCATTTCCTTGACCACGTCAGCAGCAGAATCGGAAGGGAATGCTCGGATGAAAAGGTGGATATGGTCCGGTTGTATTGCCAGCTCGAGAACATCCCATCCTTTCAGCAATGCCTTTTCGCGGATAATCCGCTCGCAATCTCTGGCAATGGCGTCTTTCAAAACAGCCTTTCGCCGCTTCGGGCACCAGACTAGGTGGTAGACAATAAGGTGGACCCTATGTTCGTCTCGTTGATATTGCATGTTGATTATATATCATATATCAACTTAATTATCAACAAATTCCCGGCTATCTACGCAGGTTGAAACCAGGTAGCTTGCGCCGGTTTTGTTCTGTCAGCCATTAGCTTTCAGATTCGGGTCACGCCAGTTTGGCCTTATGGGTTCGTTGCAACCGCGCAGTTCGTGTACCGTCTCCATGCGCTCGATGCGTTTTTCGTGGTCGTTACGTGATTCAAAAAGTTCATCCAGGTGCTTGCCGGTTTTTTCAGCGCTCTTTGATATTTCTCTTAGTGTCGCGACAAGATCCGGCAAGGTCTTGCTGTGCTCGTCAATGGAATTGGTATATTTTTTCACCAGAAATACCAGGCAGCTAAGTTGTCCCAATGCCATTACTGCCGCAACAGCAACCGTCCCCATGTCCATACGTGGCCCTCGCTCTAAGTTGGAAATAAAAACGCCGCTGCACCACATCGCACTAATGCGACAAGCACAGCGGCGTTCGAGTACCCATCGTCAGGGTTCGGCCGTCCCGCGTCCTTTTCTTTTTTTTAGAATACTTCCAATTGCAGCCCGTTACAACTGGAAATCGAGCGCATAGCGGCAAAACAGCCACACCGAGGCCGTTACCACGCAGACAAAGAACATCCATAGGCAGATCCGATCTTCCCCGACCCGCTCAAGACCGAGAAGTACAAGGATTCCCAGTGACCACCATTTGGCGCCACTCCAGAAAAACCAGATAAGTATCGACCCTCCGAACACGATGGTCAGCACCATTAAGCACGCACTATCAGTGAGGGATCTGTATCCCCCTGGATTCAACACGCTCGATGGCCCGTTTGGCCAGCTCGTTCTTCTTACCGGTAAGCTCATCAATCTTCTCCCGCTTCTCGTCGCCGGACATCTCCTTGTCATACATAATGCGGCGAGTTCTTCTGTTGATGGCCGAAAGAGTATCCCGGGTATCCTCCATCATACCCCTGGTTCGGAGGAGTTCCGTGTTCTCGTCGCGCAATTCCAGCACTCTGTCCCAGTCTCCCGTCTTGCGCGCTTCCTGGATGGAATTGTACGTCTCGTCAACTTCCTTTAGGAGGTCGTAGAATTCCGTCAGATATTTGGTGTTCTTCGGCGGTTCGTCTCCACGGTAGAAGGATTTGACAACCGGCCACTCTTCCAGTTTGGTTGTCGGCTGCGCCGGGTAGTCGAGCATGCGCCGCATCACGATATCGCTTGCGCCAAGGATATACGTGCCGAGAGTTCCGAAATACCCCTCTACGGCGTGTTCAATCCGCTTCGGGCTCACGCCCAGGATATTACCCACCTCAACCGCCGTGGCCCCGGTCCATGGTTCTTTCTGGTCTTCCGGCTTCAGCCCCTCGATGCGCTGCCCGACGATCTGCCTGCCGGTGAATGAATCCCGGTTCGCCCACTGCTGTACCGGCTCCGAAATGAGTTGCGGCAGGCCGATGGCAAAGGTCTGTGTCACTGATTGCAGGAGGCGGGCGGCAAACAGTTTGCCGTCATGCTGCTTTTCGATGAGCAGTTCCGTCAGGCGCTCAGGGATGGTGCCGAACAATACGCCCACTTCGAACGGTTTCGGAAGCCGGAAATGCTCCTTGCCAATCCAGAAGTGGAAATAGGTGTCCTTGTCCCATTCCTCCAGTTCCTTGTATCGGTCATCGTCCCGGTTGATGAGGTAGAGCAGCACCGAAGCCATGGCAATCGCACCGCCCTTTAACATGAAACTGCCCGGATTTTCTACCGCCGATTTACCGAGGCGCTGAAGACCCTGCATCCTGGCGCCGAGGAATGGGACCGTCTCGCACAGGAACTTAACGATGGCGAAGTCTCCCCGCATGGAGAAGTCCATCACGTCCTTTGCTTCGAAGGCGGCCTGCAGGGAACTGCCTGATTTCCGTAACGTGTTCTGGTAGATGGAAACCCTGGCCGCGTTCTCTCCGGCCGCCCCTATCTTCTTCCAGAAGTCCCACAGCTTGGCCGGGGTGTCGAGGATATTGGCCGCCACGCCCTTCTTGTGGAGCAACTTCTTGACATGCTTGGAGGTCTTCTGCATGTCGTGACCGTAGGCAAAGCCCCCATGGAAGGATCCTCCGGCCGCCATGAGTTGCACCATGTCGTCATCCTCGCGGAAGGTCTTGACCGCACCCTTCAGTGACGAAATCCCCGGGGTAAAGTCGCCGCGGCTGATGACCCAGGTGTGCAGGGTATCCCTTACGAAGTTTCGGATCATGAAATCCGGCATCGAGGTAACACCGATGGTGAGCAACCGCTTGGTGAAGCGCATCAGGTCCATGATGGCGCCCTGGAAGACTTGGGCGTTGAGGTTGGTCAGGGACTTCAGGAGCAGTTCGTCATGGACCTCATAGTATTGCGGTTTCCCCTCCTTCAGGACATGCACGATGCTCGTTCCCTTGGGCCTCATCAGGTGGAACAGGGTCATGAAGTCGTCAAGCTGGTCCTCTTCCGGTTCCAGGATATCCTCTGCGCCAAGTTGCTCGCGGATCTTCTTGACGATCTGCCTTGTCTCCACATTCGCCGCCTTCCAATCCCACTGTGCCTTGGAGGCAAGCCCCATTTCTTCGGCCTTCTCCAGAGCTATTTCCGCCGCCCGGTTCTTGAGAGCCGCTTGGGTCAGGTGCGAGAAGTTGCGGAGGATGTTTTCAAATATGTCGCCAAGCTGGCCGGTGCCGCCCTTCAGTGTCCGGATCCCCGAATTCTGTGAGGCGATGCCGCGCTTTCCGGTAGGTCCCTGTGGCTTTTCGGCGTCCTCCGCGATCCGGTAGAACGGGACGTATTCCTCATGGTCCCATATACGCCGGGCGTCGGGATTGATAATGCCCCCCTGCTCCGCGAAGTCGAGCACCTTTTTCTTGTACTGCACATAGTCACGACGAACCCGCTCCCACCGTGCGGCATTCTCGGCAGTCTTCAGGGCCTTGAGTTTGTCGATTTCTTCCTGGGTAAAGTAGTTCTCCCGCCCCTCGTTCATCAATTTCTGTGCGCGCTCCCCGACCATCCAGCCCAGGAACAGATCCAGGTCGTTGGCGACCGGTTCAAATATCTTCAGGATGCCCCTGTCCCGGGATGCGACCTTGACCCATCCGTTTGCCCATATCGGAGCGCCATGGTTCAACATGGCGGTAAAGGTATCGGCAAAGCCGGTCGTCATCCTGGCGGTGATGTATGCGGAATCGTCGGGAGTGTCCACGCCTGCCATCTTGTCCAGGGCCTTCAGTGAGGCGAACTGATCAAAGATGCCCTGCTCCAGTTTCAGTTTTCCGTTGTCCAGGATACCGGAAAGGCGTTCCGTCATGGTTTTGCCGGGACGACCTATCTTGTCCAGCACGGCGTCAGTATCAGGGTCGCCGGTCCGGTTGCGGCGGGAGAAACGGACCTTTTCCACCCTTCCCGCCTGTTTGTCGGCGGCATATTGAGCAAGCATCAATGTAACGATATTCTGAGCCTTCTGAATATCCTTGAAATACTTGTCAGATGGTTTCAGGTATCCTTTTACAGCGATAAGCAACCGCTTCGCTACCTGGAGGATCCTGCCTATTACGGACGGGTTCTGCTGGTAGAGGCGACTCCAGAATTTATCATCGGTGAAGCTGTCTCCCACGAAGTCAGCTACCAGTTCCTCTGATAATGCCTCAAGGGTCAGCGGTGGCTTGCCCAGGGATTCGTAAAGCCTATCTCTGGATTCAACGTATTCTTCATAGTTTTGCACCACATACCTCAGACCGACAAGCATCTGATTGTAGTAATCGGTCCCGTTTTTCTGGTCCTCTTTGCTTATCGAATGTAGTAATTCATGACCCAATATCTTGAGGTGTGGATGCTTCGCGTTTACATTGAAGAAAACGTAATAAGGATCGAGGTTTACTCCGTCTGCGTCGCCTTCCGTATCAGCGTATTCAAAATAGATAACTTTCTTCTCAAAAAAACTTGCGATGTCAGAAATGTCACTGGCCCACTTCTCTTCGGGGATGACGATTCTGATGCGCTTCCCCTCTTCTCGCAGGAGAAGATTTTCAAGTCGCTTTCCGGCTTCAACATCGGCACGATCTGTATCGGCTCCAGTTGAGTCCGGATTTCTTCTGCTCGTTTTCGGAATTTCTTGATTTGCTCCTCGCTCAACATCCCGCCCCTCCTTGTGGCCGCGTTCCACCCATCCGGCTGCCCTTGAAATCATAGCCCTGACATCGGCATCGGACAAGGAGATATTTACGCCTATACTTCTGAGCCATTCCCGGATTGCCGCGATAGCCCGCTTGACAAGGCCCGGCTTCTCCCCTGATTCGGCAATCTCCGCCAGCTTCTCCTCGCAGGCGATCAACCGGTCCTCAAATTCGTTCAGGTCCAGCCCGTAGCGGTCGGCAATCTCCTGAAGGCCGTCCTTGCCGTAGACATAGAAGACATCGAGAAGCACGGTATCGAACCGCTTGCCGAGGAGTCCGCGCACCCCGTAATGTCCGACCGCCTCATGGAGCAGCACCCGGACGGCATCCCTGGCGTTCGGCATGTTGTCGGCTATCAGATAGACAACTCCCTCATCGAAAACGCCGTCTATCTCGCCCTGCGCTGCAATGGAGGCCATTTCCGCCTTCAGATTCTCGGGCAGTTCGCTTTCAGACTGGACAACCTTCACCTTCGGGGTGTTCTTCCACTTCTTGAGGAGGGGGGCGATTGCCTTTTCGATGGCGGTTTTCTTTAGTCCTGCCTGACGCTCAACGGCGAGTGAATACCGCTGATTGGTCGGATTGATGGCACGGGCAAAGTCGCCCTGCCCTACCGTGAACATATATTCCGGCTTGCCGTCGATCTTCGACCAGTCGAGCCCGGCCTGCTGCGCAATGAACTTGTGGTAAGTCTTACCAGCGTCGGCAACATAGACATCCCCGGTTGCCGGGTCTTTTACGACGCGAAGTTCCTTGAACCTGGAATCCCGGATCATCTTTACGAGTTCCGAGCGGGTTGGGTTCACTATTATCTCGTCTGGCTCGTTGCGGTAAGAGAAACGAGTATTGCCTCCGCCTTGTCCGGCATTTGCGTTCTGATTTGCCGTCGCTACGCTGGCGTTCGGGATCGGTGGCGCTTCAAATTCATGTTCCTCATAGACGGGGATATTGTTCTCATCAGTCACGTCAAGGTAAGGGACATTCTCCTCATGTCCGCCTTTGTCGACAGTAACGAAATACCCGTCGCTCGTCCACTTGTGACCGGTAACAGGGTATGCCGTGCCGTCAACGTAGACCTCCCCACCAACCGGCGCACCGTTTCTCAACCATGAAGGAGGTGGGACCGGGTTGTTTTCAAGGTCGAGCATGAGGTCGTCCAGCATCTTCTTTTTCTTTTCCAGATCCGCGGCCCGAGGGAAAGGCTCCTTTGCCGCCGTCTCAAGAGTCTTGACGCTCTCTTTCAGGGACTCCTCTTTCTGCGTCAACGTCTCAAGATGCTTGTGGAGGTTGCGAAGAATCGCCTCCATACTGGCGATGCTCGGGTTTGCGTACAGGAGGCTTCTGATATGACGATAAACATAAATATCTTCGCGCATATCACTGGATCTGTCTGCCATGCCAGGCGGAACCATTCGCAACTCGTACTTGTCACTAAACTGTGACCAACGGGCGGTAACGTCAAAGCCGTATAACTCTCCTACCTTTTCATGATCGGCAAACTTTCCGAGTTTCAACAGCTTCTTGTCAAGGGCATCCTGGGCCTTCTTGCGCTCGGTGTAGGTTTCCTTGCCGAGCTTAAAGGAAAATGTTTCCTTGTTCTTGTCGTAGTGGTCGATGACCTGCTTCAGCATGTCCCGTATCTGGCCAGTATCCACGATATCCTGCTTGGACCGCTTGGCCGCTTCTTCGGCGTCCACAATGCCCCAAGCGTGCATCCTCTCCCTGCGTTCCAGCTTCTCGATGTCCTTCTTGTATTTCTCGCGGAGGAGTAGGCGAGGATCGCCCGCAGCTTCTGAAAGTGTTGCTATAAGGTCGTCATCTTCCATCTTGACTGCATCGCCGTCTATCACGCGAATGCTGTCATCTGCCGTCAAAAATTTCTTTATGATGCCGTTCTTTTTGACGAGCACCTGCCAGCGCCTTCCGTCCAGTCCTTCGGTGACGTAGCGGATTTCCAGGACCGTGTTCCACTTGTTGCCCTGCCGGTATCCTCGCCCGTTCCTCTGCTCCAACTCCCCCGGCATCCATGGGGCGTCAAGGTGATGGATTGCCCGCAGGTTTTCCTGCATGTTGACGCCGGTCCCGAGGGTCTTGGTGTTGCCGATGACCACCCGGATCGCCCCGCTGTTCATGGCATCGGCTATCTGTTTCCGCTTCTCCTTGCTCACGCTGCCGTCGACAATGGCGATCTGCTCCCTTGGAATGCCTCCCTCCACCAGACTGTCGACAATGGATTTCGCCAGGTTGAACCGCTCTTTGACGGTCTTGGTCTTGGTCCCGTCCCGGTGGGTTTTTGTAGATGTCGACTTATCGGAAAACCCCCGCTCCATGAAGATGACCTGTGCGGTCTTGTCGTGCTCCTTGTAAATCTTCAGCAGGTTCTCGATGCAGCGCCCTACCTTGCCTTCCGGTTCGAATTCGGCGTCCTTGTTCACCAGGCGCACGTCGAGGCCCGCATTGGCCGCCGCCGTCTCCACCAGAATGGGGGACGCAGGATGTCCGGCAAGCATCATCTCCCGCCGCTCCTTACCGGTCGCATTGCGGAACATTAATGCCAGTGCTTTCAGGTCTTGCAGGATCCGCTTCTGTTGTCTGCCCATAGGGCAGGTCTCGGTGATGATCTTCTTGTAGGGGCGACCCTGCGGATCCTCGCTTCTGCCGTTGGAAAGTTCGTCCCGCTCGGAATCTGTCAAATCGTTATCGTGAAGGGTTTTCCCGGTCGAGGTCTTACGGGGCTTGAATTCCGGCATATCGTCAGCAAAAACGATATCCATATACTGCCCTGCCATCCGGCGCAATTCTGGCGCGTTCACAAAAGTTGCAAGTCGGGTTACGGCTTCATAATCTCCCGATGCGGTAAGTTCAACATCCGTTTCCGAATCGGCAAAGGTATTAAACCATGAATCCCATGCTTTGATGCCGTTGCGTTCCATCTCTCCGTCCATGACGTACCGCATCATGTGGTAGATTTCGTTCAGAGTGTTGGTGATGGGTGTCCCGGTAAAGATGTGAACGCCACTTCCGGCGTTCATGCTCTTGACGTACCCGGTCAAGAGATGGAGGGACAGGCTTTGGCCCGACGTGCCGGTATTCAGCCCCTTCATCCGCATCTTGGTCGTAATGGGTGGCTTCTTGAATTCGTGGGCCTCGTCCACGATGATCATATCCACACCCAACTGCTCAAAGGGTACGGCGTTCTCCTTGGATGCTCGTTGCGCCATTTCCTCTATCTTCTTGATGATGCGGTTCCTGGCGTGAACGAGCTCCTTTGCAGTGGAACTGCGCACTGTTTTCATCTTCTTCTCGTCGTCCATATCCTGAACGGTCAAGCTGATACCGTCATCGGCCGCAGCCTCGATAGCTTCCTGCTCCATGGCCGCGATCTCTTCCGCCGCCAATGCGTCGAGCGTTTCCTTGGTAAGGCCAAACCGGGATATAAGGGAATGCGGAACCACCACGGCATCCCAATCGTCATTGGCTATCTGCCGCATGGTAATGTCGATGCGCTCCGGTGCGAGGTTGTCCACATAGAGCACCTTGGCTGCCGGGTACATCTCCTGAATCTCCCGTAACACCGTAGCGCTGTTGGCGTTGTGGGCGAAGATGAGCGGCTTCCTTGCTATCCCGTAGCGGCGGGACTCAACGGCAATGCCGCCGATTGTAAAGGTCTTTCCAGTACCGACCTCGTGCGCATACAGTCCGCTCCGGTTGACCAGTCCGCGCCAGATCGCGTCCGACTGATGCTTTCTCAGGTTGAATTGAGAACTGCCCCTGGTGAGCGCCATCCCGGAGAAAGTGAGGAATGAACCGTCATACTTGGTGTCGGCGGTGGAATTCATGACCTCGTTGTATTCCTTTTCCAGTTCCACCTTGCGGCTGTTCTCTTTCCATACCCATGACGAAAATTCTTCCCGCAGGCGACCGATCTTCTCGTTGGCTTCCGCTGTCGCGGTAGTGTCCACTATCGGGTTACCGTGTTCATCCCGGGTCCAAATGGTGACAGAACTGTTATTCATGGCCGCCTGTACCAGCCGATTGAAACGGTAATGCGCATGCCCCCAAACCGCCGTCGCCTCCGGCTTCTGGTTCAGTCCGTCCCTGGTGAATTTCACCTTCCACGCGCCGAGATGAAACGAAACCTCTATGCCGCCCGTCTCCTGTTCGCCAAGCAGTTCGGCAATGAATCTCTGGTAGTGGGCGGTTCCTATCCATGGGGCGCCAAGTTTCGCCTCAATCTTGTAGTACGGCTGGTCGGGAGGGATGAGTTTCTTCAGCTCCTCGATGTTCCGCGCCATATCCATGCCGTCAGTCTGGGCGGCCTCCGCTTCCCTCAGTTTGCGCCGCACGTTGCCCGACAGGTACATATCCGAGACTTCGTAGTTCCCTGCTGGGGTCAGGTAGATGGATCCGCGGTCGAGCAACTCCCTTGCCACTTCGTCGACGGGTTTTCTAGCCATCTCCGCTATGCGGTTGAGGTCGATATTGATGCTTTCGTTACGGGCGAGGACATACGCCTCTTCCACGGTCGGATTCTCGATGGAAGAAGCGGCGCGGACGGTCGATTCGCGTAGGATTTTCGCCCCTCGGTATACGGTTCCCTTGTCGGTATGTTGAGCAACCTCCAAGGCGGCAAGGACGGCATAGAACGGGTCGCCCACCTGGCGCAACAGGGAGAGGCCATACGAGTCGTTGATGCTGCCGTATGCCTTCACGAAGGAATTGTACTGCGACGCCAGATCACCTCGCAGTTCGTCCGTCGCATCCCCGGAACGTTCGGCGTCAATCAGTGCGCCATACGCCTTGCGGAGATTCACCAGCGCGCCGATCTGCTTCTCGCGGTCCCCGGTCTCTCTCTTGCTCTTGACCTCGTAGGAGCGGAGTTCTTTCAGCGGGGCGAGATATTCCCCTTGGACCACATAGAGGCCGCCATCCGGGCCGAAGGTCACGCTCTGCTGGCGGTCCTTGGTGTTGTTCGTGATATAGGAGATGACCTTTTCGGTCTGCGCCCGCTCATTGTAGATATTCTCCGGCACCTTCTTGACGATGCCTTTCAGGAGGGATGCGAAGTTGTCAGGGCGATTGACAATCATCCCTGCTCGCCCCCTGGTCGTGCCATGACCGAAATCCATCTCACCAAGGACATGCTTCGGGTGAGTCGCCCAATACTCATTGGTATTGATGGAGCCGTTCGGCACCTGTGCCTCGGAGACGTTCATCCAGCCGGTGCTTTCCGGGCTGGTGTTCGGAGTCTCCCGCTTCTGCAGGATGATGATGTCGGTAACAACGGCTGTCCCGGCATACTGCTCAAACGCGCCAGTAGGGAGACGGAAGGCCGCAATCAAGTCGCCTTTCCTGGCAAGTTCCAGGCGGGTCAGTTTTCCCAACTTGTCCATGGTCCCGGACGAAGTGACGCCGATAACGAAACCGCCCGGACGTACCTGATCCAGTGCCTTGAGGAAAAAGTAATCGTGCAGGGAGGGATTGATTTGCCGGTATCGCCGGTCTGCCGGACCGTCCTTGTCGAACGGCCAGTTGCCGATGATGATGTCGTAAAAGTTGTCCGAGGTCTTGCTTTCCTGGTAGCCCTTGATCTGGATGTTGGCCTCGGGATAGAGCAGTTTCGCCATGCCGCCGGTCAGGGTGTCAAGTTCGATGCCGGCCAGTTTGCTCTTTTCCGCGATGTCGGAGGGCATGAGGCCGAAGAAATTGCCGATACCCATGGAAGGCTCAAGGACGCGTCCACCTTTGAAACCGAGGCGACGAGCAATCTCCCACATAGCCTGAACGGTCGGCGGGTCGGTATAGTGGGCATTGATGATGGAGTTCTGGGCGCTTTTCCATGCCTCTTCCCCAAGATGCTCCCGAAGCCAGTTCGATTCCTTTTCCCATTCGGGTTTCGGCATGGGGTGTTCCCATGAACCCTTGAACAGTTCCTGGCCGAACGATCCCCATCCGGTATAGGCGGCCATGGCGTCGAGTTCTTCAGGTGTGGGCTGTCTGCCTTCGGACGTGATGGATTGGTAAGCCTCGATGGCGGCCTTGTTCTTGCCGAACCTGACCTTGGGGGTGCCGCCAATGAGTTTTTCAGGGTTGTCGATGTGATAGTTTACGCCGGTCTCGGTTACAGTTCTTCGCTTTCCGGTTCCTCTTCGTTTTCCGGTTCCAGAAGCAGCCAGTCCTGTTCCGCCTGTTCTCTCGCGTCCGTCAGGTACATTCCCGCCTTCAGGTTCTTCCTGATCGTTTCCTCGCACTTCTCGTCGAGGACGTGCGCCAGCTCCTTCGCTATCCCCATTCTCAGGAGATGTTCCCACATTTCTGGACGGTTCTGTTTCCAGTACGCCAGCATCATCCGTTGCGTCGGGCTTCCTGGCGGGTTCACTGTCTCGCTCAGGCGCTTGGACTCCTTCATCACCCACGCCCTGAACGTCTTCTCTTCGTTCTGATCTGGCATTATCCTGGGATCCATTTTTTATGTCCTCCACAAAACGCATGACATACGGCTTGATGCCTGCGCCGAAGTTGTCTATCAGGAAGCGGAAGAATTCCTTCAGCCCCTTCCCCGCCTCCCTGACGCTTTTCAGTGCCGCCTCAAAGTGCGGCTTTGCCTTGGCGTAGGTCTCTTCGTTAAAAGCGCCAAGGCCAAACTTGAGGGAGCCGCCGCCAAAGAGTTCATAGAGACCCTTGGCCGCCTCGCCCATGCCTTTGAAACCTTCTGCTGCCGCTGCTTGAAGTATATCAGATGCAGTCTTGGTTTGCTCAGGAGATTCTTTCGCCTGTGCTTTCCGCTGCTCAGCATAGCGGTCGCGGTAGCGGTCCATCTGCGGACCAAGCATCTCTGCGGTATTCTTCAAAGCCCGCTGGTACGCCTCTCCCGCTGTCCGGTTCTGCCCTTCCATCTTCATCCAAGTATCGGTGACGGCCTTCTTGTACTGCGCCATGTACTCGATTTCAAAGTTGTGCGGCGTGTTCAGGGCGGCGTCGTGGAGCGCCTGAACGTCATCGAGGGCGGCGTAGACTTCAGCCATGAAGGTGTTGTAATCGACCTGCGGGCGGTCCTGTTTCTTGTTCTCGGCTGCGGGTGCCTCGGCTGCCCCCTCTACGACCTTGACATTCTTCTCATGCTGGTTGAGGGTCTGGCCAGGGGCTATCTTGGTTTCTTCTGCCTCTTCAGCCGCATCATCGAACATGGCCGCCACGTCATCCATGGAAAGCTCGTTGATTTCGTCGTCCACGGTGGGGGCCGGTTTTTCGGGTTGCGCAACCTTCCCGCTTTCAGTAATGGCCGCGACGTAATCGCTCCATTCCTTTTCGGAAATATCGCCCTTCTCTTTCATGTCCCACATGCGGCCAGCGTCGGCTGCCGCTTCAAGACGAACGCCAGGGACTTTTTCCCGGCCGAGTCTCTGCAATCGAGCGTACTCTTCGGCTTCGGCTGCACGGGCATCCTGTTCCTGTTTGTAGGTATCGACCTCTGGCGACTTCTCCTTCTTCTTCAGCAGAAACTCGGCGTAATCCATGCCGGTCTTGGTCAGCGCCTTCACACCGAGACCTGCGCCGTCCGCATCTTCCAGTCGCCTTTCCTCGCCTTCGCCGGTAACTGTGCGCCCTTCGGCTATGCGCTTCTCGATGTACTCCTTGCGGGTCATCGGC
>Ga0209096_1002777_pt1 | contig 16308 bp, 17 predicted proteins | sample AD_UKC034_MetaG_FD_184407 | JGI IMG/M metagenome (GOLD analysis project Ga0209096, IMG submission 184407) | Active sludge microbial communities of municipal wastewater-treating anaerobic digesters from USA - AD_UKC034_MetaG (SPAdes) (version 2) | ecosystem: Engineered > Bioreactor > Anaerobic >... | reverse complement strand
CCGAAGACGAAGCCGGAAAAGTTAAGATTCAAGGGCATGCGGGTCCTGCTTGCCGAAGATGAAGAGATCGTCAGCAGCATGGTCGAAACCGTTCTCGACAGCGTTGGGCTCAAGGTGACGACAGTCACCGACGGGCAGAAGGCGTTGAATCTGTTCGCACAGAACCCCGATGCCTTCGATCTTGTCATCAGTGACGCGGTGATGCCCTATCTCGACGGTTTTCAGTTTTTCAAAGCCGCCCGCGATATCAGACAGAATATTCCCTTCCTGTTTATCAGCGGCTACACCGAAGGTCTTAAGTCTAATCTGAAGGCCGAAGGCAAGGGCCTGCGCATACTGCCCAAGCCTTTTTCTCTCGATGTCCTGCTGGCGAAAATCAACGAACTGCTCTCTGAAAAGCTCGACTGAACTAGTCCTCTGTCACATAAGAGTTCAAGAATTAAATCTTAGAGTCTCCGCTTATGCCGGGCTCTCGGCGTGATCTCATTCGCTACACTCTCGCCAGTCGAGAGTTTCTCTTGATAGCTATGGCTCTGCGTCAAAACTACCTGGCTCGAAATTTCGCTCATGAGAAGCACGCCTGCGCCCTTACTGTGTCTGCTAAACCGGATAGAAAATGAACTATATTGACTATGCTATTCAAATGTGACAGAGGACTAGCTATGCCTGAGCCTGCAAACTCAAGGAGAAGGTTGTAACACTGGCGGCATCGAAGAGTTGATGAGGTACCCGCACTGCTCCATGTCGTTCAATCGCTATGGCAAGCCATGCTCTTTGAAGGTTCTATACGAAGCTATTAAGAAAACCCGCCTCCCGGCGGGCTTTTTAGCTATGCAAGCATATGCAGGCTTTACCTAAGATATCATTTGCTGGTTATTTGCGTGATTATCTTCTTATACTTCCACCATCAATATCATCAGCTGCGATAACCTTCGCAACCCACGTGACAACCTTCACTTTCATCTCTTTCAGACTAGGATAGGTGGTATCTTCATCGATTTCCCAAATTGAAAGAAAGTCCCAGCCAACATAAGTGTCCTGCTGTTTCATTTCAGCAGTAGTCTTGCCCTCAAGAACTCCAATCCCACCACTGCCACCATCGGTTCAAGCAGAAGTTTCCACGTCCCAATAGTATCTGGATAAATTCCCCGGGCGATCACCAATTAATCCACCTGATATTCCCCATTCAGGGGCTTAGAAAATTTGTGTCACCAGTGGTGTCACTATTGCATTACCAACGTAAGTTTCGTAAAACTGCCGCATACGGAACAGGTTGCGTCGGGTAAACCCTTTCAAGCCCGGCTGGGTTCGGGCCAGATAATGGGCCGGTTAGTCAACCGGTTTCGACCAGGGCTGCGCCGATCCAACAAAAAACCCGCTTCATCAGCGGGTCTGTTGGGTTTTGTTAAACCCTGTTAAACTGTCTATCACAGCCGAAGGCGGGCGTCGAACTGTCGCCGGAGTCAGGCTCTATTGCAGGGTTTGTGTTTTTGAATTTCGAGAGTTATACCACAAAATTATACTATTTTGTGTCTTGCGCTCTATTTTTCCCTAGTCATTTTCCGCCGGGCAGGTGGTGAAAATGTGGCGGCCAGTTCGACAAGAATATGCCGCCGATCTGCCGGTAAGTCAACCAGTTTCGACCAGGTGCCGGCCTATCTGTTTCAATTCGGCGGCAATTTTTGGCCGTCACTTGTCATTCATCTCTGTTGATTTGTGCAGCAATCACAATATAGCTACAGACCTTAATCATAAGGGTTTGAATCTGGATTGCTGTTGTCGCTATATGGATTTGTGTCAGAATCGGAATCGTTTGAATCTGAGTCTGATTCTGGCTTTACGATTGGAGCTGTGCCAACTATTTTCAAAGACACTTGAGCAAATCCGGCTGCTTTCATTCCAAGATCATCGGCAGCCTTCTCTGACACGTCCATAATCCTTGAATCAATGAACGGCCCTCGATCGTTTATTTTTACTGTAACAACCCTGCCATTCTCGAGATTGGTTACGGCTACCAGAGTTCCAAAAGCCAAGCTTTTGTGTGCAGCAGTCAGAGCCGTCTTGTCAAACAATTCGCCTGACGCGGTAGGCAGCCCGTTGTATGGGTCGCCATACCATGAGGCAAGGCCTGTTTCGTATACACTAGAATCAGCTACCTGACTTGCTTCAACCACTGTGCCGGTTTCCATATTCATTGCAAAGCTGAAGCTCTCTGCGCCACTTATACTGCAACGACTGGTTTTTGTTCCGTCATAAGAGATGCTGTAATTATATTGTGCGCCATTGAATATGATTTTTCCGCTTTCACTTTCGCCACTCCTCGGATATGGAAAGGAAGCTGTTGTCACTGATACACTACCGTCGTCTATTATCAGCGAAAAGCTGTCTGCTCCATTAATAGTTCCGCTCACATTCAGCCCTTCTGCTGCAACGGTGAAAGTTGTATTGCTCAAGAAACCCGTGAGTATCAACTTCCCGTTACCAACAATCGATAGCTGATCTCCACCATCGACATAATTGCAGGCCAGGCCATGGCTGGAGATTTCAATTGTATTCGTTGTTGCTGCGCTTAAGGCTAGATTTCCGAGTATGTCTTTTGCTCTAACTATCTGATAACCACCCGTGTATGTGTAGTTAACCCCAAGAGAGCTTGTTACTGCGTCTGCTGGCCCATATGTGACCTTGATTGTTGCTGGATCCAGATCTTCAATCTTAATATCTGTTTTCAGCTGTCTTCTCAGAGAAAGTTTGTTCTTCTCTGTGTTGAGAGCATTGAAATTGCTGGCAATATTCTTGGCGATAAACGACTTTGCCGAAGTGCTGTTTGAAAACGATGTTGTCGCCGTTGGTGTTCCACTTGTTGCTCCCCCGCCACCACCGCCGCCGCCGCAGCCATAAGCCAACAGAGAACAAATCAATAAGAAAGAAGCCAGTAATCGCATTCGCTTCACGATTTCCCCTCCCATGTCTTGTGTATTAATTTCATCTTAGTTCATTGAGATGTAATTGGCAATAATGAGAGGCAAGCCGGAAGATAAAAGCCTTGCTGCCGGGACTTTGCAAAAAGCGAACCAGGCCGGCTGCGTTTCAAAACTGCGAATTGCTCCGGCCTGGTTTTTGTTGCGTATGTAACTATCGTTTAAAGTTCTCTAATCGCTTTTGACCCCTCATCTGTTAATACCGTTCCTTGCAGAATCTTTGACAGTATATTTGTCACCTTACTACGAGCATCAGGGATTGCCTGGAAGGTGTTTTCTTCGGCAAATGAACCAATGCGAGAGGTTAACAGGTCGCTGAGAGGCTTTGAATAGCCGTGCCATGAATATGTGCCATTGGTGAGGTTGAAAGGAATGTGGGCGAAATCGCCATTATAAACGCCAGTGGCGATGAAACCGCGCTCGTCATCTGAAAGCGGTCTATTTAACTGTTTGGAAATGATTGATACCAGAGAGCTGAATTGCTGCTGTTTTTGAACGTCTTGCGCTGACGGTTGTCTTTTCATTGTAGGGGCTGCCTGAACGGGGGCGATCGGCGAAGGTATCGCGGCAGAGCCAGAAGCCACCGGCAGGGGCATGGTCTGTGTCGCCAGTGTGGGCGGGGCTACGGCCTGGGCTACCTGCGGCGCTGGCAATGCCTTATTTGCTCCCATAATACTTTCAAGAACTTTTGAGCCTGTTGCGGGCGACAGCAATTCTTCAGGAAAATCATCATTCATCGAATATTTATTGAACAACTGCTTTACAGCAGAGAAGGCTGCCGCTCTGTTGCCGCGATTCTCTGGGTTACTCTGTTCGATATTGGGCGTGTTGCTAAGCAATCTTCGGTATTGATCTCTATAACCCTGCAATTCCGCTGCTAGCGCGTTATATTTCGGGCGGATAAGTGCTTTGTCTTTTTCATCGATCAGAAAGTCGTCGAGACGCGCAAGCATTGGTTTGGCTTCATCTTCTACTATCTTTATCAGCTTCTCAAGCCTTACAAGCTGCGCTTTCGTTGCAGCGTCTTCGCCTGAGTTTCCCGTTCTTGTCTGTCTGCCTGTGTTTGGCTGCGGTCTAAGCCCGCTGCTCATTCCATGCGATATTGAATCAGAAAAGGCCACGTCACCGAGATTGTTCGGCAAGAAAGCTGATAGTATAGACGACGCTGGCATATCAGCCGCCATGCTCTGTCCCTGGTCGAGTGCGCCCTGGACAAATGTAGAATCTGGTCGTGGAGCTTTCTGATACTTGGCTGGATTGAGCAGCATGTCAAGACGCTTGCGCTGCGTGATTGCAGAAATTACGTCTTGATAGAATCCGCGATCTTCCGGGTTGCTACTTTGGAAAGCGAGTGTAAGCGCCTCGTCTATCTTGCCAGCCTGAGCCAGTGACGCTATCGCCTTGTTTGCTGGCAGAGCCGGAACCTTTATTCCCATAATGCCAGCGGTAACATCTTGCTGAAACTTCTGGTCTTGCCACCTGTCAGGATAGAGTTTTGCGATCTTATCGAGCTGCTGTTTTTGCAACTGCTGCAAGCGGGTCTGACCAAGATCATACATCTCTTGCTCGTCAGTTTTGCGCTGCTGTCTTTGGCGGTCTTCGCGGCGCTGGCCGTATTCGTCCTGCATATCGAGAATTTCGCGCCTGCGGGTCGCATCTCTCTGCCAGGCTTCTTCCCCTTCGCGTTTAAGTCGCCGGTCTTTCATTGCGCCAGCCGCGCCAGACATGATGCCGCCTAAAATGTTTGTGATTGCTCTGCTTGCCATAAAAATAGCCTCCATGCTTATTAAGTCGAGCCTCCGGCTCGCTTTGCGTTATTTTAACGCTGTCTAATTATACCACAAAGCAGGCACCACAAGCCTGTTATAATTGATATTTGGTCGATTTATTGGCGTGCCTCGCGTTCAATTTTTTTTCTATCGTTCTTTTTCCGTCAGAGAGGTAAAAATGTTGGCAAAAAGGGGGCTTGGCGGGTAATATTTGCATATACCTTAATTTTGTCACGGTGAGAGGAAACAAATGAAAAGAGGTCTTTGGCTGATTTTGCTTTGTGCAATTGCATTCTCTTCACTTTTGGTCTTCCAATTGGCTAGAAACAAGAGTTTTGCTGACGGCTTCGAGGATAAGAAGATCGGGGCAGAGTTCAGAACGCTGGTCATTATAGCGCTGCCTCTTGTTTTTATGGGAATAGCTTTCCACGTTTCTGAATCTTCCGGAATCGGCATTATCTTTACCATGTTACTGATTTTCGCACTGCCGATAGTTGGTTGGGTCGGCTTGGCCTATAATGCATGTAAAAGGCAAGAGGGTAGAACTCGAGACCAGCAACGCGAATTCATTAAAAGGGTAGCGGATGACAGCGTAATAGAACCCGTCTATGAAGGCGGCAACTGTTCTGCGATAATCATTACTCTTTCCATTAATGCAGCAGAAGTCATAGAAAAACTTTCCGACAAGCAATCTATTGCCAGCCTTCTTGAAGAAATAGAATCAAGGATTGAAGGCGGCGCCGTAAAAGACATTCGGCATAATTTGTTGCCCGAAGCATTTCCCGGTGAGTTCCACAAGCCTCTCAATCTCTTTGTTGAAAGGATTTTGGTTAGCCAAGATGAGCGTCCGCTACTTGACTGGCACTCGCCAAAGAAAGATTCTCCGTCGAACGCTACTCTTCCAGGATCCCAATTCAAAAAAGAAGTGTCAGAGATGAATATTTCTGAGCTTAATAGTTTCCTTGATGCCAAGCTAGAAAGCAAAAAGAATTGTTCTTGGAAAAAACATACCGATAAGTCGGGTAGTAAAAAACCATTGCCGAATTTATTTGACGAGTAGTTTATGTCTAAGGAGCCCGCCTCAGTCTTGCCGCCTGCTTATTTGCCAGCCGGTTCCCCTTTTTCTGCCGCCAGGTGAAGATATCGCTAAAACCGAGAAAGCCTTCGGGTATCTTGGCACCGAGTGACCAGTAAGGTCAAGCGATAACCCCGCGAAGGCTTCTCACTTCAAATATATTCGCTCTGCAGGGGAAGGTCAACCGGTTCGCTCGTTGCGCTTCCTGTCGGCTTCCATTTGCTTTATCAACTCTCTGGCTTCTTTTACCCCCGACAAAACATAACAGCTCGCTAACTATGTCGTTCATTGTCGTGGCTTTGACTACATATTTGTAAGCTTCAGACGCCCTTTTTCGTCTTTTCGCCACAATACGCCCGCTTTTCTTGCGCTGTGCCGAAAAAGGGATAACAATTATCAACCCTTCAAGGGCTTCGCTTTTGAGGGCGGTATTCTCCGCGCTGAGGGTTACAAAATCTGTAAAAACGCGTCAGGTTTTTGCTGGTTCTCTGCGCTTTTTGAATTGTTTCTTTGGCCTTTTGCCATTTTCTGCACATTTCTTTTTGCCTTCTTCGGTTTTTGCTCCCGTGCTCATGCCACCGTGATATTTGCAGCGGCCACTTTGCCAAAGGTCGATTCTTTTGCAGGGCGTTCCTTTTCTGGTTTTTGCACCACAAGTTAAGCCTCTTATTGCTTCCGGGTAGGGCGGAGATTCAGGCGGCTCTGGTGCCGGGATAGTTTTTACCTTCATGCCGGAAAAAATAATCTGGTCTTTATGAGGCCAAGTGCGCCGTATTTCTCGGATTCGATCACACTCTCTGTAATAGCCGCGCAATATTTGCCGCCGCTCGTCATCGGTTAACTCATGTTCGATCTCTCCGGCCAGGTATCTTTCATAGAGATTTTTCTTTTTCATCTTCGTCTCCAGCTTGATGATCTACCGCCTGCCTTTTGAGGTGTTCAAGCCACGCATGTTTCAACAATCTCTCGGTCATTTTCTGGCCTGCTTGTCGGCTGTCGGCAAATACAAAGCTCACCTTGTGGCGGTTCGACCATGCGGCAAGTGTGCCAAGCACCGATTCGGGTTTTACACGCGAGCGGTATAGCCCCTTTTCGATAGCCGTCAGGTTGGCCTCGATCACTACCCAAAATCTTTCGAGAGAGTCAGCCCGGCTCAATTCATTTTCAAACCGTTCACGGCTGGCGGTTATACAGCCAATAAAATCATCAAGGCTTTTTCGCTCTATCGCTATGGCTGTTTCGAGTCCGACAAGGCTATAGTCGCCGGTCTTTAATGCCGATCTGACTGACTCGCATAGAAAGCGGTATGGTTGCTGCTCTCTGGTATCTATTACAATCGTTGCGCTCTGTGTTTCTGCTTTGCTCATGTTCTACCTCCGTGTATTCTGAGCTGTGGGCTATGCCAAGTCGTTCCAGTCGTCCAGAATGAAAAGACTGACACATATCAAAAAGAATAAAAATCTAATCGTCATGCCGCCGCCCGATCTCTTTTATCTGACAAGTGGCACGCTACATCTTCTATAACCGTTCTCAATACCGAAAGGGCAAAGTCAAAATCACCTGGCCGTTGCTGCTGGTCGATCTGGTCGATTGTCGCCAGCGCCCGGCTGAGTTCTTCTGCCGCCTCTGACCTGCCGATCTGCCTGGCCATGTGCTCAAGTTCAAGCGCCTGGTATATTTCGAGCAATTCTGCGGAGTGCGGTATCGCCACCGGTTCGCCACGCTCCCATGTCGCCAACCTTTCAGCGTTATTATCTGACTGTTGCGCTGGCGTGACTTGTGCTGCGCTCGCTTTGTCGCTGGCGTGTTCAGGCATGGCCGGGCTGTTTTGAGTCGCGCCAGAGGGCTGCAAACTTTCATTTGTGTTTTTGCCTGCCATAACCTGAGCTGAAAAAACGTTTTTTTCTATTTCGTGTAATTTCGTGTAATGCGGATACACGAAAATACTCTGCTTGCAATCGAGGTTACAGGCATTTCGTGTGTGGGTTTTATTTTTAATGACTTCGCTTACTGGTTTCATATTGCTAAAACTCGCTTGTAGAGAGTGTAAGAGAAGAAAGAAGCTTCATTTCGCATCTAAGCACGAAATACACCAAACACACGAAATTAAACACGAAATACACGAAATTCAAGAGGTGGATAGCCTTTTCTTTTCTGATGAGGGTTTCCGGGCTTTTATTTTCGTGTAACCCGAAAACACTAATTAGCACGAAATACACGAAATTAAATTTGTTCATCGTTCAAGCACCTGAAACAGTTTTTACAAGCGGGATTTATCGAGTATTTGTGTTTTGGATTCCTGCCGCGCCTGTTATTTGTTTCGTGTATCTCGCGCAAGATTTCCCGGTCAACCAGAAAATCAAACGATGGTAAAAGCTCGTCGCTGCTTTTTGCCTTGCTTCGGTTACCCGCCCAAAAATCTCTGACGGTGAAAGATTCTTTTTTGTTTGCGGCTATCCACGCAAGAATGTCTTTTGCAAGATGGTATTCTGAACCCAGACTCATCAAGCCGTAAGCTGCTTTGGCATGTTCAATAAGGTGCAGTCTGCATATTTCATATGCTGCGCTTATTGTTTCAAGAGATATTTCATTCTGCCGCGGGTCGCCGCCTGTTTCGATAATATGAAAGATTCCGGCAATTCTAGCCACTGCTCCCGCACACTTTGAGGCCCAATCTGATATATTCTCCAAATCACCGCTTTTGCCTTGCCTCTGTTCTATGTCATTGTAAAGCTCTTTCCATATTTCAAGAGCGTCGCCGCGCAAATACAAGCGGTGATGTGGCTGGCTGTCGTATTCGTTTGCTGGCTTTGCTTCTGGCTGATTGCAAATGGACTGTATCGCTGCAAAGTATGCGGCTTGTTTCTGTCTGTTTATTGGCCTGTTCTTATAGAATCGAGTTCCTACCAGACTTTCTGGAATGGCATAAAGAAACCTGCCAAGTAAGCCCCGATCTCTAAACCCCTTTTTTGCAGCAAGGTCTTTAATGACTGACGGCTGAACTGTAACGGCAATCGTTCCGGCAGGTTTTGAAACCTCTATCGGTGGCTTATTTCTCCTGTGAACGCTTAATTCATCACCTGCGTGCATTTTCAGCCACACGTCAAGATTTGATTCACTATTGCTGTCATATCTACCGGCAATAATTCCAAACAAGCCGCCCTCAGTATCCATAAAAGCAATCTTTCCGCCTTGTTCGCACAACAATTCTGCTGCCGCTTCTGGGGTAGTATCGCCAGAAGCTACTAGACACGGAAAGGGAGGTGTCTCAATGCTTTGCTGGCAGAGCTCAAGATATTCCTGCTTTGCCGATTCGCTCTTAACTGACCGGGAAAGTGCTGCGTCTTTCCGCTTTTTTAATAACTCTGCGTCTGCTCTTGCAAGTTCTATCAGTGGCTTTGATTCGGCAGAACGCCTTCGCTGTTCTATGTATAAAGGTTCAACAATGTCATTGTAAGTATCTGACTTACGGCTGCCAGGCGGCATGGCTATGGCAGTCCATATATTAAGCGGCTCAGAGTGTGACTCGCCAATATAAACGCGGTATCTTCTCGCACCGGCCGCGCCAGCCACCGCGATGGCAAGTAAGGCCGGAAGATCTACAGGCACCTGTCTACTGGCCGCGACATTCTCTACATAATCCCGTATTGAGCTTGGCAGATGGTTGGCCGGGAATTTCGGCAACTTCAATTTGTCGAGAAAGCAAATCGGTTTTTCCCACGGTTCAGCTTTGAGTTGTCCGGTAGGCTGTCGGTTGGTTTCTGTGGGTTCCGGCGTTCTTGGTTCTTTTACGCCCTTGTTCCAGCCGCTATCAAAAGTTTTTCCGGCTTCTGCGCTGTCTTTATGTGAACCGCCTCGCGCAAGATAGGCATTAACAAAATTGTTCTTGATCTCGTTCTTGTCGAAAAATCCAAGATGAAAAAGCTGTGCAACTTTCATTGCTGCTGTGTTCAAAGCAGAGTTTCCTTCTCCGCTATTCGCGTTGGTAATTCTTTCAAGCTCGCCAGCCAGAGCGGACAAGACATACTTTTCATCGCTACTGTTGGCAACTGGTAACGGGGCAGATTCAAGGGCGGTAGTTTTTGAAATCGTCTCGTCAGTAGTTGCAACTTCATAGCAAAATCGAGCTGCATCAGCGTTGAAGTGCGCTGCCTGGTCATGGCTGACATAACAGAGCCGGCAAACGTCCTTGCCGCTTTCGTCGAGCGTCAGGCTGTGCTTTTCTTTCAAGTAGTTGGCGATGGCTCGATATGCCTGCTTAAATGTTGCGTCGTCTGAGAAATCGGCAGAAAAAACCGCTTTCAAGCCATTGCCGGAAGGCGAAACAAAACAAATGGCTGTATGCGGGTCTGCTGTCAGCCGGGCTTTTGCTTCCGCCAGCTCTACCGGGGCGATATGATCTATGTCAAGAACCACCAGCCCGGAAGGTTTTACCAGAGCATCTTTTCTGCGCCTGGTGAATGTGCCGCCAAAGGCAACGGCTGGCAGGTTGCGCTTGTTCTGGCTGTATTCTTCGGCGGTCATGGCCCTAAGTCGTTCAACTACCGGCCGCCACTTGCCGCCTTGAATATCTGCCGCCAGTTGTTCAAGGGTAATTTCTCCGGCAGGCTTTGTATCAAAGCTGTTACGAAAGATAGAAAAGCTGGCTTTTGGCACTCTCTCTGTGGTACAATTCTTCTTGAAGCTCTGTTTGCTTGCCGGGGTTGCTCCCCGGCTTTCGTTTTCTATAGCCATTTATTACTCGACCTCCGTGTCAGTAATTATTGATGCGATTCTCCAGCCATTTGCTCGATGAGAGCGCGAACATCTTCTGCGCGATAAAACACACAGCGCCCGTTTTTAATCGGCGTGATGTTGAAGCGGCCGCTCTTTATGCCGCTCCAGAAAGTTGTTTTGCAGACTGGTATAAACTCTAATACCTGTTTCAATCTTAGCAGGCCGGTTTCTGGTAGTGCTCTCATGATTTGCCGCCTTTCTTGGCCGGGAATAGCTTTATCCAACAGCCATCATTACTGCTGGCCGGGAAAGCGTCGAGTTTCAGGCTCAGCCCTTTGTCACTCTCGAAAACAGCGCCGATCTTCAACCAGTTGATCTTTTCCTGCCCGTCTTTCTGGTAAGTGCCGGTTTTTATGCAAGCGTCATAAACGATCTTTGCCATGCGCTACACCTCCGACTTTCCAGAGCGTATCTGATTCAGGCATGGGTAGATATTATCCAGAAACACATTGAGAAGTCCGGCGATCTGGCTGGGGCTCACTTCGTTGCCATCATTTGCCAGTAGAAGATCTGATACGGTCCCGAGAGAGTTCAGCTGTCTTTCAAGTTCATCAACTACTTGTGTTCTGGTCATTCGGCGGCACCTACCTTCGGCGATGTTTTCAGAAAGGCGTCAATGTCGTCTTTCTTCCAGACGAAAACGCGGGGGCTGAGTCTGATGCCCGCCGGGGCAAGACCCCTTTTTACCCAGTTGTGCCAGGCGGTTCGGCCGATTCCAAGGAGCTTCAGAATCTGGTGTGTCCTCAAGTAAACGGGTTGTTCTGTAGTCATAAAAAAAACACCTCATAGCAAAAAGTAAGCCGGGCAGATAAAAGGCCGGGCTTGTTGAGCTTCCTGTCCGAGGCGTGCTATACTTCAACCTGCGACGGTTTTTTGAGCAACCATGCTCTCAAAACAAAAAGCCCTTGTGATTCAGTTTATTCACAGGGGCTTTTCTATTTATCGTTGCTTATAGAAATACGTCCTTGTGAAAAAACAACCACAAGAACATAATACTTTGTTAGGGATAAGACGTCAATAACCCTAACATTATTTTTTTTTGCTTCTTATTCTCCGCATTAATGCGGCTTGCTGACATTTTTCAGAACAATACTCTTTGTTTTTTCTTATCTTTTCAAAGAAAACTTCGCACATCGGACACATGCCAAGTTTGTCAAAACCTGCGCCTTTCATTGGCTCTATTTCATGGCAGGCAGGGGCAAGAGACACAGAATACAGGCACATGGTTATGGCCTGAATAAGCCATTCTTCCAGTCTTGAGATAACTCCGTCGCTCTCTTTTCCTTCTCTCAAAACAGATGCCTGCCCTTTGCCTTTCCATTCGTAGCGGCATTTGACACGGGTAAATACGTCTTTAACAGCCTTCTCAATACCCTTCACCTGAAGTTTTACATCTTTTGGCAACTCTTCGTGCCGCTTGCCAGACAGCACAATATAGAGCATCGTCTGAATGAGCTTTTGCAGGGCGGCAAGTTCTTCGGTTTTGGCGTTTCGGTAAATGTCGTATCTCTCGAAGTCAAATTTTTCTATGACCTCGTCAGTGCCGTCGCAGCGCCATATCTTCGATGCGTTCTGAGCGTAAGCGTTGAAAGCCGTTTCTCTCAACTGGTCAGGCGTGGCGTTCACAAATGGCAAGGCGAACTCCGCCAGCCACCTGGCCGCGTGCTGTTCGTCTGTAAAAATCGGATTCATTCGTCTGCCGCCTGCGCTTCGATATTTTTAACTATCTATTGTCGTTGTCCGACACATTATTTTAACACAGGGTTACCAAGTTTACCCGGTTGCTTGTGTAATCTGCATCAAAAGCGGAAGTAACCCAAGTAACCCTAGTAACCCTCAAAAAACAGTAACCCGAGTAACTTTTTTACGGTTACGCAGTCGGTTCAATTTTATCGGTAAACGGGGTTGAAACGCCCTTTTAATCTGGCTTGTCGGTTTTGAAGTCACAAATTGTGACATCAAAGATTCTTCTCCGGGTATCATCTGATCGTTCGGAGCAGAATGCCTTTTATTTCGAGTCTTGCGTTGTCGATGTTGCCCTTGATTGGCGGGTGGGCCTTGTTCGTGTTGACCAGCTCGAAAGCGTTCGGGCATTTGCACTGACGACCGTCGGTGTCATACCACTGCAAATACCAAGTGCCGCTACGATTGATCAGCTATGACATTCACGCCTCCTTTTTTTACAGTGTTGTTTTCCTGCGCCTGATTCCTGTGTTTATGAGGATTTGGGACAACTGAATGCAGACCGTCTATGTGCTCGTAAAGATCGTCGTGAATATTGCTCCACAAGGGGTCAAGTATGAAATCTATGCCTTCTCGCCGAGCAAGCTTTGCGGCGGGAACAAAATCTGAGTCGCCGGATATAAGAACTATTCTCTTCACAAGTTTTTTATAGGCGAGACTCGCAACGTCAACGCCGATTTTCATGTCTACGCCTTTTTGCGAAAAATCAAAATACACATCGTTTTCGCCTAAATCTTTAAACTCTTTCTTTCCTGAAAAAATTTCATGCAAAACGCCGGGCTTAATGGCCCAGCCGTTACCGTCTTTTAATTCTCCAAACCTCAAGGCAACCTTTCTTTCTTTTTTCAACAGCAAATGTATCTTGTTTCTGTGCTCCGCGACCTTCGTTTTTGCGAAGTCCACCGCTTTTTTTGTAATGGGATTGTGGGCCTTTTTAGAAAAAGGCATGCAGTCATAAAAGAAAATTCGGTATGGGTCACCGTGGTGACGGAAGGCGTGAGTGCAGGCTATTTTCATCAGGTTTTCTACAACCTGTTCAGGAGTATGATCCTGCCCGCCTTGATAAATGACTCTGTATCTGCTAAGAAAAAAGCCGCCGTCAATTAAAACTGCGGTCGGCACTGGCCCCCAGACTGTAGGCTCTAGCTCTCGTTTCTTTCTTTTATTGGTATCGTGGTGAGTCATTAAAACGCCCCTTAGTTTGAAAATAAAAAGCCCTAGAGTTCGCCACCAGCCTGAATTTTTCGGCGGCGGTTACTGTCTAGGGCCTAATCATCTAATAAAATGTTATCCATAAATCCATTGCGTGTCAATTCTCAGTATTCTGATAATTCTCATTGAAGCATAACCCTCTGGCCGCGCGCCTGGTATATCTTCTGCTCAAGGCATTCATTCTCAATCATGCCGCAACCTTCCCGGCAGGTATCGAAGTGGCGGCCGCTTTCAGTTTGTCGAGATAGTCAGCCCATGTCTGCATCATCTCATGCCGGTCTTTGATAAAGGTAGTCCTGTTATACGCTCTGCCGTGCATGTCTTTAACGGAATGTGCAAGCTGCATCTCTATTATCGGCAACGGGTATTTAAGTTCTTCGTCGAGAAGCGTTCTGGCCGTAGCTCTCCAGCCGTGACAACAAAGCTCATCTTTTTCGATACCCATGCGCCTGTATGCTGCAAGTATTGCATTGTTGCTCATCTCTCTGGTTGAGCTGGTCGCACTCGGAAAGACGAACTCACCGCGCCCGGTTGCCTGATGAAGCTCTTTCAATATCTCAACAGCCTGTCGGCATAGTGGCACGATATGCGGGGTGTCGGTCTTTCTCGCTACAAATCGCCACTCTGCCCGTTCGAAGTCGATGTCAGACCAGAGAGCTTTTCTAAGTTCTCCTGGTCGAACAAAAACCAGCGGGGCAAGCAACAGGGCTGACCTGACAACAAAGCTGCCGGTATAGCCTTCAATCATGTGCAGGATTCTACCGACTTTCGCCGGGTCTGTTATTGCTGCCCTGTGTGATTTTTGCAGGGGCATCAAAGCTTTTCTGACCGCTGACGTAGGGTCGGGTGCGTTCCTTCTGCTGGTAGATTCGGCATATAGCAGAACATTGCAGCAGTAGCCAATAACCCGGTGCGCGGTTTCTCTGGCTCCCCGGCTTTCGATTCTTCTGGCAATGCTTACCAGGTCGGCTGCGTCGATCTCATTAACTGGCTTATTGCCAATAAACGAGAACACATCTTTTTCAAAGCCTACCGTTATTCTGTGGTTGGTCAGCTCAGAATATCCCGCCATCTTCTTCGACTGCCACTCGCGGGCAACAACTTCAAAGCTGTTGGCGCCGGCTGCTGTTCCGGCTGCCTTCTGAGCTTTGCGGTTTGCAGCAGGATTCACGCCGCTTTTTATCAGCTTTACCATTTCAAGGGTCTTGGCCCTCGCTTCTGCAAGGCTGACCTGTGGATAGGTGCCAAGCGACAGCAATATGCCTTTTCCCTGAAAGCGGCTTTTGAATCGCCAGTATTTGTAGCCTTTGGCGGTAATGAACAGGTATAGCCCTAAACCGTCATGTATGCGGGTTTCTTTTTTGCCGGGCTCTGGCTTGAGATTCTTCACCTGCGCGGGGTTTAGCGACATGGTATAACACCTCTCGAATACTTGATGGGTATACCATAAAGTTATACTATTTTGTGGTATAAGTCAACGAGGTTCGGTTAGATTCATTAAGATTCGGGCAAACAAAAAACCCTGCTATTTGCAGGGCTTTGTGGAGTATATTTTATTCTGTTGAACTCCTGTTCACAGCCGAAGGCGGGAATCGAACCCGCGACCTACGCATTACGAGGGCGTTGCTCTACCCCTGAGCTACTCCGGCGCCTTTTAACCGCCGATTTTACTCGCGGCTATAAATGAAAATGCCCGCTGAAAGCGGGCTTCGGCTGGGGTGCAGGGAGTCAAAATTAGCCGTCTAACGCCCTTTAATACTGATTTTTCAGTTGCCTGAAAAAATTATTACCACCCCTGATTACCACACTTATCAGAACGAAGCATTTCCATTTCGAGGGGATTATAGTCCCAGACTGTATTTCAAGTCAATGAAAACATATATCTTGATCGGCCACTTGTCAATAACTTCGCGACGTCTGGCTGCTGGCACGATGGAAATGCCAGTCATGGAGAGACGGCAACGGATACATCTGCGTGCCACATCTTGAGCAGAACGTGTGACCGCACTTTGCGCATTTTGTCGAACAGGTTGAGCAGTAACATCGACCGCAGAGATGACAAACGCCTGTCACTGGCTCTGTGTTGCATAATTCGCAATGCTCAGGCTCCGGGTAACGATCACGATAATGCAGAATCTTGCCAGTATAATTATTAAATTCACCGATCCGGCACTCCAGGTTGTTTTTTGAATCGGCATTTACAACGATTCTAAAGTTAGCTCCCTTATTCCTCGAATTGACGTCGAGCCGCAGCGGCCAGACTCCTTCTGCATATTGCATGACCACCAGATCACTTTTACGGCTAAATTGTCTCTGTCGATTTTTTGGAAACACGCGAGCAATCGCTTCGGCATTATCAGCAACCCATCTAACGACGGCCTCGATTCGCTGCATGTTGTGTTTAAATTCATTCCAGCCATGGGTGTTGTTCGATTCGCATAAATCGACAAGTGCGTGAAATGTCCTGTTCAATTCTCGATGTGCGTAATCGCGAAAAGTAAATAGTTTTATCGGTCCCCATCGATTGAACATTCAATCACCTTTCGGCATAGGCTTGCGGTTCTGAAATATTTCTTCAAATGTAATAATTTTGAGACGTATATACTTTGCATATACAGCTTCTAATTCAGCTTTTCTGCAAAAAAACTCTTCGCGAATATCGTACCTAGCGACTGACAGCGAAAATAGCAGAGCAGGCTCATATTGAAAACCTTGTCAATAAAGGATTATAGATTATTCAGATTTGCGTCATCAG
>Ga0209096_1002774_pt1 | contig 16333 bp, 18 predicted proteins | sample AD_UKC034_MetaG_FD_184407 | JGI IMG/M metagenome (GOLD analysis project Ga0209096, IMG submission 184407) | Active sludge microbial communities of municipal wastewater-treating anaerobic digesters from USA - AD_UKC034_MetaG (SPAdes) (version 2) | ecosystem: Engineered > Bioreactor > Anaerobic >... | reverse complement strand
CCTGCTGGAGCGAGTGACCTCGGCGGACGGCCTCACGACCAAGGATCTGCTCGAGCTGCGGGATGGCGAGACCATCGAAAGCGTTCTCATGCGGTACGAGGGCCGTCAGTCGGTGTGCCTGTCCTCCCAGGTTGGCTGCGCGGTTGGCTGTCCGTTCTGCGCCACAGGGCAGAGTGGCCTGGTGCGCAACCTCACCTCCGGCGAGATCGTTGACCAGGTTCTGCACTTTGCCCGACAGCTTCACGGCGAAGGGGCCGCGATCACCAATGTGGTGTTCATGGGTATGGGCGAGCCGCTGGCCAACTATGATCCCGTCTGGAAGGCCATTCGTACCCTCAACGACCCGCGCAGTCTGCGTCTCGGGGCGCGCCGCTTCACCGTGTCGACGGTAGGCATCGTCCCGGGCATTCGCCGCATGATGCAGGAGGGCTTGGAGGTAGGGTTGGCAGTGTCGCTTCACGCTCCCACCGACGACCTGCGCAGCCAGCTCGTTCCGGTCAACAAGACCTATCCCCTGGCGGAGCTCATTTCCGTTTGCCGCGAGTATGCCGAACAGACACACCGCCGGGTCACGTTCGAGTACGCCCTCATCCAGGGGGTTAACGACAGCCCTCAACTGGCACGCCAGCTCGGTCAGCTCTTGCATGGCATGCTCTGCCATGTCAACCTGATCCCGGTTAATCCGACCTCTGCCAACAGCTACCGTCCCGCCTCCCGAGACACGGTACTGCTATTCCGCCAGGAGCTCAATCAGCATGGTATTGCCAACACGGTCAGGCTCGGCCGGGGGCTCGATATCCAAGCCGGGTGCGGTCAACTGCGATCCCGTCACTTGAGCAGATAGTTCCTCGTTATTGTCAAAAAGGTATTGCTTTTTGACGCGAATGTCGCTATCATCCAGCCATGAAACATAAACTGCCGATCCAGCTCGCCGCGTCCGTCCTGGCTGCCGACCTGACACGACTGGGCGAACAGATCAAGGAAGCTGAGGCAGGCGGCGCCGACGCCCTGCACATCGATGTCATGGATGGCCGGTTCGTGCCGAACCTGAGTTTCGGTCCCGGCCTCGTCGCGGCGTGCCGCCGGGTCACTGGCCTGCCGCTGGTCACCCACCTGATGATTGTTCAGCCGGAGCGCTACATACACGAATTCGTCGCTGCTGGCTCCGACGCCATTCTGGTGCACCAGGAAACGTGCCCCCATCTGCATCGGACCATACAGCAGATCAAGAGCGAAGGGGCACAGGCTGGCGTGGTGATCAATCCGTCCACTCCTGCCGGTACGCTGGAAGAGATCATCGCGGATGTCGACTCGGTTCTGGTGATGACGGTGAATCCCGGGTTCGGCGGCGGAGAGTTCATCCCGAGAACGCTCAAGAAGATCGCACTGGTGCGCAAGATGCTCAGCGGCTGCGGCTCACAGGCGCTTCTGGCGGTAGACGGGGGGATCACTGCGGCGACTGCCCCTCTGGCAGTTGAGGCAGGAGCCACGGTGTTGGTAGCTGGAAGTGCGGTGTTTCGCTCAAAAGAGGGCATCGCTCAGGCCTTGCAAACGCTGCGGCGGAGCATCGAAGCCTGAGCGCTGGTGTTCTACAGGAAACAGAAAGCCAGCACCCTGGTCAGGGTGCTGGCTTTCGATGGCCAATGGCTGGTCTTAGGCCTTGTGGAGCGTTCTCAGACACCGGCTGCAGACATTGAGCCGAGTAGCGGAACCACCTTGCTGAACGGTGATTTTCTGGATGTTCGGCAGCCAGCGCCTTTTGGTGGCGCGCTTGGAATGGCTCACATTGTGGCCGACGAGTGGCCCTTTTCCGCACAGGTCGCATCGGATTGGCATCGAACAGTACCTCTTTCTGACATAATGCGTGCTGCAACAGCGGGTTAATATAGCACAATCAGTGCTTTTGTGCAAGTCCGTTAGCTAGCCCAAGGAGAATGTGGATGGCTGAAGAAACGAGACTGGGCCGTGTCGAAGTTTCACCGGGAGCGATAGCGGGCCTGGCAGGGAACGCCGTACTGGAATGCTATGGCGTGGTTGGCATGGCACATCCATCGCTCCGCAGCGGGTTTCAGGTCCTTCAACGCGAGAGCATTCGGCGTGGAGTGCAGGTTCGCGTCATCGAGGAGCGCATCGTCATCGACCTGTTTGTCGTTCTCGAGTACGGAGTCCGTATCTCCGAAGTCGCGCACAACATCATGGAGAACGTCAAGTTCCGTGTCGAGCGAGCGCTCGGGGTACCAATTCATGAGGTGAATGTGCACGTGCAGGGACTGCGCGTCAGCTCGAGGCAGTAGGACCCGGAGTAATGGGGAGCTACTCACCGGCGCGTCTCCTCAACTGCTTCGTTTCCACGCCAAACTGGAGGAACGTTTTTGACCCACGACACAAGTGATTCAGGGAGCAAGGGTCTCCCATCTCAGGAGCAGGCGAAGGTGCAGCACCGCACCACCTGCGACGGACGAGAGCTTGGCCAGGCAATAGAAAGCAGCACCACCTGGCTCGAGAAGCATATCGAGTTCGTCAACTCGCTTAACGTGTACCCTGTTCCCGATGGAGATACCGGGACCAACATGTATCTCACCATGCAGGCTGCGCTGCGCGAGGTATCTACGGTGACCGACTCATCCGCAGGAGTCGTTGCTCAGGCACTCGCGCATGGTGCGCTGATGGGCGCCAGGGGTAACTCGGGCGTGATCCTCTCGCAGATCTGGCGCGGCGTGGCCAAACACCTGGAGAACAAGCCCAGATTGAATGCAGCTCACTGGGCACAGGCCCTCCGAGAGGGCGCAGCCACCGCCTACAAAGGTGTGATGAGACCGGTCGAGGGCACCATCCTGACCGTGATTCGAGAGGCCTCCGATGCAGCGGCCGCGGCCGCCACAGCAAGCTCGGACCTCGTCTATGTCACAGAGCGCGCTCTGCATCAAGCTCGCTCCACACTGCAGCGCACTCCCGACCTGTTGCCCGTTCTCAAGGAAGCGGGGGTGGTAGACGCAGGAGGCCAGGGCCTTTGCTTCATCCTGGAAGGCTTCTTGCGCTTTCTGCGCGGCGACCAGCCCGAAGCAGCACCGGCTCGCAAGACCACCGCTCAGGTCGAACATGACCACATCGAGGGTGGCCAGTATGGCTACGACATCCAGTTCCTCATCTCTGGCCAGCGCCTGGCCATCGATGAGATCAGAGAGACTCTCTCGGCCATGGGCGACAGCCTTCTGGTCGTCGGCGACGAGTCGCTTGTCAAAGTGCACATTCATTCAGACAACCCGGGCCCGATTCTGACCTATGCCACCAGCAAGGGCGCTCTGAGTGACATTGTGCTCGAGAACATGCAGGAGCAGTATCAGCAGTTCATGACCAGGCAAGAACCCAGGTCTCCTCACCAGAATCAGCCGCTCGGCGACATTTCCATTGTCGCTGTGGCCAACGGCGAGGGGCTGCAGAGGGTATTTGAGAGCCTGGGCGCCGGGACCACAGTGGTCGGCGGTCAGACGATGAACCCGAGTACCGAAGAACTGGCCGCTGCCGTGGACAGTCTGCCTACGTCGCAGGCGATCATCCTTCCGAACAATCCCAACGTGATCCTGACGGCCCAGCAGGTACAGAACCTGACTGCCAAGCAGGTCGCCGTAGTACCTACCAAGACCATTCCCCAGGGTATCGGGGCCTTGCTGGCCTTCAACTACCAGTCTGACCTCAAAACCAACGCCGACCTGATGGAGCGTGCCGCCGCCCCGATCCAAACTATCGAGATCACCAGCGCCGTGCGCTCGGTGCATATCAATGGCATGCACATCCGTGAGGGGCAGTTCATCGGTCTGCTGAACGGAGAGCTCGTCGAAGCCAGCAACGACGTACACCAGACAGCCCAGATTATGCTGCAAAGGCTGGAGATGAGCCGCTACGAGATCATTACCATTTACTGGGGAGCGGACATCACCGAGCGCCAGGCACTGGAACTCGTTGCCTGGACCAGGGCCCATTACCCCGACAAAGAGGTCGAGTTGGTTGAGGGCAAACAGCCATACTACCAGTACATTATCTCTGTCGAATGACGCGTCTACCAAGGAGTTGACCCATGCTCAAGATCGTCACCGATAGCTCTTCTGACATGTCTCCCAGCCTTTGCGCCGAGCTGGGAGTCAGCGTCGTACCCGTCAGGATCACTTTCGGAGCCAAGACCTACCATGACGGTGTGGACATCGACCGGACCACTTTCTATCAGCACCTGAGCAAGAGTTCGGCCTTGCCCACCGTCGAACCGCCCGCCCTCGAGCAGTTGCAGGACACGTACAGCCGGCTGCTCAAGGGCACCGATCAGATACTGTCAATACACAGTTCATCGCGGCTCAACAAGACCACCCTGATCGCTCAGCAGGCAGCCAAGTCCTTCCTCGGGCACACCAGAATCACGGTCGTCGACTCGCGATTGATCTCGTGGGGTCTCGAAACGGTAGTCATTCTCGCGGCAGAAGCAGCCAGGAAGGGCTCAACCACGGAAGAAATCGTCCGCCTTTTGCGCGGGCTGATCCCCCACATCTATATGGTTTTCTTCACCGAGAACCCCGACTATCTGGAGCGCCAATCTCATCCCGGCCGCGGCCGGATGATTACCGACAACCTGCCCGGCGCCCGTCCTCTGCTGATCATGGAGGATGGCGAAATCGTCCCCATGGACAAGATTCGCACGCGCGGCAAGTCACTGGACCGGTTGTTCGAGTTCGTCGCCGAGTTCGCTCACTTTGAGCAGGTGGCCATCCTGCAGGGTCGGGCATCAGACGACACCCAACTGCTCTTTCAGCGGTTAGCCGAGTCCTTCCCGCAGAAAAGGCTTGATGTCAAGCCCTATGGTCCCACCCTAGCTACGTACCTCGGCCCCGACGCCCTGGGCGTAGCAGTCTACGAGGGGATCTAGGGCGGTCAGTGTGGCCCCCGGGGGCGCGTCGTGACAATTGACCTGGAGCGGCTCGCCGCTATCCTCACCGCTGAACGAAACGACGGCTGCCGTGACCGTGTAGTGATCGGCGGCCTGAGCAAGTTGGTCAATACCTGGAGCCGGCAGCAGGCTGCAGAGCAAGATCAGGCTACACCCACCCCTCCGCTCGCCGGGTTCCTCCAGGAGTTGCGTGGTTACCATGAGCTGTCACCGCAAGAGCGCTCGGCCCTCCTTGACAAGGCCCTCGCTGCCGCGACCACAGCTCAGAACAGCCCAGGCGCCTCTGCGTCCAGGCCCCGTGCCCGAGGTGGCAGTGCCGCCTCAAGGGCGAGTTCCTCACCGGACCTAGACTCACCGATCACTGCCCTCAGGGGCATGGGGCCAACCCACGCTCGCCACCTGCAGCGCCTTGGCGTCAACTCTATTCGCGACCTCCTCTACTACTTTCCCCATCGCTACGACGATTTCAGCCACCTCAAGACGACGGTTGAGCTTCAGTATGGCCAGGAAGTCACTCTCGTTGCGACGATTCACGACGCCCAGCTCGTCCCCACGCGCCGTGGACTCAAGCTCATCAAGGTCATTCTGGCCGATGAGAGCGGCTTTGTGGAAGCAACCTGGTTCAACCAACCCTACTTGCTCAGGTCGCTGACCAAGGGCAAGCGCATCGTGGTCAGCGGCCGCGTAGGGCAGTTCATGGGGCGACTCAACTTTCAATCACCAGAGTGGGAGTACTGGAGCGAAGACCTGGTGCACACTGGCCGCCTGGCCCCGGTCTATGGCGTGACCGAAGGGCTCACGGTGCGGACCTTGCGCCGGATCATCAAGCCGATCATCAGCGACTGGGCACCCCGCCTGTCCGATTGCCTCCCTGATACCACTCGGCAGGACCACGGCCTGGTCGATGTCAACACGGCAGTGCAGCAGATGCACTTTCCGGAAAGCCAGCAGGCCCTCGAACAGGCCCGGCATCGCCTCTGTTTCGAAGAGTTCCTGCTCATCCAGCTCGGCGTGATGCAGCAACGCCAGCAGTGGCGGCAGCAGGCAGGGCGCCCCCTGATCATTGACCAGTCGATACTCGCCGCGTGGATCGCCGCTCTGCCCTTTGTTCTCACCTCAGCCCAGGACCGAGTCCTCGCCGAGATCGTGGCCGACCTTCAACAACCATACCCGATGAGTCGCCTCTTGCAGGGCGACGTTGGCTCGGGCAAGACAGTGGTCGCTTTGCTGGCCATGTTGACCGCCATCTCCAACAACCTGCAGGCGGTCATTATGGCACCCACCGAAGTCCTGGCCGAGCAGCACTACCGGACTCTCTCCGCCTTGCTCGACACCATGCGTCAGTCGGTGAACGCACACTCACCCGGCGCGGCGGAATCCATCGGTCGCGCTCGGGTGGGCCTCCTCCGTGGCAGCCAGACGCAAGCCGATAAAGAGGAAACCCGTGAGCGCATCGCCAGCGGCGAGCTTACTGTCATCGTCGGCACACACGCCTTGCTGGAGGAGGGCGTCGCGTTCCGGGACCTTGGTCTGGTGGTCGTTGATGAGCAGCACCGTTTTGGCGTCAGTCAGCGGGCCACGCTACGCCAGAAGGGATACAATCCTCACGTGCTGGTGATGAGCGCCACTCCCATTCCCCGCACGCTGGCCCTCACCATCTACGGCGACCTTGATCTATCGATCATCGATCAGCTTCCCCCGAAACGGCAGACCATCCTCACCCGTTGGTTGCAGCCCTCGGAGCGCCAATCGGCCTACGACTTTGTCCGGGCGCAGGTCGAGAGCGGCCGGCAGGCCTTTGTAATCTGTCCTCTGGTGGAAGAGTCAGAACGAGTGGAGGCCAAGGCCGCCGTGACCGAGTATGAGCGGCTGCAGCAACAGGTGTTCCCCGACCTCAAGCTGGGACTGCTGCACGGCCGTATGAGCAGTGCCGAGAAAGAAGGCGCTATGGCTCGCTTCCGCCAGGGCGAGTTCCAGGTGCTGGTGACCACGCCGGTGGTCGAAGTAGGGATCGATGTACCCAATGCCACGGTCATGCTGGTGGAGAGCGCTGACCATTTCGGCCTGGCACAGCTCCATCAGTTCCGGGGCCGAGTCGGACGAGGCGAGCACCAGTCTCACTGTCTGCTGCTTGCCGACTCACCGACTCTGGTGGGACAGCAGCGACTCAAGATCATCGAAACCACCAGCGATGGGTTTCTGCTGGCCGAGGAGGATCTGCGTATGCGCGGCCCGGGCGAGTTCTTTGGCACCAAGCAAAGCGGCCTGCCGGACCTCAAGGTAGCTCAGGTCGGTGATGTCAGGATCCTCGAGCAGGCCAGGCTCACCGCACAGGGTATCTTCCAGCGTGACCCGACCCTCACCCAGCCGGAGCACGCTTTGCTGGCCACCAGGGTGCGCGAGTTCTGGGAACCGCGTACTGACCTCAGTTAGGAAGGAAGAGAAATGAGCAAAGCAATCTATCCAGGCAGCTTTGATCCCATCACCAATGGCCACGTCGACATTGCCACGCGCGCCGCCCAGTTGTTCGATCACGTGATCCTTGCGGTGTACGATCGTCCACTCAAGAACTTGCTCTTTTCGACCAGTGAGCGCCTGGCCATGGCTCGCGAAGCTCTCAAGGACATACCCAATGTCGCCGTTGAAAGCTATAATGGTCTCACTGCCAACTATGCGCGTAGCGTTGGGGCCACGGTCATTGTGCGCGGGTTGCGGGTGCTGTCCGATTTCGAGCTCGAGTTCCAGATGGCCCTGACGAACCGCAAGCTGGCCGCCGAGATTGAGACGGTCTGCTTGATCACTCGTCAAGAGAACATGTTCCTGAGCTCCAGCGTGTGCAAGGAAATCGCGCTGGTGGGTGGCTGTGTTGACCAAATGGTGCCTGCCCATGTCGCCAGGGCTCTGGGTGTCAAGTTCGCCCACCTCGGAGCCGACGGAGGCGGTCGAGTCCAGATCGTCTCCCTGAGGGATTAGCCGCAGCGGGCTCCCTCCCACACTGGAAAGGCGGTGGATGGAATGGAAATCCTGGCTCTGGTAGATCGCCTGGAAGCCCTGGTGAACCGGGGGTGGCGTATGCCCTTCTCGGTCAAGACGCTCATCGATGAGAATGCATTCTTTGAAATCATTGACCAGCTCCGTGTGGCCATTCCTCAGGAGATCAAGCTGGCGAACGAGATTGTAGCCGAGAAAGAGAGCATTCTTGCCGCTGCCGCGGCTGAGGCCGAGCACACCATCGAGCTGGCACGCGAACACGCTACCCATCTCGTTGACGAGCACGACCTGCTGTCCGCCGCCCGGGCTGAAGGCGAGAACATCAAGGCACAGGCTCGCCGCGAGGCTGCTGACACGATCCGCGGAGCCGACGAATACGCCATGGGCATGCTTTCAGAGCTCGAGTCGAGCCTGGCTGCGCTACTGCAGACCACCACCAACGGCCTCGCCAAACTCAAGCGAGGTAAGGCTGAGCCGCCTGCTAGCACTACCGCCAGTTGAGCGAGCCGATATGCGTTTGACACTCCGGCTCGGAGTGCGCTACAATAGCCGATGCGGCTGGCGCAAGGCCGCACTTATTTTGCCCGGGATCTGTAGAAGATGAGATTCAATGTTGCCCAACTGCTCAAGGCCGCGCCCGGCGCGAGCAGAGAATACGAACTAGACGAAGACATCACCGGCATTGACCAGGACCTCGATGTCAGCGCTCCGTTGGTTGGCAAGGTCAGATTCCTGCGCCTTGGCGAAGGCATTCTGGTAACCGGTCAGCTTAGGACGCGGGTGCGCATGCCCTGTCGACGCTGTCTGACTGACGTTGAAGCACCTGTTGAGCTGCACCTCGAGGAGCAGTTCCGCCCGTCGATTGACATCATCTCCGGTCGGCCGATTCCGCTGGAGGACGGCCAGGACGAAGCAGCACGTACTGACGAGCGCCACATGCTCGACCTGACCGAAGTCGTCCGCCAGAACCTGGTGCTCGCCCTGCCGGTGTCGCCCCTGTGTAAAACGGACTGCCGCGGGCTATGCCCCGTCTGTGGAAGCAACTTGAATGACGGTGACTGCGGCTGCCAGCGAGCAGTCGAAGACTCGCGACTATCGATCTTGCGTGATCTGTAGTAATCAGTCGGAAAGGAGTATGTAAGTGGCCCTACCAAAGAGAAAGACGGCCAAGGGTGCACGCGACCGCCGGCGCTCGCATCTCGCGTTGACGCCGGAGCAGCTTGTGCCCTGCCCCAAGTGCCACGAGATGCGCCTGGCGCACCACGTCTGCCCCAACTGTGGCACCTACAAGGGTTCTGAGGTCATTGAAGTCAAGACCAAGAAGAAAGAATAGGGGCGGTGTTCCAAAGAGCAAGGCCGTGCGCGGGTGCAACCAGCCAACACGGCCTTTGTTCGCTTATGGACGGTAGTCGTCGCTGCCACGGGTCGGCTCATTCGCCAGAGCACGCACCCCTAACCAAGGTCTGATAAGGATGCTATGATTCACACAGCGCTATGCGACCTCTTGCGAATCGATCATCCCATCCTGCAGGGCGGCATGGCCTGGGTCACTACACCTGACCTGGTTGTGGCGGTCTCAGAGGCGGGAGGATTGGGCATCATTGGTGCCGGCAACGCTCCCCCCGACTTGGTCGAACAATACGTGAAGCAGGTCAAGGCGCGCACATCCCGGCCATTCGGGCTGAATTTCCCCATGTTCTCGCCATACCTCGACGAGGTCGTGGCTATCTGCATCCGCGAGAAGGTACCGGTTGTAACTACTGGCGCCGGAAACCCCAGCGCCTACATCGCTCCACTGAAACAGGCTGGAACGCGGGTCATTCCGGTCGTTGCCTCGGTAGCTCTGGCCAAGCGCCTCGAGCGAGCCGGTGCCGATGCTCTCGTTGCCGAAGGCGGCGAGGCGGGCGGGCACATCGGTGATGTCTACACCTTCCCTCTGGTTCCGCAGGTCGTAGACGCGGTGCGCATCCCGGTCATCGCCGCGGGCGGCATCGCCGACGGACGTGGTCTGGCGGCAGCACTGGCCCTGGGAGCAAGTGGCATTCAGATGGGCACTCGCTTCATTTGCACTACCGAGTGCGCCGTTCATCTCAACTACAAAGAGATGATCGTCAAGGCGGGTGACCGTTCGACCATCACTACTGGCCACAGCCTGGGACACCCAGTGCGTGCCCTGCGCAACCCGATGACGCGCAAGTTCGAGGAGATGGAGAAGCAGTCGCTTACCCAGGAGCAGCTAATCGAGTTTGGCACGGGCAAACTCAAGGCCGCCGTTGACGGTGACATGATCGAGGGCTCTTTTATGGCCGGCCAGAGCTGCGGCCTGGTGAACGACATTCTGCCCTGCGCCGAACTCATCCGGCGCACGGTGGCGGACGCCGAAGAGGTACTGCTGCGTTTGCCTCGATTCATCTCGAGCCCCGGTGGTACCCGGTGAGCGACACTCGTCTACAAGCCCTGGGCAAGCTGGCCCTGGTCTTTCCCGGGCAGGGCACTCAGCACGTCGGTATGGGGCAGGAGCTGTATGCTTCCTACCCGGAGGCACGGCGGCTGTTCGACCAGGCCGATGATTCGCTCGGGTTCTCCCTCTCCAGGCTCTGCTTCGAGGGGCCCGAGACGGACCTAGGTGACACGTCCAACGCACAGCCTGCTATTCTGACCGTAAGCGCCGCGCTACTGGCGCTGCTCCAGTCCCGTCTTGGCGACGAGCTGACTCCATGCTTTGTAGCCGGCCATAGTCTGGGCGAGTTCACTGCTTACTACGCCGCCGGTGCACTTGGCTTCACAGAGTCAATCCGCCTTGTGCGCCTCCGTGGCGAGTTGATGAAGCAGGCCGGAGAACAGAACCCGGGAGCAATGGCTGCCATCCTGGGTCTGGATCCGGAGACGCTGCGCTCGGTCTGCACGGAATCGGGAGAGGTGTGGCTGGCCAACGACAACTGCCCCGGGCAGACCGTTCTATCGGGAACCAGAGCCTCTTTGGCTCAGGCCCTCCAACGGGCCGGAGAAAAGGGTGCCCGACGAGTGGTTCCTTTGGCCGTGAGCATACCAGGTCATTGCCCGCTGATGGCTCCAGCGGCTGGCTTACTTGCCGAGTACATCCGCGACGTTCCGTTTCAGCCTGCGGCAATACCAGTCATCGCCAATGCCACTGGCCGTCCGATTGTCGAGCCGGAGGAGATTCGCGCCGAGATCATCGCCCACCTCACCTCGGGGGTACAGTGGGCCGACTCGGTACGCTATATGATCGACGCGGGAGTACGCGCTTTTCTCGAGGTCGGACCCAAAAGCGTGTTGTGTGGCCTGATACGCCAGATCGACCGCACGGTTCAGGTTCTGAACGTCAGCACCTTCGCTGACATCGATGCACTGGGAGCATGATTGATGAGCAAACTCCAAGGTCAGGTAGCAGTTGTCACTGGTGCCTCTCGCGGCATTGGGCGCGCCATTGCGATCAAGCTGGCCAGCATGGGGGCCAGAGTCGTCGTGAACTACCGCAGCAATCAGGCGGCGGCCGAGCAGGTTCTGGACATGATCCGCCAGCACGGTGGAATGGCCATCGCCGTCCAGGCCGATGTCAGCGTCTTTTCTGAGGCGCAGCGCTTGATCCAGACTGCTCTGGACCAGTGGGGCAAGGTCGATATCTTGGTGAACAACGCCGGCACCACCCGCGACACATTGCTGGTGCGAATGACTGAAGAAGACTGGGATCTCGTTCTCGACACCGACCTCAAAAGCGCCTTCAATTGCACCAAGGCTGCACAGAGACCAATGATCAAGCAGCGTTATGGGCGCATCGTCAACATCAGCTCCGTGGCCGGAATTGCCGGCAACGCCGGCCAGGCTAACTACACTGCCGCCAAGGCGGGCCTCATTGGGTTCACCAAAGCTGTGGCCAAAGAGGTCGGCTCCCGCAATATCACGGTGAATGCCATAGCCCCGGGCTACATTCCCACGGACCTCAGCTCGAGCATCCCCCCCGAGTTGATCGCCAAGGGTATGGATATGACGCCCCTCGGCCACCCGGGTACTACCGAGGACATCGCCAACGCGGTTGCTTTTCTGGTTTCTGACGACGCCAGCTACATCACCGGCCAGGTTCTGGCCGTTGATGGCGGCCTCACGATGTGAGTCGGACCAACTAGGAGGAATGACATGGCGGAACGAAAACTCGGCACAGTCGCCATCTCACCGGCGGTACTGTCCACCATCGCCCGCATGACTGCGTTGTCTGTACCTGGCGTGATCAGGATGATCCCCATCGGAGTCGACCGCTTGTTGAGCCCCCGTCGTGCCGACGGGGTCAAGGTTCAGCTCCTCGACGAGACTGTTGTCTTGGATCTCTACCTTGTCGCGGCTACTGACACGAACCTGCTCCAGCTCAGCCGGGAGATTCAGTCCAAAGTCACCCGCGCAGTCCATGATATCGTCGGTATGCCCGTACGCGAGGTCAACGTACACATTCTGGACGTTGCAGATCCTCCGTTTCCACAGGCTGACTCTGCGGCGGAGGACTCGCAGAACTAGGACGCCAACCGGTGAAAATCAGACGTCAGGCGCGAATTCTCGCCCTGCAAGCACTTTTCGAAGTCGATAGCGTAAATCATGCAGTTCAGACAGTTCTGGCGCAGCGTTTGGAGGACAAGCCGCTCCCGGCCGACGGCGAAGCCTTTGCCAGAGCACTAGTGCTGGGCGTACTCGAGCACCAGTCGGAGCTAGACCAGGTGATTGCGGCTATTGCCTCCGACTGGCCGCTGGAGCAGATGGCCATCATCGACCGCAACATCCTGCGCATGGCCATCCACGAAATCACCCTCGACGAACAGACTCCAACCAAAGTAGCCATCAATGAGGCAGTGGAGCTGGCCAAGCTCTTTGGAAGCGAAAGCTCGCGCCGCTTCGTCAATGGGGTATTGGGCACGCTCGTTTCCCGTCAGGATCAGCCAACTCGCTCCAAATCTCACGGTGTTTCGCGCCGCAAGGCCCAGGGCGACTCACCAAGCAAGGAAGGCATATGATGGCCAACCAGGGGCAAATGTCAATCATGGAGCACCTGGACGAACTCAGGTCCAGGCTGCTCAAGAGCATCATCGCCTTGGCGATCACCACTTCCCTGTCCTTCGCCTTTACCGAAAAACTGATGGAGTACCTCATTGCCCCCGCTGGGATCAAACCGGTTTTTTTGCGGCCGACAGAGATGTTTGTCACCTACTTCAAAGTAGCCTTGATGGCTGGTGCCGTCCTGGCTATGCCGTTCTTGGTGTACCAGCTGGTTCAGTACATCTGGCCCGGTTTGCAAAAGGCCGAGCGGAGGTATGTTGGCATTATCGTGCCGGGAGCCACGGTGTCTTTTGTCGCCGGCGTGGCCTTCACCTACTACATCGCTTTACCCTTTGCCTTGCGTTACCTTGTGTCCTTCGGCGGAGACTTGGTCGAGGCGCAGTGGGCCATAGGCGAGTATGTTTCATTCGTCACCTCACTGTTGTTCTGGTCGGGTGTGGTGTTTGAAACGCCTCTGCTCATGTTCTTCCTGGCCCGGCTGGGCGTCGTGACACCCAAGTTTCTGAGCGGCAATCGCCGCTACGCTATCATCATCATCGCCGTCGTAGCAGCAGTAGTCACGCCAACTCCTGACCCCTTCAATATGGGCATAGTGATGCTGCCTTTGCTCGCAATGTACGAAATCGGCATCATCCTGGCCAAGATTGCCTACCGCGAGCGCCAGCAGAAAGCCGGCGCCCCAGCTGGAGCAGGGGGGCATCCGCAGTGACCATCCTCCGCAGCTACGACGAAATGCTGGAGGCAGCGGCGCAGGCGGGACCGATCCCGGTTGTGATTGCTGCGGCCCACGAACACGAGGTACTCCTTGCCGCGAGTGAAGCTCAGACCCGCGGCATCGTGCACGCTACTCTGGTGGGCGACAGGCAGGTCATTCAGCGCATGGCCCGCGACCACAGTCTGGATATCACCAGCATGCCCATTGTGAACGAGCCAGACGACCGTGCTGCGGCCAACAAGGCGATGGAGATCGTGGCCCGTGGCGAGGCCAGGGTCGCCGTGAAGGGGCAGGTGCAGACTCCGCTCTTTTTGCACGCTGCCCTGCGCCGAGAGGCCGGGCTGCGCACGGAGCGCCTCGTCTCACACGTCGGCGTTTTTGAGATTCCCGGTTTCGACCGGCTGCTGTTCATCACCGATGGCGGTGTGGTACTCTTCCCCACCCTGGAGCAGAAAGTAAAGATCGTAAGCAATGCCATCGCCGTTGCGCGCGGCCTGGGCGTGTCCACGCCCCGCGTCGCGCTGCTGGCAGCGGCCGACGAGGTACTTGATGAACTCCCGGTGACCGTCGAGATTGCCAGCATCGTCGCCATGCAGGAGCGGTGGCAGGCCGAAGGAGCCATCGTCGGTGGCCCGTTTCTTCTGGACACGGCTGTCTCGTCCGATATTGCCAGAGCGAGGCAAAGGGGCGGCCGAGTGGCCGGCCAGGCTGAGGTTCTCGTCGGTCCTGATGTCCAGTCCGTGAACACCATGGCCAAAGGCATCACCTATTTTGCCGGCGGGAGAATGGCCGGGCTCGTAGTGGGAGCCAAAGCCCCGCTGGTAGTCGGTTCGCGTGCTGACCCGCCCCGTACCAGGCTGGTCTGCATCGCCGCCGGGGCGCTGCTCGCCGCACGGACGCTTGCTTCCTGAGCGAACAGGGCATACAATCTAGTACGGCGTGGACGACATCAACGAGGAGAACAGTCAATGACCAGGACACGTGTCATCATCATGGGCGCCGCGGGCCGGGATTTTCACAACTTTAACCTGTGCTTTCGCGGCAACCCGGCCTACGACGTGGTTGCCTTCACGGCAACCCAGATCCCCAACATCGAGGGCCGCACTTATCCCCCCGAGCTGGCTGGCCAGCTCTATCCAGCAGGGATCCCCATCTACCCCGAAAGCGACCTCGTCGACCTAATCCGCAAACACAACGCCGACCAGGTCGTCTTTGCCTACAGTGACGTGCCGCACGAATCCGTCATGCACAAAGCATCGCTGGTCCTTGCCACCGGAGCCGATTTCCGGCTGATGGGCGCCCGCGATACCATGCTCAAGTCCTCCGCGCCCGTCGTGTCGGTGTGCGCGGTGCGCACTGGCAGCGGTAAGAGCCAGACCACACGGCGCATCTCGGACATCCTCCGGCAAATGGGCAAGCGCCTGGTGGCAGTGCGCCATCCTATGCCCTATGGCAACCTGGTCAAACAGGCCTGCCAGCGCTTTGCCACCTACGAAGACCTCGATCGCCACGAGTGCACCATCGAGGAGCGCGAGGAATACGAGCCGCACCTCGACCGCGGCACGATTGTCTATGCCGGCGTCGATTATGAGTTGATCCTGCGCAGTGCAGAAAAGGAAGCCGACGTCGTCCTCTGGGACGGCGGCAACAATGACCTGCCGTTCTTCAAGCCCGACCTACACATCGTTGTCGCCGACCCGCACCGTGCCGGCCACGAGCTGCGCTACCACCCCGGTGAGGCCAACCTGCGTATGGCCGATGTCGTCGTCATCAACAAGATAGACACGTCCGAGCCAGAAAAGATTGAGCTGGTGCGCGCCAACATCAGAGCCGTCAACCCCGGGGCAATCGTCATCGACGCAGCCTCGCCTATCTTTGTGGACGATCCCCAGACCATCCGCGGCGCCAAGGTACTGGTCGTCGAGGACGGCCCAACCCTGACCCACGGCGAAATGACCTACGGTGCGGGAATCGTCGCCGCGCGCCGCTACGGTGCGGCAGAAATCATCGACCCGCGCCCCTACGCGGTGCGCTCCATCGCCGCCACATTCCAAAAGTACCCGGGTACCGGAACCCTGCTGCCGGCTATGGGTTACGGGCCCCAGCAGGTTCAGGACCTGGAAGACACCATCAACGCCACTCCCTGTGATCTGGTCATCATTGCCACACCCATCGACCTGCGGCGTGTGCTCAAGATCAATCGACCCACACAGCGCGTCAGGTACGAGCTGCAGGAGATCGGCCAACCCACTCTGCAGGAGGTACTGAGCAAGGCCATCTCCTAGGCCTACCATACGCGGTGCCGCAGGACCCCACGCAAGGAGGCGACTATGGAGGTTCTGGCGCAAGGCAACGGCGAGCTGATCGGCTGGCATGATCCCGACGAGAACCGCGAATGGGTCCGCGAGAACAAGTCGCGAGAGCTCAAGGATAAACGGCTGTCCATGGCCGAGGCCGTGGACAAATACGTGCCCGACGGCGCCTTCCTGGCCTCGGGCGGATTCGGCCATGTGCGCGTCTCCATGGCCGCCATCTATGAGCTCATCCGACAACGGCGCAGGCACCTGACCCTTGCTGGCAAGACCGCGGTTCACGACGCCGACATCCTGATTGCTTCTGGCGTCGTGGACCGT
>Ga0209096_1002759_pt1 | contig 16427 bp, 18 predicted proteins | sample AD_UKC034_MetaG_FD_184407 | JGI IMG/M metagenome (GOLD analysis project Ga0209096, IMG submission 184407) | Active sludge microbial communities of municipal wastewater-treating anaerobic digesters from USA - AD_UKC034_MetaG (SPAdes) (version 2) | ecosystem: Engineered > Bioreactor > Anaerobic >... | reverse complement strand
ATCGGGATCATCTACGAGTCCCGGCCCAACGTCACCGCCGACGCCGCGGCGCTGTGCCTCAAGTCGGGGAACGCCGTCATCCTCCGGGGCGGGTCCGAGGCCATCCACTCCAACCGGGCCATTGCCGGCATCCTCCAGGACGCCCTCCGGGAGCAGGGAATCCCCGAGGGGGCCATCCAGGTCGTTCCCACGACGGACCGGGAAGCGGTCACGGAAATGCTGAAGCTGGAGGATTTCATCGACGTCATCATCCCCCGGGGCGGGGAGGACCTGATCCGCAAGGTGGTGGAACTCTCCCGGATCCCGGTGATCAAGCACTACAAGGGGGTGTGCCACATCTTCGTGGACGAGACGGCCGACCCCGACATGGCCGTCACCCTCGTCATGAACGCCAAGGTCCAGAGGCCCGGGGTCTGCAACGCCCTGGAGACCCTCCTGGTCCATAAAAACATTTACGAAACCTTCCTCCCCCGGGCGGCGGAGGCCCTGAAACGAGCGGGTGTGACCCTCCGGGGTTGCCCCCGCACCTGTGGGGCCCTCCCGGGAACGGCGGAAGCGACGGAAAAAGACTGGTACGAGGAGTACCTGGACCTTGTTCTGGCCATCCGGGTGGTGGACGGCCTCGACGAGGCCATCGCCCATATCCGTAAATACGGGTCCCTCCACACGGAATCCATCGTCACCAGGGATTACGGCAACAGCCAGCGGTTCCTCCAGGAGGTGAACTCCTCCACGGTCCTCGTCAACGCCTCCACCCGGTTCAGCGACGGGTTCGAGCTCGGCCTCGGCGCCGAAATCGGGATCAGCACGACGAAACTCCACGCCTTCGGTCCCATGGGCCTGGAGGAACTGACGACGCAGAAATTCATCATCTATGGAAACGGACAGGTGAGAACATGAAATGGGGTTTGTTCGGCGGCACCTTTGACCCGATACACCTGGCCCACCTCCGGTGCGCCCAGGAAGTCATGGAACTTTTCGACCTGAACCGGGTCGTCTTCATCCCGGCCTCGGAGCCGCCCCACAAGACGGGCAAGGACATCTCCCCCTTCAGCCACCGCTTCCAGATGGTCAGCCAGGCCATCGAGACGAACGCCGCCTTCTCCGTTTCCGACGTGGAAAGCCGGCGTCCCGGCAAGTCCTACTCCATCGAGACGATCCAGCACTTTCTCGACCAGTACCTGAAAGACATCGAGCTCTACTTCATCCTCGGTCTCGACTCGTTCTACGAGATCCAGTCGTGGAAAGACTGGAAGAACCTCCTCCACCTGTGCCACTTCATCATCATGACCCGCCCGGGCTACGAGGCCCGCGGGCTCTCGGGGTACCTCCCCCCGGACGTGGCCTCCAAGTTCGTCTTCAAGGCCGGGGAAAACGGTTTCCGGGGCCCCACGGGAAACTGCATCTACTTCCGCGAGGTCACCTTCCTCGACATCTCGGCGACGGACATTCGAAGACGGGTCAGGGAGGGGCGGTCCATCCAGTACCTCACGCCCGACGAGGTCCGCCATTACATCGAGAAGCACGGCCTCTACCGGGAACGGGAAGGGTGAATCAGTCCTCGGGCCCTGACCAAAAACTTTTCAGGCCAACGAACCGCCGAGACCGCCCTTAATTTGCAAGCGCCGTAAAAACCATGAGTGGATATTGATAAAAAACCCTCACCTTTCTATGGCGAGACAATGATGAATCCGCTTCCGTCAGGCGCACCGGCATCGACTTTCGGAATCCTTATGCCCACATCCCCAAAGTAAACATTACCGGCTACATCGGTACCGAAGGCGTGCAAACCAATTTCCGAGTTGACCGTATAAGTGTCCGTTGTGAAACAGCTCGTCTCGAATATCGCGTAAGGCTCCAGAATGCCTCCGTTGACCAGTGTGTAGGTACAGCCAGATACCGTGTAAGACCCGCTGGTTGCAAGACTGTCATCAGCCCAATACCAGGGGTGATCTGCGGTGTCTGCTGAATTAACCCCTGAAACCAGGGTGAATTTGTCCTGCCCCGGATTCATGGCATCAACGGGTGATTTGGGAGGCCAGTTGGCCTGGCCCAGGGGATTGGCGAACCTGTCCTGGTCTATGAGTGATTGGTTTCCGCCGCTGCCGTTTTCTTCTGGGCTTCCGAAGAAGATTGCGAATCTGTTGACACGGTTCGGCGACGTCTCCTCGATGACGCGGACCAGAAGGGTGGACCAGTCTACCAGGTGGGGCTGTATTACGTTCGTCACAATCGAAACATCGTCTACGAACCATTCGCCACTCTCCTTACTTGAGTTTTCATAGCGGAACCGAAGCTCCAACTCACAGGGAAACGTGATGCCCGGAACCGTTGAAAGATCAAGCTGCACTTCGTCCCAATAAATCGGGACCGAGGAATAAGAGAGCACGTCGTCCCAATCGCCGTCGTTAACGGCAATCTCAACGTAGCCTTTCCGTGTATTGTGAAAGTTGTTGCCTCGGTGCCAGAAAGTCAAAGTCGAGGGCACATTGATATTTAACTTGTAATCATAGCTAATGACCTCCCCTGTCGCCGGATCTGTTTCTACCGATCTATACGTTAAAATGCTGCTGCCACCTTCGGAAGCCCCGCCGCTTCGCACCGAACTCAGTGAAGAATGATAGGATCCATCCGTGAGCTGCCACGGGTTTGCCTCATCAATGTCTCCTTCCACTGTGACCTCCCAGATACCGAGGTCATCCATGCTATCCTGAAGCGTTATCGTTTCTTCTTCCAATGGGGAGATGACACCGTCGGCGCTTGATAGCTCTTTGTATGCGATCAGGTGCCTCTGCTGCCCGCTGCCGTCTCTCCAAAAAACGACGTATGGTTTTGTGGCATCGGGCAAATCGAAAGGCGGCCCATCGCCTCTTTTAAATGCTGCACCATAGGAATGGAAATCGGCCCCTGTGACAGCGTTCATCCGGAATGAAATCCCCGCCATGAAATTAGTCAGCCACTTAGAGTGCGCCTCGTTCCAGGTCCTTATCTTGGTTTGTACATCATAACTAAGAGATCCCGACGGGTACCACAGATCGTAAAAAAAATCGGGTTTGTAATTGAGCAAAAATCGGGCCTGGCTATTAGATATAGTCCTTACAACCTGCATCGAACCGTCATCAGCAACTTTAAAATCACCCCAAGACCCTCCGGGCCCGCCTGAGTAAATTCCGTCTTTTTCCTTGTTATAATCCCAGTCCTCTGGATCGAATCCGGGCTCAAATATTTCTTCATACGTGGTCTCACCCGGTACGCCTCCTCCGCCCTGGTTTGCCGGCTGAACTATGTAACTCAGTCGTCGCTTGGCCTGCAGGAACCCGGATTCCGTGATACCAGTCGTATCAAACGTCAAAGTGTCGGGCGCGCCTCCATCGTGGGCGACACTGGAAATCAGAATCTGTTCTCCGGAGGAAACGGTAAAAGTTTTGCCATTCAATGTTTGATATATCCGGTCAAAGGGTGAAGAAAGTCTCTTCGAAAACTCATCCCTGATCGCAGAGAGAGCGTATCGCCCGCCAGATTCCGCAAGATAATACGCCCGGGCATGATTATTTGCGAGAAGCTCCTGCAATGTCGACGTTGACGTCACGTAGACAAGACCGGTTCCCAGGGTCGACATGATAACCATTGTGGTGATGAGACCGATGAGACTCGAACCCCGTTCGCGTCGCGATTCCTCAGCCAATCCGTCACTGGACAAGTTTTTAGCTTTTCTAAAAATATTTTTTATAAAGCTTTTTTTTCTGCGCATTGTCATGCCCCTGCAATCACATATTCCTTGGCGAAATACGCTTCTTGAACTCAGAATTTACCTCACTTGCTCCACTGATGGTCAATGTTATTTCTATAATCTTTGATGTGGACTGCCATGTTGAGGAGCAGCTGGCCGACGGGTCATCGGGATGATCACAATAAGCCAGTTCAAAGGCATGCACGCTGTCAGTCAATGCACTGCCGTCAATCTGGAGTTCGTCTCCGTTCAGGGAAACAGTGATGGTCTGAGGATTGAGCGAGCTGTCGGGACGCACGTAAGTGATCTGCCCGGCGCTTGAGGATGTTACCGAGCTAATGGCCGTCAATTCCTTCGTCAGGCGTGCCATGGCAAGCTGTGCTTTTTGAACTGTGCTGGCATTCGCTCTCGCGAATAGATAACCCTCCACCACGGAAACGATCAGCATGCCCCCCAGGACGGCCATTATCCCTACCAGAATGAGAGTCATGATAATTTCAATGAGGGTAAATCCTTTTTCAGCGTAAATCCCTTTTCGCATCTTCCGTTCCCCTTAGCGAATGGTGAAAATTTGCGTCAGTGTCTCAGAGGAGGCTTCGCTTTGAATGGATATTTTCAAAAGGTTTTTTTCGTCACCGCTTCCCGCGTCTTCTTCGACACCGGTGCTCGAATTGAACTTGATGAACTTGGCTTCTTGTACGGTGTATCCTGTTCCGTATCTCTCAGACTGGGTCGTCAAGTGATTCATGAGATTGTCGTCGAGGACCGCTTCGTAGCCGGAAACGGAGGTCATGTCACTTCTGGCCAAGACAGTTCCGACCTCGGACCACCTGAGGGTTCCGCCGGCTCCCCCGTCCGGCACTTCCTGCCATGTGACCTCGTTGTCAATGACCGTGCCACCATTCGTGGACGGCCACGACGGCTCTGACGTCCCGCTGTCGCCGCCAACCGTGCAGCGATAGTAACGACCATTGAATAAAGAGGATACGACCGTATTACCCACAGAATAGCTTTTTTCCGACCTCCAAGATTCGGGAACTTCACTCATGCTGGTACCGGCCCCGATACAGCGGTAGTAATGACCGTTGCTGATATATGGAACCATGACATCATTGACGCTGTAAGTGTGACCGGGCCGCCAGACAATGGTCTCATCGGGTGTTCCGCTTTCTGTCCATATAACCCCACCTGTTTTCCAGATAACGCTCCCGTCGGAAACCGTTCCCGATGTGGGCCAGGTCGGTTCCGTTGAGCCGCTTGTCCCACCGCTTGTAGAGGTGTAGAAATTTCCATTGTATGAGGGATCCTGAATCCCATCCTCAGTCGGAACAACCACGGCGCCCGCAAGATAGTCAACGTTTGACTGCCATTTGTAACGTATATTGAGTGCATTGAGGCGTTTGTAATCTGTAACCATGTTTTCCATGACCTTCTGAAGATTCGACGCATCCTTCAGTCTCCCAATTGGAACGCTGCTTTGTGTGATAGCTGAGCCGAAGTAGGCCGTTGCCATCACTGCAAGAATCCCGGCTACCACCAGGACGACGATGAACTCGATGAGGGAGAAACCTGCCGGATGATTTTTTTCTTCTTTCATAATGGTATAAATCCTGTGTTTGCTGCGATAGTGATCGTCATGCCGTTCAGGGCGACGCTGAGATCCGCCGTTCCCGGGCTTCCCCAATCGTCGAAGAGAACGGAGGCGGCTCCCGTGGCGGTGACGCCGTTTTCAAAGCTGTGGGTGGCGGATGATTCCCCCAGGAGAAGCCTAGTGTGCGCCGTTTTCGCTCCGTTGTCATACTTCACGAGTTCATAGGACGACCCCCCTATCTCCAACCCCCACTGTATGGGTGAGATGTCGTTCATCGCCAGATACTGGGCATATCGAAGGTGACCCTTCAAGGTGCTGAATTCCGCCTGCACCTTGGCTTCTTCCGCCGATATTCCCAGGGGGATGGCCACGGCGGCGAGGATGCCGAGGAGGATGAGAACGGCGACAGCGTCGATAAGAGTGAATCCCTTTTCCGAATGGGTTTCAGATTGAGTATTTGACATTCGCATGCGGCACCTCGTGAACGGTAAAAGAAAATTTAGGAAGCATGGCGAGCCAAACCGTTATAACCAAGCCCGATGTTCCCACCCATGGCGCGACGAGATCAAGAAGCGGCGGCGTCCCCATAAAACTACCCGATACCATTTTAATTGCAAAAGGAGTGCCGGCTTCCGCAAGTCGAAGACGGAAGGGAAACGTTTCCCTAGGATAATTCATCTGGCGCCATCCCGTGAGAACAGGAACCATCACCGCCACCGCGGCTGGAAACATTTTCAGCCCCAGAAAATCGAGGCACATGAGGATCACGGCGGCAAGACAGAGAAAAAAACCCCGAACTGACAAAAAGGAGCCCGATCTCCGCTGGGCTGGAAGGGAAAAAAGGCTTGCCCTCCCTGCTGGGGTTAGGGCTTATATCCCTTTTTTGAAAAAGATATTCCAGACGGTCTCGCAACCCATTCTGAGTGGCAGTGACTCCATGATCCGGTTAGTCAGGCCAACGGGTGTTTCCGAAAGTCGTGCCTTTTGCAACAGGTTGATCAGAATTTGCTGATCATATTCTCGTTTTTTCTCTCTCATCATGTCACGCATTCAGGAAAAACTTACTAATAACAATAATGTATTTTATTATACACAGCGCATTAAATAACGGCGCATAATTTTGAAAGAGTGACATCTGGGACAGCCCATTCGGAGAATTTAGCATCAAGGACACTGCGAAGGTCTTCCAATGTTTCAAAGTACTGGTTGTGAGTTCAAAGACGGCGAACGAGTTTCCATACGCGTTCGATGTGATTCAGTTCCGGACTGTATGGGGGAAGAAAATCCAGTTGAAAGTACCTTGATCGTTTGCCGAGCCACCTGGCCAGGGCTTTTGCGTGATGGAATCTGGCGTTGTCGAGAACGATGACCATGGTCTTCCCTTTTTCCCGATGCCTGATCAGCCTATCGAAAAAAAGCCTCCATGGTGTTTGCGTTGAACACGTCTGCTTCAGATGTGACCAGAGTGCCCCCCTTTTCTTTCACTGCGCTGATGATGCCAATCTTCTTCCGTGTCGGGGCATGGGAAATGACAGGATCTTTTTCCTCCTTTGAAAACCAGGCACCCAAGCGGGAGCCGTGCTGTTGGAAATGGCATTCATCCATGAACCACAAATCAATCTTCTTGTTTCTTGCCAGGATATCGAGTTTTTTTATATGCCTCCTGGGCCTCCGGGTCCGTCTTGGCAATGACCGGTCTCGGTTTGCGCCGCCGGAAACCCAGAACATGAAAAAGTTGCTGGCATTGCCGCACCTTCAAATCAACGCCAAAAATCTCTTTCACGTGATGGCTCAAAAGTTTTCCATCCCAAATATTCTGCGAATATCCAAATACACGGGGAGACTCCTTGAGATAACGTTTCAGGGTCTCCTGGTCCCTCTTCGAAAGGCGGGGCTTCCTGCCGGGCTTCGGAGCGTCACGAAGCCCTTGGACCCCTCCTTCGTTGAAGCTTTTCGCCCAGTGCTGAACCGTTCGCAGTCTATCGTCGAAAAGCGCGGCTACTTCTGCGCATGTCGAGCCGTTGCACATCAGAAGAATGCAATGAAGCCGATGGTGCAGCCGCGTTTCATCCGTGCGATGAATTTCACTTTGTATCAACCTCTTCACTTTTTCAGCATCGACAATCTCTGTTTTTCTCATAGCAGGCCCTTCCTTCCGGCCTACTATGACATAAAAATTTGTAATACGCAATTAATTAATGCGCTATGTGTAATACGGGTGACTTTCATAACGTTTTCAAGCGCCAACCCATTTAAGTATATATACAATGGTGCCGGGGAAAAGGTCGCATTTTCCCTTCCTCCATCATCACCTTCAGCCGGTCCAGGCCCCGGTAGACCCGCATCTTGGCGGCGATTTCCGATATTCTCAGGACCGCTTCCGTTTCCTCGAAAGACAGGTCCTCGTAAAACCGGAGGACGACGGCCTCCCGGTTTTCCACGGGTAGCCCCAGGAGGCACGCCTGGAGGCGGGCCTTCTCCTGCCTGTCGCCCAGGGCGCTCTCGGGGTTTTCATCCCCTGGACTGCCGGCGTCGCGGCCGTCTTTCCACGTTGCGGCGCCGTCGATGATGTCGCGGATTATTTTCAGGTGGTTCCGCACGACGTTCAGGGCGATGGTGTAGATCCAGGTGAAGAAGCTCCGGTCCGTGTCGAAGCGGCCCAGGTTGAGGTAGGCCCGGATAAAGGCCTCCTGGGTCAGGTCGTCGGCGTCGCCGTAACGGCCCGTCATGCGGTAGGCAAGTTTGAAGTCCCGGTCCTTGTATCGGTCCACCAGGACGGCATAGGCCGCCCGCTCCCCCCCGGAGCACGGCCTCGACGGCCTTCCTTTCATCCCCCTTGGTCATCCCGTTCCCGCTCTTTTCGCCCCCTGAGAAACGGCGGAGCCTCCATCCCTTTCTTTCCCATTCCCCGCCGCTTCAGCGGTTACCGATACTCCCGCCGGAGCTGCTCGATCATCTCGGCGACGGACATTCGAAGTCGGGTCAGGGAGGGGCGTTCCGTCCAGTACCTCACGCCCGACGAGGTCTGCCATTACATCGAGAAGCACGGCCTCTACCGGGAACGGGAGGGGTAGGCGGCCGATTTATTCTTTCCTTTCGTGAATGATAAGGACGCCTTCCGAACCGGGGCTTTTTTCCCACGAGTCCCCTTCTTTTTCGTGGATAATCTGTATTTTCCTTTCCTTTTCCGTCAGGTTCGGGCCCGCTTCTTCCGCTGATTCCTCTTCCACCGGACTCACGGTCTCTTCAAAACGGAGGCTCTTTTCACTTTCACTCAACGGTGCCAAGGCCTGGAGCCGGGAGGGGGTGAAGACGAGAACGCAGACGAAGGCCATGCAAACCAGCCTCAGGACCATAAATCTTGTCATATCGTGACACTCCCCTTGTGTATGTCTTTTCTTATCTTCAAATCTCGCGTTCCGGCCGGAATCGTGTCATTCCTGGTAAGAAGCGAGGAAACCGCCCCGGAGGTAGCCTTCGAAGTAGAATTTCAGTGAAAAATCGATGAAGCCCGCTGTTGAATAGGGAGTTGTCGTGATGTTCCCGAAACTGTGCATGCCGACTTCACACTGGTAGTAAGACCCCGAGTCCGGTGTCGTGAGATCCGAAATCCGGACTTTCCCCTGGGAAACGGGGCCCGCCGTGAAGTCCAGTTCAAAGACTGCGGGATCTGTCACCGTCGTGTTGAGGGCATCCCAGTGAAACTCGGGATGACCGAGCGGTAGTTCGAAATGGGTGAAGTAATCGTGATCCACGTCCCAGTAAGCGATTTTCTTGGGGGCCCAGGTCGGGAAATTGATCCCTCTCAGGTAACGTTTTCGATAGGTCATGATGTCATAGGGGATGTTGTTCGGTGTCCGACTTGTATACTTTTTTGACGCATCTCCGTAGAAGGCTTCTATTTCGTTCACCTTGACGATACTGCCCCCCCTGTCTTCGTGTTTTTCCCGGATCCGGATCATGAGGGTCGCCTCGTCGTTCACGACCTGCCCGTCGTTCGCTGGATACGGCCAGTCCTGCTTCCCCAGGACATAGAGGTCGTGCTGTATGTCCTTGTAGGCGAGCCAGCGCAGGCTGCCGTCTGCCTTCTTCTGCCAGAGAACGAAAAGAAGCCGGTTTTCCTTGTTATTTTCAAAATTTCCATATTCCGGCTTGATGGATTCGGGGATGTTGTCCGTATTGTATGAATTTTGGGTTACTCTGGCTACGTTCAGGTCGTCGACAATCAATGAATCCCGGGAGGAAGAATAGTAACTCGTGTGTGAAAATTCATTAGAAACATTGGACAATGTCAGGATTCCTCTTGCCGGGTCGTAATAACTTCCCCATGAACCTCCGGTCACCTGGACCCCGATGACCTGCGCGGTGGCGTTTGATAGGGAACCTCGAATCGTGTCTCCCACGCTAATCTCCGACGTCCCTTCGTAAAAACCGAGCGTGGTGTGGCGATACAGGAGATAAGAAACGCCGAAATTGCTTTCTGAAGAGGTGTCGACATTCCTGCCCCGGAAACTGAGGCCGATGGCGCCGTTTTCGAGATATTTCCCTACACCCACTTTCGTCTGAAGGTCATAGTTCAGGAGATGATCGTTTTTTTCCCAGTTTTCGTTGATTTTTGACGTGTTGTTGAACCATACTTCCCCTTGTTTGAAATAGCCATGTGAATCGGACGTGTAGTTCTTGATGCGGTCCATGACGGTGAAGAGACCGCGGCTGCCGCCGGAAATGTAAAGCTCCTCGATGTGTAAATCGATATTATCTGTGTCCCAGGTAAAGTGGGCGAAGTCTTCTTTCCTGGTCAGGCTGAACACGTCGGGCGGGGGGTCGGGAAGGGAATCCTGGATCGGGGTGTAGAAGTTGATATTTTTCACGGCAACGTATTCCCCGCTCCCAACAGTCCCTTGGGAAACCATGTTGATGAATTTTTTGAAAACGATCCGGCTGTTTTGATCGAGACTCATCACATCGGTTTTGGGGTCTGTAGTGGACATCTTCTGCTGCCAGGACAGTCCATAGAGGGTTAATTGCCCATCCCCAGGCTGGCCGAATGCGGCGCTCCGATAGGTGTAGTAGTTGGCTAGCTCTTCTTCACCTTCTTCGTAGTTGGTTTCCTCTCGTGCACCGATTTCGATGAGACCGTTTTTCGGTGGGACAAAATGACTCCCCGTGGGAGCGGCCAAAATGAGGTCACTGCCGCTCTGAATACTCTGATTCGTGTTGGGGTTCAGAACAAAGTGGATTGCCGTGCCGTCATCCAGGGAAGGGATGCTTGAAGAGAGGGTAAACTGGTAGTCATCGGATCCCGTGACCGGTGATACAGCCGTGAACTGCGCAAAACCTTGGCTAACCTCTTCCCCCCGCTTGATCGTGCCGGAGTCAGGAAAAGAGAAATTCGCTTTTTGGGTCCCCGGGAACCTCACTCTGATGACATTGGTGGGAGTGACGTAATCCCTCGAGGCAATGAGCCAGTAAGGATGAACGGTCAAATCGATGGAGCCCATCTGTTCCGGCATGACATACGTCGTCCCGTCGACCTTCTCCTCGAGGAACCGGGCTTTTTCGTCGTCGGCACTTAAGTCGTCGGGATTGTTCAGGTAGCCCAGGTTCTCCGTGTTCAGGTACTGGGCGGCGGCGTAGCGGTAACCCGACTCGGCGAGGTTGCGGGCGTTGTCCCCGGCGTTCACCGGCACGACTTCCATCCCGCCCGTTGAAATGAGCGAAACGACCCCCGTCATGAGGCCGCCGAGGAGTATGAAAGTGAACACCAGTCCCATGAGAGCGATACCCCGTTGAGAATGTAATTTTCCGAAAAAAATGCTCGAAATGTCTATTTTACGCGGGTTCATGTCGCTCCCTCCGTTCATTTGGGCAGCGGCGCATTCGAAGCGCCGTTGTTACGCGGGACGGCCACCGTGGTGAATTGGATCGTCTGCGCGCTGCTGCCGGAAAGGTCTTTCTTTTTAACGCCCACGTTGATTTCCACGTGTTTCAGGTTCTCGAACCCGGTCGTCGACCCGGGGTAATATGTATATGTGAAGAGCGATCCGACACCGGCGCTGTCCATCAGGGTGTGGCTTGAGCCGTCCACGGACAGGGTGATTGTCTGTCCGCTTTTGGAGATCTCGTAGGTTTTTTGCGGTGGGTCGTCTCTGTAAGACGTGAAGCGGAGGGAATCCCCGTCGTTTGAAAATATCCTGTCCATGGTGGCAATTTCCGACTTGAGCCTTGCCAGGGTCAGCTGCGCCTTCTGCATGGCGGCGATGTTCTCCTTCCCCTCGAAGTAAGCGGTCATGCCCTCTATGATCCCGAATCCCGCGAAAACGGCCACAATGCCGATAATGACGAGCGTCGCGATCACTTCGATCAAGGTGAAACCCCGGTTGTCCTTCATCGTCGCCCCCTTTTCACCCCGTCAATCCGTGAAAAACGAATAGATCCTGTGACCGTCTTTAACCAGGGTGACGAAGAGCACCGAGTCCTCCGTCACGGAAGACTGAATCGAAGACGGCGTGAAGGTCTTGTCGCCGTCGTTGTCGGAAAAAGTCACATAGCCCGTTTTGCCCGAATCGACGTAGCTCCCGTAACTGGATTCGACATTGCTCTTTAAAAGGACGATGTCCAGTTTGTTCTCCTTTATCATCCTCTTGTAGTCGCCAAAGATTTCCTCCATGGTTTCCTGCACGGCCATCTCATCCTGAAAAGAGAGAACGGGGACGACGGTCTTCGTGGCGGACGTCGAGACGAACTGGACGACGAACACGGCGAGGATTGCCCCCACAAGCAGGATGGCGATCGCTTCTATCAGGGTAAACCCCTTCCCGGCTCCTTTCTTCATGTCCATAAGATGTGACCTCCTCGCGGATCACAGGATCCCGTACTTTTAAGGCACGAACCCGGTTTCCGCACTGATAACTATGCTCGTCGAGTTCGGCGAATCGGTCAGGGTAAGCGTCAGATCCGCCGCCAGCAAGGTCTGCAGGGCTGCATCTCCAGAATCCCAGAACGGCCTTCCGAAAACATCGAAGGAAAGAACACCGGGATTCTCTCCGGGAAAACTCAGCGACACCCCAAAGTCCTCTCCCATGAGAAACCTGTTGGCGCCATCGCATTCCATCCCCGGGGGACAGACGCGGTTTGAAGCCTGGGGGCAGTTCGGCGGGTCGTCACAGTTGAATATCCAGTATGTTCCGTTACCCTTGTCCATTCGAATGCCCCAGCACCGGCCGGTGGTCATGGAAAGCGCCTGGGAGTAGCGGATGTTCGCCTTGAGAGCCTCCGTCTGGGCGGCCAACCGGGCGGAGTCGTCTCCCATAACCGTGACAGCCACGGCTGCCAGAATGGAGAGAACGATCAATACCGCCACGACCTCAATGAGCGTGAAACCCGTGATCCCCGCTTTTTCTTTCAGCATAAGACCTACTCTCCAGGCACGATTTTCTGGACCCTTGCACCGTCCAGGCGTGAAGCTTCATCCATGAGAATCCCCTCCGCGGGTGAAACACCCCGTTTCGAAAAACCGGTATCAAGGTCCCTGACACCGATGAGCGATGGTCACCGGTTCCGTCCCAGTTCACCCCATGTCCTTTTCCCGTACCTGCGGATTTCCAGGAAAAGGAGAGCCCCCATCACGAAGCCGGAAATCGCGAGCGCCGCCGCAAGAAGGAAATCAAGGGGATCTTGAAAGGTTCCCCCGAGAACGGATACATAGGCAACGGTGAAAGCGATATAGAAGATGAGACCCCGCCGGACAATTGGGAGGCCGGCCTCTCCGCGAGCAAAAAGGACATAACCCATGAAAGCCAGCCAGCAGGCCGTCAACACAGCAACCCAGGGTTGATGGCCCGCGAAAGCAAGACCGCCGAAACGACCATGAAAAAAATTCATGGCAAGAAGAAGGAACACCCCGAGGACGAGGAAGAAAAATCCCGTGAGAAAAAAATAAAGCGGGGGCTCGACAGCCTCCTGAAACAAACCATATCTCAGCTGCCCGTCAAAATTCCTGTCATACCCCCGGGCCCTTTCCACGGAAAGGCCTGAGATCCGGCTCATGACCCTTCTGTTTAAATCTTCCGGCGCCACAACCGGGACCGCCTTTCGGATGAGGGCAATGACGGTATCGTGGTCTTCCATAATGTCTCCTTTTTATAAACTATATACAATCGGTCAAGCGAAAAAGTCACCGGCCATTCAGCCTTTTTTAGAAAGCCCCTCCTTCAGCTTCTCAAGCCCCCGGTAGACCCGCATCTTGGCGGCGCTCAGGGATATTCCCAGGATCTCCGCCGTCTCCTCGAAGGACAGATCCTGGTAGAATCGCAGAATGACGGCCTCACGGGTGTCGAGGGGAAGCCTGAGCAGGCATTCCTGGAGAAGCTCCTGGAGTTGCCTTTCATTCATGTCCCCCTCCGGGTCGGAGGCGGCGGGGCCGGCGCCAGCTGCCACATGCTCCGCCCACTCCACGGCGTTGTCGATGAAATCCCGGTTTCTTTTCTTCAGGTGGTTCCGCACCGTGTTCAGGGAAATCGTGTAAAGCCAGGTGAAAAAGCTCTTTTCAGTCTCAAAGCGACTCAGGTTTACGTAGGCCCGGATGAAGGCCTCCTGGGTCAGGTCGTCGGCGTCGCTGAACCGGCCCGTCATCCGGTAGGCGAGGTTGAAGACCCGGTCCTTGTACCGGTCCACCAGGACGGCATAGGCCGCCCGCTCCCCCCGGAGCACAGCCTCGACGGTCTTCCTGTCTTCCCCCTCGGTCATCCCTTTCCCGCTTTTTGCGCCCCATGAGAAACGGCGGCGCCTTTATCCCTGTCTTGCCCGTTCCCCGCCGCTTCAGCGGCTACCGGTACTCCCGCCGGAACTGCTCGATCATCTCGGCGGTGAGCTTTTCCGTCTTCCTCACCTCGTCGAACTTGTCCAGGAGGTCGTCCACGGTGAGGCGCCTCTTTTCCCTTTCCGGGATGTCGTCGTCGATCCGCCTCCGGGGGGTGACACAGGTCAGACGTTCCTCCTTGACAACGGAGCACTCGAACATGGTTCAGCCTTTTTAATTTCTTCCGGGACCGGGCCGGGATGCCCCCCTTCCAGCAGCGTCAAAACCCAGTGTCAAAACCCTTGCGATCCCGGGCGGCGGGCTCTATAATAAATCGAAATGCTCCATTTTTCGAGAAATTCATGAAAAAAACCTAAAAAAAGAACGACCGGGTCTGAAGGCGGGCCGTCAGCCGAGCCGGGGCGGGCGGCGGTTTCACGAAAAAGAAAAAGGAAGGAGGAGAAAGCCATGGAAAAGAGCGTGAGCGCAGGGGTCCTCATCATGGGCATTTTGCTTCTGCTGTGCTTCACCGGGTGCGCCATGAAGGAAGCGAAACCCCCGGAGAAGCCCGTCGCGGTGGATTACAACATCCGTTTCGTCGACATAGACAAGAACTGCGACGGGGTCATGACCGTCGAGGAGTTCCGGGCCTATTTTCCCAACGGCGACGAACTCGTCTTCGGGGAAGCGGACATGAACGGAAACGGCGTGGTGGAGCACACCGAGTGGCACATCTACAAGAAGATCAGCGGGTTCCCCGAAAAGGAAGGACACGGGGAACGCCCATAGGGCTGAAGATCAGGCGAGGGATCAGGGGCGGGATAAACCGCGCCTGACCCTCCCGCCTCGCCATGATTACCGGGGGTGCGCCTCACTTCATTTTCGCGATTTCCTCCTCCACTTCCTCGGCACCCTCGGCATAGAACTTCTCTTCGTCGGGCTCGAGCTCCCGGAGCAGCCGCAGGAACTCGCCGGCGTGCACCCGTTCCTCGTCGGCGATGTCTTTCAGCACCTCGATGGCGAGCTTGTTGTCCGTCGACTCGGCCAGCTGCATGTATAGCTGGATCGCTTCGTACTCCGCGGCCACCATGAACCGTATGGCCCTCACGAGTTCCTCCTTCGTGAGTTTCCTGTCGCTGGCCAACCCTGAAAACGGCGTTCCGAATTCCGGCATGTTTTCTCTCCTTTCCTGTTTTTTTCACTTTTCACATGAAATTAACATTCACCAAGGGCAAATTCAAGGCTCCCGGGACGTGTCGTACGCGAAGACGCCCCGGTCGATGACCGTCTCGCCCGTGGCGCCGTTCGTCATCCGCCACAGGGCCCGTCCCGCTCCAGAAGACCAGGCGAGGGTACGGACGGGCGTCCCCGGGTAAAGAGGCCGGGCGAAACGGGCGGCGACCCGCCGGACCCGGTCCGGTCGGCCGGGCGTGAAAGCCCCGATGAGGGCCCGGCAGCCGTACCCGAGAAAACAGGCCCCATGCATGATCGGTCTCTCGAAACCGGCCGCCCGGGCGATTTCGGGGTCGGCGTGGAGGGGGAAATAGTCCCCGGTGAGCCGGTACAGCAGGTTCTGGGCGGGGCCGGGGACATCCTCGATGACGTGGTCCGGCGGCCTTTCAGGGAAGACGATCGTCTCCCGGGGGGGCGGCTCGCCCCGGCTCCCCGACCCCCCGTCCCTCAGGGCGAAGAGGGTGTAGGTGTTCGTCGCCAGGAGCCTGCCGCCGTCGTCCCGGCTCTCTGCCGAGCCGATGACGAGGGCCCCTCTTCCCGCCCCCTTGTCGCTGACGGCGGTGACCCGGCCCCGGGTGAAAAAGGCCCCTTCCACGGGCAGTGTCTCGTGAAGGACGAGGTCCTGTTCCCCGTGAAGGATCCCCTTCGTGTCGATGCCCGTTTCCCGGGCCAGGGCCCAGAAAAAATCGAAGGTCGTCCCCAAAACGAAGGGGGGCAGGACTTTCAGCCCCTTCTCAAAGCAGTAGTCGAGCTCCCCCGGCCCCGCCCCGACGGCGAGACCATAGAGCATCACGTCCCGCCGGGTGTAGCGGTGAACCAGGGGACCGATTTTCCGTCCCACCGATGACAGATCGAGCGCCATCTTCCCCTCCTGGAATGGCTGTTTTACGGGCCCCGGCGGCCCCCCCCCGGGGCTGAAGCTGAAGCCCCGACGGGTCCCGGCGAAGCGTGGTCAGGCCCCCTGGACCGCAACGCCCCGCTCTTTCAGGTAAGCCTTGAGCTCCCCGATGCGGATCGTCCTGAAGTGAAAAACCGACGCCGCCAGGAGAATCGCCGCCCCGCCCTGGACGACG